>OGKJ01000001.1_pt1 | contig 330798 bp, 325 predicted proteins | sample 1572461 | NCBI WGS metagenome assembly OGKJ01 (sample SAMEA2582080, study PRJEB24529) | metagenome | biome: Human gut stool | place: China | collected 2011 | reverse complement strand
CGACGGCCTTCGGGTTATGAGCCCGACGAGCTACCAAGCTGCTCCACCCCGCGTCCGAAATATGGGGTGTATTATAGTGTTCTAAATCAAAAGATCAAGCGATTTCTACTAATTTTCTTGAAAACCTAAGATTTTTTAACTGCACTTTGCTTTATCTAAAGTGATAGTTAGAATCCAAAGCCAGTGCCTAGACCTACACCAACGCCAACACCATTACTGCCGCCACCGGCGCCAACACCAACAGAACAAGCACTCACTAAAGCACTTAATACAGCCACTAAAAATAATTTTTTCATAGATTTTCCTTTGTTAAATGTTCAAATAACCGATAAACGGCCAATAAGTCCGTTCGTGCAATCGGTTTGAACGGAAGTAAAAGATAATAAAGCCAACGAAATCTTCTCACATATGACAACATATCAACCCAATAAGTTGTCGGGCAGTGAGATTTATAATAATCAAATAATTCATTAAGCTTTTCATCATCTAAGCCTTTCACACGACATAAACTGTCTAAAAATGCTAGCATATCACGTGTAATCAACCAATGTTCATTATGGCTTTTTGAATGAGATTCAAAGTCCATAAAACTAATTTTACCATCTTTCCATGCGATATCTCGTATAGCTGGACGACCGTGAATAATGCCTTGTTGATGAAGATTAATCAATATTTCTATCGCTGAATGCAAAATATGTGATTTTTCTGCCCAAGACAATGTTTCATCATTCAGCCAGATGTTTAATGTTGGCCCTGCATCTTCCAATACTAAATAATCATCACCGAAACCGCATAATTTAGGTACTGGTGCACCAATATTATTTAAATGCTGTAGTATTTCACACTCTTCTTTAAAATGTTGTTTTGGATATGGTTTTAATAATAACCATATCCCTTTTAATTGCTCGGGTTGCTTTAACCAATAATGTTTCCCTAAATATTTAAAGCGGAAAACACGTTCTCCACGATGTTCTTCAAGAAGCTTTTGCACATGGTCTTTAAGTGACGAAGTCATAATCTCTACTTAAATTTTTATTGTGTATTGAAAAGATAAGCGATACATTCTACAAAATTTTCATTCTTTTTCAATCAAGGAGAAAAATATGCATTTTTTGAAAAAAGTGCTTACCATACTGACCTTAGGTTTCTGTACGCTATCTGTACAAGCCTCTCCCTTCAGTATCAGCGAGCAACAAATTAACCAATATTTAAGTGAAAAAGGCACGATTAATGACAAACTCGGTATTCCAGGATTATTTTCTGTGGATTACTCACTGAAAGATTTAGTAACTCAAATCGGGCAAACTGAAAGTAATCGTGTTGAAATGAGTGGTTTGGCTGATACGCTTATTCGTTTATCCGGTAAAACCTATCCAGCTAAATTGCATTTAACCTTTGATGCCGTTCCAGAATATAACGCACAGGAAGGAGCGCTCTATTTAAAAAATCTGCGAATTTTACGCTGGTCTGGCGAACCTAATAGTGCAATGGAGCAACTCCAAGATGTTATGCCGCTATTAAGCGATGGTGTGGCAGCATTATTAAGTCGGATGCCTGTTTACACCTTGGATGAAAGTGACATGAAACAAATGCTGATTAAGAAGTTTGCCAAAGAAATTAAAGTTGAAAAAGGTCGACTGGAATTAATTGGTGGAATGTTTTAACAATAAGGGCGTATTAAACGCCCTTTTTTATAACTCAATGATAGCTCGCAAACCTTGAATTTGCCCGTTAGCTTCAATATTTTCTAATCGGAAACGATAGTGATGCAATTCTGCTATTCTTGCCACAATAGACAATCCAAGCCCACTTCCCTTTTCATTTTGTCCTGCAGGACGATAAAAACGCTGCCCTAATTTTGCTAATTCTTCTGGCGTAACACCACCGCCATTATCTTCAATAAGAATTTTACGAGGCTGCAAAATCACTCGAACCAGAGTGCCTTGAGGACAATATTTAATGGCATTATCCAACAAGTTTCTCAACATTTGGGCAAGTAATAATGGCTGCCCTTGCTTAACGGCAGGATCTCCCTGATGCTCAAACTGCAATTCGATTTGGCGTTGCTGTGCACTGAAATATAACTCACCGATAAGTGAAGTTATAATTTCTGACCAATGAATAGGCTCCTGATGATTTAATTCTTTAAGATTATCCAAGCGGGAAAGTGTAAGAAGCTGTTCGATTAATTGGGTCGCTCGGTCGATACCTTGGGTTAAATGCGTTAAGGCCATTTCACGAGTTTGTGCATCATCGCCAGCCAACTGTGCGACTTCCGTTTGAATACGTAATGCCGCTAATGGGCTACGTAATTCATGTGCTGCATCAGAAACAAAGCGGCGCTCCCGTTCCAACTGCTCACTGGTGCGTTTGAAAAATTGATTTAAGTTTTGGACTAACGGTAAAATCTCTGTTGGCACATCATCGGTTTCTAATAACGATACATCACCTGGTCGGCGAGCTTGTACGTTTCGACTCAATCGATTAATTGGTTTTAATGCACGATAAATCACAATAAACGCGACCAATAAGAGCACTGGTAATCCTGCAAACCAAATTCCTGTTTGGCTGAAAACCATTTTATTGACCAACTCTTCGCGATATTCTAACTCTTGACCTACGGCGATCACCAATTCACCATTACCAACAGGTTGCCAATAAATCAACCATTCATCGTCATCATCTAAAATATGCGCTTTACTAAAACCAGTTTTATTTTGAAAAATAAATTTGTCGCCATTATCACCATCGGTTAATAATCTTTCACCTTTGTTAGAAAATATGGCAAAGGCTAACGCATCATTATCGTAATGACGTTTCTGCGGTTTAAATCCACCACGTGGAAAGTTAGCATTTTCATCTAATAAGACATTTTTTAAATCAGAGGTTGCTAAACGCTCAGCAAAAAGCACTTGTTGTGCATTAAACACATCTTTAGCTTCTTTTTTGACGACCGTCCATGCAACAGCTGTGGCAATGCACCACACGCAAAGTGCGGTCACACTTAAACCGATTAAGAGACGAAAACTCAGTCGTTTATTTTTCATTAACTTGTCCTAAAGCATAGCCTACGCCATGTACAGTACGAATAAATTGTTTACCCAGCTTTTGACGCAAATTATAAATATGTACGTCCAATGCACCGCTACTTAATTCTTCATCCCAATTTGATAGCTTTTCTTCAATGGTCGCACGTGAAAGCACTCGTTCTTTATTCAGCATAAAAAGCTCAAGCAATTTATATTCACGCCCGGTTAATGTAATTTCATCTTCATTCAACCAAGCCTTACGTTGAGCAGGATCGAGTTTTACATTGCCATGCTCAATCTGCGGTTTAACTTGCCCATAACGACGACGAATTAGTGCCTGTAATCGCACCACCACTTCAGCTAAGGCAAAGGGTTTACAAAGATAATCATCTGCACCTTGTTGAATGCCTTTAATGCGCTCATCCAATGTATCACGTGCAGTTAAAATCAATACAGGTACATCTTGATTATTTGAACGCCATTGTTTTAATACATCCAAACCATCCAGTTTAGGCAGGGTTAAATCCAATACCACCGCATCATAAGGCGCGCCGACTAAGGCATTTAATCCACTTTGCCCATCGGTAAACCAATCTACAATAAAGCCTGATTTTGTTAAACCAATTTGCAGACCATTGCCGATGAGCGCATCGTCTTCTACTAATAAAACTCGCATAATATTGACCGCACTTTTATCTTTCTCAAAACGAAAAAATGGCGGGCTTTTGCCCACCACTTCAAATTATATGAATTATTGCGCTTTTTCAACGCTAATTACTTCAAGCTCTGGTTTTTCAAAAGGTTCATTATCCAATTTACCGTAAACGCGGATCTTATCCTGAGGTCCCACATTTAAGCCATTCCAAACGCGCTTTTTAATTTCCAATTTGATTTGGTCTGTGCCATCGGTGAAAACATATTCATCACCATCAATTTGTTGAGTGATGTTACCAACTAAGGTAATCATAGAATTATCTTTCGCAGATAATGCTTGTTTAACAGTCAATTGTTGACCTTGGTCACCACCTTGGAAGCCACCTTGTGCAGTGTTGCCATTAAAACCAGCAAATGCTGCTGAAGTCGATAAAGCTAAAAGGGTTGCTAAAGCAAATTTTTTCATCATGTTCTCCTAAATAGAATTAAGCATAAATTAATCATGTTTCAAAGCGAAGGATTATCCTCATTACCGCCTTGTTGATGCTTATTAAACACAACAAATCTTAATGAAATCTTAAGCAACCTTAAGATTTTTAAAATTACCAACAAAATCGTTCATTAACTAAGTTATCTTGGCGTTCTTTTTCCCATTTTGCTTTATTTTCAGGATTAGCAAAATAGCGGTCTTGCTCAACTAAACGTGCATCAAGTTTTGCTTCTGCTTCTTTTAACGCTTGTTTTCTATCTGGATGCTTGCTTGGTAATTGAGGTAAAAACACCGCCTGATACGGATGATTTTTAGCCCAGTCAATCGCATCTTGCGCCGCCTTGTGTTGCTTATTCAAATCACAGAACGCATACGGATTAACATGCTGTCCCACTAATTGCCCAAATGCTGTGTTATTCGATACGGTTAATTTATCTAAATCCAACACATATAACGCGGTGATTAAGCGGTTCTGCCCACGATAAAACCATTTTACCGCTTCATCTCGTAGGCCAAAATCATAAGCACGAGCAGAAAGTGCAAACATTGTCATCGGAGAAACAAAATCCACTTTTTTCTCAATAATATTGACCGCACTTTTAAAATCTTTTTGTGTATTTTTCAGTAATAACGCATCAATATCTTTGTTCACATTAATCTGTTCAAGTCGCCCATCTCTGGCATCGTAATAAGGCTTTACATACATATCAATATGCTTAACCGGCTCTTTTGAAATGGTGCTACAAGCCGTTAATAAAAGTGCGGTTGAAATCCACGTTAATTTTAGAAAGGTTCGCATGATCTTCCCTTATGATGAATATTAGCTCGCTATATTACAACAAAAGAGCCGTGAGTTTTACTTCTCTTTCTTCTATAATGAGCAAAATTTTGTTTTATTTTGTTTCATGAAAATCCATCTTATTCAGCGCCAAATCACCTTAGATTTCGATAACCAAACTTCTCTGCTTAACTTTTTAGAACAACATCAAATTCACCATGAATATCAATGTCGTTCAGGTTATTGTGGTTCTTGCCGCGTGAAGATCAAAAAAGGCAAGGTTTCCTACGCTGAAGAACCCCTTGCCTTTATTCAACCCGATGAGATTTTACTCTGTTGTTGTCGGGTGGAAAGTGATATTGAATTGGACCTGTAATTCATTAAGACTTAACGAACTCTGCCCGTATGCAATTTTACTATTTTTTAGGTGCTATTAAATAACTAAAAAATATAATTACAAAAAATATAAATACTGAAGGTTTAAAAGTGTCTTCGAAGATAAACCTGTAGTTTATATTGGGTGTCTCTAAAACAATTCCACCAACTATAATCGCTATAGATATACCCAAATAAATAGCTAAAAAAGCAATAAGTAAGGAGAAAATATTCTTCATCTTTTTCCTGTCTAAATCAAAGATTCATCATACAAAAACATAACGATCCACACATAACATGTACAGATCGTTATTTAATACGTGAATTAAAAAATCCTATCTACTCTCTATAAATTATTCAAATCTAATACATCTGTCATATCAAACAATCCGTGAGATTGTTTATCTAGCCATTTACCTGCACGCACTGCGCCATTAGCAAATGTCATACGGCTTGATGCTTTGTGAGCAATTTCAACGCGCTCACCGATATCTGCAAACCAGACACTATGCTCACCCACTACATCAGAAGCACGAATGGTAGAGAAACCAATTTCATCACGTTTGCGTTCGCCTGTAATGCCTTCGCGACAAAATACACCATGAGTTTTCAAATCACGACCAAGGGTTTTCGCAATGTGTTCGCCCATAGAAAGTGCGGTACCCGATGGTGCATCCACTTTGTGACGGTGGTGTGCTTCAATGATTTCGATATCGCAATAATCGCCCATCACTTTGGCGGCTTTTTCTAATAGTTTAAACACCAAATTCACCCCTACGCTGAAGTTGGATGCAAATACAATGGCGATTTTTTCTGATGCGGCTTGAATTGCGGCTTTACCTGCATCATCAAACCCGGTGGTACCAATTACCATTTTTTTGTTATTAGCAACACAAAATGCGATGTGCTCAAGCGTGCCTTCCGGACGCGTGAAATCAATTAGCAAATCAAAGTTGTCTTTTTCTGTATTTAAATCATCTGAGACTTTGATACCTAATGCACCAATACCCGCAAGCTCGCCAGCATCTGCGCCGACTAAAGAGGAACCTTTACGTTCAAAAGCAGCACCTAATTCTGCCCCTTCTGCATTATGTACAGCTTGAATTAATTGACGCCCCATTCTTCCGCCTGCACCGGCGATCGCAATTTTTAATGTCATGTTTTGTCCTTTTTTAATCAAATTAAAGCGTGTTGAACGCCACTATAAATTAAATAGATTCCGAAGAAAATAAAAATCAGCCCTGCTGCATTATCAATATAGCGACTATATTGGCTATAAAACTGTTTTGCAACAGAACGTGAAAAAAGCACCGAAATGATGTAGAAATATAAAAAGGTTTCTACGGTAATCACGGCAAGTGCGGTCAAAATTTGTGATGTTTCGGTAATATTTACTAGAACCAATGACATCACACTGCTGAAATAAATCACAACTTTAGCATTAGATAAATTGACCAATAAGCCTTTCATAATGCTTTTTAAAGTCGATTGATTTGGCACATTTGCATTCTGTTTTTCATCAAAAACCGCATTGGTTTTTACTTTTGCCATTTTAATGCCGAGATAAACTAAATACGACCCACCAAGCATCATCAAAATACCTTGAATAATTGGCATGGTGGCAAAAATAATGGCGAGCCCTAAAACAGCAGCCGTTGCCCAAATTAATACACCAATGGTAATCCCAATCACGCCACCAATGGCTTCTCGACGAGAACTCATCGCTGAAACTCGGCTGACATAGAAAAAATCTGGGCCAGGCGAAAGTAAACCAACAAGATGAATAATCATCAAATTTAGCATGGTAAGCCTACAATGCGTAATATTACAATCACGATAACCGCATAGATTGCCGCTAAAACGTCATCCACCATAATCCCAAAACCACTTTCCAGTTTTTGGTCAAAATAACGGATGGGATAAGGTTTTAAAATATCGAAGAAACGAAACAATACAAAGGCAATGACAATCCAAGGTAATGATAAAGTTGGAATCGCGGCTAACACGATAAATACCCCAACAAATTCATCCCAAACAATGGAGCCATGATCATGAACGCCCATATCATCAGCCGTTTTTTGACATAAATAACAGCCAAGTGCAAAGCAAAGTGCGGTCAAAATTAAGAAGATTTTTAGTCCAAGACAAGATAATAATGCCGAACCTAAAACCGTTCCGGCTAAACTTCCCCATGTACCCGGTGCTGGACGAATTAATCCTGAACCGAAACCTAATGCCAGTAAATGAACTGGATTTTTTAAGCTAACTCTATCAAGTGGTGAACTATCCATTATTTATCCTTAAAATGATCGAAACCAGACGGTGCTTGATAATTGATTACACGTCCATCTTTTAAAAAAGTAATCTGATTGTTATTTTGCGGAACAATTTTTCCGATACAAGTGCAAGGTATATTCAACGATTGGGATAACTTTTCAATCTCGGCCTTTTTGTTTGCAGGAACTGTAAAGCAAAGTTCATAATCTTCCCCGCCACTTAATGCAAACGCTTCTGTTTTTTCTAAGCGATATGTTTTTTTGAGTGATGTGGATAAAGGCAAGAAGGATAAATCAATCTCCGCAGAACATTGGCTTCTCGTTAAAATATGTCCTAAATCAGCGACAAGACCATCTGAAATATCAATGCATGAATGCGCTACATCCATTAAGGCTTGACCTAATTCAACGCGTGGCATTGGGTGAAAATGACGTTTTACTAAAAATTCAGTATCAAAATCGACCGCACTTTTACCCTGTAAGATCCAATTTAAACCCGCCGCGCTATCACCTAACGTGCCCGATACATAAATTAAATCTCCAACCTTCGCGTTATGTCGGAATAAAGCCTTTCCTTTTGGTACGAAACCTTGTGCCGTAATGGTTACAGAAAGTGGGCCTTTCGTTGTATCGCCACCAATTAACGTCACCTCATATTGATTTAATGTATCAAACAGACTTTGACTAAATTGGCTTAGCCAGTTTTCATCAACTTCAGGTAATGTCAGTGCAAGAGAAATCCAAGCAGGTTTAGCGCCCATAGCAGCTAAATCACTTAGATTTGTCGCGATAGCTTTATAGGCTAAATCTTGGGGAAAAATAGAAGATAAAAAATGCGTACCCTCGACCATTGTATCGGTGGTGATCGCAAGCTGATAGCCTTCTGGAATATGAGTGATCGCACAATCATCCCCAATACTGAAATCAACAAAGTGTTGATTGCCTTTTTGTATTGAGAAATATCGTCCTATAAGATCAAATTCACCCGAACTCATTTTATCTGCGCACCAAAAAACAAAGGGCAGACATTTGTCTACCCTACATTTGAATAATTATTTGCGACCTAATGCAGGAGCGACTTTATCCAATACACCGTTAATGTATTTATGGCTTTCATCTGCACCAAACACTTTCGCCACTTCAATTGCCTCATTAATCGCCACTTTATACGGTACATCTGGCTCAAATTGAAGTTCATAAACCGCTAAACGTAAAATCGCTTTTTCAATCGGATCTAATTCATCCAATGTGCGATCTAAATAATGGCTCATTGAAAAATCAACAGCGTCCACATTCGCGACAGTTTGACGGAAAAGGCGGCTAAAATAAGGTTTATCCACACCTTTTAAATCTTGATCCACCACAAAAGTGAGTTCCACTTGTTCTGGTGCGTTACCAGAGAGCGCCCAAGAATATAAAGCTTGGACTGCACATTCTCTCGCTCTACGACGTGGCGATACTTTTTTTACAGGTTCTTTTTTCTCTGTCATTGGAATTATGCCGCATCAATTTGTTGTAAAAGGTTCACCATTTCAAGTGCAGTTAATGCTGCTTCTGCACCTTTATTACCCGCTTTGGTGCCTGCTCGCTCGATAGCTTGTTCAATGTTTTCAGTTGTTAAAACACCGAATGCTACTGGGATTTCAGCTTGCATTGCTACTTGACCTAAACCGCTACTTGCTTCGCCAGCCACATATTCAAAGTGAGCTGTACCACCACGGATTACCGTACCCAATGCCACAATCGCATCAAATTTTTTGCTTTCAGCTAAACGACGTGCGACTAATGGAAGTTCATACGCACCTGGAGCACGAACGATTGTGATATTCTCATCTTTCACTTGGCCGATACGTTTTAATGCATCTACCGCACCTTCTAATAAACTTTCATTGATAAAACTGTTAAAACGAGCAATTACTACTGCGATTTTAGCATTTGGTGCAGCTACCGCACCTTCTAAAACTTTCATACTTTTTCCTAATCTGAATAAACAATAAATTTGACGGTGGATTTTAGCATAAAAAGAAACCCTGTGGAAATAATCCGACAGGGTTTTCTATGAGTGGACAAGAACTTACTTCTCGAGCTTTAACGGTTCAATTTTCCAGATATTTTTCGCATATTCAAGAATCGTACGGTCTGATGAGAAGAAGCCCATGCTCACCATATTTTGAATGGTACTTGCTATCCATACGTCACGATCTTGATATTTTTTATCTACTGCTTTTTGCGCTTCCACATAACTGCGGAAATCAGCAAAAGATTGATAATAATCGTGGTATTGTAAACCTTGAATTAGAGAGTGATAACGGTTCGGTTCTTCCGGTGAGAAATCACCACGAATGATTTGGTCAATGACTTCGCGTAACTGCTCGTCATTTTGATAATAATCAAACGGACGATAACCTTCGCGACGTAATGCTTCCACTTGTTCAACTGTATTACCAAAGATAAAGATGTGGTCTTCACCAACATTATCTAAAATCTCAACGTTCGCACCATCAAGCGTACCCAATGTTAACGCACCATTTAAGGCAAACTTCATGTTACTGGTACCTGATGCTTCTGTTCCTGCAAGAGAGATTTGCTCAGAAATATCTGCCGCTGGAATGATTAATTGTGCAAGACTTACGCTGTAGTTCGGAATAAAGACAACTTTTAAACGACCTTTTAAGCGTTCATCATTATTGATAACATTCGCGACATCGTTAATTAAACGAATGGTTTGTTTTGCTGCATAGTAAGCTGAAGCTGCTTTACCCGCTAGAATGAACACACGTGGCTGCCAATCTTTTTCTGGATGAGCAAGCATTTCGTTATAACGTGCAATAATGTGTAACACATTAAGCATTTGACGTTTGTATTCGTGAATACGTTTTACTTGTACATCAAATAAAGCATGTGGATCTAAATCAATATCAAGTGTTTTCTTCACATATTGTGCTAATTTCACTTTGTTATCGTATTTAATATCCGCAACTGCACGCTTAAATTCACCTTTATCTGCAAACGCTTTAAGTTTTTCAATTTGACTTAAATCGCAACGCCATTCAGAACCAATATATTGATCAAATAAAGCCGCTAATTTTGGGTTCGCTACGGCAAGCCAACGACGTGGTGTCACACCGTTTGTTACGTTGGTGAAACGTTCTGGATAGATGCGAGCAAAATCAGCAAAGGTTGATGTCACCATAAGATCTGAGTGAATCGCCGCAACACCGTTCACTTTATGAGAACCGACAACAGACAACCATCCCATGCGCACTTTGCGTTGATATCCTTCTTCGATAAGTGAAACGCGACGGATAAAGTCCATATCAGTCGTGACATAAGTTTTCACATATTCAAGGAAATGATCATTAATTTCAAAAATCATTTGTAAGTGACGAGGTAAGATTTTCGCCATCATTTCTACCGGCCAGGTTTCTAATGCTTCTGACATTAAAGTATGGCAAGTATAAGAGAAAATACGACGAGTCACATCCCAAGCGTTTTGCCATGAGTAACCGTGTAAATCGATTAAAATACGCATCAACTCAGGAATGGCTAATGCCGGGTGGGTATCATTCAAGTGAATCGCTACTTTATCAGCAAGATTATCCAATGTACCATGGGTTCTTAAATGGCGACGGAGAATATCTTGCAAAGATGCAGATACTAAGAAGTACTCTTGACGTAAACGTAACTCACGACCATTCCAGGTAGAATCATCTGGATAAAGTACACGAGAAAGGTTTTGGTTAGCTGAACGCGTTGCCACCGCCGCTAAATGATCACCACGGTTAAATTCAGCTAAATCAAATAACTCTCCACCATGAGCAGACCATAAACGTAAGGTCGATGCCGAATCATTTTTATAGCCAGGGATCATTTGATCGTATGCAAGTGCGGTCACTTTTTCAGCCGGATTCCAGATACATTTTTTATCTTCAAAATAGATATGACCACCAAAATCAATACTAAAACGTTTTGATGGACGCATAAATTCCCAAGGCGCACCTTTTTCCAACCAATCATCCGGACGTTCAACTTGTTGACCATTTTCAATTTTTTGACGGAACATACCGTATTCATAACGAATACCGTAACCCATCGCAGGAATGGCTAATGTTGCCAGTGAGTCCATAAAGCAAGCAGCAAGGCGACCTAATCCCCCGTTACCTAAACCTGGATCCACTTCTTTTTCAATAATCTCTTCTAAATCAACATTTAATTCAGCCAAGGCTTTTTGTGCCACATCATAAATACCTTCCGCGATCATCGCATTAGAAAGTGTTCGGCCGATTAAGAATTCCATAGAAAGATAATAAACACGGCGAGTTTCTTCTGCACGAGATTGGCGAGCGGTGGTAATCCAGCCTTCAGTCACTAAATCACGTACCGCATGAAGTGTCGCATTTAACCAGTCGCGTTGACTCGCCTCTTTTGGTGAACGACCAATTAAGAAAATTAATTTATAAACAATTGCTTTTTTCACGCCTTCAACATCAAGACTTGGTCGATTGTAGAGAAATGGCGAATCAAAATTGTCCATGATCATAGAAAGTAAAACCTCAATAAAAAAAATCGCGCAAATTTTAAGCTTTTTTACGAAAAAAACAACAAAAATCCCCCCTTCAAAGGCGATTATTTTGAAGAGGGAGTCAATCCATTGAATTATGAGTTTAAAATGCCTAAATAGAGCTGCTCATATTGAGTGGCTGCATTTTTCCAACTAAAGTCCTGTGCCATGGCATTATTACGAACCATCGCCCAAACACGTTGCTTTTGCCACAAGGCAAAGGCATGCTGGATAACACTTCGTAAATCATCTGCTTCGGCTTTTTGAAATACAAAACCTGTTGCAGTACGCTCTTTAATGGTTTCACTTGTACTGTTGATCACGGTATCCGCTAATCCTCCCGTCGCACGAACAAGTGGCAATGTGCCATATTGCAAACCATATAGTTGAGTTAATCCACAAGGTTCAAAGCGACTTGGTACTAAAATGACATCACCACCGGCAACCATTAAATGTGAAAGTGCTTCATCATAGCCAATTTTCACTGCAATATTTTCTGGGTAACGTTGTGCTAATTGGCAAATCCCCTCTTCCAAATGTTTTGCACCAGAACCGAGAATGGTTAGTTGGCCACCTTGTTTAACAATTTCATCCGCTGTGGCAATCAGTAAATCTACGCCTTTTTGTTCTGTTAAGCGAGTCACCATCACAAATAAGAGTACATCAGGTTGTTGTGGCAAATTGAAATAAGCTTGTAAATCAGCTTTATTTTTCTTCTTACCTGCGATGGATTTCAATTTGTAATGATGCTGAATATACGCATCACAACTTGGATGCCAAATTTCTTGATCCACGCCATTTAAAATCCCCACCAACTTGCCTGCTTCACGTAAACCTGTTAATAAGCCTTGCAAGCCATAAGCAAAGTCTGGTGTAGTGATTTCTTTCGCATAAGTTGGACTTACTGCTGTGACCATATCAGAATAATAGAGACCTGCTTTCAAATATGAAATTTGGCCAAATAACTCTAAACCATCAACATGGAACATACCTTCCGGTAATCCAATTTCATGTAAATGGCGATGAGCGAATTGTCCCTGATAAGCCAGGTTATGAATCGTAAATACCGATTTTGCTGGACGACCTTTATTGAAGAGATAAGCGGCGGCTAAGCCCGCATGCCAATCGTGGGCATGCACCACTTCAGCTCGCCACCAACTATCTAAGCCTGTCGCAAGCTCTGCTCCCACCCAACCTAATAACGCAAAGCGTTTATAGTTATCAGCATAATCGTTGTAATCGGTATCATGATAAGGATTCCCTTCCCGCCAATAGAGATGTGGTGCATCAATCAGATAAATCCCCACGCCATTGTATTCGCCATAACGCAATACAACATGACCAGCAAAATTATCAAATTCTGTGACAACATGCGTATTCTCAATACCTGCAGAAATTTTTGGATAAGCCGGCAATAAAATACGCGTATCGATACCAATTTCTTTTTGTGCAAAAGGTAATGCTCCTAAAACATCAGCTAGTCCGCCAGTTTTGAGTAAGGGATACAGCTCCGAGCAAACATGTAAAACTCTCATAATTTTCCTTTTATACTTAAAATTGTGCTGTCATTGATAACAACACAATCTTTTTAGTTCACTTAAAACACTGTCAAAATTGACCACACTTTAATCCAAATGTTCTTCGTTAGTGACTTCTTCACCTTGCAATTTTTTCAACATTGTTGAGGTTACAAGTACGACTTTACCGGTAGAACTCACACGGAAGCGTTTACTGTCAAGGGCTTTATCCACACCGATTTCCATACCATCTGGAATAATACAATGGCGATCAATAATACAATCTTTTAATGTACAATTTTTACCAATTTGTACTTGCGGTAACACGACACAGTGATCCACAGAAGAATCTTCATCAATTTTGACTCTATCAAACAACACTGAATTACTAATAGATGCATCCGTAATCACACAGCCACCACCTATAAGCGAGTTATCTACCGGTTTGACATTCGCTTTTTTATAGAAGAATTTAGATGGATAAGCCTGCACTGGATTACCGCGAATTGGCCAGCTTTGATCATAAATATCTAATTGTGGATGCTCTGAAACTAAATCGATATTCGCTTGCCAGAAACTATCGAGCGTACCCACATCACGCCAGTAAATTTCACCTTCAGTGTTTCGGCCCATACAAGAACGGCTGAATGGATGCGCATAAAGCACGCCTTCTTCCAAGCATTTTGGCAAGACATCTTTACCAAAGTCATGAGATGTGCAAGGGGTATTCACTTCTCTATCAAGCATTTTATAGAGATACTCAGCATCAAACACGTAGATCCCCATAGAGGCTAGCGACGTATCTGGTTTACCCACCATGGCAGGTGGATCTTTCGGTTTTTCAACGAAGGCTTTCACTTTAAGGTTTTCGTTTACCGCCATGACACCAAATTCACTGGCTTCAGAACGTGGTACCTCAATACAGCCTACTGTACATTTTGCTCCACTTCTCACGTGATCCATCAACATGACACTGTAATCTTGTTTATAAATATGGTCACCCGCAAGAATCAAAATGTATTTTGGACGATAGTGATTACGGATAATCGCCATATTTTGATACACAGCATCCGCTGTACCACGGTACCACGTAGAATCATCAATTTGTTGACGGGCAGGTAACATATCAACGAATTCACCACGCTCTTGCGGTAAGAATGACCAACCTGTTTGTAAATGGCGTAATAAAGAGTGAGCGGCATACTGGGTCACAACCCCAATGCGATTCAGACCTGAGTTAATACAGTTGGAAAGCGCAAAATCAATAATTCGACGATTACCGCCAAAATATAACGCAGGTTTAGCACGTTTATCGGTTAATTCATGTAAACGGGAACCACGACCACCAGCCAAAATAAGCACTAAAGTATCTTTAACTAATTCATATTTATTAAGATCACTTTTCATAACAAACTCCATCGTTTTCATCATCCATATGCTCCAACACTTCAAATGCTATACCGCTCACATCACATTGTTGAATCACGCTATTTTCAGTTTTGGCAATCTTTTTCCATTTACCCTTTGGCAAATAAAAAGATTGCGGTTCAGTTTTTGCATTAATTAAGAAAAGATATTTGCCGTCCAACATGACTTGTAGGGCTTTGCTTTCCCGATTATGCCAATCGTCTAGGGTCATCGGGTTTCCCCCAGTATTCAACCACTCGACATTTTCATCCGACCACCAAGCCTCCTGTTGCAAACTTTGAATTTTTTTTCGTAATGCAATGGTTTGCTTGGTAAAGTCAAATAAGGTTTGGTTAAAATCATCCCACTTTAACCACGTTATTTCGTTATCTTGGCAATAGGCGTTATTATTGCCATATTGAGTGTTACCAAACTCATCTCCAGCAAGTAGCATAGGTACACCATTTGATAATAGTAACGAGCCTAATAAGCCTTTTTCCGATAAAACACGGCGTTTTTCGACCGCTCTTTGCCATTCATCGGCTAAATCGAGTTGAGAACCTTCAATCCCATGATTGTAGCTATAATTTTCATTGCGTCCGTCACGGTTCTCTTCACCGTTAGCGTCATTGTGTTTATGGTTATAGCTCACTAAATCTCGCAACGTAAAACCATCATGGGCTGTAATGAAATTCAAGCTGGCATGCGGTAATCGACCTTCGCGATTAAAGATATCGCTAGAGCCAGCAAAACGCTCTGCAAAGGCCCCCACTTCACCACTTTGCCATAACCAAAAACGACACATATCATCACGGAAACGATCATTCCATTGAGAGAAATAAGCGGGGAAATACCCGACTTGATAGCCGTAATGACCAATATCCCAAGGTTCAGCAATTAATTTAATTTGTTGTAGAACGTCATCCTGTTCCATTTCCGCAAATAATTTTGCATTTGGATTGAAATCAGGCGTTTCACGACCAAGTACTGTGGCTAAATCAAAACGGAAACCATCCACATGACATTCTGTTACCCAGTAACGTAAACAATCTAATACCCATTTGCGAGTGACGTCATTAGCAAGATTGAGCATATTGCCGCAACCCGTCCAGTTGAGGTAATCACCATGCTCGTTTTGCCAGTAATAGGTTTTATCATCAATACCACGCTGGCAAAATGTCGGAAATGATTTTTCGGATTCTGCCGTATGGTTAAACACCACATCTAAAATCACTTCGATACCCGCTTGATGCAGGGCTTTCACCATGCTCTTAAATTCGTTCAATGGTTGTTTTTGATCCGTCGCATAACTTGGTTCTAAAGCAAACATAGATAATGGGTTATAGCCCCAATAATTGCGTAATCCTTTTTCTTGTAAATGTGGTTCATCAATAAAGAAATTCACTGGGAGCAATTCAAGGCTGGTAATACCCAATGATTTAAAATACGCAATGTTTTCGGAGTGAGCCAACGCCGCATAAGTGCCCCGGATATTTTCTGGAATACGGGAATTTAATTGGCTAAATCCTTTAACATTTAATTCATATACAATGGTTTGAGCCCAAGGAATAGATGGCTTGCAATCCCCTGACCAATCAAAATGCTCATCCACAATGCGACCTTTAGGTGCAACGGCGGCATTATCTCGTTCATCATTTAACAAGAAAATGGAACGGGCTTCTGATGAACTTAAATCCGGTTTATGGCTTACTGCTTTCGCATAAGGATCAAGCATTAACTTTTGCGGATTGGCTAAAGTGCGGTCATTTTTGCCTGTGATTCTGAACGCATACTCATCATTTAACTCAACGCCTTCAATTGCCACATGCCAAATATCATTGGTTCTGCTCATGGCAAAACGGCTTTCTTTACCATCACGGAACAAGCAAAGTTCAATAGCATCCGCCGAACTAGAAAACAGCGCAAAATTCGAAATTTTTAGGCTGTTTTCCAGCGTTTGAGAATATCCCATTGGGGAAGGTTTGCCATTGTTATAAATACTAAACATCGTGTTCTTCGCTATTGTTATGCTTTATATTTTAAATAGATCGTTGCGAGTGGCGGAATGGTCACGCTAATCGAATTGTCACGTCCGTGACTTGCGATCGCTTCGCTTTCTACCAAGCCAAAATTACCTACGTTTGAACCTTGATAATACATTGAGTCAGTATTCAAAATTTCTTCGTATTCACCCGCTACATTTACACCGATACGGTAGCCTTCGCGTGGCACAGGTGTGAAATTACTGATTACAATAATGCGTTCGCCATTACTGCTTTTACGTTCAAAAGCAAAGACCGAATTTTCCGCATCATCCACCACTAACCAATCAAAGCCTTCCGGTTCACCGTCTAATTCAAAGAGCGATGCATTTTTTTGATAAATTCCGTTCAAATCTTTGACTAATTGCAATACACCTTTATGCCATAGGCCACCATGGTTTTCGTCAAGTAAGAACCAATCCAAACTTTCTTCATAATTCCATTCGCGACCTTGAGCAAATTCATTGCCCATGAATAATAATTTCTTACCTGGATAGCCCCACATATAACCGTAGTAAGCACGCAAGTTAGCGAATTTTTGCCATGCATCACCTGGCATTTTGCCGAGTAACGAACATTTACCGTGTACCACCTCATCGTGAGAAAGCGGTAACACAAAGTTTTCGCTGTATTGATAAATCATCCCGAAGGTCATTTTGTCGTGATGATAACGACGATAAACGGGATCGAGTTTCATATAACTTAGGGTGTCATTCATCCAGCCCATGTTCCATTTAAAATTAAATCCAAGACCACCGTTTTCTGTCGGATGAGTTACACCACCAAAAGAAGTGGATTCTTCGGCAATGGAAATCGCGCCAGACATCTCAGAATGGATTTTCCAGTTGGTATGTTTTAAGAATTCAATGGCTTCTAAATTTTCACGACCGCCATATTGATTCGGAATCCATTCACCTTCAGCTCGGCTGTAATCGCGGTAAATCATTGATGCGACTGCATCTACACGGATACCATCTACACCAAAGCGTTCAAGCCAATATAATGCGTTACTGGATAAGAAGTTTCTCACTTCATTACGACCATAGTTATAAATTAAGGTATTCCAGTCTTGATGATAGCCTTCACGTGGGTCAGCATGTTCATATAAGGCTGTACCATCAAATGCCACTAAACCGTGTGTATCACTAGGGAAATGCCCCGGCACCCAGTCTAAAATCACATTAATGCCTGCTTTGTGCGCTTTTTCGACTAAGCGTTTAAAGCCTTCTGGTGTACCAAAACGACTCGTTGGTGAATACAGCCCTATCGGTTGGTAGCCCCAAGAGCCATCGAATGGAAATTCGGAGAGCGGTAAAAACTCAATATGGGTAAAGCCCATATGTTTGACATAAGGAATGAGTTCATCAGCAATTTGGTCATAATCAAGCCAGAAATTATTTTCTAAATTACGGCGCCATGATCCCAAATGTACTTCGTAAATCGAAATAGGTTGATTACGTTGGTTCGCTTTACGACGTTGTTCCGTCATTTCGACCACATCCGGCAACATGCTGATTTCTGATGCTGTATCCGGACGTAATTCAGAGCTAAATGCATAAGGGTCAGCTTTTAAACGAAGGTTGCCGTTGCAATCAATCAATTCAAATTTATAGCGCTGCCCCAGACTGGCTTTTGGTAAGAATAATTCCCATACCCCACTTGCCGGATGAAAACACATTGGATGACGACGACCGTCCCAATAGTTAAAATCACCGACCAACGAAACTCGCTTAGCATTTGGCGCCCATACACGGAAATTTACGCCCGGTACACTGTCACATTCAGTAAAATGTGCACCTAATACTTCATAAGGACGCAATAACGAACCTTCCGCCAATAGCCATTGATGCAAGTCATTAATCATCGGATGGAAACGGTACGGATCTTCAATAATTTGGGCTTCTACGCCCCAATACACTTTTAATTGGTAGGTAAAGAAATGGTGAATCTCTGGCACAATAGCAGCAAAAAATCCGCGGTCATCCAGTTTTTCTAGTTCGACAACGATGGATTGACTTTCTTTATCAATCACTTCGACTTTATCTGCATCGGGTAATAAAGCACGAATCTCAATACCATTGTGAGTTTCATGCATGCCTAATACAGCAAAAGGATCGGCATGTTTGCCATCAAAAAATGAATTAATTACTGATTGAGCGACTAATTTCGTCATGACATACTCCTTTATGCTTTGTAAGCTTGATTATTTACAACCGATTGTATTTTCTCGTTTGTTGAGCAGCAAAAAGCATTAAACGATGATAGATAACAGGCAAAGCAGGCAATGAATGAAAGTGCGGTTGAATATGGAATGTTTTTTTCAAGCTGAATTTGGTTTTGCTCGTCGAGCAATTGATAACGCAAAGAAGCATCAGGAGGAGAAGAAAACGCGATTAAATCATCATGAATGGGTTCATTTTCAAAGGCACATATGACATGTTGGAACGGCTGATTTTGTCCAATATTCGGCGGAAATTGCAACTGCTCGATAAAATAATCAACACTGGTTGGCGATGCATCAATCAAATGCCCATTAATATCATAATGGGAAAACGAAATGCCAAGTTTTTCAGCAGATTGTTTAAGTGATAAGGACATTTGCATACAACTAATGATACATCTATATAATACTTAATAAGTATTATAAGTAAGCACAATTGAAATACAATTGCCAATCTTGCAAATTGTGACCTAAATCAAAAAACAAAGTTTAAAGAGAATAAAAAAACAACGAAATTTAAATTATTCAGTTTCAATGACAAATTCAAACCAATCAATGACATCTTCTTCATGCACGCCATCTGGAATTAAAATGCCTGCATTTTTAACAGAATCAGGATTGCCACTAACTAATGGATGCCATTCTGGCAAAGGTTTACCTTCATACAATAAACGATAGGCACAGGTATTCGGCAACCAACCAAAATCAGGCAAGTTCTTTTTGGTTAATTTGGTGCAATCACTTTCGATTTTAAAACGTTCAGAATAATTACGACACTTTCCTGTTTCCACATCTAATAGATTGCAAGCAATGCGCGTGTAATAGAGTTTTTCACGCTTTCCCCGCCCTTGAATGTATTTTCGATAACAGCATTTCCCGCAGCCATCACATAAGGCTTCCCATTCGGATTCCGTCATTTCAAGGAGCGATTTTTTTTGCCAAAAATGAGATTCAAATTGCATAGTGAAACCAATAAAAAAGTGCGGCCAAAATTTACGTGATTTTTGACCGCACTTTATTGCTTAGAATTAGAAGCCTTCTTTTAAGCTTACGGTTAAGTTAAACACTAAGTGCTCTGGGCGGCTATCTTTGTTATCCGCACAGAAATAACCTTCGCGTTCAAATTGGTAACCTTTTTCTGGTTCTGCATTTGCGAGACTTTGTTCTACAAAACCGTGTTTCACCACTAAAGAGGTTGGATTTAACACGCTTTCGATTTCTTCTGCTGCACCTGGATTTGGTACGGTGAAGAGACGCTCGTATAAACGGAACTCAGCCGGATGATTATGTACTGCAGATACCCAGTGAATGACCCCTTTCACTTTACGACCATCCGCTGGATTTTTACCTAAAGTTTCAGGATCATAAGTACAGAAAATCGTGGTGATTTCACCATTTGCATCTTTTTCGACACGCTCCGCTTTAATCACGTAAGCGTTACGCAAACGCACTTCTTTACCTAATACTAAACGTTTATATTGTTTGTTTGCTTCTTCACGGAAGTCTGCACGATCAATATAAAGCTCTTTCGTAAACGGTAATTGACGCTCACCTAATTCAGGACGATTCGGGTGATTTGGTGCCGTTAAGGTTTCTTCGCCTTCAAAATTTTCAATCACTACGCGAACAGGATCAATCACCGCCATTGCACGTGGTGCATTTTCATTTAAATCTTCTCGAATGCATGCTTCAAGCGCAGAATACTCTACGACGTTATCTTGTTTAGTCACACCGATACGACGGCAGAATTCACGTAACGAAGCCGGGGTATAACCGCGACGACGTAAACCTGAAATGGTTGGCATACGCGGATCATTCCAACCATCTACAATGCCATCGTTCACTAATTTCAATAATTTCCGTTTAGACGTTAACGTACCTTCTAAATTTAAACGAGAGAATTCATATTGATGCGGTAATGGACGTTCAATACTGATATTTTCCAACACCCAGTCATATAAACGACGGTTGTCTTGGAACTCTAATGTACATAAAGAGTGTGTAATACGCTCAATCGCATCAGAGATACAGTGAGTGAAATCGTACATTGGGTAAATGCACCATTTATCACCAGTTTGGTGATGGCTCGCAAATTTAATACGGTAAAGCACAGGGTCACGCATGACCATAAATGGTGAAGCCATGTCGATTTTCGCACGAAGACTTAATGTACCTTCGGCAAACTCACCGTTTTTCATTCTTTCAAATAACGCGAGGTTTTCTTCGACACTACGATCACGATATGGGCTGTTTTTACCTGGCTCAGTTAATGTACCGCGATATTCACGCATTTCATCTGGAGAAAGTTCATCCACATACGCTAAACCTTTTTCGATTAACTCAATCGCATAACCATAAAGTGCATCGAAGTAATCAGACGCATAACGCGGCTCGCCTTCCCATTTAAAGCCTAACCATTCCACATCAGCTTTAATGGAATCCACATATTCCACATCTTCTTTCACCGGGTTGGTATCGTCAAAACGTAGGTTACATAAACCGTTATATTCTTTTGCCAAGCCGAAGTTTAAGCAAATCGATTTGGCGTGACCAATGTGCAAATAGCCGTTTGGCTCAGGCGGGAAACGAGTATGAACACTTTTGTGTTTACCCGAAGCTAAATCTTCATCAATAATTTGAGTAATGAAATTGTGTGTGCGGGTATTTTCCGCATTTTCTAGAGTGTGTTCTGTATTGCTCATAAATTTCTCAATAAATTGAAAATAATTTCCCCATTCTATACGAAAAGTCTGGCGTTGTGAATTTGATCCCAAAACTAACCGCACTTTCATTAAATTAATACTGAATTTTTTAGGATTTTTAGGTCTAACTTGAAGATTTTTCGTGCAAACTGAAAAGTTTACCTTTAGAATACGCCTTTACTGAACAAACGTTCATTTTTTTATTAGGATGACAAAGTCTTTATGAAAAAACGCTTTTTTATTTTACTTGGATTAGCCGTTGCTGCTGGTGCAGCTTATTATTTTTTCTCAAGCAATAGCAAACAAGAAACGACTTATCTGACGGAATCCGTTACACGTGGCAATGTGGAAAAAACAGTTGTCGCTTCTGGTTCAGTTGAAAGCGTGAATGAAGTGGATGTTGGTGCCCAAGTTTCGGGTAAAATCACCAAACTCTATGTTAAATTAGGGCAAGAAATCAAAAAAGGCGAAATGATCGCGGATATTGATTCTACAACCCAAGTTAATACCTTAAATACCAAAAAGGCCGCATTAGTCAGCTATCAAGCTCAATTAAAAGCGAAGAAAACCGCTTATGATGTAGCCCTTTCAAGCTATAACCGCTTATCAAAACTTTATACACAAAAAGCGACGTCTTTAGACAGTTTGAATACAGCTAAAAGCACCCTTGATAATGCAAAAGCGGAAATGGAAGCCATTGAAGCCAATATCAAACAAGCTGAAATTGAAGTAAATACCGCAGAAACCAATGTGGGTTATACCAAAATCACCGCACCAATGGATGGTACCGTTGTTTCTGTGCCTGTTTCAGAAGGTCAAACCGTTAATGCCAACCAAACGACGCCGACGATTGTGACCATTGCCGATTTAAGCAAAATGAAAATTAAACCTGAAATTTCAGAGGGCGATATTACTAAAGTTAAGGCTGGCCAAGAAGTCAGCTTTACTATTTTATCAGATAGCCAAACGGTGTATCACTCTGTCATTGATTCTGTTGATCCAGCCAATACCACGACAAGTGATAGCTCTTCAACATCATCTTCGACAAGTTCAAGCAGTAGTAGCTCCACAACCAGTGCGATTTACTATTACGCTAACGTATTAATTGATAACCCTGATCGCACTTTACGCATCGGAATGACAACAGAAAACAACATCAAAATTGCCAATGCCAAAGACGTGTTATTGGTTTCCAATATGGCTATTCAAAAACGTGATGGCAAAAGCTTTGTCAATGTATTGAATGACAAAAATCAGCCTGAACAGCGTGAAGTTGAAACCGGTGTACAAAATGATTTCCAAAGTGAAATCAAATCCGGCTTAAACGAAGGTGAAAAAGTTATCGTGTCACAAGTGGCTAATGGTGAAAAAGTTGGCTCTATGCCTCGTGGTCCAAGAATGTTCTAAAAGTGCGGTAGAAATTAATGAATATTATTGAAATTAAGGATCTCAACCGTTACTTCAGTGAAGGCGAAAATCGCGTTCATATTTTAAAGAATGTCTCTTTAAATATTGAAAAAGGCGATTTTGTAGCGATTATTGGGCAGTCAGGTTCCGGCAAATCGACCTTGATGAATATCATCGGATGCTTGGATACAGCAACCAGTGGTTCTTACAAAATCAATGGCAAAGAAACTATTGAATTAAGCAAAGATCAGCTGTCAGATTTACGTAGCCAAAAATTCGGCTTTATTTTCCAACGCTATAACTTATTGTCGAGTTTAACTGCCGCTGAAAACGTCGCCTTGCCTGCTATTTATGCAGGAATGTCGCAAGAAAAACGTCTTTCTCGTGCAAAACAACTTTTAGAAAAATTAGGTTTAGGTGATAAATGGCAAAATAAACCAAGCCAGCTTTCCGGTGGTCAGCAACAACGTGTGAGTATTGCACGTGCATTGATGAATGGTGGCGAAATTATTTTAGCCGATGAACCCACTGGCGCATTGGATTCGCAAAGTGGTCAAAATGTAATGGAAATTCTGCGTCAATTACACGCAGAGGGACACACCATTATTATGGTAACCCACGACCGAGAAATTGCGGCCAGTGCGAATCGTGTGATTGAAATTAAAGACGGTGAAATCATTGGCGATACGCAAAAAGAAACAGTAAAAAGTGCGGTCGAAAATCCAACCAAATCTAAACCGCACTTTGGGTTTAGCAAAGATCAATTTGTAGAAGCCTTTCGTATGTCTGTGAGTGCTATTATTGCCCACAAAATGCGTTCTCTTTTAACCATGCTCGGGATTATCATCGGGATTACGTCTGTGGTTTCTGTCGTGGCATTGGGAAATGGTTCACAGCAAAAAATCTTAGAAAATATTCGAGGAATTGGGACGAGCACCATAACGATTTTTAATGGTACAGGCTTTGGTGATCGTCGTGCTGAACAAATGCAGAATCTCACAATTAATGATGCAACTGCCTTAAATCAACAAAGTTATGTACAAAGTGTCACGCCGAATAGCTCATCAAGTGGCACATTAATTTATGGCAACCAAACTTTCTCCTCGACCAGTTTAAAAGGTGTAGGCGAACAATATTTTGATGTAGATGGCTTAAAACTAAAATCTGGTAATTTATTTTCCGCTCAAGATGTTGCTGATAACAACCAAGTAGCCTTAATCGATGAAAGTGCGAAAAAGTCGATTTTCCCGGATGAAAATCCTATCGGCAAAATTGTGATGTTTAATAAACGTCCATTACGTATTATCGGCGTGGTATCTGATAAACAAATGGGCGGGGCAAGTAGTTCACTTAATCTCTATGCGCCTTACACCACCGTGATGAATCGTATTTCGGGCAGTAAAAAAATTGGTTCGATTACCGTTAAAGTGGATGATTCCGTGAATACTACTGTCGCTGAAAAAGGGATTACTGAATTGCTCACCATGCGTCATGGTAAAAAAGATTTCTTCATCATGAATAGTGATACCATCAAACAAACTATTGAAAGCACAACGGGCACGATGAAATTGCTCATTTCCTCTATCGCCTTTATTTCATTAATCGTTGGTGGGATTGGTGTGATGAATATTATGTTAGTTTCCGTGACAGAGCGAACCAAAGAAATTGGTGTACGCATGGCTATTGGTGCGAGACAATTTAATATTCTGCAACAATTTTTAATTGAAGCTGTGTTGATTTGTTTAATTGGCGGCGTGACGGGTATTCTGCTTTCGGGTTTAATCGGTCTGTTATTTAACGTATTTATGACTGACTTTACGATGGCATTCTCTACCGGCTCAATTGTTGCGGCAGTGGTCTTCTCTACCCTGATTGGTGTGCTCTTCGGCTATATGCCTGCAAAACGTGCAGCGCAATTAGATCCAATTACCGCCCTTGCGAGAGAATAAAGAAATTTTGTAAAACACAAAAGAGCGGTTAAAATTCTCACTAATTTTTAACCGCACTTTAATTAAAAAGAAAGGAAAAAATCCATGTTAAAAATGAAAAAATTAACCTTAGCAATCGCGATGGCAACTGCGCTAGCAGGTTGTGCTAACATCGGCGATTCTTATAAAGCGAGCCAGCAGGATTACCAAAATTATGCGGAAATCACCAAACAATTTAATGTAAAAGAAAACTGGTGGGCGCTTTACAATGATTCACAATTAAATCGTGTGGTAGAACAAGCATTAGTTAACAACAAAGATTTAGCCAAAGCGTCTGTCGCCGTAAACCGTGCTTTATATAATGCAAACCTTGCAGGCGCAAATTTAATTCCAGCATTTAGCGGTTCAACCCAATCTTCTGCGGGTAAAAATCTTAAAACTGGTGGTAACTCAACCATCAGTCATAAAGGTGCATTAAATGTGAGCTATACCTTAGATCTATGGCAACGTTTAGCGGATACTGCAGATGCCGCAGAATGGTCACACAAAGCAACGGCTGAAGATTTAGAAGCAACCAAACTTTCACTCATCAACTCTGTTGTGACAACGTATTATCAAATTGCTTATTTAAATGACGCTATCAGCACAACTGAGGAAACCATTAAATACTACAACGACATTAGCAGCATTATGCAACGCCGTTTATCACAAGGTGTTGCGGACAGCGCAAGTGTAGATCAAGCACAACAAGCGGTATTGAACGCACGTAATAACTTGATCAACTATCAAACACAACGTAAAACAGCAGAACAAACTTTACGTAACTTACTTAACTTAAAACCGGAAGAAGCATTAAATATCAACTTCCCACACATTCTTAATGTGAAAAATGTGGGTGTAAATTTAAATGTGCCAGTTTCTGTGATTGCAAACCGTCCTGATGTAAAAGGCTATCAATATCGCTTGAGCAGTGCATTCAAAAATGCCAAAGCAACTGAAAAAGGCTGGTTCCCTGAAGTCACTTTAGGCGGTAGCTTAACATCAAGTGGCACTAAAGTTGGTAATGCATTGCACAATCCAGTGGGTACAGGCTTAATCGGTATTAGCCTACCATTCCTCAACTGGAATACGGTGAAATGGAACGTGAAAATCTCTGAAGCAGATTATGAAACCGCACGTTTAAACTATGAGCAAAGCATTACTAAAGCCTTAAACGATGTAGATACCAACTACTTCGCCTATACACAAGCACAAAGCGCTTTTGCTAACTTGCAAAAAACACACAGCTATAACCAACGCATCACTAAATACTATCGTGATCGTTACAATGCTGGTGTATCTGAATTACGTGAATGGCTCGCCGCGGCAAACACAGAGAAAAGCTCTCAACTTTCTATCTTGAATGCAAAATACAACATCATTCAAGCAGAAAATGCCGTATATAGTTCAATGGCAGGTTATTACTCCCGTTAAAATCATGATTAAGGAAGTTTCGGCTTCCTTAATCTTTTTTATGGACATGAAAAATGAAAAAACAGCTGACTTTTTATTTCATTCGCCACGGTAAAACCGTTTGGAATACGGAAGGTTTAATGCAAGGTCATGGCGATTCCCCTTTGACTGAAGAAGGCGTTAATGGTGCGAAAAAAACAGGTGTGGCACTTAATCATATTCCTTTCATTGCTGCTTATTCCAGCGTATTAAAACGTACTATCGCAACTGCCTCTCATATTATTGGTGAACGTGATATTCCCCTTTTCCATCACCAAGGTTTAAACGAACAATATTTTGGTTCTTGGGAAGGTCAACTTGTTGATACCTTAAGAGAACATCCAGAATTCCAACAACTCATTAAAGATCCTGCCAATTACAAAGCTCAAGTAAATGGTGGAGAAACATTCGAACAGCTGGGCAAGCGTGCCATGAAAGCATTACAGGATATTATTAAGATCCACGATCAAGGTAATATTCTCATTGTATCGCATGGTCATACCTTGCGTTTATTACTTGCCTTATTAAACGGTGCAACCTGGCAAAACCACCGTGATGAAGATAAATCGGTATCGCTTATTAATACCTCAATTAGTGTTGTACATTATGACGATGAGAACGGTTTTCGCGTTGAGAAAATGAATGATGCGGGTCATTTAAAATAAGCAAATTTAGATAAAAAAATAACCGCACTTTGGATGACCTAAAGTGCGGTTAATTTTTATGATGTTTTTGTGATTATTTCACTTCGCGGAATAAAATCTCGCTTGGAATCACAGAACCCTGCCAGTAAAGCTCAGTTGATACTTTCTCCGCTAAATCTAAGAAAGATTTCGCAATTTCACTGTCTGGTGCAGCAACCACAGTTGGTTTACCAGCATCCAAATCTTGACGAACTTGGATATTCAACGGTAACTGACCTAATACTTTCACATTGTATTTTTGTGCCATTTTTTCTGCACCACCTGTGCCGAAAATTGCTTCGTGATAACCACAATTGCTACAAATATGCATAGACATATTTTCCACAATACCTAACACTGGTACTGACACACGTTCAAACATAGATACACCTTTCACCGCATCTAATAACGCAATGTCTTGTGGTGTTGTGACCACAACTGCCCCAGTTACAGGAATTTGTTGTGAAAGGGTTAATTGGATATCACCTGTACCCGGTGGCATATCGATCACTAAGTAATCTAAGCTATCCCATAAGGTTTCATTTAAAAGCTGGCTTAATGCGCTACTTGCCATTGGACCACGCCAAATAGTTGCATTATCTTCATCCATTAAGAAACCGATCGAGTTGGCGGATAAACCATACGCTTTAATTGGGGTGATATGTTGATTATCTGGTGAAGTTGGGCGTTGATGCGGCGCACCTAACATATGCGGAACAGATGGGCCGTAAATATCTGCATCTAAGATCCCTACGCGAGCACCTTGAGCTTGTAAAGCAAGTGCAAGATTCACCGAAACGGATGATTTCCCTACCCCGCCTTTACCTGAAGTAACCGCAATGATGTTCTTCACACCTTTTACAGCGGGTTGATTATTTGCACGTTTTAACGTTGCGATTTGATAATTCACCACCCATTTGATTTCTTTGCTATCTGTTGCTTTTAATAACGCATCAGAAAGCTGCTGTTTCACTTGCTCCACGCCAGTGTTCCATGCAAAAGGCAATTGTAATTCAATACGTAATACGTCACCGCCTTTTTCAACTTTCTTCAAAGTCTTTAATTCGATTAAGTCTTTTTGTAAGGTTGGGTGTTGAAATTGTTGGAAAAGTTGCAGAACCTGAGATTGTTGTTCTGCCGTTAAATTTTCAGAAAAAGCAGTTGCCATAATATTCCTTTAATAGTAGTAGGTAGTAGAGTAAATTTGTCAGGGATATTCTACCCTTTTTACACCTCAAATGTTAAGCTAAAAGTATAACTAAACTAGAAAAAATCACACCAATCAGGTAACATACTTACAATTTTTGCAAAAAGAATAAGAGAAAAATAATGACAACTCAACCTCGTAAAATTTTAGTCACTTGTGCATTACCTTATGCAAATGGCGCCATTCATTTAGGCCATATGTTAGAACACATTCAAGCTGATATTTGGGTGCGTTTCCAACGTATGCGTGGCAATAAAATTCATTTTGTCTGTGCTGATGACGCGCACGGCACACCAATCATGCTTAATGCTGATAAATTAGGGATTACACCAGAAGAATTAATCGCAAAAGCAAAAGCTGATCACGTACGTGATTTTGCTGGCTTTAATATCAGTTTTGATAACTATCACTCTACTCACAGTGAAGAAAATAAACAAATCACCGCTGATATTTACAATAAATTAAAAGCTAAAGGCTTCATTAAGACGAAAGTGATTTCTCAGTTATTCGATCCTGAAAAAAACATGTTCTTACCGGATCGTTTCGTCAAAGGGACTTGTCCAAAATGTAAAGCTGAAGATCAATACGGTGATAACTGTGAAGTTTGTGCATCCACTTATAGCCCAATGGATTTAATTAATCCACGTTCAGCTGTATCAGGTGCAACACCAATCATTAAAGAATCTGAACACTTCTTCTTTGACTTACCTGCTTTTGAAGGGATGTTAAAAGAATGGACTCGCTCTGGCTCACTTCAACCGGAAATTGCAAACAAAATGCAAGAATGGTTTGAAAGTGGTTTGCAACAATGGGATATCTCTCGTGATGCCCCTTATTTTGGTTTTGAAATTCCAGGTGCAAAAGATAAATTCTTCTATGTTTGGCTAGATGCCCCTATCGGCTACATGGCTTCTTTCAAAAATCTCTGCGATCGTGAAGGCATTGATTTTAATGAATTCTGGGGAGAAAACAGCGATGCAGAACTTTATCACTTTATCGGTAAAGATATCGTATATTTCCACAGTCTATTCTGGCCGGCGATGTTAGAAGGTAGCGAATTCCGCAAACCAACCAATGTGTTTGCTCACGGTTATGTCACCGTAGATGGCGCAAAAATGTCAAAATCACGCGGTACATTTATCCAAGCCAGCACCTATTTAAATCACATTGATCCAGAATGTTTGCGTTACTACTACGCAGCGAAATTAAACGATCGCATCGAAGATCTTGATTTCAATTTGGAAGATTTCGTTCAACGAGTCAATACAGATATCGTGAATAAATTAGTCAATTTAGCTTCTCGTAATGCGGGCTTTATCACAAAACGTTTTGAAGGCAAATTAGCAGATAAATTAGAAGATGAAGCGCTTTTCAATGAATTCACTGCACAAGCTGAACAAATTGCTGCTTATTATGAAAGCCGTGAATACAACAAAGCGATTCGTGAAATTATGGCATTAACTGATAAAGCCAATAAATATATTGATGAAAAAGCCCCTTGGGTCATTGCAAAAGAAGAAGGTAAAGATGCCGAATTACAAGCAGTTTGCTCAATGGGTATCGAGCTTTTCCGTGTATTAATGTCTTACTTAAAACCGGTTCTTCCGAAACTGGCTGAACGTGCAGAAGCGTTCTTACAAACAGAACTAACATGGGATAATATTGCACAACCATTATTAGGTCATCAGCTTACTCCATTTAAAGCACTTTTCTCTCGTTTAGAGAAAAAACAAATTGATGCTGTTGTAGAAGAAACTAAAGCACTTTTCGCTGAAGCAAACAAAGCGACAGAAAAAACAGTGACAAAAGCGACCGCACTTTCAAATGTCGAACCAATTGCTGATACCATTACCATTGACGATTTTGCTAAAATCGATATGCGTGTGGCAAAAGTACTGAAATGCGAAGCTGTACCTGAATCCAATAAACTCTTACGTTTTGAATTAGACTTAGGCGATCATACTCGTCAAGTGTTCTCTGGCATTAAAGCAGCTTACAACAAACCTGAAGAATTAGAAGGTCGTTTTGTTATTGTGGTTGCAAACCTTGCACCACGTAAAATGAAATTTGGTGTATCAGAAGGAATGATTCTTTCTGCTGGTACTGGCGGAAGTGATTTATTCTTACTTTCAGCTGATAGCGGTGTGACTGCCGGTATGCAAGTAAAATAATTTAATATTTAGGCGACTCCGGTCGCCTTTTTTATTGCCAAATAGAATCAAATACCCTACCATATCAATCAGCTATTTATCATGCAAATTAAAAGGAATTCATTATGACAAACGAACTTATCTGCTATAAACAAATGCCGGTTTGGACAAAAGATAAATTACCGAAAATGTTCCAAGAAAAACACAATACTAAAGTGGGCACTTGGGGCAAACTCACTGTGTTGAAAGGTAAACTTAAGTTTTATGAGCTAACCGAAGATGGTGATGTTATTGCTAAGCATATTTTCACGCCAGAAAGTAACATTCCATTTGTCGAGCCACAAGCCTGGCACCGAGTTGAAGCACTTTCTGATGACTTAGAATGTACGCTTGGCTTCTATTGCAAAAAAGAAGATTACTTCAGCAAAAAATATAATATGACTGCAACGCATGGTGATGTGGTTGATGCCGCTAAAATTATTAAACCTTGTAAAGTGTTAGATTTAGGCTGCGGACAAGGTCGTAACTCCCTTTATTTAAGTTTAAAAGGCTATGATGTGACTTCTTGGGATCATAACGAAAACAGCATTGCCTTCTTAAACGAAACCAAAGACAAAGAAAACTTGAATATTAAAACGGCTGTGTATGATATTAACACTGCTAATATTCAAGAAAACTACGACTTTATTGTATCAACCGTAGTATTTATGTTCTTAAACCGTGAGCGAATTCCAGCCATTATTAAGAATATGCAAGAACACACCAACCCAGGTGGTTACAACTTAATTGTAGCAGCGATGTCTACACCTGAGGTGCCTTGTCCATTAGCGTTCTCATTTACTTTCTCTGAAGGTGAATTAAAAGAATACTACAAAGATTGGGAATTCTTAGAATACAACGAAAATATGGGCGAGTTACACAAAACCGATGAAAACGGCAATCGCATTAAATTAAAATTTGTGACAATGTTAGCAAGAAAAAAATAATTCGCTAATTTAGAAAAGAAAATGACCGCACTTTATCTATCAAGTGCGGTCATTTTTTATAGTATTTTAATTACTCTTCAATAGAACGTAATAACTCATTGATACCCACTTTACCTAAAGTTTTTGCATCAACTTTTTTCACGATCACTGCACAGTATAAGCTGTATTTACCACATTTTGATGGAAGGCTACCAGAAACAACCACAGAACCAGCAGGAACGCGACCGTAGAACACTTCACCAGTTTCACGATCATAGATTTTAGTTGATTGACCGATGAATACGCCCATAGAGATCACACAACCATCTTCAACAATCACGCCTTCAACCACTTCAGAACGTGCACCGATAAAACAGTTATCACCGATAATGGTTGGGTTTGCTTGTAATGGTTCTAACACACCACCGATGCCTACACCACCTGATAAGTGAACGTTTTTACCAATTTGCGCACATGAACCAACGGTTGCCCATGTATCAACCATGGTACCTTCACCCACATATGCACCAATATTTACATAAGATGGCATCAATACACAGTTTTTAGAAATGTATGCACCTTTACGTACGGTTGCAGAAGGTACAACACGGAAACCTTCTTGAGCAAAACGCTCTTCGGTATAGTCAGCAAATTTTAATGCTACTTTGTCATAGTATTTAGTTTCAGCGCCATCAATGATTTGGTTATCATTGATACGGAAAGATAATAATACCGCTTTTTTCAACCATTGATGAGTAACCCATTCGCCATCAATTTTTTCTGCAACACGGTATTTACCGCTATCTAATCCTTCGATCACTTCTTCGATTGCTGCACGAGTTTGTGCATCAACTGTTTTAGGGGTAATTTCCGCACGTTTTTCAAATGCAGCTTCAATAACTTGTTGTAAATTTGACATTTTGCTTCCTATTGTTGATGTGAAATAACGGTTGATAGTTGTATCATATTTTTGACTTTCAAGCAAAAAACAACCGCACTTTCTTTTGATTTAAAACATAAAAAAAAGCGAACCTTATTATGGCTCGCTTTTTTCTATTTTTTCGTTTAAGTTAGTTGATAACAGAAACATTTAATGATGAACCGCCAACGATTCTTACGCGACGACCTGCTTTAAAGCTAGGATCCGCTTTTTGAACCACCACGATCTCTTCTCTATTATCTTTTCTGATAACAAGCTCTGCACCATTAACTTGGCTCATTTTCTCTTCAGCTTTGCTACCAATAATCGCCCCACCAATTGCTCCTACTGCTGTTGCAATTGCTTGTCCAGTGCCACCGCCAATTGTACTACCAGCGATACCACCTAAAGCACCACCACCAACTGTACCGATTACACCTGGATTATCCGCTTGGATTTTAACAGGACGAACAGAAACAATAGTACCATAGCTAATTGAACGCGCTTCTTTTGCTTGTCCAGCTTCATACACATCACCGCTAAAAATATCAGTGTTTGCACAACCGGTTAAGCCGATAGACATCATAAGTGCTAATGCTACTGTTACTTTTTTCATAAAACTAACCTTCTAAAAATAAATTAGATTGGGTTTCTTGGAGACCAAGTAGAAACGTTTTTCACGCCTTGACCGTTGTCAGATACTTTCACACAAGCACCGGTTACTAAAGTTGAATCGTATTTGTGAACGATAACTTCTGTTTCACCTTCTTGTTTGTATGAGCAGTCGTTTTTACGAACGGTTAATTTTACATCATCACCTTGGAATTCGGTGAAGATAACTTGACCTTTATAAGCGCTTTCATCTTTTTGTGATTGAGATGAACAAGCTGATAAACCTAAACTTAATAAGACAGTTAATGCTAAGGTAATTTTTTTCATTACACTAAACCTCGAGTATTTTCTTTATTGTATAAGGATGAACCTTTATGCAAACGTGATTTTCTGTTTTATCAACAAAACTCACTGCAATGGATGGATTGGGCAATTGCTCCCCTTCCACCTTAGGTTCGCTCACCTTCATGGTTAATTGAGTTAGTTCCTTCCATAAAAATGTATTGCAAATTCGATTAACCCAATCCTCAACAGATTCATGAGATAAAAACGGCATTACAATTTCAATATGTTCCCAAGTTTCTTGGGGATATTGTTTATTTTTAGGAAACGGTAATTCAATAACATCGACAGGCTGACCAATGAAATCAACTGGCTCATCTAATTCAATCAAATAGATAGGACGCCCATTGACGATATTATCGCTTAAAATTCTACCGCACTTTAATAACTCTGTCAGCCAATTTTTTGCTTTTTCTTCAGTATTTGCTCTTAAAGCTAAATGATCAATTTGATAATCCGCTAAATTCACTTTCATGACGGCAGCTAATTGCTGAATTTTTTCCTGAAATAAAGGCAACTCTTGATAAAGTGCGGTCGATTTTTCCATTAAATTTGACATTTTCTCCTGCTCTTACTTTGAGAAATCTATAAACAACGGTATCATAGCCGATTATTTTCATTATTCAATTTCAAGATTAGGAAAAACCGTGAATATTCAATCTATTTTATCCGATAAAATTAAACAGGCGATGATCGCAGCTGGTGCTGATGAGCAATGCGATGCGCTTATTCGCCAATCTGGTAAACCACAATTTGGTGACTACCAAGCAAACGGCATTATGGCTGCCGCTAAAAAATTAGGTTTAAATCCACGTGAATTTGCACAAAAAGTATTAGATCATGCGGAGCTTTCTGATGTCGCTGAAAAAACTGAAATTGCAGGTCCAGGTTTTATTAATATTTTCTTAAATCCTACTTGGTTAGCGAATAACGTTTCTGCCGCATTAAAAGATCAAAATCTTGGTGTCAGCGCAAATGAAAAACAAACCATCGTGATTGATTATTCTTCACCAAACGTTGCGAAAGAAATGCACGTTGGTCACTTACGTTCTACCATTATCGGTGATGCTGTTGTTCGTACCCTTGAATTTTTAGGTCACAACGTTATTCGTGCAAACCACGTAGGTGACTGGGGTACACAATTTGGTATGCTCATTGCTTATCTTGAAAAAATGGAAAATGAACACGCAAGTGAAATGGAACTTCAAGATCTTGAAGCATTCTATCGCGAAGCGAAAAAACATTATGATGAAGATGAAGCTTTCGCTGAAAAAGCCCGTAACTATGTGGTGAAATTGCAAGGTGGAGATGAATATTGCCGTACAATGTGGAAAAAATTAGTCGATATCACCATGCAACAAAACCAACGTAACTACGATCGTTTGAATGTCACATTGACTGAAAAAGATGTGATGGGTGAAAGTCTTTATAACCCGATGTTACCTGCTATCGTTGAAGATCTGAAAAAACAAGGTTTAGCAGTTGAAGATGAAGGTGCATTGGTCGTTTATCTTGATGAATTCAAAAACAAAGAAGGCGAACCGATGGGCGTTATCGTTCAGAAGAAAGATGGCGGTTTCCTTTATACCACTACCGATATTGCGGCGGCGAAATACCGTTATGAAACCTTAAAAGCGGATCGCGCATTAGTATTCTCTGATACACGTCAAAGCCAACACATGCAACAAGCGTGGTTAATTACGCGTAAAGCCGGTTATGTACCAGATAGCTTCTCACTTGAACATAAAAACTTCGGTATGATGTTGGGTAAAGATGGTAAACCATTCAAAACTCGTACTGGCGACACCGTAAAATTAGCAGATTTATTAGACGAAGCGATTGAGCGTGCCACTGTATTAATCAACGAGAAAAATACCAATTTATCTGATGAAGAAAAAACTGCGGTTATTGAAGCAGTAGGTATTGGCTCGGTGAAATATGCGGATCTTTCCAAAAACCGCACAACTGACTATGTGTTTGATTGGGATAATATGCTCAGTTTTGAAGGTAATACCGCGCCTTATATGCAATATGCTTATACGCGTATTCGTTCAATCTTCAATAAAGCAAACGTAAATCCAACCGCTCTTGCAGAAGCGAAAATTCAGCTTTCAGATGAAAAAGAACGTGCATTAGCGATCAAATTGCTTCAATTTGAAGAAGCCGTTCAAACGGTGGGCAAAGAAGGGACACCGCATGTACTCTGTGCTTATTTATATGAATTGGCTGGTGTGTTCTCTTCATTCTATGAACACTGCCCAATCTTAAATGCAGAAGATGAAAACGTAAAATTAAGCCGTTTAAAACTCGCTTCTCTCACAGAGAAAACCTTAAAACAAGGTTTAGCGTTATTAGGCATTAAGACAATCGAAAAAATGTAAAAAAAGCGCGGGCAATTTTGACCGCGCTTTTTTATTTATACATCCACTAAAATGAGTATTGCTGCTTCTCCGCCCCATTCTTTGGGTGCTTGGTGTAACGCACGTACTTTAGGGTGCTGAACTAACCAACGTGGAATTTGTTTTTTCAACGTAAACGTACCGTAGCCAGTCATAATACTTGCACAATAAACATGTTCGTTTTCACAAGCTAACAACAGTGCTGCTAATTCCATTTTGGCTTGTTCACGGGTTAAGCCATGTAAATCCAGAAATAATTCAGGTGAAAAATCGCCACGACGAAGTTGTTTTAATAAATGGCTATCTTCCCCTTCGCGTAAATATTTGATGACACCATCATGTTCATTTAGCAAGGGTTCATACTCATCAGAAAAATAGAAAAGCGTATCCTCTTTTTCTCGAATATCACGTAAAGGGGATTTTTTTTGACTGCTCTTTTGACGAGGTGCAACAAAGGTATCTTGCTTAATAGGTTTGATCCCTTTTGTTTCTGCCCGAAAAAGATCAAAATCATCTGGTTCTGTCATTATTTTTCTCAATTTGTTATTTTGCTTAATGATAGCACATCTATTCTATGGTATAACTAGCCAAATTTTTTATTGAGGCAGAAAATGGAAACCTTACACAATCAAGAACTTGTTGCGACAATTTTAGAAGATAATGTGGCAAATGAATTAACGACCATTCAAGATTTTTTACGCTGGACATACAGTACGTTCAACCGTTCTGATATTTACTATGGGCAAGGTCATGACAATGCGTGGGATGAAAGCCTTCAATTAGTGCTTGCGGGGCTTCAATTACCACTCGATTTACCACAAGATTTATTTAATAGTAAACTCACTCATTCAGAAAAAGAAACTTTAGTACAATTAGTTTTAAGTCGTATTGAACAACGTGTGCCCGTCGCTTATTTAACGAATAGTGCGTGGTTCTGCGGATTAGAATTTTATGTAGATGAGCGTACGATTATTCCTCGCTCGCCAATTAGTGCATTAATCCAAGATAAATTTGCTCCGCTTTTAAAAGCTGAACCAAAACGTATTTTAGATCTTTGTACTGGAAGTGGTTGTATTGCAATCGCAACAGCTAAAGCCTTTCCTGAAGCGGAAGTAGATGCGGTCGATCTTTCTGTGGATGCGTTAAATGTGGCAGAAATCAATATTGCTCGCCACCAATTAGAACACCGTGTTTTCCCGATTCAATCAGATTTATTCCAAAATCTCTTCGGTCAGCAATATGATTTAATCGTGACCAACCCACCTTATGTGGATGAAGAAGACTTGGCAGATATGCCGGAAGAATTCCATTATGAGCCTGAATTAGCCTTAGGTTCCGGTGTTGATGGTTTAGAAATTACAAAACAAATTTTAAAACAAGCACCAGATTATTTAACGCCAAATGGCATGCTCGTTTGTGAAGTGGGTAACAGCATGGTGAGCCTTATCGAGCAATACCCAGATGTGCCATTTGAATGGGTTGAACTAAAAAATGGTGGCCTGGGTGTATTTGCCATTAGCCGCGAAGATTTAGTGAAATATCACGATTCTTTTTAATCTCAAGTGCGGTTAAAAATCATCGTGAATTTTGACCGCACTTAACAAATTACTGGCGCGCGTTCTTAACGCGTGCTTTTCTTTTTTAAATAAAACAATGAATTTACAAAAACTTTTACTGACTCGTCGTTTCTTTTCTACCCTTGCATTTTTTTCCATGCAAACGGTATTTTTCATATATTTACAAGGAAAAGGATTAAGCAACAGTGAAATTGCCTTTTCGCTCTCGTTGCTTTTCTTCTGCAACCAAGCATTGGCTATTTTAGCCGGTATCTGGGGTGATCGTTTTGGGCTTGCCAAAATGATGTTGCTCGGGTGCTTTTTAGATGTGATTGCCTATATTTTCTTTCTCTCTGCAGACAATTACATTCTGCTTTTAATTGCCACCACCTGTTTTGGCTTAGGCAGCTGTTTGTTTGGTACCAATGCGAAAGCCTGCCTATTGGTACTCGCGGGTGAAGAATACAAAGAGAAAACCCGATTACAGGGAAAATATTTGAAAGTCACTTCCATGTCGTCTATGTTTGCGCCTTTGTTGGTGATTCCATTTATCAAATACAATCATATTGAATGGTTGATTTGGGTCTGCTTTGCGATGGAAGCGGTTCTCTTTGTCTTAATGGTTAAACCGTTTTATCAAATTCAAACTTTGCAAACCTTAGTGAAATTTCGCTTTGCACAAATTCAAGAAATCATCACTAAAGAATTTTTATTGGTGCATTTGATGTTGTTTATTCCCCTTTCCATTGCAACCTCATTCTTTGTGATCTTCCCTTTCCTGTTTGATAACAAATTAGGTATGCCGGAACACTCTCCCATTGCACTATCTGTAAATGGTTTATTGACTGTATCGCTACAAAGTTATTTTTCTCGAAAAATTAATTTAACAATTAAACAAACCCTATGGGTGGCGCCAATCTTGGCCATTGGCATTATCTTACCTTGGTTCATTACGTTGAAATATATTTCTGTGGTTTCTGCTTATATTTACTTAGTCATTTTCACAGTGATTGAAGTCTATGCTTTAACGGCAATGGCGAATTTATTAGTAAAATTTGATAATGGTACCAACCGAGGTTTTATCTTTGGCTCATCACGATTATTGCTTTCTATCGCAACAGTTATCGTCATGAACTTAGTGCCACATTTGTTTTTATTGTAAAAAAAGAAACGGTCAGAATTCACATTAAATTCTGACCGCACTTTTATATTTTTCTATACTTATTTCACTTCTAATTCAACATTATCAAACAATTTCTTCACCGCGCTGTTATCACGCAATTTCTCTGCTTTTTCAACCATTGGGCGAGTTAAGTGTGGAGAGAAAAATTCAATAAAGTCATACATATAGTTGCGTAAGAAAGTACTGTGTTTAAAGGCAATTTGCGTCATACTCGCACGGAACAAATGCCCTGCATCAATCGCCACTAAATCCTTATCTGCCGGTGTATGCGCCATAGATGCCATAATACCCACACCTAATCCTAAACGCACATAAGTTTTAATCACATCAGCATCCGTTGCGGTAAACACAATATTCGGCAGAATCCCTGCTCGGTTAAATGCATAATCCAAATCAGATACACCGGTAAAACCGAAGGTATAGGTAACTAACGGATATTTACCTAACTCCTCAACTGTAAGATTTTTTACTTTTGCTAAAGGATGGTCCGGTTTAACAATCACTGAACGATTCCACAAATAGCAAGGCAGTTGGATTAAATCATCAAAAAGATACGGCGCTTCTGTTGTGATCGCTAAATCCACTTCGCCCGAAATCAACGCATCGTGAATTTGCGTCGGTGAACCTTGATGAATATGCAAACTTACATCCGGATATTGTTTAGAGAAACGTTCCACTACGGCTGGCAGCATATAACGCGCTTGTGTGTTGGTTGTCGCAATGCGTAACACGCCATGATTCGGACAAGTATATTCATTGGCAACCGATTTAATGCTTTGGGCTTTCACCAAAAGCTCACGAGCAATGGCGACAATTTTTTTACCCGCTGGCGTAATGGATTTAATGTGTTTACCATTACGCTCAAAAATCTCTAAACCTAATTCATCTTCTAACAAGCGAACCTGTTTACTGATACCAGGTTGAGAGGTATAAAGCGCATTCGCGGCTTCAGTCACATTTAAATTTTGGTTTACAATCTCAACAATGTAGCGGAGTTGCTGCATTTTCATCGCGAATACCACCTATTTTTTATAGCGTTTACTTAACTCAGTATAACGTTTTACTGCTTTACGAATTTGACCTGATTTTGGTCGGCGACGAGGTTTCGTTACGTCTAATTTGGTTTCAGTTTCTGGTGGCAAGCCCACTAATTCACGTAAATAGTTGACATTTTCCAGATCCATTTCTTCCCAGCCACCACGCGGTAAACCTTTCATCAGCTTAATGTTGCCGTAACGAATACGAATTAAGCGGCTCACTTGAATACCTTGTGATTCCCAAAGACGACGCACTTCACGGTTACGACCTTCCATTAAAGTCACATCGTACCATTGGTTAATCCCTACACCACCTGCAAATTTGATTTCTTTGAAATTGGCTGGGCCATCTTCCAACTGCACACCTTTACGTAAACGCGCTAACATGGCATCGTCCACTTGACCAAATACACGCACAGAATACTCACGCTCAACTTCACGGCTTGGGTGCATTAAACGATTCGCTAATTCGCCATCTGTCGTGAAAAGCAATAAGCCTGAAGTATTAATATCCAAACGGCCTACCGCAATCCATCTTGCACCATTTAAGCGTGGTAAACGATCGAATACGGTCGGACGACCTTCAGGATCACTACGGGTACAAAGTTCGCCTTCTGGTTTGTAATACATTAATACACGGCATACTTCTTTTTGTGCTTGTTGAAGATTAATGATACGACCATCAATACGCACTTTTACACCGGAATGTACATCGATACGATCGCCAAGGGTCGCCATTTTGCCATCGACACTCACTCGATTTTCAGCAATCATTGCTTCAATTTCACGACGAGAGCCTTGTCCTGCACGCGCAAGCACTTTCTGTAATTTTTCACCTTCTACAGTAGATTGACGAGATGGCTTAGCTACCTTAGCTTTAGGAGTTGATTTGATGTCAGAATTGACCGCACTTTTACGATCTTTACGCTCAAAGTGCGGTTGTTTTCCCGCTTGTTTTTCACGTTCTTGTCTGACTGTTTTTTGAATAGGTTTCATTTGTTTTCCTTTGTCGCTTTCCCAAGCGTCTAAAATAAGTTAAATGAAAGGATCGGTACTACCACTTCCTTCGCGTAAAATCACTGGCGATTCTTCCGTTAAATCTACCACCGTTGTTGGCTCTTGACCTAAATAGCCACCATGAATAATTAAATCCACTTGACGTTCTAAGCATTCGCGAATCTCTTCGGGATCGGAATAAGTCATATGTTCATTATCTGGCAACATCAGTGAGCAAGATAAAATCGGTTCACCTAATGCCTTCAATAAATCTAAGGCGATTTGATTATCCGGTACACGCAAGCCAATGGTTTTGCGTTTTGACGTCATTAATCGACGAGGAAGCTCTTTCGTCGCCGTCAAAATAAAGGTATAACGCCCCGGTGTATTGTTTTTAATTAAGCGATAAGCTACATTACTAACCGTTGCATAGGTTGAAAGCTCGGATAAATCGCTACATACTAACGTAAAATTATGCCCGTCTGGCAATTTACGAATCGCTACGATACGATCCATCGCATGTTTATCGCCGATCATACAACCCAAGGCATAGCCCGAATCTGTCGGATACACAATGACGCCACCTTGACGCAAAATTTCTACCGCTTGATTAATCAAACGCGCTTGCGGATTTTCAGGGTGGATATAGAAAAATTGGCTCATAATTTTGTCCTTAAAAAACTGATGAGATTATACACCGATTTAGAGGCAGGTTATAAGAATTTGTTATAAAAAACGACCGCACTTTGAAAACGAATCCAAAGTGCGGTCAATTTTTTAAGTTTTTATTTCAACAATTCACGGAGGGCTGAACCGATTTCAGTGAGACTTCTCACTGTCTTCACACCCGCCGCTTCAAGTGCAGCAATTTTATCTGCAGCTGTTCCTTTTCCACCGCTGATAATCGCTCCTGCATGTCCCATACGCTTGCCTTTTGGTGCCGTTACACCTGCGATATAAGCCACCACAGGTTTTGTCACATGAGATTTAATGAACGCTGCCGCCTCTTCTTCTGCAGAGCCACCGATTTCACCAATCATCACGATGGCTTCAGTTTCAGGATCTTCTTGGAATCGCTTAAGAATATCAATGAAGTTAGATCCTGGAATAGGATCGCCGCCGATCCCTACGCAAGTGGATTGACCGAAACCTTCATCTGTTGTTTGTTTTACCGCTTCATAAGTCAAGGTGCCTGAACGAGAAACAATGCCTACTCTGCCTTTTTTATGGATATTGCCCGGCATAATACCAATCTTACATTCATCCGGTGTAATCACGCCTGGACAATTTGGGCCGATCATCACGACACCCGTTTCATTTAATTTTTGTTTTACCAACAACATATCCAATGTCGGAATGCCTTCTGTAATACAGACTACCAACTGAATACCTGCATCAATAGCTTCTAAAATGGCATCTTTACAAAATGGTGCTGGCACATAAATCATCGTTGCCGTAGCCCCTGTAGCTTGCACCGCTTCACGCACTGTATTAAATACCGGCAAACCTAAGTGAGTTGTTCCGCCTTTATTCGGTGAAACGCCACCCACTAACTTTGTGCCATAAGCCAATGCCTGTTCGCTGTGAAATGTCCCTTGCGCACCAGTGAACCCTTGGCAAATTACTTTTGTTTCTTTATTAATTAAAATCGCCATGATTATTCTCCTTTTGCCGCTTTCACTGCCGCTTGTGCTGCTTCTTGTAAACTATGTGCTGCAATTAAATTCACACCACTTTCGGCTAAAATTGCTCTGCCTTGTGGGGCATTGGTTCCTTCTAATCGAACTACAACAGGCACTTTTACACCGACTTCTTGAATCGCTGCTACGACACCTTCAGCAATCAGATCACAGCGTACAATTCCACCAAAAATATTCACTAAGACAGATTTCACATTTTTATCTGTAAGAATAATCTTAAAGGCTTCAGCTACGCGCTCTTTCGTTGCACCGCCACCAACATCAAGGAAGTTTGCAGGGTTACCACCATATAATTTCACAATATCCATTGTGCCCATAGCAAGTCCTGCGCCATTGACCATACAGCCAATATCACCTTCCAAAGCAACATAGTTAAGTTGATATTTTTCTGCTTCGGCTTCACGTGCATCACTTTGACTTAAATCGCGTAAGGCTAATAAATCAGGATGTCGATAAAGTGAGTTATCATCAATGCCTACTTTCGCATCTACGCAAATTAAATTGCCTTCTTTTGTCACCACAAGCGGATTCACTTCAACTAGAGAAAAATCTTTTTCGATAAAAAGTTGAGCGAGTTTTACAAAAATCTCGGCAAATTGTTTATTTTGTTCGCCGCTTAAACCAAATTTAAAGGCTAATTCACGGCCTTGATATGGCATTCCCCCCACGAGAGGATCAATGGTCACTTTATGAATTAATTCAGGCGTTTCTCTTGCCACATCCTCTATGCTCATCCCCCCTGCTGAAGAAGCCATAAAAACCACTTTCTGCGAAGCACGATCAATCACTGCACCAAGGTAAAGTTCTTTCTCAATCTGACAGGTTTCTTCAATATAAATGCTATTAACGGGTTGGCCTTTTTTATCAGTTTGGAAGGTGACTAAATGCTGGCCAAGCCATTTATCTGCAAAAGCACGCGCTTCTTCTGCATTATGCACGAGCTTCACACCACCAGCTTTTCCACGTCCACCTGCGTGAACTTGACATTTCGCTATCCAAACATCACCATTCAGCTGAAAGAGTGCCATTTCAGCTTCATCTGCCGTTTGGCACACGACACCTTCACTCACAGGCAGAGCATATTGCTTAAAAAGCTGCTTAGCTTGGTACTCATGTAAATTCATATTTCCTTCCTATTTTTGATGTTGTTTAGCGAAACAAACAAAAATTTGACCGCACTTTGTTTTATTTTAAATTCTGGGCTTGCCCTTTCTATATTGAGTTATATACTGGGACAGAATAACCACAATTCATGTTAAGGATAACAACATGCAAACGAAAAAATCAAGCAATCTTGCGATTGCGCTCATTTGGTTTACTGCTGCTATTTCAATGGCAGAAATTCTCACCGGTACTTGGTTTGCACCACTAGGATGGCAACAAGGTTTAATCGCCATCGTCGTTGGACACTTTATTGGTGGTTCGATGTTTTTCTGTGCTGGTTACATCGGCGCAAAAACCCAAAAAAGTGCTATGCAAACGGTACAAATTTCATTTGGTGAAAAAGGCTCTGCGCTTTTCTCTTTACTTAATGCCATGCAATTAATGGGATGGACTGCAGTCATGATTTATATGGGCGCTGACGTCATTTCCATCTTAAATCAAACACCTGATGCTTCACTCTTCCCATTTCTTACACTTGGTTTAGGCATACTCATCATACTTTGGCTACTACTCGGCTTTACTAAATTAGGTATCTTTAAAAGCATTTCACTTGTCACCATGTTTTTACTGATGTTGTGGCTTAGTATTCAAGTCGCCAATAAACCATTCATTACCATGGATGTAGCACAAAATATTAAATTTGGTACAGCTGTTGAAATTGCTGCCGTCATGCCGCTTTCTTGGTTACCGGTAGTATCTGACCACACGAAGAACAGCGAAACACCATTTAAAACGACCGCACTTTCAACGCTGACTTATACCGCGACTAGCTGCTGGATGTATGCTCTTGGCTTAGGTGCAGCATTAGTAACCGGTAAATCTGAAATCTCACAAATTCTTTCGCTTGCTGGTGTCAGTGTTATTGGCGTATTAATTGTCATCGCCTCTACCATGATTAACACGGCTCTTCCCGCCTATTCCACCGGCATGAGTTTAAATAATATTTTCCCTCAATTAAAAGTCACGCCAATCTCCGTGCTTACCGTGATTGTGGGCATCATATTAGCCTCAACCTTACCAGTGACAGAATACGAACATTTCTTGTTCTTTATTGGCTCAGTATTCGCGCCAATGATTGCCGTACTTATCGCTGATTTCTTTGTGCTTAAACAACATGATGTGAGAAAATCAGTTGATAGTGTTGGACTCGGCGTTTGGTTTGTCGGCTTCGTTCTCTATCGTTTTCTTATGGCAAAAGGTTGGGAAAGCGATTTAGGTCTGACTTTCCCTGTTATCATCATTACCTTTATCTTAGCAATCTTAGTACGCAAAATAGCTAAATAAAGATTGGATTTTAACGATAGAAAGGCGGGCATTGTTCCCGCCCTTTTAGTTACTTCGATATAAAAAAGGCTTTTTCCCTGAAAAGAGAAAAAGCCTATATACTTAAATTTCTAATAATAAACGAGTTGGATCTTCTAATAAGTCTCTAATCGCTACTAAGAAGCCGACGGATTCACGACCATCAATTAAACGGTGGTCATAAGATAGGGCTAAATACATCATTGGGCGAATCACCACTTGACCATCTACCGCAACCGGACGTTCTTTGATGGCATGCATGCCTAAAATTGCACTTTGCGGTGGATTGATGATTGGTGTAGACATTAAAGAACCAAATACGCCGCCATTAGTAATGGTGAAGTTACCCCCTGTTAAATCCTCAACCGTTAATTTACCATCACGGCCTTTCTCTGCGAGTGATTTAATTTGTTTCTCAATATCCGCCATGCTGAGTTTATCGCAGTTGCGTAATACAGGTGTTACCAAACCACGCGGCGTTGAAACGGCAATGCTAATATCAAAATAGTTGTGATACACAATGTCATCACCGTCAATTGAAGCATTCACTTCTGGATAACGTTTTAATGCTTCAACCACGGCTTTAATGTAGAAAGACATAAAGCCTAAACGTACACCATGTTGTTTTTCAAATTTCTCGCCGTATGTTTTACGTAATTTCATAATCGGCTGCATATCCACTTCATTAAATGTGGTGAGCATTGCAGTGGTATTTTTCGCTTCTAATAAACGCTCAGCAATACGTTTACGTAAACGGGTCATTGGTACACGTTTTTCTGAACGAGAGCTGTATGCCACAGTGCTAATCGTATTTTGCTCTGTCGCCACATCTTGTTTCGCTTTCTGTGCATCACGTTTTGCCACTTCACGTGCAATATCTTCACGGGTAATACGACCGCCCACGCCTGAGCCTTGAATTTTCTCTGAATCTAAATCGTGTTCAGCTAATAAACGACGAATAGCTGGGCCTTGATCTGCTGAATTATTGTGACTATTTTCAATCGCTGCTTTTTGACGATCTGCTGGTGTTGGCTCATTGCCTTTCACTGTTTCAGATGAAATATCCCCAGCCTGTTGAGTAGAAAGTTTACCTAAAAGCTGTTTACTTACTACGGTTGCGCCTTCTTCTTGAAGAATTTCAGCTACTACGCCATCACTTAAAGCTGGCACTTCAAGGACCACTTTATCTGTTTCGATTTCCACTAAGACTTCGTCACGTTTTACCGTCTCACCGACTTTTTTATGCCATGTTGCAACAGTTGCATCCGCAACGGATTCCGGTAAATCTGGAACAAGAATTTCGATTGTCATTTTATTTTCCTTTAAATTATTCTTTCTTTAAAAATTACTCAAATTTTGACCGCACTTTTACAGTGTCAGCGCATCTTCTACCAATTGTTTTTGTTGTTTGGTGTGTAAAGACATATAACCTACCGCTGGTGAAGCTGAGGCTGGACGACCTGCGTATTTTAACTTCACATGCTCAGGAATTGAGCTGTCAAAGTTATGTTTACTGCAATACCAAGCCCCTTGGTTTAATGGCTCTTCTTGACACCACACAAAATCCGTCACATGGACATAAGGCTCTAACGCTTTCTTGACATCTTCATGTGGATACGGATAAAGCTGTTCAATACGAATAATCGCCACATCTGTTTGGTTATTCGCACGACGTTTTTCCAAGAGATCGTAATACACTTTACCTGAGCATAGAACCACGCGTTTAACTTGTTTTGGATCGATATCATCAATTTCACCAATGACAGTTTGGAATGTGCCATTTACTAATTCATCCATACTTGAGACGGCAAGTGGATGACGTAATAAGGATTTTGGTGAAATACCAATTAATGGACGACGCATTTTACGGATCGATTGACGACGTAACATGTGGTAAACCTGTGCTGGAGTAGATGGAATACACACTTGCATATTCTGTTCTGCACAAAGCTGTAAATAACGTTCTAAACGAGCGGATGAGTGCTCTGGGCCTTGGCCTTCATAACCATGTGGTAATAACATCACCAAACCACACATTCTGCCCCATTTTTGTTCGCCTGAACTGATAAATTGGTCAATCACGATTTGTGCACCGTTTGCGAAGTCACCAAATTGCGCTTCCCAAATGGTTAATGTTTTTGGATCTGTTGTCGCATAACCATATTCAAAAGCCAATACGGCTTCTTCGGATAATACTGAATCCCACACCTCAAAACGACCTTGGTTGGCATGTAAATGTGTTAATGGCACATAGCCTGTCCCGTCATTTTGATTATGCACAACTGCATGGCGATGGAAGAACGTACCACGTCCTGCATCTTCACCCGATAAACGAACATTAGCACCTTCATCTAATAAGGTTGCGTATGCCATAGTTTCCGCCATACCCCAATCGAACAATTTCTCGCCTTTTGCCATTTCACGGCGATCAGCATAGATTTTTTCGACACGAGGATGTGCACGTAAGGTTTCTGGATATTCACTGACACGCTCCGCTAAAGTTTGGAAACGTTCTTGTGGAAATTTACTTTCGTAAGGGGATGTCCAGTCATAGTTGAGATATTGCAACCAGTCCATTTGGGCGATATCCATTTCTCGCCATTCTTTCACTACACGATCGCCGTTATCTAAAGCATCACGATAGAGATTCATCATTTCAATGGCTTCTTCTTCGGTAATCACCCCTTCAGCAATTAAACGATCTGCATAGACTTTACGTGGCGTTGGATGTTTTTTAATGATGCTATACATCATTGGTTGAGTGGCTAATGGTTCATCAGCCTCATTATGACCATGACGACGATAAGAAATCAGATCAATGAAGATATCGCGTTTGAATAAATTACGATATTCCACCGCCATTCTCGCCGCAAAAGCAACCGCTTCAGGATCATCACCATTCACATGAATAATCGGTGCCTGAATCATTTTCGCAATGTCCGTACAATATTCTGTTGAACGGGTGTCATTTGGGTTAGAGGTGGTGAAACCAATTTGGTTATTGATCACAATACGGATTGTGCCACCAACGGTATAACCACGTGCATTAGACATATTCAAGGTTTCTTGTACAACACCTTGTCCCGCTACCGCGGAATCCCCATGAACAGTTACTGCTAATACTTGATTACGTTCTGTATCATTCTTTTTGGTTTGACGAGAACGTACTGCACCAATCACTACCGGGCTGACAATTTCTAAGTGCGACGGGTTAAATGCAAGGGTTAAATGCACGCGACGATCACCGACGGCAAAGTCAGAAGAGAAACCTTGGTGGTATTTCACGTCACCTGTACGCTCGCCTGAATGTTTCCCCGCAAACTCATCGAAAAGATCTTCGGGTTTCTTACCGAGCACATTCACTAACATATTTAAACGGCCACGGTGTGCCATACCAAACATGACATCTTGTACACCTTGTTTGCTCGCATGACGAATAATTTCTTTCATCAATGGAATAAAGGCATCACTTCCCTCTAAAGAGAAACGTTTTGCACCCGGGAATTTCGCACCAAGATAACGTTCTAAGCCATCAGCAGCGGTCAATTCACTTAATAAATTAATTTTTTCTTCTTTAGTAAAGAGCGGTTTATTTAATTGGCTTTCTAATTTGCTTTGTAGCCAACTTTTCTGCTCCATATCTTGAACATGCATAAACTCAAGACCAATTGAACCACAATAGGTCTCTTTCAGCATTTTAGCTAAATCACCTAATTTGATGTTATCGCGATGATAAACGTAGTGATTAATATTGAAGGTTTCATTGAGATCCTGTTCGGTAAAACCGTGATAACGGTAATCCAATTCAGGCACGGTGGAGACTTTCCAGCGATAATAATTGATTGGGTCAAGTTTCGCTTCTAAATGACCGCGGAAGCGATAAGCATTGATAAATTGGAGGACTTTGACTAATTTTGCACTGGCTTCTGGATCGATAACCGTCACAGCTTCTGTTGTATTTTCTCTAGCTAAACGACGGAAATAATCACGCACTGGTGAATGTGGTTGCTCTGCGGCGGTTGTTTTTGGCAATGCATCAAATGTGGCACGCCAGCTTTCATCGACTGACGATGGATCTTCTAAATAACTTTCGTATAACTCTTCAATATACGATTGATTCGCCCCACCTAAAGCGGTTGAAGCCAACCATTCATCAAAGGCATTATAATGCTGCATATCTACCCCTTGTATTACATGATGTTGTCCGCACATTATACATAGGATACAAAAAGAAATAATCCTCCAAATCACACTTTGTTACAATTTTGTGATCTACTTCAATAAAAAAACCGCACATAAAGTGCGGTCTGTTTTATCTGAATTTTCTTAGAAACTTAAGAATGGGGTAATTTTCTCAATTGTGGCTTCACCGATACCATCAATATTTGAAAGTTCGGCAGCGTTTTTGATTTTGCCCACTTTGTTACGGTAATCAATGATCGCTTGTGCTTTTTTCTCACCGATACCAGAAAGTTTTTGTAAGGTTTCAGCATCCGCTTTATTGACGTTCACTTTTGCAGAAGAAGCGACTTTCTCTTTGGCTGCATCTTTTGTAGAAGCTGCTTTTTCTTTCACTTCTTTTACTTTATCTGCTGCTTTTGTTTTTGCATCAGACGCTTTCTCTTTTGCACTCTCTTTGACTGAATTTAATTTTTCAGTAGCTTTATCTTTAATTGAGGGTTGATTACTCTCAGTCGCTTTTTCTTTTAAAGCTGATGCTTTCTCTTTTACCGCATCTTTTGCAGAAGTTGCTTTATCTTTCATTGCATCTTTTACAGATGTCGCTTTTTCTTTAGCCTCTTTTACTTTATCTAATGCAGTTGATTTTGTTGAACTTGCACTATCTGTCATTGATTTAAGCTTATCATTTGCTGCATTTTTCATATCAGCTTTTGTGCTTTCAACCATTGATTTTGAATTGCTTACAACATCTTCTTTTGTTGGCAATACGGAAGTATTCGTTGCTAATGCAGAACCTGATACCGCTAATGCGAGTGATGTTAATGTTAAAAGTGATTTTAAAGATTTCATAAAAACTCCTATTTTATTATCAATAGGTTCAACTAGCGAACCTGTATGCTAAGACTTCTCTTCAGAAAATTAGTTCAAAACAAAAAACGCCCCTAATAAGGAGCGTCTTTAAATTTAATACTGACTAATCATCGCTTGAGAAGATAGAAAGTAATCTTAATAAGCTAATGAATAAGTTGTAAATTGACACATAAATACTCACTGTTGCACGAATATAGTTTGTTTCGCCACCGTGAATAATATTGCTGGTTTCATAAAGGATTGTCATTGTTGAGAACACCACAAACAATGCACTGATCCCTACCGCTAATGCTGGAATTTGGAAGAAGAAACTTGCCACAATTCCTAACAATAACACGATAAATAATGAGAAAATCGCGGTAGAAAGGAAAGACATATCTTTCTTCGTTGTTAGCACATAAGCTGAACATGCAAAGAAGACGATAGCGGTACCTGCGAAAGCAAGCATAATCAAATCTTCCATTCCTCTCGCCACATACATATTTAAAATTGGCCCAATGGTATAACCCATAAACCCTGTAAACGCGAATGCAGCCAAAATCCCCCACGCACTATTTGCTAAACGGTTTGTCACAAAAAGTAAACCGTAAAAGCCTACGAGCAATACGATAAGGTTTGGATAAGGCAAGTTCAAGCTCATAGAAATATAAGCAACAACTGCCGAAAATGCCATCGTTAATCCCAATAAGAAATAGGTATTACGTAGCACTTTATGTGTGCTAAGTAGTGATTCTTCCTGTGAATTAACCACAATGCGAGATTGCATAAAAGCTCCTTATTTTACAAAGAATAAAATTGGTGAAACATCACTTCGTAAAGTAAGGGCTACAGCTAAAAAAGTCAATGGTAAATCAAGAATTTATTTTGATGTTTAAATTTAGGAAGGTAAAAGTGCGGTCAACTTTTAAAGTTATTTTTTATATGCGTTATAGTGAATAAATTAACTTACTCAATAAGTTGAATTACATTATAATAAGCACTCTTTTATTCCACATCATGGACATTATATGAACAGCAAAAAATCTTATCTCGCTATTTTTGGCATCATTCTTGCAGTTGGATTGATGGCATCAGCGTTTATCTTAGGTAATCAATTTAAAAATTTACGCCAGACCGGCTCTATTTCAGTTAAAGGCTTGGCAGAAAGTCACTACACCTCAACACAAGGTACATGGGTTATTCGTGTAAGCGGTTGGGGGCAAACTTATAATGATGCAATGGCAGCGAATCAGAAAAACTTAAATGAAGCCGTTCGTTTCCTTAAAGCACAAGGTTTCGCTGATGAAAATCGAGAAATCACCGAATTAGATGTATCTACTCATACTGACTATTACGAAAATGAAAAAGGTGAAACCAAAAGTAGAGAAAATGGCTTTGATGCATCAAGATCAATCCGAATTTCAACTAAAGAATTGACGAAGTTACAGAAAGCTCTCACTAATATTCATCAATTGGTTGCCAACAACCAAGACATTAGTTTTGGTGATCCAAATTACTACTTAGAAAACCTTGAACAAATAAAACGTGAATTAATTTCAAAAGCCACACAAGATGCACATGTTCGCGCTGAAGAGTTCGCGAAAACCAGTAACGTAAAAGTTGGCGTGTTAAAATCCGCTTCACAAGGGCCATTCTACATTCAAGCACCAAATCCCGATGCGGATGACTCTAGCGATTATACTGGTAGCTACGACACAAGCACCATTGAGAAAAAAGCACGCTTAGTCGTCACTATTGAATATGCCATTGAATAATTGTTTAATATTTACTAAACATTCATAAGAACAAAGTGCGGTCAATTTCGTCATAAAATTCGACCGCACTTTCTTTTAACAAGGAATACGCTATGCAACTCCCTACTCTACAATCCGCAAAATTAATTCGTCGCTATAAACGCTTTTTGACTGATATTGAATTACCAAATGGCGAAGTGATCACCATTCATTGTGCAAACACTGGTGCAATGACTGGCTGTGGTGAAAAAGGTGATACCGTTTGGTACTCTCATTCTGATAGCCAAACGCGCAAATATCCACATAGTTGGGAATTAACACAATTAGCAAATGGCCAACTTGTTTGTATTAACACGCACAGATCCAACCAGTTAGTCTTTGAAGCCTTGCAAAATAAACAAATCAAAGAACTGGCTATGTACGATGAAATTTATCCTGAAGTGAAATATGGTGAAGAAAATAGCCGTATCGACTTCTTGCTTAAAGGTGAGGGCTTGCCCGATTGTTATGTTGAAGTGAAATCAATCACTTTTGTAAAAGGTACATTAGGAATGTTTCCCGACGCCGTTACCACTCGAGGACAAAAACATGTTCGTGAGCTTTTAGCCATGAAAAAACAAGGACATCGCGCTGTTGTTCTCTTTGCTGGATTACATGATGGCTTCGATCGTTTTAAAATCGCTGAGTTTGTAGATCCTGAATATGATCGCCTTTTAAAAGACGCCAAATCTCAGGGTGTCGAAGCTTATGCTTATGCGGGAAAATTCGACATTTCAGATGGCATTCCGACCGCACTTTCTCTCACAGAAAGTGTGCCTTACATCGATTAAAGAAATAATTGAGAATTATTTGCATTTTGTTATTGACAATGCATTTGAGAATAGTTATCATCTAACTATTCCAAAAACAAACAGATAATCACTCCAACTTCACGCCTATTTCCCCACAAATAGGCGTTTTTTTTATCTAAATCAAAAATATGCCTAAAAAATAGTTCAGAATATTTTATTTAATACAATTTTGTGCTCTAATCATCGTCACTCTCATATGTATTAAGGTTTAATCTATGTTAAGTGGTCTCATCATCGGAATCCTCTTTGGCATTCTATTACAACGTTCTCAATTCTGCTTTGTTTCTGGCTTTCGGAATATTTTTACGCAAAAAAACTTCCGCTTTCCAACCGCACTTTTTATCGCAATATCTATTCAATCCATAGGACTTTTCACACTACAACATTATGAGCTCATTGAGTTGCCTAATGGGGAATTTTCTCTATCTGCGACTGTATTGGGTGGACTTCTCTTTGGCCTCGGTATGGCATCTGCCGGTTGTTGTGGTAGTGGCACATGGTTTCGTAGTGGTGAAGGCATTGTAGGTGCTTGGTTGGCATTGTTTAGTTTTGCGATAACGGTAGCTTCTGCGCAAAGTGGCATACTAAAACATTGGCTTGCGCCGTTACTTCAACAAAATATGGTGACCGATAACTTCTACCAAAAACTGCAAATAAACCCATGGTGGCTAGTCATCTCCTTATGCCTTATTACGGTACTACTGCTTATATATCAAATACGGCATCCTCGCTATCAATTCCAAGATCCTAATAAACGTTTCAAATACTTATCTCCATTCACTGGTGCAGCATTGATAGGCATGCTTGGGGTGCTAGCATGGTATTTAAGTACACAAACCGGACGTAATTATGGCTATGGTATTGCTGTACCTACAGCCAATGTCATTCAATATGTGGTGACAGGTCAACAGCGCTATCTAAACTGGGGAAGCTTATTTGTTATAGGTATTGTCATAGGTTCCTTTGTCAGTGCTAAAGTTTGTGCTGATTTCAAATTAACTCTTCCACCACCAGATATGCTACTCCGCCGTTTACTAGGTGGAGTGGTAATGGGTATCGGTGCTAGTTTGGCTGGAGGTTGCACAGTGACAAATTCCTTAGTTGCTACCGCTTATTTTTCTGCCCAAGGATGGATCGCTACAGCGATGATACTTATTGGGGTTTGGCTCAGCACCTTTATTTTCAAAACAACACAATGTCGAATTTAATATTCAAGGAGGATATGATGAAAAAAAACAAAGTTGCTTTATTGCTTGGAGGACTAGCCTTATTAACAGCTTGTGAACAAAATAAAGTCACCGAAATTAGCACGGAAGAACTTCTTAAAAATATCGATAACCCCACTTATTTGATTGTAGATACTCGTCACGACAGTCTGTACAACGGATTTAAAGATCAAAATGCCACCAAAGGTGGACATATTAAAGGTGCGATTCAATTTACGACAGCATGGTTAGATTATATTGCTGATGATAAATTTGAAAGCTTTGCTAAAGACAAAGGAATTAGTAAAGATAAAACGATTGTTTTCTATGACAGCAATTTGGATGATTTACAACGTATCAGCACTGAATTTTCTGCTAAAGGTTATAAGGTAAAAGTCTTTAAAGACTTTATTAATTATGCCAATGCCGACTACCCGCTTGAGTCATTTCCAAACTATCAATTAAGCGTATCACCTCAATGGCTGAATGCAGTCATTCATGGAGAAAAACCAGAAACTTACACGAATGATAAACTCATGATATTTGAAGTATCTTGGGGGGATTTGGAAAAAGCTAAATCCTACACTCAACATATTGTTGGGGCGTACCATTTTAATACGGATTGGATTGAAAACGATCCTGTTTGGAATTTATCTACACCAAAAGTTATTGAACAAAACTTAATTAAAAACGGCATTGCTAAAGACAAAACGATTGTACTGTATTCAGAAAATCAACTTGCTGCTTTACGAGTATTATGGGCGTTAAAATGGGCGGGTGTAGAAGATGTCCGTTTCCTAAACGGTGGTTTAACCGGTTGGGTCGATGCGAATTTACCTACCGAAACTCAAGTAAATATTCCTACTCCTGTCGCAAGTTTCGGCACAACCATTCCTCAACATCCTGAAATCAACCTTTCAATGCCTGATGATGTCATTAAAGCGCAAAAGGAAAATGGCTTGAAGCTAATCAGTAATCGTTCATGGGATGAATACACCGGAAAAATAAGTGGTTATGATTACATTCCCGGAAAAGGTGAACCCTATGGTGCAATATGGGGATTTGCGGGTACAGATTCATCAAATCTAGCCGATTACTACGACCCCGATCATACATTGCGTAATCCGTTAGAAATCATCGAACTTTGGAAACAACAAGGTATTAATAAAGATGATCACCTTGCATTCTATTGCGGTACGGGCTGGCGTGCTAGTGTACCTTGGTTTATGACTAATATGATGGGATGGAAAAATACTTATGTCTATGATGGTGGTTGGAATGCTTGGCAAATGGATTCAAAATATCCAGTACAAAAAGGCGCCCCTAATAATATGAGTAAACCTGATGCACATAATGATTTTGGCAAGATTCAGAAAAAAGGTAACTCTTGTAAAAGTTAATATATCAAGATAAACAAGGCCGCAGAATAGCCATATTTATGCGGCCTTTTTCCATTTAATTTACAACAAGGCATTCAAATTTGTCGAATAATCTCTATAATGTAGCCTTTAATATTGAAATAACATTAGGAAATAGAATGACTGATATTAATACCGTTCTCGCAGAACTAAAACGCGGTACTGATGAGATTCTTTCTGAAGCAGACTTAATCGAAAAACTGAAAGAAAATCGCCCACTTAAAATTAAACTTGGTGCAGACCCTACTGCTCCAGATATTCACTTAGGGCATACCGTGGTATTAAACAAACTCCGTCAATTCCAACAATTAGGCCACGAAGTCTATTTCTTAATCGGTGATTTCACCGGTATGGTCGGTGACCCATCTGGTAAAAATACCACTCGTCCACCGCTTAGCCGCGAAGATGTGCTTCGTAATGCGGAAACCTATAAAGAACAGATTTATAAAATTCTAGCCCCTCAAAAAACAAAAATCGTATTCAACTCTGAATGGTTGGGTAAATTGGGTACTGAAGGGATGATCCGTTTAGCAAGCAACTACACCGTAGCGCGTATGCTAGAACGTGATGACTTCAAAAAACGTTTTGGTAACAACCAACCTATCGCAATTCACGAATTTATTTATCCTTTATTACAAGGTTATGACTCTGTTGCATTAGAAGCAGACGTGGAACTTGGTGGTACTGACCAAAAATTCAACTTACTTGTTGGTCGCGAATTACAAAAATCAGCCGGCCAAAAACCACAAGTAGCGATTACGCTTCCATTACTTGTTGGTTTAGACGGTGAGAAGAAAATGTCTAAATCATTAGGTAATTACATCGGCGTGACAGATGCACCAAGCGATATGTTCGGTAAAATCATGTCGATCTCGGATGAATTAATGTGGGATTGGTATAACTTACTTTCTTTCCGTCCACTCACTGAGATTGCTGAATTAAAAGCAGAAGTGGCAAATGGTAAAAACCCACGTGATGTGAAGATTTTACTAGCCAAAGAAATCATCGCACGTTTCCATGATGAAGCAGCTGCAGAGGCGGCTGAGCAAGAATTTATTAACCGTTTCCAAAAAGGTGCAATGCCGGATGAAATGCCTGAATTCACCTTTGAAGGCGAAATTGGTTTAGCTACCTTATTAAAAGAAGCGGGACTGGTTCCTTCTACTTCTGAAGCAATTCGCTCAGCGAAACAAGGTGGTGTGAAAATTAACGGTGAAAAAGTCGAAGACATGAAAGCCAACGCGCCAAAAGGCACGAATGTTTACCAAGTCGGTAAACGTAAGTTCGCTCGCGTAACCATCGCATAAAATACCTATGAAAATGACCGCTCTTTCTAAGTGCGGTTATTTTTTAACTGATATCCACAATAGAAGGAAAATAATATGAGCCAAAAAATCTGGGTAACCGGCGATGCGGTTGTCGATCTTATTCCTGACGGTGAAAATCATTATTTACGTTGTGCCGGTGGTGCCCCTGCAAATGTGGCTGTTGGCGTGGCACGCTTAGGCAGCCCAAGTGCCTTTATTGGTCGCGTAGGTAACGATCCGCTTGGCCAATTTATGCAAGATACCTTAAATGCGGAAAATGTGAATACACAACATATGATTTTAGATCCGCAACATCGTACCTCTACGGTTGTGGTTGGTTTAGATAATGGCGAACGCAGCTTTACCTTTATGGTAAACCCAAGTGCGGATCAGTTTTTACAAGCTAGCGATTTACCCCCATTCCAACAAGGTGAATGGCTGCATTGCTGCTCTATCGCGCTGATTAATAATCCATCACGCGAAGCGACTTTCGAAGCCATTCGTCGTGTTAAAGCCGCTGGCGGCTTCTTCTCTTTCGATCCAAATCTACGAGAGTCACTTTGGTCTAGCCTAGAAGAAATGAAAACCGTCGTAATGGAAGCGGTTGCGTTGGCTGACGTATTGAAATTCTCTGAAGAAGAATTAACACTTTTAACCAATACTGACAGCCTTGAAAAAGCCTTTGAAAAAGTGACCGCACTTTATCCTGAAAAATTGATTATCGTGACGCTAGGTAAAGATGGCGCGCTCTATCACTTAGAAGGTAAGAAAGATGTAATTGCCGGAAAAGCCCTACAACCGGTTGATACAACAGGTGCAGGCGATGCCTTCGTTGGCGGCCTTCTTGCAGGACTTTCACAGCATCCAAACTGGAAAGAAAATGATGTGCTTGTGCAAATTATCCATCAGGCCAATGCTTGTGGTGCTCTTGCAACAACAGCAAAAGGGGCGATGTCTGCGCTACCAAATAAAGCACAATTAGCAGCGTTCCTAGCCAACTAAGGTTTAAAGGTGCAAATTATTGCACCTTTTACTTACCCGATCACATTAACGAGGCATGATCACAATGATTATTTTCAATAATGGCAAATACAAAAGCATTCTAGCTGCTGAAGCGGGTGAACTCGCAGAAATTGCTGAAACCGTGCAAAAAGACAAAGATTTTCGACCGCACTTTCATATTGCCCCACCAACCGGCTTAATGAATGATCCTAATGGTCTGATCTTTGATGGTGAAAAGTATCATCTGTTCTACCAATGGTTTCCATTCGATGCAATTCACGGGATGAAACATTGGAAGCATTTAATCACGAAAGACTTCCAACGTTACCAATCAGCGGATGATCTGATTCCTTGTGAACTTTTTGAGTCTCACGGCTGTTATTCGGGTGGTGCTTTAAAAGTCGGTGATAAATTGGCCATGTTCTACACTGGCAATACTCGTCGTCCAAGTGATAATCAACGCGTACCTTATCAAAATTTAGCGATTTTCGATCTTAACGGGAAGTTGCTTAGCAAACGTCCGTTGATTGAAAATGCACCAGAAGGTTATACCGAGCATGTTCGCGATCCTAAACCGTATTTTACTGAAGACGGTAAAATCCGTTTTATCTGCGGCGCACAGCGAGAAAACCTCACGGGAACAGCCATTATTTTTGAAATGGACAATCTTGAAGGTACGCCTCATTTATTAGGCGAGCTTTCCTTACCTGCTTTTGACAATACAAACGTATTTATGTGGGAATGCCCTGACCTATTGAAGCTCGGTGATAAAGATGTCTTTATTTGGTCGCCACAAGGTAAAGTTCGTGAAGCACATCAATTCCAAAATAATTATCATGCGACTTATGCTGTGGGGAAATTAACGGATTTAACCTTTGAAGCAGAATATATTAGCGAATTAGATCAGGGCTTTGATTTCTACGCACCACAAACATTTGCTGGCTTAGATAACCAAACTCATGCCGTGCTTTTCGGTTGGATTGGTTTGCCAGCTTTAACTTACCCAACAGATAAATTTAAATGGCATTCGGCTTTAACCTTGCCAAGAGAATTGCGCTTAGAAGGGACGAAAATTTATCAACGTCCGATTGCTAAAATATGCGAAAATCTGACCGCACTTTCAGCGTTTCATCTCGATGGAAAAGCGGATATTGCTAATTTAGATCGTGCGTATCTTAAATTTGAGGTAAATAACCAAGCCTTTGGCTTAACCTTCTTCCAAAATGAAAAAGGACAATCATTACGACTTTCTTATAAAAATGGCTTGGTTTGCTTAGATCGCAGTCAAAGCGAACAAACCGAATTAATGGAAAAATTCGATACCAAACGTTTCTGCGAAGTTGAAAATCTTCAAACTGTCGAAATGTTCTTCGATCGTTCAATTATTGAAATTTTCTTTAATCAGGGTGAAAAAGCGATGACATCAAGATTTTTCATTGAGAACAGAGAAAATACAATAAGCTGTAGCCGTCCATTGGATTTAATGATTGGTTATTTACCAGCAATTCAATATGACAAATAATCAACTCAAGTGCGGTTAAAATTAACCGCACTTTTATTTCCAACCATGTTCTCTTATTAAGTAATGACTATGTTTGTTCAACAACAAAACGCAACACCATCTAATCTTGTGGCGTTCAATTTTCTATTAATTGCCTTTTTAACGGGGATTGCCTCTGCGTTTCAGACGCCGACCTTGAGTTTATATCTGTCTCAAGAGATTCAAGTTTCACCTTTTTTTGTGGGCTTGTTCTATTCCGTCAATGCCATTATTGGCATTATCTTGAGCCAAATTCTCGCGAAATATTCTGATAAGCAAGATGATCGTCGCAAAGTGATGATTGTTTGCTGTTTGATTGCTGTGCTTGGATGCCTGATTTTTGCTTATAGCCGAAATTATTATGTGTTGATTATTATCGGTACAACCCTATTAGGATTGGGCTCATCCGCTAATCCGCAATCTTTTGCTTTAGCGCGAGAATATGCTGAAAGTAGCCATCGTGAAGCGGTGATGTTCACCACAATTATGCGAACTCAAATCTCTCTCGCTTGGATTGTGGGACCGCCGCTTTCCTTTTTCATTGCGCTAAACTGGGGCTTTGATTATATGTATTTGGTGGCGGGTTCTGCCTTTTTACTGTGTGCAGGCGTCAGCAAATTATTGCCGAAAATTCCTCGTCAAAGTGCGGTTAAAAATCAAGAGATTTTAGACAATACGCCACCAAGAAAAAGTGTGATTTACTTGTTCATCGCTAACCTATTGCTTTGGACCTGTAACAGCATGTATCTGATCAATATGCCATTATTTGTGATTAATGAATTACATTTAAACAAAGAACTGGCGGGAACATTGATGGGGACGGCGGCAGGCTTGGAAATCCCTGTGATGATTTTTGCGGGCTATCTCACCAAATATTTCAGTAAAAAGCGCTTGATGATGATTGCTTTAGCTTCAGGTCTCGCCTTCTATTCAAGTTTATTATTCGCTGAGCAAACTTGGCAGCTTATCGGATTACAAATGCTTAATGCAATTTTTATCGGTATTACTGCTACGATTGGCATGGTGTATTTCCAAGACTTAATGCCGACTAAAATGGGCACTGCCACCACCTTATTTAGTAATGCAGCAAAAAGTAGCTGGATTATCGGAGGACCTATTGCCGGTATTATTGCGGAAATCTGGCATTACAACTCTGTTTTTTATGTCGCTGTGGCATTAATTTTTATCAGCGTAGGCTGTATGTGGAAAGTCAAATCAGTTTGATTAAAATAAAAAAGAGCGGTCAATTTTGATCGCTCTTTTGCTTTCCATTATCTTATCGCCATGCTTTGAATTGGTTAATCAATCCATTGGTTGAGCTATCATGGCTTGAGACTTTCTCTTTATCTGCCAATTCAGGAAGAATTCGATTCGCTAATTGTTTACCTAATTCCACGCCCCATTGGTCGAAACTGAAGATATTGAAAATCACACCTTGTGTAAAAATTTTGTGTTCATACATGGCAATTAATGCACCAAGAACAAATGGTGTAATTTTTTGCACTAAAATAGAGTTGGTCGGTTTGTTACCGGTAAAGACTTTAAATGGCACAATGTCTTTTACCTCATCTAAAGATTTACCCGCTTTCACAAACTCTGCTTCGACTTCTTCTTTGGTTTTACCAAATGCAAGCGCTTCAGTTTGTGCAAAGAAGTTTGATAATAATTTGCTGTGATGATCACCTAATGGATTATGACTTTGTGCCGGCGCGATAAAGTCACAAGGGATTAACATCGTACCTTGGTGAATTAATTGATAGAACGCATGCTGACCATTTGTACCTGGTTCACCCCAAATAATTGGGCCGGTTTGATAATCACGGATAACATCGCCATTACGATCAACATATTTACCGTTTGATTCCATATTGCCTTGTTGGAAATAAGCGGCAAAACGGTGTAAATATTGGTCATAAGGTAAAATCGCCTCAGTTTGTGCACCAAGGAAGTTGGTATTCCATAAACCGACTAATGCTAATGTTGCAGGGATATTTTTTTCTAATGGCGCGGTACGGAAATGTTTATCCATTTCATGCGCACCACTTAATAACGCTTCAAAATTATCAAAGCCGATTGAAAGTGCGATAGAAAGACCGATTGCAGACCATAAAGAATAACGGCCACCAACCCAATCCCAGAACTCAAACATATTATTAGTATCAATACCGAATTCTGCTACCGCTTTACCATTGGTAGAAAGTGCGGCGAAGTGTTTTGCCACCGCGCTGTTATCTTTCGCTGCCGCTAATAACCAATCGCGTGCAGAATTCGCATTGGTCATAGTTTCTTGGGTGGTGAAGGTTTTAGAAGCCACTAAGAAAAGTGTCGTTTCAGGATTCACTTTTTTCAACGTTTCAGCGATATGGGTTCCATCCACGTTTGAAACGAAGTGCATATTCAAGTGATTTTTATAAGGACGAAGTGCTTCAGTCACCATGTAAGGACCTAAGTCCGAACCACCGATACCAATATTCACCACATCAGTAATCGCTTTTCCCGTATAACCTTTCCATTCACCTGAAATCACACGAGCACAGAACGCGCTCATTTTCGCTAATACTGCATTCACTTCCGGCATCACATCTTTGCCATCTACATAGACAGGTGTATTTGAACGGTTACGAAGTGCGGTATGTAATACTGCTCGATTTTCTGTACGATTAATTTTCTCGCCTGTAAACATGGCATTGATCGCTTCATCTAATGCAGACTCTTTGGCTAATTGACGAAGTAATTTGAGGGTTTCTTGATTAATTTTATTTTTTGAAAAATCTACTAAGATTTGATTTTCAAAAGTTAAAGAATAATCATTAAAACGATTTTCTTCTTGCTTAAACAAATCAGCAATCGTGGTATGAGCCAGTTGAGATTGGTGAGCCTCAAGCGCTTTCCACGCTTGTGTATTGGTTGGATTGATGTTTTTCATGAATATTTCCTTTTAAAAATTGAATTCTTTACATTTTTGCTTTCTTACAAAAACAATTAATCGACATATTCTGTTATAACACGCGGGGTTAATTTTGTAATCAATTCATAGCTTAAAATACCACTGTATTTAGCTACTGTTTCAATTGGTAATTCCTTACCCCATAAAATCACTTCATCACCTACTTTATCTTGGCTATCTGCGCCTAAGTCTACCGTTAGCATATCCATTGAGACGCGACCGACAATAGGAACAATTCGACCATTTAGATAAACTGGCGTGCCTTCTGGCACATCACGCGGATATCCATCACCGTATCCAATAGCGACAACACCAATTTTTGTATCTTTCGGACTGGTCCAAATGCCACCATAGCCAACAGGCTCACCTTTTTTCTGTTCGCGAACAGCAAGCAAGGATGACGTTAAATTCATCACCGGAGTTAAACCAAATTTAGCCCCAACAGTATCCGTTGGTGAAATGCCGTACATAATAATCCCTGGTCGAATACAATCTAAATGTGCTTCAGGCCAAAATAAAATCCCGCCCGATGCCGCAATGGTTCGCTCTCCACCTTTATCTTTTGTCGCTTGAAGGAAACGATCAAGCTGAACTTGAGTATAATCAGAATCTAGTTCATCAGCACGGCTAAAATGGCTGACAAAACCTAAGTGCGGTTGAATTTGAGGGAGTTTTTTCAGCTCTTGATAAAAATAATCCACTTCATCAAGTGACACACCTAAACGGTGCATACCGGTATCAATCTTCAACCAGACTTTGATTGGACTTGGTACCACAGCTCGTTTTAATGCTTCAAGCTGTTCACGGTTATGTACCACGGTTTCAATGTTATTTACCGCAATAATGGGTAAATCTTTTTCATCAAAAAAGCCTTCTAGCAATAAGATCGGTTTAATAATACCGTTAGAGCGTAACGATAACGCCTCTTCTAAACGCGCTACGGCAAAGCAATCTACCATGCTTTCTAAAGCAGATGAGACAAATACCACACCGTGACCATATGCGTTTGCTTTTACCACTGCAATAATTTTGCTATGTGGCGCTTTTTCTTTAATAACTTGTAAATTATGTTTTAAGGCAAGCGAACTGATTTTCGCTGTTGCCGGTTTTACGTTCATTTTTCTAATCCGTTATCTCTTGCCTAATAATCATCTCTGTATTCACGCTGTTCGGCAAGGTTATCAAAGCGTGAGAATTGACCGTTAAATGCTAAACGTACACGACCAATCGGACCGTTACGTTGTTTACCAATAATGATTTCAGCAACACCTTTATCTTCAGAATTATCGTTATACACTTCGTCACGATAAATAAACATAATCAAGTCAGCATCCTGCTCGATAGAGCCTGATTCACGCAAGTCTGAGTTTACCGGACGTTTATCTGCACGTTGTTCCAAAGTACGGTTAAGCTGGGAAAGTGCAATAACCGGGACTTCTAATTCTTTCGCTAATGCTTTTAAAGAACGAGAAATCTCGGCGATCTCTAAGGTACGATTATCTGAAAATGCGGGTGCGCGCATTAATTGAAGGTAGTCCACCATAATCATACTCAAACCACCATTTTCGCGATACACACGACGTGCGCGAGAACGCAATTCTGTTGGAGTTAAACCCGATGAATCATCAATATAAAGGTTGTTTTTTTGCTTAAACATCCCAAACACGCTGGCAATCTTGCTCCATTCCGTTTCATCCAAGTTTTGACCCGTACGAATTTTGGTTTGATCCACGCGAGCAAGAGAGGCAATCATACGCATCATGATTTGTTCAGCAGGCATCTCTAAACTGAATACTAACACGGGCTTATCACTTGCCATGGCGGCATTTTCACAAAGGTTCATTGCAAAGGTGGTTTTACCCATAGAAGGACGTGCCGCCACAATGATGAGGTCTGAAGGCTGTAAACCTGCTGTTTTCTTATCTAAGTCAACAAAGCCTGTTGTGACACCTGTCACACCGCTATGATTTTCAAGCTTACTTAAGGTATCAATTCGAGCAATAGTACTTTCCAACACGCTGATCACATTTTGTGGCCCTTCAGTTGAAGAACTGCGTTTTTCAGCAATAGCAAACACCTCTCTTTCAGCTTCATCCAACACCATTTTGATGTCTTTGCCTTTAGGCGAATAACTGTTTTCTGCAATACGATTCCCCACTGCAATAAGCTCACGCAAAATCGCTTTTTCACGTACGATCTCTGCATAAGCCAAAATATTAATGGCATTTGGGGTGTTATTAGAAAGATCAGCGAGATAAGCAAAACCGCCTACGGAATCGCTAATACCTTTCGCTTTAAGAGCTTGATCAAGGGTGATTAAATCAATCGGGGTTTGATTACGCATTAATTCTTCCATGGTTTGGAAGATTGCTTTATGCGCAAAAGTATAAAAATCCTCAGCAATTACTCTTTCGGCAATACCATCCCAATGTTGATTACTCAACATGATGCCGCCAAGTACGGCTTGTTCAGCTTCAGTAGAGTGAGGCGGGATGCTAACTTGTTCAGTTTTCTGATCAGGAGATTGGATTTGTCGTTGTGAGGCCATAAGGATTTCAATTTAAACTAAAAAACTGTGCTTATGATACCGCAAATACGAGGTGGTTTTAAGAAAAAAGTGCGGTCAATATTTTCAATATTTTAGACATAAAAAAACGGTGGAAAAATCCACCGCTCTTTTTTATTCAGGAATGTTGATTATTCAACAGTTAAAGTACGACAAACGTTAGTTGTACCTTCTGATTCATCACCTTGTGTTAATAAAACAACATCACCTGAAACTAAATAACCTTTTTCTTTTAATAGGTTAATCGCGGCTTTTGCACCTGCAGAGCTACGAGATTCACCATCAAAATGAACTGGAGTGACACCGCGGTATAATGCGCAACGGTTTAATGTTTCTTGAACACGAGAAAGTGCAAAGATTGGTAAACCAGAGCTGATACGTGACATTAATAATGGTGTACGACCAGAGTGGCTTAATGTAATGATTGCTGCAATACCGCTTAAGTGGTTTGCGGCGTACATTGCAGACATTGCTACAGATTCTTCAATATCTCTGAACTCACGATCTAAACGGTGTTTAGAAACATTGATGCTAGGCATTTTTTCTGCACCTAAACATACACGCGCCATCGTTGCAACTGTTTCAGCTGGATATTGACCAGCTGCAGTTTCTGCTGAAAGCATTACCGCATCAGTACCATCTAATACCGCATTTGCCACGTCCATTACTTCTGCACGAGTTGGCATTGGGTTGCTGATCATTGACTCCATCATTTGAGTTGCAGTGATTACCGCACGGTTTAATTGACGTGAACGACGAATTAATTTTTTCTGTACGCCAACTAATTCTGGGTCACCGATTTCCACACCTAAGTCACCACGAGCAACCATGATGACATCTGAAGCTAGGATGATATCATCCATTGCTGCTTCATCAACTACGGTTTCAGCACGTTCAACTTTAGCAACGATTTTCGCTTCTAAACCAGCTTGTTTTGCTAACTCACGTGCATAGTTTAAATCTGCACTTGAACGAGGGAAAGATACAGCTAAGTAATCTACACCGATACGTGCAGCTGTGATGATATCTGCTTTATCTTTTTCGGTTAATGCATCTGCAGATAAACCACCGCCTAATTTGTTGATCCCTTTATTGTTTGATAATGGACCACCAACTGTCACTTCAGTAAATACTTTTGCACCATCAGTAGAAAGCACTTTTAATTGAACACGGCCGTCATCTAATAAAAGAATATCGCCAGGAACAACATCTTGTGGAAGAGTTTTATAGTCTAAACCAACAGCTTCTTGATTACCCTCACCTTTTGGTAATTCCGCATCAAGAATAAATTTATCACCAACATTTAAGAAAATTTTGCCGTCTTTAAAAGTAGAAACACGAATTTTAGGGCCTTGTAAGTCACCTAAAATTGCCACGGTTTTACCTAATTTTTTCGCGATTGAACGAACACGCTCTGCACGGCCGATATGATCATCTGGTGTACCGTGAGAAAAGTTCATACGTACAACATTAGCGCCTGCTGCGATAATTTTTTCAAGATTGTTATCGCGGTCTGTAGCTGGACCCATTGTACATACAATCTTCGTTCTTCTTAATTTTCTAGACATTATCTAAACTCCACAAATAGTTACAATTTAAAAAAGCTTTTTTAATTTCGGCTCATCCGAGATAAAAACCGTCGCGCATTATACGCTTAAACCACTGCAAAATCAAAACAAGCACTGAGAGTTTTTGCAACAAATTTTGGTTATTTTTTTAGCAGCTAAATTTAACTTAAAACAAATCCCCTTGTTTTCATCCTTAAAACTGTTTATCATCTGCCACATCTTTTACGCGACTATAGCTCAGTTGGTTAGAGCACCACCTTGACATGGTGGGGGTCACTGGTTCGAGTCCAGCTAGTCGCACCATCTATTAAAGCCAGTGAGTTTCCACTGGCTTTTCCTAAAATTCATTTTTAAATCAATAAGTTAAAAACTTAACTCATACCAATTAATCAATTCTTTAAAACTGAAATATTGCCAACTTTTAGTTATTTTTGTATATTTCTCGCAGTTAATTACGCCAAAATTACGCCTTGTTTGGTGTAATTACACCAAAATTAGAAGATACAAATAAATAATAAAAAATTTAAGGAACTATAAAATGAGCGTTTTAATTAAAGAAACTGAAAGATATATCGCCAATTGCGAGTTTAGTTTACGTTCCAATTTAGGCACTTTCTTTCATTTTGATATAAAAGAATTTGCTAAATTTATATTAAATAACTACTGGAAAGAAACCTATTTCAGAAATCATAGAAAATCCTCTTATAGAATATTAAGAGCAAAATTAGTTGAAGAACGCTACTTAGTGATTTACATGCAGCATTCTAACGGAGAGGCTGCCAATCCGGCATTTGCTAACCTAAATAATGGTAAATCTAGAATAATTAAGAAAAATGATGATGAAGGCGTTGCTTGCTCCGCTCATCTCGTTATTGATATAACACCAACAGATATGCCAAATAAATTTAATGCCGTACTAGAGGATATGCAGGGATTAACGCGCACAATGGTTTGTAATTTAATTAATTACATCTCCAGACATTATAAAGTTCAAGATCCAAATGAAAGCAACAAGTCACATAAGCCAATTGCTAACTTAGAGTTTTTTGCTAAAAATAATTTTGAAACACAACTCAGGGACGGGAAAATAGAATCCATCGTTGCTTACCAAGAAAGTTTTAAGCAGTCATCTGAAATGGATCTCGATGGTACGATACAATACAAAGAAGTACATCGCCTTGAATTTGCTAAGCCATCAATTTTAACCAACCCAATCAAATATCTTGCTGCAACAGCAAGAATTGCTAAAAATGAAGGATTCTACGGTTTGAAGGTAACTCATAAAGATAATAATAAAGAACAAAGTGGAAAGTATAAACTACCTACAGACGAAATGGATCCTGAACAATTATATGAAGATATTCGTCTAGCCCCATTTATTAGTAAACAATGTATTATTCTTGATAAACCTCGTGGTATATGTAATCATACATGGAGCAGTCATCTCATTAGAGCAATGATAGACGCTTTCTAAATTGGTAATTTCCAGAATGTTCGTATGTAGCAAGTTATTCTCGCCTCTTAATTATTGGCGCATTTATCACAAAGAAAAAGTGATCTTTGACATAGTATTACCTGTTGTTTGTGCGGCTTCCTTCTTAATATTAAACTACACAATATTTCCTCACAAAATATCTATTCTTGGAAGTAAAGGAATAGTAGATCTTATTAATGGCATACTTCAAATATTATCAGGTTTTTATATTGCCTCATTAGCGGCAATTGCCACAGCATCACTTCCTCGTTTAGACGAGCCAATGAAAGGTGCTACCCCATTATATATAGGCAAAAAACAAAAAACAGTAACTCGTCGGGTGTTCTTAACCCATCTGTTTGGTTACTTATCTTTCATGAGCTTGCTTGTCTATTTCACTGGAGGAATTGTTAAGGTAGCCGCACCAAATTTACAACCAATATTTAATTGCTTTATTTTAAAAGTGGCACTAAGCTCAATTTACTTATTTTTTATCTTTAATTTGGCATTCGTAACAATTCTAGGCTTATTCTTCATGATTGAAGATAATATAAATAAAAAATAGCTTATCCATACCAAAACCGCCTTCTGGCAGTTTATTTATTAGGTTTTCATCCACTAATTTCAAGAAATCATTTTCTGATGGTCTTCTTATGCTATGACCTTTAGAAATTAACTCTCGTACCTTTATCTCCTTATTACTTAATTCTTTTCTATCTAATCGACTCTTATCTTAAATATCTTTGATGAGCAATATCTCTTTTGTAGAAACACCATCAGCTACATCACAAAAAACAGAAGCAACTTTTATTGCTTCCTATTTACAATGACTACGCCCAAATAACCTTATCTAACTGATTTATAAAAAATACGACTGAGATCTAGTACACCATATTTCAATCCCAAGCTTTTTAGCTTGGGATTTTTTCTTTTTATCTCCTACTTAATTTAAATGAATCTTTTCTGAATAAATCACACATACAAATGAAAATAATTTGCATTGATCGACGAAAACGTTTTCGCTATACTTGCAACTCTTTTATTATCTATTGGGAAGCGATTATGAATTTTAAATTAAGCCTTATTTCAACCGCACTTTTAACCAGTTTTTCCATTTCTACGTTTGCAGAAACTGAGCAAACCGTAGATACAAACACCGAGACGCTTGAGCAAATTAACGTTCAAGATACGGGAATTAAACAAAATGGTTATCAAACTACAGGGACATCAGTTGTATCAAAAGCTGAAGTGCCTGTATTCGACACACCAAACACAGTAAATATTCTTTCGACCAAACTACTAGAAGATCGCAAACCTGAATCACTCATTGATGCGCTTTATAACGTCAGTGGTGTGAGTCAAGCGAATACGTTAGGTGGTATGTTTGACTCTATTCAAAAACGTGGTTTTGGTGGAAACCGTGACAACTCAATTATGCGTAATGGTTTACAAGCTGGCCCAGCTAAAAACTTTAGCGCGACAACTGAAACCGTTGAAGTTTTAAAAGGACCTGCATCTGTACTTTATGGTATTCAAGATCCAGGTGGTGTGGTTAATATCATTACTAAAAAACCGCAACAAACGCCACGTTATGTCGTTGGTGGAACCTTAGGTAATCATAGCCTGTGGGGAACGCAATTAGATTTTACTGGTGGCTTAGGAAATGGTTTCGCTTACCGCTTTATCTATGATAAACAAGAAAAAGACTACTGGCGTAATTTTGGCAAAGTGAAAAACACGACTTACGCACCCTCTCTTTCTTGGGAAAATGATAAAACTAAAGTGCTTCTTTCTTATGAACACAAAGATATTCTTGAGCCATTTGATCGTGGTACAAATCTTTTAACGGCAACTAATGCATTACCGGATATTCCTGTATCTCGTCGTTTAGATGAACCAAATAATGAAACAACCGCAAAAACCGATAACATTGATTTTAAAATTGAACACAAATTAAGTGATGGTTGGAAATTAAATGCGGGTTATAGCTATGCTCGTTACAAATATTTCTACGATCAAGCTCGTATTACAAATGTTAACGTTAAAACACGAACAGCCCGCCGTGCGATTGAACAGCAACAAGGCGATCAACGTGTTCATAGTGGTACATTAAATATCGTTGGTGAATTTGGTATTGGTGATATTGCTAACCGTTTTGTAGCCGGTGTAGATGTCATGCGTAATATCCGCGATATTGGACCTATTTATAACCAAGGCATTACAAAGTCAGATATCAATATTGATAATCCAGTCTATACTAATCCTGTTGCAGAACATAAAAACGGTAACGGCAACGCTTACCAATATAACCATCTCAAAACCGTTGGTGTTTATATTCAAGATACCGCTTACTTTACAGATAACTTTATCATGACAGGTGGTTTACGTTATGAGTACTTTGATCAATTTGCGGGACGTCATTGTTTAAATGCTGCAAACTGTAAAAAAGGCCAAAATCTAACAAGAACAGGAAATACTGATCAGCACGATGGTAAATTATTGTATCAATTAGGTGCTGTATATAAATTTACGCCACATATTGCGACCTTTGCAAACTATTCGGAGTCTTTCCGTCCACAAATGAGTGTAGCAACACCTGTTAGCGGCGATTTAAAACCAGAACAAGGTAAATCTTTTGAAATTGGTGCAAAATACGAAAACTCTGGCTTCAACGCGACACTTGCATTATTCAATATCACCAAACGTAATGTGGCAGAAGCCGTTGGTTCGGGTTCAAATGCACAATTAAATATCGTCGGCAAACAACGTTCTCGTGGTGTGGAATTCGATCTTAATGGTCAAATTACGGATAGTTTAAGCGTAGCGGCTAACTATACATACACCAAAGTAAAATCACTTGAAAATGAACGTTATCCTGAAGCGGTAAATCAACAACTTTCTGGTGTACCAAAACATCAAGCCTCTCTATTCCTAGCTTATAACGTAGGTGAATTTGATTTTGGTAACATCCGTGTTGGTGGTGGTGCTCGTTATTTAGGTTCTTGGCATGCTTATAACAGTGATTACACAAAAGCATACAAATTACCTCATGCTGTGGTATATGATGCCTTTATTGCTTACGATACCAAAATCTCTGGCAAGAAAGTCTCTTTCCAACTTAACGGTAAAAACTTAACAGATAAAACTTACTATCCATCCACTTCTGGTAACGCAACAAACACATTGATCCCTGTTGCATTAGGTTATGGACGTGAATTTATCTTCAACACGAAAGTTGAGTTTTAATTGAGCGCACAATATGAGGGCGAATCATTTCGCCCTTTTTTCGTTTTTTACTTTATGGATAATCAATGAATTGGCAAACTGAACTTAACTCAAGTTTAAGCTGGATTTTGACCGCACTTTTCTGGGTAATTTTATGTTTTAGCGTGGTGATGATAGCACTAAAGCAAACTACATTCGGTCAGAAGTTTTGGCATATTGCATCCCCTTCGATTAATCGCCGTAACAGCATCAAAATCATCGTTATGCTATTGGTGTTGTTTACCATGATTTTGTTAGAAGTGCGTTTCAGCGTACTCAACTCTTTTTTCTATAATGGGCTTTATAGTTCCATGCAGGAATTAGATACGGATAAGTTTTGGTTCTTTGCAAAACTGAATGCACTCTTAGTATTGGTACAAGTCATCCACTCCATCGCCGATTATTTCTTGCAACAAGTATTTGAAATCCGTTGGTTGGAAAGCTTGAATAAAGTCCTTGTTAAGCGATGGTTAGAAAATAAAAAATACTATCGCCTCAAATACGAAAAAGATCTGCCCGATAATATTGATCAACGTATTGAACAAGATGCACGTGAATTTATCAGTAGCACCGTCAAAATTGTGCGCGGTATGATTAATTCGATTTTGACTACCATTGAATTCACTATTATTCTTTGGTCACTTTCTGGAATATTAAGTCTTTTTGGATTGAATATCGAAAAAGGCGTCGTTTTCTTTATTTATGCCTTTATTATCCTCGCAACGTTAATGTCCGTTTGGATTGGTCACCCTTTAATCAAGCTGAACTTCAATAAAGAAAAACTCAATGGTGACTACCGTTATTCTTTAATTCGAGTACGAGATAATGCGGAAAGTATCGCGTTCTATCAAGGTGAACAGCAAGAACAACATTTATTAAAAAACAAATTTGCTCAAATCATTCATAACCGTTGGGCTATTGTGTTGAGAATGTTGGGATTAGACGCCTTTAATGGAAGCGTCACACGAGTGGCGAAACTCTTACCTTTAATGCTGCAAGCACCTCGTTTTTTTACTGGACAAATCAAACTGGGCGATATGCACCAAACTGTGCAAGCATTTAACCGATTAATGACCGCACTTTCCTTCTTCCGTTTGTTCTATGAAGAGTTTACGCTCTATCAAGCGCGCTTAAATCGTCTTTATGGTTTTATGACGAAGTTGGATGAATTAGATCATTCAGAGGTTCATCAACCCATGAAATGTTCTAACCGTGTTGCGTTATCAAATTTTGGTATTAAAGATGAGCAAGGCAGATTGTTGCTTAATAACTTAAATATTGAACTAAAAAATGGTGATGCTTTATTAATTCAAGGTCCATCTGGCACAGGGAAAACATCGCTATTAAAAGCGATGGCGGGGATTTATCCTTTTGAGACTGTTGGTCTAGTGGAACATCCTTGTGTGACCAGTTTATTCTTACCGCAGCGTCCTTATATGCCACAAGGTACGCTACGTGAAGCGATTTGCTATCCGGATATCGATCCTTATCATCCTGAATTGGAAAAAACACTGACTGATTGCTGTTTAGATAAATATCTTCATAGCCTTGATGTAGAGAACGATTGGCAAGCAATTTTGTCGCCAGGTGAATTACAGCGCGTGGCATTTATTCGGATTTTACTGACGAAACCTGAAGTGGTCTTTTTAGATGAAACCACATCAGCACTTGATGAGCCAACCGAGTACCTCCTTTATAAAACAATTAAAGAGCGATTACCCAATATGATCATTCTGAGCGTGGGTCATCGTGGCACATTGCATCAGTTCCATAATAAGCAACTAGATTTGGCAGTCTGCATCGTCTAAATAATAAAAGGCTAAATTTATATTTAGCCTTTTCTTTTTTTACTAAATACAATTGAACTTATAAGAAGTCTCTCAAGGCTTGCTACACACCCCAATCCCCCCTATAATTCCCCCAACTTTTTTAATTTCATTTTCACAATGTCAAATAAAACCATTGCTAAAAATACGCTATTTCTTTATATCCGAATGCTCTTCAATATGGGGGCGATGCTATATATCTCTCGTGTAGTATTACAGGTATTGGGTGTGGAAGATTTTGGTATCTACAACATTGTGATGGGGGTTGTGGTCTTATTTTCCTTTTTTAATGGCACAATGACCGCCACTACACAGCGTTTTATTAACGTAGAAAAAGCCTCGAATGACATTCAACGCGTTAATAAAGTCTTTAATATTAGTATCTTAAATCACCTACTCATTATTTTTATCGTATTCGTTTTAGCTGAAACCGTCGGTTTATGGTTTTTAAATCACAAATTGGTGATCCCCGCTGAACGCTTGCAAGCCGCAAATATCGTTTACCAATTAGCATTAATTATTGCCCTTGTTGAAATCATCAAGGTGCCATTCAATGCCATGATTGTTGCACACGAGAAAATGGGATTCTATGCTTGGTTGGGATTAGGTGAAACTATCTTAAAACTGACTTCTGTCTTTATCTTAAGCCACATCACACATTACGATAAGTTGATTACTTATGGCTGCTTATTGCTTTCAGTCAGCTTAATTGTGCTCTCTCTTTATGTGTTATTCACTAAATATTATTTCAAAGAAGCTGCACGTTTCCGTTTATATAAAGATTTAAGCAAAACCAAAGAAATGGTGAGTTTTTCAGGTTGGATGCTTATGGGGCAAGTTGCCTATGTAGGTTCGACCCAAGGCTTAAATATGGTGTCTAACTTATTCTTTGGTGTAGCAGTCAACGCAGCTGTTGCCATTGCAACACAAGTAGAAGGTGCTGTTTATAGCTTTGTGAATAATTTCCAAATGGCGGCTAATCCGCAGTTGGTTCAGTCTTATGCAGCAAAAGATTACGATCGCAATCGCCAATTAATTCTTGGTATTTCAAAATATTCACTTTATTTAATGGCGATTCTCTCTGCCCCTGTATTGTATTTCACCCATACCTTACTGACATTTTGGCTAGGCGATCATCTTCCACAATATACTGAGCAACTCGTACAAGCTATTATTGCTTGCTTATTAATCAGTGCAATGGCTGGGGCATTTTGGATGAGTGCATTAGCCATTGGCACATCCACCGTAAAACAATACAATATCATCGTAGCGTTAATCGATCTTTGTACGGTGCCTTTGGCTTATTATTTGTTCACACTAGGTTATAATCCAGTATTTGCCTTTGTGGGTAAATTTAGTACGATGGTCATCTCACAAATCTATCGATTATATTTTATTAATAAAAAAATTAAATTTAACCAAAAAGAATTTGTCTCATATTTAATGAATGTTGGCGTGGTGTTTGGTCTGCTATTAGGTATCATCTATATATCCGATACTACCCGCAGTTATTCTTTATTGGAATTTGTTGGACAATCCATCATTTTAGAAATGGTATTAATCTGTGTCATTTTAATCTTCGGATTAAACACAGCTGAAAAAAATTTCTTGTTTAGCTATTTAAAGAAAAGAGTAAAAAAATGAATCAACTCCTTATTGATTTAAAAAACAAACTGAATCCAATTGTCGAACTGATCAAAGATAAAAACGACGTATTTTATTTCGACTACCCGCTTCATTTGAACGTGGGCGATTTGCTGATTTATCACGGAACCGAGCAATTTTTTAAAGATCACCATATTAATGTGACCTTAAAACGTTGCGAATATGATTTAGATCTTGAAGAAGTTAAAGCGAAAATTACACCAAACACCACCATCCTTTTACATGGTGGCGGTAATTTTGGCGATCTTTATCCGCAGCATCAAAAAATCCGTGAAGAAATGGTGACGCATTTCCCGAATAATCGCATTATTGTGTTGCCACAAACTGCTTATTTTAAACACGAAGAAAATCTGCAAAAATCAGCCGCACTTTTCCGTAGCCACAGTGATTGTCATTTACTGGCTCGTGACGAAAGAACCGCGAATCTATTTGCTCAATTTTCTGATCATGTTTATTTATCACCGGACATGGCTCATCAGCTTTATGGCACCATGGAAACGAAACAAGGCAAAACTGGTGAGCAGCTTTACTTCCTACGTAAAGATATTGAAGCAAGTGATATCGAGAAAAATATCCTTGCTCAACTGCCTGCTAACAGCAATGTAAAAGACTGGGAAGATATTCTTTCAACAGAAGACGATGTTGTTTTAGCAGTAAGCTGGCGAATGAGTAAAATAGCCAATAAATTTGGTCTGGGTTGGCTGAAAGATCTTTGCCATCAGTTTTGGTATGCCTATACTCAACGCATTGTAAAACGTGTTGCACAAGTATTCTTAGCGAATGATAAAGTCACCACAACTCGCTTACATGGTCATATTTTCTCTTGCTTGTTAGAAATTCCAAATCGTGTTTGCGATAACTCTTATGGTAAAAATAGTAGCTATGCCAAATTATGGACCAAAGAGCTAGATTTTGTTGAATTGGATAAATAATGTTTGAATTGAAAAAACTGATTACAGCCATGATTCTTCCCCCATTTAATATTTTAATTTTATGGGGACTTTCACTTATTCTAGCTAAATTCAATTTCAAAAAATTAAGCCGAATTTCGACCGCACTTGGTTTCTCTCTACTCTATCTTTTAAGCATTCCTTACACGGCACAAGTACTTAAAGACAGTCTCATTACTGAAGATCATTTAACACTGCAAGATTATCAACAAGCTCAAGCGATCGTTTTACTTGGCGGTGGTTTACGTGATAGCAAAGAGCTTTATGCACCATTAGCTTCAACAGGTATTCAACTTGAACGCTTACGCTATGCCGCATTCTTGCAAAAAGAAACGCACTTGCCATTATTAATTACAGGGGCGAGTCCAACTGGCACCATTGAAGCAAAAATCGCTGCGGAAGAACTCAAAAACTTCTTTAATGTGCCAACTAAATGGATTGAACCTAAAGCTCTTACTACCAAAGAAAATGCCCTTTTCACCAAACAAATGTTGGAAAAAGAAGGTATTCACAAAATTATTTTAGTCACCAATGAATGGCATATGCAACGTGCAAAATTATTGTTCCAACAACAAGGTTTTGATGTGTTACCTGCAAGTGTAGGTGAAGGCATTACGCCTGACAGTTATGGACTCAATATGATGCATTTTATTCCACAAGGTGGCGCGATTACGAAAAATATGCAATTACTCAAAGAGTGGATTGGATATTGGAAAGAGCGCTAAAGTGCGGTCGAAAGATCACAAATTAGATAATGTTAAGAGGAAGAAAACATGAGTCAAATTACACGCGAACAAATGCTTCAGGTATTCGAAAATCGCTGCTCCACACGTTATTACGATCCGAATAAAAAAATTAGCCAAGAAGATTTCGCGGCAATTTTAGAATTTGCTCGTTTATCACCAAGCTCTGTCGGCTCTGAGCCATGGAAGTTCTTAGTGATTCAAAATAAAGCATTACGCGATAAACTCAAACCTTTTAGCTGGGGTATGCAATATCAATTAGATGATTGTAGCCATTTAGTGATCATTCTTGCGAAGAAAAATGCACGCTATGACACGCCTTTCTTCCGTGATGTAGCGGTGCGTAGAGGTTTACAAGGTGAGCAGTTAGAAAAAGCCTTGGCAAAATATAAAGGCTTACAAGAAGTTGAAATGAAAACCGCAGAAAGCGAGCGTGCATTATTTGACTGGACAAGCAAACAAACCTACATTGCATTAGCCAATATGCTCACTGGTGCCGCCGCTATCGGTGTAGATTCTTGCCCTATTGAAGGCTTTAACTACGATAAAATGAATGAAACTTTAACCGCTGAAGGTCTCTTTGATCCAAATGAATGGGGCGTATCTGTGGCAGCAACATTTGGTTATCGTGCGAGAGACATTACTAAAAAATCACGTAGACCAATTGAAGAAATCGTTACTTGGGTTGAATAATCTATTTTCAAATAAATGGGCAGCAAACGCTGCCCTTTTCTTTACCCACCAAACAAGGCAGCGCCACCTGTTACAGCCTCCATCGTGCCATATAACAAGCTTAGTGCAAAAAAGATCATAATTGCGCCCGCAATACATTTGATCATTGCCTCGCCTTTTTGATTAGAACCAGTTAAACCGTACCAATGGCCTAATCGCGTTGCGACATTTCTCGCATAGCGCACTAACGCAGCAAAAAGTGAAAGCATTAATCCTGTGCCCAGAGACATGGCAAACGTAGCTACAATTCCCCACCAATAAAGATCCAGCATATAAGCGAGAAAGAGCACAAAAATAGCGCCACTACACGGTCGCATACCAATGGTTAAAATCACTAAGAGCTGAGATTTTAAATCACCTGATTGCTTAAGCTGTTGATCATTCGGTAGATGTTGATGCCCACAACTACATTGTGTTTGACTTACTTTTCCTTGCTCATATCGAAATGGCGAAGCTGTTCCAATCTGTTTTGGTAATGATTGGATCGATGTAATGCGAAAAGATTGCTTTTTCTTTAATCCTTTCAGACCTTGAGCAATCCAATAAATCCCTAATAACACTAATAAAATTAGAGCGCTACGCTCCAGCCATAACTGGCTAAGTTTAAAATATTTAGAGGAAAGATTAAGTATCACCACCACAATGGAGGTTGCAGCAACTGCGACAAAACCTTGCATAAGAGAGGAAAGCAAGCTTAAGCGTACGCTGGTCTTAAGTTGACTCTCGTGCGTAGAAAGATAACTAGCGATAATAAATTTGCCATGCCCAGGCCCTAATGCATGTAATACACCATAAGAAAAGGCGGCAAAAATCAACCACAATCCTGCCGTTGATGAATGAGCTTGAATCTGATGGAGATTTTCAGAAATCAGCTGATTAAAGGCTTTTTGCCAATCGGCAACTTGCACAAACAGCCAAGGTAATAATGCGAAGATAATCGCTAATAAACCAATAAAAAGTGCGGTCAGTTTTAACTTCATTTTATTCACACTTAATTTTTACTTTCTGCGCAAACAATACACCAAGAGAATCATCTTCATTTTTTTGCGATTTATCCAATGATGATGCGTAAGATTGAATTTTTTCATCGACATTAGGTTCCAGCACCTCGCCTTTGCAATTTGCAGGAAGTGATGAAAAATCAACCGATCTTTTGCCTGGTTCTGCATACCGCATAGCCACATAATAAGTGCGGTCATAAGTCATCAGCGTAAATTCATTATTTTGTAAGGCCTGTGGCTGTGCCAAAAGAAAATCAAAATAATATTCCACCTCGTTCCCTTTCACACGCATACCGTAATTTTCAGGGTGTTTTGTGTATTTAATCTTATGATTTTCTTTGTCAAAGACATAACTAAAGTAATGTTCATTCACAACGTTCGCCATGACTTCATCAATTAACTTCTGTTGGGCGGCCTTATCCCCTTTCGCCTGTTTCACATCATACAGGACGGCTGAAGAACTGGCCTCATCAAGTAACCACTGCGTCGAGAAACCAATTAATTGATTATCTTTCACTAAGGGTTTCGTTTGCATATCGATGAATGCGTGGGGATGCGCTAGCGCTGAAAAAGGTGAAATCAGCAATAATCCAAGAAGTAATTTTTTAAACATAAATAAGAAAAAAGAGTGGCTAAATGATTGAATAGACAGATTTTATCACAAGCAGTTCCCAATCAAAATCGAATAAAAATCAGTCTAAAAGTAAAAAATCCTATGATTTTATTGATTTTTATCAAAAAATGATTCATTCGCATTTCCCTTATAACTGAAATTTATGTACTATTTGTCTCGTCAAGTGATTGCTTGATATTCATAAAGTTCCTAAATAAAATAATCATAAATATAGCTAAACTACTTTCCTACCACCCTGTATGGGTGGTTTTTTTTGCCTTTCAAATAGCTTATTCCCTAAACATAAAGTAAAATAACCGCACTTTTATTCATAACATCGAGAAAATTATGTCAACGCAATTTGTATATACGATGCACCGTGTCGGCAAAGTGGTGCCACCGAAGCGTCATATTTTGAAAGATATTTCTTTAAGCTTCTTCCCTGGTGCAAAAATCGGGGTGCTCGGCTTAAATGGTGCGGGTAAATCAACCCTTTTACGCATTATGGCGGGCGTGGATAAAGAGTTCGAAGGTGAAGCGCGTCCACAACCGGGTATTAAGATCGGTTATCTTCCACAGGAACCAAAACTTGATCCGCAACAAACTGTGCGTGAAGCGGTCGAAGAAGCCGTTTCTGAAGTAAAAAATGCACTGACTCGTTTAGATGAAGTTTATGCACTTTATGCCGATCCTGATGCGGATTTCGATAAACTAGCCGCAGAACAAGCAAACCTTGAAGCGATTATTCAAGCACATGATGGACATAATTTAGATAACCAATTAGAGCGTGCGGCTGATGCATTACGTTTACCAGATTGGGATGCCAAAATTGAGCATTTATCTGGTGGTGAGCGTCGTCGTGTGGCGCTTTGTCGTTTATTACTCGAAAAACCAGACATGCTCTTATTAGACGAGCCAACCAACCACTTAGATGCGGAATCTGTAGCATGGTTAGAACGCTTCTTACATGACTACGAAGGTACTGTTGTGGCAATTACCCACGACCGTTACTTCTTAGATAACGTAGCAGGTTGGATCTTAGAGCTTGACCGTGGTGAGGGTATTCCTTGGGAAGGTAACTACTCTTCTTGGTTAGAGCAAAAAGAGAAACGCTTAGAGCAAGAACAAGCCGCTGAAAATGCGCGTCAAAAATCGATTGCGAAAGAGTTAGAATGGGTACGACAAAACCCTAAAGGTCGTCAAGCGAAAAGCAAAGCTCGTATGGCACGCTTCGATGAGTTGAACTCCGGTGAATACCAAAAACGTAACGAGACCAATGAACTCTTTATTCCACCTGGTCCACGTTTAGGTGATAAAGTGATTGAGGTAGAACATCTCACTAAATCTTACGGTGACCGTACTCTAATTGATGATTTATCATTTAGCATTCCTAAAGGTGCTATCGTGGGCATTATCGGAGCGAACGGTGCAGGTAAATCAACCCTATTCCGTATGCTTTCAGGTCAAGAACAACCAGATAGCGGCTCAATTACAATGGGTGAAACCGTTGTGCTTGCCTCTGTGGATCAATTCCGTGATTCAATGGATGACAAGAAAACCGTTTGGGAAGAAGTATCTAACGGACAAGATGTTCTCACTATTGGTAACTTTGAAATTCCAAGCCGTGCCTATGTTGGCCGATTTAACTTCAAAGGCGTAGATCAACAAAAACGTGTGGGCGAATTATCAGGTGGTGAGCGTGGTCGTTTACATTTAGCGAAACTTCTACAACGTGGTGGTAACGTATTGTTATTGGACGAACCGACTAATGACTTAGACGTTGAAACTTTACGTGCGTTAGAAAATGCGATCTTAGAATTTCCTGGTTGTGCAATGGTAATTTCCCATGACCGTTGGTTCTTAGACCGTATTGCAACTCATATTTTAGATTACGGTGATGAAGGTAAAGTGACTTTCTATGAAGGTAACTTCTCTGACTACGAAGAGTGGAAAAAGAAAACCTTAGGTGAAGCCGCAACACAGCCACATCGTATTAAATATAAGCGTATAGCAAAATAAGAAATTAAAGTGCGGTCACTTTTGACCGCACTTTCCTTTTACATCTGGAGTGATTATGTTAGTTTATTTGCACATTGTTTGTGCATTTTTAAGTTTAGGATTATTAATTATCCGTGGGGGAATGCAATTAAGTGGGAAAAATTGGCGCGCGATTAAACTGCTAAAAATTTTACCGCACTTAGTTGATACACTTTTAATTGCTAGCGGCTTAACGATTTTCTTCTTGGTCGGTTACCAGTTACAAAGCTGGCTGGTCATGAAAATCATCATGCTTGTGCTTTATATCTTCTTCTCGGCTAAATATTTTAGTCGTAAAGCGGTCAATCCAAACAGTGCATTTCTGGCATTTGCCTTGTTAAGTTTCTTAGGTGCAATGTTCTTTGCTTACCAACCAAACTTTATGGAAGGCTAATTATGAAAAAATCCATCTTCAATTGAAGATGGATTTTTTGTCTTATCTCTTAACCACCAGCTAATTTTACTTTAAACCCTTTTTGTTCTAAAAGTTGTTTAAGTAAATCGCGTTTTTCGCCTTGAATCTCAATATTGCCGTCTTTAACCGAACCACCACAACCACAACGTTTTTTAAGTTCAGTGGCCAATTTTTTTAATTCATCATTGGATAAATCTAGTCCCGTAACCACTGAAACACCCGCACCTTTTCGACCACTGGTTTGTTTTTGGATGCGAACCACACCATCACCTTTAGGGCGTTGTACCGGCTGCTTTTGCTCTTTAATTCTACCCACTTCGGTAGAATATACTAAAGTACTCTCAGTCATATTACTCAATTGATGCATTAATTGAACGAAGCACTTCTGCTGGATTTTCAGCTTGAGTGATTGGGCGACCAATCACTAAATAATCAGAACCAGATCGAATAGCTGCTGCTGGTGTCATAACGCGACGTTGATCGCCAAAATCACTTCCAATTGGACGAATCCCTGGCGTGACTAATTTAAAATCAGGACCACAAGTATTACGTAAAATCTCCACTTCTTGTGGTGAACAAACAACTCCATCTAATCCCGCACGCTGTGTTAAATGCGCAAGACGTAATACATGCTCAAGTGGTGAAGAGTTAATACCGATTTGTAATAAATCCAAATCTTCCATACTGGTCAATACCGTTACTGCAATTAATAAAGGCGCATCTTTTCCATAAGGTTCAAGAATTTTCTTTGCCTCTTCCATCATTTTTAAACCACCGCTAGCATGGACATCAACCATCCATACGCCTAAATCAGCCGCAGAACGCACCGCTCTTGCCACAGTATTCGGAATATCATGAAATTTTAGGTCGAGGAAAACATCAAATTGACGCTCATGTAATTGCTTAACGAAACTGGTTCCCAGTGTGGTAAACATTTCTTTACCCACTTTTAAGCGGCATAAGCTTGGATCGATTTGATCCACGAGGGATAGCGCTTGTGCTTCCGTTTCGTAATCCAATGCAACGATTACTTTGCTATTCATAATTTTACCTCACTGTGTCAATTAATTATGTTCAGGTTTGATGGTTTCCCACTGTTTGCAAGAAGGACAATTCCACATTAATTTATGGGTTTGATAACCGCAATTTGAACAACGATAACCAAAGCCTTGCTTAATTCTCTCACCTACCATTTTATGTAACAAAATTAAGCTTTCTTTACCTCGCCCTTCCTCTGCATCATCAATTTGGAATTGAATAAAACGGTGAAAAATAGATGTACTTGGATGTTTTGTGAGTTGTTGATAAAGCTTTGATTGAGCTGCACTCTTGCCATCTTTCTCTTCAATCACGCTTGCTAACATTAAATCGACTTTAGTATTGTTAATCTGCTGGCTGGCTCGAATCAAGAATAACTCAAAGTTATCTCTCTCTCCTAATTCATCATAACAATATTTGAGTGTTTTCAACACTTCTCCAATGTAAATTGGATTTTGATTAAGAATATTCTCCAAAAAATGAATGGCTTGACGGTAGTTTTTATCTGCCATTTCTAAATCCGCAAGAAGCATTGATGCTCTCACACTGGTTGGAGATACATTCAACGCTTTTTGTAAAATACTGCGTTTTTCAACCGCACTTTCAAGCTCTCCGCTTAAAGCATATTCACAATAACACTGTGCTAATTCCACATCATTCTCTTTAGGGGAAATTTTGGCTAGTTTCTCTGCAATATTTACCGCTTTTTTCCATTCTTTTGTTTTTTGGTAAATCACCAAAAGCTGTTGCAGTGCATTTTCAGCGAACTCAGGTTCATCCACCATAATGATGTAAAGGGCTTCCGCACGGTCATAAAAACCCACCGCCATGAAATCCTTAGCAAGTTGCTGTTTAGCTAATAATTTTTGTTCGAAAGAATAATTGGGACTACGATCGAGGGCTTGATGAATTCTTAAAGCACGATCCACTTCGCCTCGAGAACGGAAAAGGTTACCGAGCGTTAGCTCAGCTTCAAATTGAGAATTGCTTTCAATTTCATTTTCTGTTTCTTGTTTTTGCAACATATCAAGAAACAAATCAACGGCCTTATCCGTTTGATTAGAAAGCAAAAAATTGACCCCCGTGACATAATCACGGGAGAGTTTATTACTAATATCTTCCTGATCTTTCTTGGCACTCCGATGCCCCATATACCAACCATAAGCGGCGGCTATTGGCAGAAGCAGAAAGAGTAATTCAAGCATTATACTGCCTTATCGCGAGTAGTCGTTAATTCGTTAATTTGTAATGTTTGACGTTTAACTTGACGCGCTAACGACATATTTTTGAATTTTAATTTTAAGTAGAAGAATCCAGTAATTAACCAACCTAAAATTAATCCAAAACCAAATAAAATCGCGACTAACGTTGAAAGTTGGAATTGGCTTTCAGCAACAATGTAGTTAAAGGTGATTACTTGATCATTATTTGCCCCTATAGTTACCGCAACAAGTACGATAGCCAATACAATAATGAGTCCGAGAATATATTTAATCATCACAATCTCCTTTGTTAAGAATGGGTTCATTATGCCAAAATTTGTAATAAAAAACGACACCTAAGTGTCGTTTTATTGATATCGATTGAATGTTTAAGCAAAAACATTTACACGATCTTTTAATTCTTTACCCGCTTTAAAGTGCGGTACAGATTTAGCATCTAATTTTACAGAATCACCGGTTTTAGGATTACGGCCAACTCGTGGTTGACGATGGTGTAAAGAGAAGCTACCAAAACCACGAACTTCAATACGATTACCCTCTTCTAAAGATTGTGCAATGAGTTCAAGAATATCCTTTACAATACCTTCTACTTCTTTTGCGGATAAAGTTGGGTGCTTTGTTGATAGATTTTCAATTAGTTCAGATTTAGTCATCGTCAACTCTCCTTTAAATTTATACTTAAACTTGTTATTAAGACTTACAGGTAATGCATTAGTTCATAATAAATTACCGCTAAATCCTTGTTAATTATAGCTGTTAGTAATAAGGCTGAGTCAATGACCCAGCCTTATTTATGTGAATTAATTATTCACCTTTAGCAGCTTTGAAAGCTTCAGCCATTGCGTTTGGAATAGCAACATCTTCTTGTTTGTTATTCACGTTTGCAACTGCAGCTGCTTCTTCAGCTTGATCTTTCGCTTTTACAGATAAGTGAACGATACGTGCTTTACGATCAACACCGGTGTATTTCGCTTCAACTACATCACCTGCTGCAACTTCATTTGTTAAGTCTGCTGCACGGATATAACCTTCAACGCCACCTGCTAATTCAACTTTAGCACCTTTAGCATCAGCTTCAACAACAGTTGCAGAAACTACTGCACCTTTCTTGTTAACTGCTACGAAGTTGTTGAATGGATCATCTTCAAGTTGTTTGATACCTAAAGAAATACGTTCTTTCACTGCGTCTACTGCTAATACTACTGCAGAAACTTCGTCACCTTTTTTGTAGTTACGAACTGCTTCTTCACCTGCAACATTCCAAGAAATGTCAGATAAGTGAACTAAACCGTCGATACCACCTTCAAGACCGATGAAGATACCGAAATCAGTGATTGATTTGATTTTACCAGTAACTTTGTCGCCTTTGTTGTGAGTTTCAGCGAATTGAGTCCATGGGTTAGGTTTACATTGTTTTAAACCTAAAGAAATACGACGACGTTCTTCGTCAACTTCTAACACCATTACTTCAACTGTATCGCCAAGGCTTACAACTTTAGATGGGTGGATGTTTTTGTTAGTCCAATCCATTTCAGAAACGTGAACTAAACCTTCAACACCATCTAAGATTTCAACGAAACAGCCGTAGTCAGTTAAGTTAGTTACTTTACCAGTTAATTTGCTGTTTACTGGGTGGTTTTCAGCGATAGCAACCCAAGGATCTTGACCTAATTGTTTTAAGCCTAAAGATACGCGAGTACGATCTTTGTCAAATTTTAATACTTTAACAGTTACTTCGTCGCCTACATTCACGATTTCGCTTGGGTGTTTAACACGTTTCCAAGCCATATCAGTGATGTGTAATAAACCGTCAACGCCACCTAAATCTACGAATGCACCGTAGTCAGTTAAGTTTTTAACGATACCTTTAACTTCTGAACCTTCAGCTAGGTTCTCAAGGATTTGCTCACGTTCTTGGCTGTTTTCAGATTCGATCACTGCACGACGAGAAACAACAACGTTGTTACGTTTTTGATCTAATTTGATTACTTTGAATTCTAATTCTTTACCAAGTAGGTGATCAGCTTCACGTGCTGGACGAGTATCAACTAATGAACCTGGTAAGAATGCACGAACACCGTTTAACTCAACTGTGAAACCGCCTTTCACTTTACCGTTGATTAAACCGATAACGGTCGCTTTATCTTCGTAAGCTTTTTCTAATTCAATCCAAGATTCATGACGAACAGCTTTCTCACGAGAAAGTTTAGTTTCGCCGTAACCATCTTCAACTGCATCTAAAGCTACGTTTACTGTGTCGCCAACTTTAACTTCAAGTTCACCTTGAGCGTTTTGGAATTCAGCAACAGGAATTGCAGATTCAGATTTTAAGCCTGCATCAACAAGTACAAAGCCTTTTTGAATAGCAACAACAGTACCGCTAACGATTGAACCTTGACGGGTTTCAAGGCCTTTTAATGATTCTTCAAAGAGTTGAGCAAAAGATTCTGACATATAAATAATCTTCTTAATTTAAGTTAATAACATCCACATTAAGATCCATAAAATGCGGGGTTGAGGATAAATGTCTATTCTTCCTTGAATAAACAGTTAAATCGAAATTGACGCTTTTTGTTGAATATAATCCAACGCTTGAGCAATGACTTCATCAATACTCAATGTTGTACTATCTAACAATAAAGCATCATCAGCCGGTTTCAATGGTGCAACCTCACGATTTCTATCGCGAAAATCGCGTTCTTGTATCTCGGCTAAAATCTGTGCAAAGTTACCATTAATTCCCTTATTTTGCAACTGTTTATAGCGTCTTTTTGCTCGTTCTTCCGCACTAGCATCTAAAAACAGTTTAACTTGTGCATTTGGGAAAACCACAGTTCCCATATCTCGCCCATCAGCAATCAGGCCATCATTTTTGCCAAAATCCTGCTGAAGTTGCAGTAAAGCTGACCGCACTTTTGGGAAAACTGCCACTTTTGAGGCAGCTTCCGCCACTTCTTGCGTACGGATTAAATGGCTCACATCCATTCCCCCTAAAAGCACATTTACCTCTCCATTTTTTGGAATGAACTGAATATCTAAATGACGTGCTAATTCCGCTAATCCTTCTTCATCGGTTAAATCTGCATGACGTTTCAACGCAGCTAATGCCGTCACGCGATAAATGGCGCCACTATCTAATAAGGTAAAACCTAACTTTTCTGCCAATGCGTAACAAAGTGTTCCTTTCCCTGCCCCACTTGGGCCATCAACAGTGATAATTATCCCCATCATCTCTATCCTTTTACTTTTCAAAAACCGATATATTATAGACACAAATAATTTATTTCACTAAAGATTCTTTTGCCAAATGTTAAAAATAATCACCTATCACAGTTCTAAATAAACATTGATAATTCATATAAAATTTAAAGAAAAAATATCAGCTCTTAATCCTCTCCTATAATGTCAAGGCAAACTCCACCGATAAAAAGAAAAACTTCAATAATCGTTATTATGTTTTCAACAAAAAAGGAGAATTAAAAATTTCATCATATATAACATGAAAATTATTCTTTAATTCTTATATAAATTTCATGATCTCATCCCTTGAATTCTCTCACCCAGAAGAAGATAATGAGAACTTTTCTCAAAAAAAATAAGAAGGGGTAACAAATGAAGAAAGAAATAAAATTAAACTTAGTTACATTTTGCCTAATAAATGCAATGAATATTAATATTGCTGAAGCTCAAACAGAAGAAATACTCGATCAAATAAATGTGGTCGAAAAAAATGTGGCTAATGATAAGAAACCATTCACAGAAGCAAAAGCTAAAAGTACAAGGGAGCATATATTTAAGAATACTCAAACTATCGATCAAGTTATTCGAAGTATCCCTGGTGCTTTTACTCAACAAGATAAAGGGGCTGGCATAGTTTCTGTGAATATTCGTGGCGAAAATGGATTAGGTCGTGTCAATACAATGGTTGATGGAGTTACACAAACCTTTTATTCCACCTCAATGGATTCGGGACAATCTGGTGGTAGCTCTCAATTTGGTGCAGCGATAGATCCCAATTTTATTGCAGGTGTAGATGTCAATAAAAGTAATTTTTCTGGTTCCAATGGTATAAATACCTTGTCTGGGAGTGCTAATTTTAGAACATTAGGCGTTAATGATGTTATTACTGATGACAAACCTTTTGGGCTCATCGTAAAAGGAATGACGGGGAGCAATGCAACTAAATCGAATTTTATGACAATGGCTGCAGGCAGAAAATGGCTTGATAATGGTGGTTATGTTGGTGTGGTATATGGTTACAGTCAACGTGAGGTTTCACAAGATTATCGTATTGGTGGAGGAGAACGATTGTCTTCTCTAGGACAAGATATTCTTGCTAAAGAGAAAGAAGCCTATTTCCACAATGCAGGTTATGTTTTAAATTCAGCTGGACAGTGGACACCTGATTTAAGTAAAAACCATTGGTCTTGTAATGCCCCCAATCCAACATTTCATGGAAGTACAGAAAAAACGACAAGCTCTAATGATTTAACAGGAGAAACAGAAACAATATGGACCGATTCAAATTGTATTACTCATATTGAAAAATCCAATATATACGATCCTGAAGAAACAGAGACCAGTGTAAAAAATATTTATAAAAATCAGGCTAGAGCAAACATTCTACAACAATTAGGAGCAGGAAAAAAACCTGAGGATATTGAAGAGCTCCAAAAAGGTGATGATGGAATTGAAAAAACTGACAAATCATTTGAACGTAATAAAGATCAATATAGCGTCGCACCTATTGAACCTGGCAGTTTGCAATCTCGTTCTCGTAGCCATTTATTAAAATTTGAGTATGGTGATGATCGCCATACCTTAGGTGCACAAATACGCACCCTTGATAATAAAATTGGTTCTCGAAAAATCGAAAATCGTAATTATCAATTAAATTATAACTTTAATAATAATCGCTATCTTGATCTAAATCTAATGGTAGCACATAACTTAGGTAAAACCATTTATCCTAAAGGTGCATTCTTTTCTGGTTGGCAAGTAGAAGATAAATTAATTACAAAGAATGTGGCAAATATTATTGATATTAACAATAGCTATACTTTTTTATTGCCAAAAGAAATCGATTTAAAAACCACATTGGGCTTTAACTACTTTATTAATGAGTATAGTAAAAACCGTTTTCCAGAAGAATTAAGTTTGTTTTATAACAATGAATCACACTCTCAAGGAAACTATAGTTATTTAGGCCGCTTCCAAGGAAGCAAAAGCGGGTTACCACAACGTTCAGTGATCTTACAACCTTCGGGTAAACAACAATTTAAAACTGTTTATTTTGATACCGCACTTTCTAAAGGAATTTACCATTTAGACTATAGTGTCAATTTTACGCATTATGCATTTAACGGTGAGTATGTAGGTTACGAAAATACACCAACACAAATTAATGAACCGCTTTTGCATAAATCAGGACATAAAACAGCGATAAATCACTCAGCAACACTTAGTGCGGATATCAATGATTATTTTATGCCGTTTTTCACCTATTCACGCACACATAGAATGCCAAATATTCAAGAAATGTTCTTCTCTCAAGTCTCTGATGTTGGCGTAAATACAGCATTAAAACCTGAGCGAGCTGAAACCTATCAACTTGGGTTTAATACCTATAAAAAAGCTGTTTTTACAGAAGAAGATGTTCTAGGTTTAAAACTAGTGGGATATCGCAGTTTCATCAAAAATTATATTCATAATGTATATGGTGTATGGTGGAGAGATGGCGTTGTTCCTGACTGGGCAGCTAATAATGGATTTAGATTTACCATTGCTCATCAAAATTATAAGCCTATTGTGAAAAAAAGCGGTGTTGAGTTAGAAATTAACTATGACATGGGACGTTTCTTTGCAAATCTGTCTTATGCATATCAACGAACAAGTCAACCAACCAATTATGCAGATGCAAGCCCACGCCCTAACAACGCATCAAAAGATGACATTCTAAAACAAGGTTATGGTCTATCTCGTATCTCAATGTTACCTAAAGATTATGGAAGATTAGAACTTGGCTCTCGCTGGTTTGATCAAAAATTAACTGTTGGTATTGCTGCTCGTTACTATGGGAAAAGCAAACGGGCAACCATTCAAGAAGACTATATTAACGGTTCTGAATTTGAATTAAATACTAGTCGTGAAAGAACTTATTATGCAATTAAGAAAACAGAGGAAATTAATAAACAACCGATTATTTTAGATTTGCATATAAGTTACGAACCTATCAAAGATTTGATTATCAAAGCAGAAGTACAAAACCTACTAGATAAACGTTATGTTGATCCTTTAGATTCTGGCAACGATGCGGCATCTCAACGATATTATTCAAGCTTAAATGATTCCATTTGTAGCAAAAATGATACTTGCGAAAACGGAATAAAAGATAAATCTGTACTTTACAATTTTGCACGAGGAAGAACTTATATTCTCAGTTTAAACTATAAATTCTAATGGGTTTATATAAAAGGCATAGTTAGTTAACTATGCCTTTTTAAACAATGTTTGTTGTTTTATTCAAAAATTAATCATCTTATTTACAGATTATAAAGCACTATAGTCTATCTATCATTGCCAACACTAACGCCGAAGACTGCTTTGCAGCCAAGGGTAAAAACTCTTCAAATGACATACTTGCTTCGCCATCGCCTACATCTGAAATAGCTCGAACGACCACAAAAGGTACGTTAAAGGCATGACAAACTTGTGCAATCGCTGTTGCTTCCATTTCTACGGCTGTTACATTTGGGAAATCCGCTTTAATTTGAGCAATTTTTTCTTCACTATTAATAAAACTATCGCCCGAACAAATTAAACCACGTTTTACATTTTGTCCTTGTGACTGAGCAATTTCATCGGCTAAATCCGCTAATTTTTTATCTGAAAGAAAAGCGGCTGGATTGGCGGGTAATTGACCTTTTTCATAGCCAAATGCTGTCACATCAGCATCGTGATAGCGGGTTTCATCAGAAATAACGATATCTCCTACTTTTAAGCCTTTTACAACACCGCCTGCTGAGCCCGTATTTAAGACCACATCCGGTTTAGCCAATTGCAATAAAGCGGTGGTGCCAATAGCCGCAGCGACCTTACCTATCCCTGATTGCAATAATGCGACTTCTTTACCATTAATTTTGCCTTCAAAAATGACCGCACTTGCTACTTTTGTTTCTTTTTTATCTGTCATTAATTGGGATAAAATTTCCACTTCTTGTGCCATTGCACCAACAATCCCGATTTTCATTATTTTTTCCTTTCTTGTTCTAGTTTATTCACTAAGAAATCTAATACCGCAACGCCATAATCATCGTTATACAATGTACTCGCGGTGAGAACATATTTTCCGCCCACAACCACATAAGGGAACGTAAATACGCCATATTCTTCTGTTAAATTAATGGCATTATTCACATCTTCTTTTACTTCAGCAGAATGCACGATTTTATTAAATTCAGCTTTACTGATCCCTTGCGAGACTATCCATTCACGCATCTTATCTAATGACGATAATTCGGTATAACGTGCCTTTTCAGAGGTTTCAAATAACAGCGTATCTGACAATTCGCCTACTTTTAAACGCTGTAAGGTATAAAATATTGTTGCTGAAAATTTTGCTTCATTCGTAGCAACCGGGTATTCATCTAATGCCACTTTATTTGGGCGAATTTGGCTATAAAGCTGTAGGATGTCTTGGGCTGAAGAACAAACTCGACAGTCATAATCAAAGAAAAACTGGATCGGAATTTTACGATCGCTTCTTTTGGCTTGTTCAATCGGTTCTTGATATGAAAAATAATCTCGACCATCTTCAAACTGAGCCACATTCGCTGGTGGTAAGTGCGGTGGATTTTTGGCAGAAAAATCCTTTGCACTGACTTCACCAAATGCGACATTCGTCACACTCAGCAATATCATTGCAAAGGATCCTTTTAATAATTTATTCTGCCAAACTTTTTTCATAAATTAACCAATTGGTTCAATATAATCGACTAATAATTGGACGTTTCGATTTCCACGAAACTCATTAATTTCTAACTTATAAGCAAATTTTGCCTGTTTAATCGACAAATCGGGATAATACCGAGTATCGATATTAAACGCAATGGCATCTAATAATGGACCACCATTTTTAGGCTCAACGAGCATTTTTAAATGATTTTGATTTTGCCCGATCGCGCGTTGCTCAAAAATTTTAAACTCACCATCAAAAACAGGCTCAGGAAAAGCTTGTCCCCAAGGACCGCCAGATTTTATCACTTCTGCCGTTTCAATACTAAATTCATTTGCTTGAAGTTCGCCATCCGTCCAAATCACACCTTGTAATTGATCTTCATTTAACCAATCTTGCACCGTTTGATTAAAAATCTTTTGAAAATCAGGGAAAAAGCTTTCTTTAATGCTTAATCCTGCCGCCATAGCATGACCGCCAAATTTTAAAATCATATCTGGATGTTGGGAATGAATACGCTCTAATACATCGCGCATATGTAAGCCTTCAATTGAACGCGCAGAACCTTTTAAAATACCTTCTTGATCTTGCGCAAAGGCAATAACGGGTCGATGGTATTGATCTTTGATTCGAGAAGCCACAATACCTAATACACCTTGATGCCAATCTGGCTGGAATAAGGCTATTCCCATCGGTAATTCATCAGAAAGTGCGGTGAGATTTCGGCAAATTTCTAAGGCCTCTAACTTCATGCCTTGCTCAATTTCTTTTCTAGCTTGATTTAAACTATCCAAATCTAAGGCTTGCGCTCTAGCCTCTTGCATACTTTCTGCAAGTAATAACTCCACACCAACAGACATATTATCTAATCGGCCCGCAGCATTTAAACGTGGAGCAATCGCAAAACCCAAATCAGCCGAACAAAGTTTTTCAACTTCCCGATTAGCCACTTCAGCGAGAGCAATAATTCCTGGTCGACAACGCTTCGCACGAATTCGCATCAACCCTTGATGGGCTAAAATACGGTTATTTTGATCAAGGGGAACAACGTCTGCAATCGTGCCAAGTGCGACTAAATCCAGTAATTCAGTAAAATTAGGTTGTGTTTCTGCCGTAAAAATACCCAACTCGCGAAATTTGGCACGCAAAGCGAGCATTAAATAAAACGCCACGCCTACACCAGCCAAACATTTTGAAGGAAAATCACATTGTTGCAAATTTGGATTAACAATAGCATCAGCATTCGGCAGCATTTCTGGTGGCAAGTGATGATCGGTAATTAACACCTTCACCCCCTGCTCTTTTAAATACGCCACGCCCTCAAAGGAAGATACCCCGTTATCTACCGTCATCAATAACTGTACGCCTTTTTCCATTGCCATTTCAGCAACTGGCACACTCAAGCCATACCCTTGCTCAAAACGATTTGGTACTAGATACTCCACATCAGTAAAGCCAAGCATACGCAAAGCTAATACTGAAAGTGCCGTACTGGTTGCTCCATCGGCATCAAAATCACCGACGATAACAATCTTTTGTTGCTGTTGATAAGCTTCAAACAATAAATCCACGGCTTGTTGAATACCGTATAATTTATTAGGGTTCAGCATTGATTGCAAAGTGCGGTCTAATTCTTGGCTATTTTTAATATGGCGAGAACGATAGAGACGATCGAGTAAAGCATTATCTGAAACAGGATTTCCGGCAGGAATTTCACGACGTTTGATGAGTTTTTTCACGGTGTTTTGTTATTTAAAATTATCATCCAAAGAAACTACAATATGCACTTTGATGATATGAATATTTTAAGGGCGTATATCATACGCCCTCACTACTAACAATTATTGTGCTGATTCTTGTAACACAGTTAATAAATCTTGAGGTTTTAAATATCCCCCAAGCATTTCACCTGTTGAAGTCACAATACTTGGCGTACCTTTCACACCAAGTTGTACACCTAAATCATACTGTTTTTTCACAATGTTAGGTGTTTTCAATTCTTTTGGTAAGTTACCTTTTTCTGCTTCGTTCAATGCAAATACAGGATCTTTCGCTGTCCAAATGGCTTCCATTTGGCGAGCAGTTTCATTCATTCCAGCACGTGGGAATGCAAGATAACGAACGGTAATACCTAAATCATTATATTCTTTCACTTGTTGATGAAGAATATGACAATAATGACAAGTAATATCCATGAATACGGTCACAACATATTTTTCATTTTTTGCCGGATAAATGATCATTTCGTTTTTTAACGCATTCACTTTATCCGCTAAAAGTTTACCAGCCACATCAACTGGGCCTTTATTTGTTAATTCATACATTTTGCCTTGCAAAACATATTGACCATTTTCACTTACATATAAAATGCCTTGATCAGTCACGGCTGTTTTAAGACCTTTTACCGGTGAATCTTTCACTTCAATATTTTTCGCACCTAATGCTTGTAATTTCGATTTAATCTCAGCATCAGTCGCCATCGCAGTGGCAGAAGCAGTGATTAAAAGTGCGGTCAGTAATTTTTTCATTTTTATTCCTAAATATCTAAACAACAAAGATTAGAATTATAAATGGATCGATGATTTGTGCAAGCCAAACTACCCAAAAAACTGAAAATGACTTATACTTCTGCCGCTTATAGAGGTTTATTTATTATGTTTGAAATTAATCCAATCAAAAACAAAATCGCCGACCTTTCCGAGCGCACTTCTGTGCTTCGGGGGTATCTTTGACTTCGATGCAAAAGTTGAGCGTTTAGAAGAAGTTAATGCCGAATTAGAACAACCCGATGTGTGGAACGATCCTGAAAAAGCCCAAGCACTTGGGAAAGAACGCGTTTCACTTGAACAAGTGGTTGATACCATCAAGAATTTAGAACAAGGTTTAGAGGATGTTGAAGGGCTGCTTGAATTAGCCGTTGAAGCTGAAGATGAAGAGACCTTCAATGAAGCCGTTGCTGAATTAGACGAACTTGAACAACAACTTGCAAAATTAGAATTCCGCCGTATGTTTAGCGGTGAACATGATGCGTGCGATTGTTATGTCGATTTACAAGCAGGTTCCGGTGGTACAGAAGCGCAGGACTGGACAGAAATGTTACTTCGCATGTACCTTCGCTGGGCTGAAAGCAAAGGCTTTAAAACAGAATTAATGGAAGTATCCGATGGTGATGTGGCGGGTTTAAAATCAGCGACGATTCGTGTCAGTGGTGAATACGCTTTCGGTTGGTTACGCACAGAAACAGGGATTCATCGTTTAGTACGTAAAAGCCCATTTGACTCCAACAATCGCCGCCATACATCATTTGCAGCGGCTTTCGTTTATCCTGAAATTGATGACGACATTGATATTGAAATCAATCCAGCAGATTTGCGTATTGACGTTTACCGTGCATCCGGTGCGGGTGGTCAGCACGTCAATAAAACTGAAAGTGCGGTGCGTATTACTCACATACCAAGTGGGATTGTTGTGCAATGTCAAAACGATCGTTCTCAGCACAAAAATAAGGATCAAGCCATGAAACAATTAAAAGCGAAATTGTATGAGCTTGAGTTACAAAAGAAAAATGCGGACAAACAAGCGATGGAAGATAATAAATCGGATATCGGTTGGGGTAGCCAAATTCGTTCTTATGTACTAGATGATGCGCGCATTAAGGATCTCCGCACAGGCGTTGAAAATCGTAATACACAAGCCGTACTAGATGGCGATCTTGATCGCTTTATTGAGGCAAGCTTGAAAGCGGGACTTTAATCATCTCTTTGATACAAAAAAAGTGCGGTCAATTTTAACCGCACTTTTTTATTACACTTCTTCTTTTTCTTTCAGTTTATTCTTGCCTAACACTGCATCTTTCATCACCGTCAGCAATTCTTTTTGAACATGAGAAAGTTTTGGTTTTTCCGACTTTTCAAATGCTAGTGGACGACAAAACTCCATAGCCTTAATACCCAATCGAGCCGTCAATAATCCCACGCCAATCCCCTGCGCTGCTCGTGCAGAAAGTTTCGCGGTAATATCTTGCGAAAGCCAATCCATTCCTAAATCTTGCACGATTTCAGTCGCACCAGCAAAAGCAAGATTCACTAACACCATTCTGAGCAAACGAAGACGGGTAAAATAACCGAGTTCAATCCCATAAATCGCTGCAATTTTATTGATTAAACGAATATTTCGCCACGCAATAAAAAACATATCAATAACGGCCAAAGGACTAATTGCCACAATCACAGCAGATTCTGCCGACATTTTTGTAATCAGTTTTTTCGCTTTTTGATCAAAAGACTGTAACACCGTTTTACTAAATAAATGAGTAACTTCGCGAGCAGAATAACTTTCATTCAACTGTTTTTCCCATTGAACAATCGCCGGATGTTGTGAATCTAACTTTAAAGTATCAGCAATAGACAAACACAACGCTTTACCTTGCTCACTATCCTGCTCTGAAAAAACTTGATGATTTTTAACCGCACTTTCACCTATTAATCGCTGACTTTGTTCTTGTAGATTCAAACGCTTTTTGAGTTTCACCAAACGTCGCCATTCTGCGATGATTTCAGATAAACCAAACATCACCACAATAAAACTCACCAAGGCAAAAGCAAGGTAAATCCATTGTTGGTTTTGATAACTGTCCCAAATCCATTGAACAGATTGCGCAACCGTCGCCCCTAAAAACAAAAGTGCGGTCAATTTTAAAGCCGTTTTCCAACCACTCGATTTAGGCTTCACAATTTGCTCAAATTGCTCGTCTAACAACTCTCCTTCTAAAGGTTCATTATCAATGGTTGTTTCAACATTATAAAATTCCTGCTTAGGCAGAATTTCTTCCTCTTCGGGTTGTTGAGATTGTGTGAAAATTTGTTTTGTCATTATTCTTTCCAATAAAAATAGAAACGGTATTTTACCTCGAATTTCTTTAGCAAATCTTAAATGGCTGAAATAAAAAAGCAATATTGACTAGAAAATAAAATGAGCTACTATAGCCATTATCCACAATTAGTTTATCTAATGTGTTAAGTTTTAACTGTTAACTAACTAGAAGGATCTTTTCATGAAGAAACTTATCGCCACTGCGGTACTCTCCGCATGTTCTATGGCTTACGCCAATACCGATATTCCAAACTACAATACCGATTCTCATCTGTATGAATTCACTCAAACTTATGATTTAGTTGCGCCAAAAGGTTCGCAAGGACAAGCGAATCTGTGGGTACCTTTACCATTTAATAGCGATTATCAACAGGTAAAATCTATCCATTTTGAAGGTAACTATTTGGATGCCTATGTGACAGAAAACAACAAATATGGTGCTAAAACGCTCTTTGCGACTTGGGATAAAGATGCACAAAAACGCGATTTAAAAATCACAATGGTGATTGAAACCAAAGATCGTGAACCTATGGTTAAAGGTGCATTAGAAAATTACAAGCCACCAAAAGATATTCACTATTCTGTTGATGTACAAGAATATTTAAAACCGACCCAACATATTAAAACTGATGGCATTGTGAAACAGTTCGCCGATAAAATTGTGGGCACTGAAACCAATCCATTGAAAAAAGCTGAGTTGATTCACCAATGGATCGTCAACAATATGGAACGTGATAATTCTGTTTTAGGCTGTGGCGATGGTGATGTAGAAAAAATTCTGACTACTGGTGTGTTAAAAGGTAAATGTACTGATATTAACTCTGTTTTCGTTGCACTTGCTCGTGCCAGCGGTATTCCTGCTCGTGAAATTTTCGGTATTCGTTTAGGTGCGGCGGATAAAATGGGCAAATACTCCAAAGGTGCATTCGGTAGTGCGGACGAACATGGCGTAGCAAACGTAAGCGGTGGTCAGCATTGTCGTGCTGAGTTCTATCTTGCGGGCTTCGGCTGGGTGCCTGTTGATTCTGCAGACGTGGCAAAAATGCGTTTAGCAGAGAAAAAATCGGTTGACGATAAGGACACACAAGCCGTTGCCAAATACCTATTCGGTAACTGGGAAGCTAACTGGGTAGGCTTTAACCATGCTCGCGACTTCGATTTATATCCGCAACCAGAACTTGCCCCACTCAATAACTTTGGCTATCCGTACGCTGAAGTGGGTGGTGACCCGTTAAATTCCTTTGACCCGAAAGAATTTAAATATGACTACATCTCTAAAAAGCTCTAATAAATCTTTTTGGGTTGCGATTGCCACCGCGCTAAGTGCTGCGGTGGCATCAACCTTGTGCTGTATTGCGCCTTTAATCTATTTAGTATTTGGCGTGTCATCCACATGGTTGATTGGCTTGGGTGAATATGATTATTTACGCATTCCGATGCTTATCGTTTCACTATGCGCCTTTGCCTACGGCTTTTGGTTGCTGATGTTTTCCAAAAAAATCATTTGCAGCAAATACATTTCCCGTAAAAAGCTCATTGTTTTGTATTGGATTGTATTTATCGTCATGCTCTTTTTCTTAACTTATCCAACCATTTTACCGTGGATTTTAGAGCTTTCTAATTAGGAACAAAAAATGAAGAAATTAACGACCGCACTTTTGCTCTCATTGTTCACCTTCTCTGTTGCACAGGCAGAAGAAACAAAGCAAGTTGTGCTAAAAGTAAATGAAATGAACTGCCAGCTTTGTGCTTATTTAGTGAATAAAGAATTACGCAATATTGATGGCGTGATTTCCACTAAAGCCTCCATTAAAGACAGAACGGTGACTGTAGTAGAAGATCCGAAAGTTTCTGATGAGCAATTGATTCATGCGATTCACAAACTGGAATATACGGCGGAAGTGGTCAAGTAAAGCGGTAAAAATAAAAGTGCGGTCAATTTTGTGAAGTTTTAAAACTCATTAAAATTGACCGCACTTTATATCTGGACATTTAAAATACATTCTACTCAAATATCAATCTATCCAATACTTTTGAACTCGTACTTGTTGAAATATTGACGAAATTACCATCGCTTATTTCTAGCTTCAATTATCAAAACTAAAGTTGCCATTGCAGCAGACATATTTAACCAAAAAAATGCTGTTTTCTTAAAATCAGAAAAAGAATAATCATCAAGCTTTAGAATAATTTCAAATAAACTATATATGAATGTAAAAGATGTAAAACAAATAATAAATATAATTACCCAAAATATAAGATATTGAAGTAATAGCTTAGTTTTCAATATTCCTCCCGATATATAGGCTCATTATTAAATATATTACTACTTTAGCTATGTTCCAAGCCACTGCTAATGGCTAGATATGATGTTGCATTGAGTTTAAGCACAAAGTGCGGCCAAAATTGACCGCACTTTTTTATCTTTAAGAATCGACTTATTTAATCACGCCACATGCCATACGTGGGCCGCCACCGCCAAGTGGAGCTGGATGATCTGAGTGGTTATCGCCACCAGCGTGAATCATAATAGAATGACCACGCACTTCATCTAATTTTTTAAGACGTGGCGCTAAAACAGGGTTAGTTGCTGTACCATCATGTAATACAGTTAAAGCCGGTAAGTCACCTAAATGAGCATCATCTTGCCATGGATAACCATGTTGTTTTGCACCTTTAGGATCCCAGTGACCACCAGCCGCTAAACCCGCTGTTAATTTACCGTCTTTTTCTTTTGGATCACAGCTTGGATTTTCATGAATGTGGAAACCATGTAAACCTTCAGCTAAACCTTGTAGATTTGGTGTAAATACTAAACCATAATTTGATTCAGTAATGGTTACAGTCCCTACATCTTTGTTACCATTTGCAGGATCTAATTGTTGTACTTTTACTTCGATTGAAGGACCTGCTGGTTTTGCCATATGGTCATGTGCATTTGCTACGCCAGCAGCACAAATTCCGCTGATTGCTAATGCTAAGAGAGTTTTCATTTTCATCATAAGCTCCTTTACTTTAGAAAGACTCAACTTGATTCTACCTAAATACTGATAAAAAAATAGTGGTTTATATTAAGTATTTGACAATTGAATCGATTTAATTTTTCTATCAATCAAACCTATCCGCCAATAAAAATTGCAAGACGGCATCCATTCTTAAATGTGGGATGCATTCACCTTGTTGTAAAACTTGAGGTTCAAAGGAATCAAAATCAAAAGATTGTTTTGACCAGAACTCTGCACTAGGTAGTTTACTGGGTACAGAACCTGGATAAAGCGTAATAAGTTGCTTATCTACAGAACGTACTCCTTGAATGGCTTTAATTTGTTTACCGTTTTGATTAACTAAAACCTGTTTTGTTGCTCGAATCGCAGCAATTGCCGTATATTCTGTATCAATCCCTTCAAATTCTACATGACGACCGCCCTCTTGCACTAATTGACGCATCAGACTGATTAAGTTTTGAATTTGATCGGTTGTGATATGATCGGCCTTTGTTGCCACAAACATGAGCTTATCAATATTCGGGGAAAACAAGCGATTAAGTAAATTGCGTTTCCCATAGTGGAAATTTTTGAAAAGCTGATTAAGTCCTGTTTGCATATCAATAAAAGCTTGTTGGCTATGATTCAGTGGCGTTAAGCAATCGGCTAGAATTACTTGGCGATCAAAAGTAGAAAAATAATTTTCATAAAAGCCTTTCACCACCTTATTACGATAATAATCATATCGCTTATTTAGCACGGCAAAATAGCTATTAGATTTCGCCTCTCTTTTTAGTTTTTGCCATTGTTCTTCCGACAAATGCAATAACGGGAAAAATTGCAGTACAGGTGCACCTTCTAATTCTCCAGGTAAGACAAATCGGCCAGGTTGAATAAATTGCATTCCCTCAGCTTTACAGGCGAGCAAATAATCAGTATAAGATTTTGCAATCTGCGCTAAAACATCTTCATTGACGACCGCACTTAGGTCAAGTTTTTTCAGTTTATCCAACCACTCTTGCGCAAACTGTTGACGAATACCCGATGTAATTTTGGCTTGTTCGAGTGACCATTGTTGAAAGTCTAGATTTAGTAAAGGTAAATCCAATAGCCATTCACCAGGATAATCAAAAATATCTAAATATAATGTGCCACGTTCTTTGAAATGACGAAGTAAGCCAGATTGGCGTTCAAAACGAATAGCAAGGCGCGTTTCACTCACTCCTCGAGTAGATTGGCACCATTGTGGTGGATTATTCATTAAATCATTGAGATTCGCTTCATAATCAAAACGTGGAATACTTAAATCCTGCTGGGGCACACGTTTTACCGCTAAAATAGATTGATTTCGGGCAGCCTCAAATAAAGGAAGATGAGCATTTCCCTCTTGATTAATATGTAACAATTGATTAATCAAGCTCGTAATAAAGGCTGTTTTACCGCTTCGGCTTAGCCCTGTCACAGCCAAACGTAAAGTGCGGTCAAATCCACGATTGATTATTTGATTAATTTCCCGATTAATTGATTTAAACATATCCTAAAAATCCAATAACTAGCCATTTTTGCCAAGATATTTTACAATTCACTCAATTTATCACAAAACGGTCTTTAATAATAAAGCTATGTTACGTCGAAATGTCACTTTTTGTTTTTTATTGTGTGGGTTGAGCCAAATTAATCTGGCACAAGCCGCGCCAAGCATACCCAAAATGCTGACAGAAAATGGCTTAACGTACTGCACAAATGCATCGGGTTTTTCTTTTAACCCACAAACTGCAGACGCTGGCACCAGTATGAATGTGGTGACGGAGCAAATTTATAACAAATTATTTGATATTAAAGATCATAGCGCTGCACTTGTTCCGGTGTTAGCCCAATCTTATTCTATTTCATCTGATGGAAAACAAATTCTTATTAACCTTCGTAAAGGGGTGAAATTCCATCATACCCCTTGGTTTACCCCAACACGTGACTTTAATGCAGAAGATGTGGTCTTTTCAATTAATCGCGTTTTAGGTCATGATACTTACTTGCCAACACTCTCAGATGATGCAGTCACCTACAAAAATCCGCAATATAAAATCTTTCACGAACAGGCCAAGAAGGTACACTTTCCGTATTTTGAAAGTATTAAGCTGAATCAAAAAATTAAAAGTATCACGGCAACGAATCCTTATCAGGTTAAAATTGATCTGTTTGAACCCGATGCGTCAATTCTCTCCCATCTTGCTAGCCAATACTCTATTATTTTCTCGCAAGAATATGCGTATCAATTAAGTGCGGATGATAATCTCACCCAATTGGATACGCATCCTGTTGGCACGGGCCCTTATCAAGTGAAAGATTACGTTTATAACCAATATGTTCGCTTGGTACGCAATGAGGATTATTGGAAAAAAGAAGCCAAAATCAAAAATATTATTGTGGATCTTTCGGCGGATCGTACAGGGCGTTTAATTAAATTCTTTAATAATGAATGTCAAATCGCCTCTTATCCTGAAGTCAGCCAACTCGGTTTATTAAGTGAAAAGGACGACCGTTATTATCTGCAATCTACGGATGGAATGAACTTGGCCTATTTGGCTTTCAATTTCCAAAAGCCATTAATGCAAGATAAAACTATTCGTCAAGCCATTTCGCAAAGCTTAAACCGTTTTAGAATTGTGCGAAATATTTACCACAATACAGCAACCGTAGCGAATAATATTATTCCTGATATATCTTGGGCTTCGGCAATTAATACGCCTGATTTTTCTTATGATTATCAGCCCTCAGAAGCGGAAAAAACGTTACGTGATAAAAAACTCGCGTTAAAAATGTGGGTAATAAACGAAGAACAAGTATATAACCCTGCACCAATTAAAATGGCGGAGCTCATCAAATGGGATTTAGCCAAAGCGGGAGTGGATGTTAAAGTGCGGTCAGTCACACGTACATATTTAATCGAACAATTACGCAAAGGCACTGAAGATTACGATTTAATCTTAACGGGTTGGCTTGCTGGAAACCTTGATCCTGACGGTTTTATGCGTCCGATTTTAAGTTGTGATACGCAAAATGAAATCACGAATTTATCAAATTGGTGTAATCCTGAATTTGATAAGATGATGAATCGTGCGCTGGCGACCAATCATTTATATGAGCGCTCTAAAGCATATAACAATGCACAAGACCTCATCTTGAACGAATTGCCTATTGTGCCAATTGCAAACGTCAAACGACTTTTGGTCGCTCGCGGCAATGTTAAAGGAATCGAGATGACCCCATTTGGTAGCATCAATTTTTCTACCTTGTATTTCATGAAAAATAAGGAGAATAAATAATGCTCGTTTCAGCGATCCGTCATGTGATTTGGGTAAGCATTTTATTATTGATTTTATCCGTATTAAGTTTTGTGATTTTAATGCGAGATCCGCTCAACACCGATCTTGTCACAAATAACATTTATAGTGCTTATTATCATTACCTTACATCATTGTTACAGGGCGATTTAGGGATTACCTATAACGGCGGAGAATCCTTAAAAGATTTAATTTTTACGGTATTGCCACCCACATTAGAACTCTGTTTTACTGCGCTCTTATTAGCTTGTATCTTAGGTATTCCTCTCGGTGTATTAAGTGCGGTCTATAATCAACGTGTTTTTTCACGTACATTGCAGAGTATATCCAATGTTGGTTTGTCTATTCCGATTTTCTGGTTTGCCCCAATTTTGCTTTATGTAGCAGCGATTCAAAGCTGGGAGATCGCAGCCATTGGGCAATATAATTTACTCTATGAAATCAAACCTATCACGGGTTTCCCTATTATTGATGTGTGGTTTGTAGATGTGCCTTACCGAACTAAAATCGTACAAAATGTTTTACAACATCTAGCCTTGCCTACATTAGTGCTTTGTATTCTGCCGACCATGGAATTTATCCGCATCATTCAGCAACGGGCAGATTATTTACTTCAACAAGAATACGCTAAAGCGGCAGCAACACGTGGCTGGTCAAAATGGACGATTTTAAGACGTTATGTTTTCCGCAATACTTTTCCATTATTGATTCCACAACTTACGCGTGTATTTACCTTAGTGTTAACGCAATGTATGTTGGTTGAGACGGTATTAGGCTGGCCAGGAATTGGACGTTGGCTCATTGATGCCGTAACCCAACAAGATTACAACAGTATTTCTGCCGGTGTCGTGGTAATTGGTATTTGTATCATTATTATTGATACCTTCGCCAAGTTGCTCATGTTTGTGTTAGATCCATTGAATAAGAAGGGCTGGTATGCAAGATAGAGAACCTGATGAATTTCGCGAAAGCACCTCCTTCTTTCAGATTTGGTTGCTTTTCCGTCAGAATCGCGTGGCATTATTCTGTTTCTATTTATTTTGTCTTCTGATTTTGACCGCACTTTTTCCGAAACTCATTATGCCTTATAGCGAAAGCATGGAGTTTGTGGGAGAAGAACTCATGCCGCCATCTTGGGTAGAAAAAGGTCGCATTGCTTTTTTCTTTGGTACCGATGATCTTGGTCGTGATGTACTCAGTCGATTAATTATGGGGACACAATATACTCTCGGTTCCTCTCTTTTAGTGGTCATTGCTGTGGCAATTATTGGTGGCGCATTAGGTATTCTCGCCGGCATGTCAGAAGGGATTAAATCTCGTTTCTTAGGTCATATTTTTGATGCGTTTTTGTCTATCCCCATTTTGCTGATTGCTATTATTATTTCTACGTTAATGGAACCGAGCTTAATAAATGCCATGTTTGCCACTATGTTGGCTATTTTGCCGTATTTTGTACATGCGATTTATCAAGCGATTCAGCAAGAACTAAAGAAAGACTACGTACTCTTACTGAAATTAGATGGTATTTCAAACTGGGAATTATTAAAAACTACAATCTTGCCAAATATTAGTGTCGTCTATACGCAAGAAATTTCTCGAGCATTTGTGGTCGCTATTTTAGATATTACAGCTCTCAGCTTTATTTCTCTAGGTGCACAACGTCCAATGCCAGAATGGGGCGCAATGATTAAAGATTCGTTAGAGCTGATTTATCTTGCCCCTTGGACGGTTTTATTACCTGGCTTTGCTATTATTTTCACCATTTTATTAAGCATTATTTTTACTAACGGATTGTGTAAAGCAATCAATAAATATTACGAGTAACCCATGGCGCTGTTAGATATTCGCAATCTTAATATTGAAATTCAAACACCAAACGGTCGCATGAAAATTGTGGACGGCGTCAATCTTTCGCTTAATGAAGGGGAAATTCTAGGGCTCGTCGGTGAATCAGGTTCGGGTAAAAGTTTAATCGCTAAAGTAATCAGTAATTCCATTAAAGATAACTGGATTGTCACCGCTGACCGTTTTCGTTTTAATGATGTTGAATTGCTTAAACTGACGCCGAATCAACGTCGAAAAATCGTTGGAAAAGAAATTTCAATGATCTTCCAAAACCCATTAAGTTGCCTTGATCCAAGCCGAAAAATTGGTAAACAGCTTATCCAAAGTATTCCAAACTGGACCTTTAAAGGCCGTTGGTGGCAGTGGTTTGGTTGGAAAAAACGTCGTGCGATTGAGTTACTGCACCGTGTAGGGATTAAAGATCACCAAGATATTATAGCGAGTTATCCTAATGAGCTCACTGAAGGTGAAGGCCAAAAAGTGATGATTGCCGTAGCAGTGGCGAATCAACCTCGATTATTAATTGCGGATGAACCCACTAATTCTTTGGAGTCCATTACGGCATTGCAAATTTTCCGTTTGCTTTCAAGTATGAACCAAAACCAAGGTACAACAATTTTATTAGCCAGTAACGATCTTAAAAGTATCAGTGAATGGTGTGATAGCATTTCCGTTCTTTATTGTGGGCAAAATACAGAGTCTGGGCCGACCGACCAAATATTAGAAATGCCTCATCATCCTTATACACAAGCATTGCTTTACTCTGTTCCCGATTTTAGTCGCCCTTTAGGTTTTAAAAGCAAATTAGGGACATTAGAAGGCACTGTGCCGATTTTAGAACAAATGCCGATTGGTTGTCGTTTAGGACCTCGCTGCCCTTTTGCTCAGCGTGAATGTATTCAAAAGCCAAGCCGATATCGCATTAAACAGCATGAGTTTTCCTGCCATCATCCGATTAATCTTCGAGAACGGCAGTTTAAAGATAAAATTGCAACTTCACCGCTTACGCTAAATACCGAATCAAAAGGAAACGAATAATGCCATTATTACAAGTGGAAAATCTCAGTAAAACCTTTGATGAACCCGCAAAACTTTTTGGTTTCGAGCAGTTTTATGCGGTAAAAGACGTCAGCTTTACGCTTAACCGTAAAGAAACGCTTGCGATTATCGGTAAAAATGGTTCGGGTAAATCGACCTTAGTAAAAATGATCGCAGGGATAACTCCCCCTGCTTCAGGAAAAATCTTATTTAATGATTTACCATTACAATTCGAAGATTTTCACTATCGCGCACAGCATATTCGAATGGTTTTCCAAGATGCTAATTCAGCGTTTAACCCGCGTTTAAATATTGGACAAGCCTTAGATGCACCACTACGATTAATTACCGATTGGGATGAAGAGACTCGCAATGAAAAGATCTTTGAAACGCTCTCATTGGTAGGGCTTTATCCTGATTATACGAATCTGAAAATTAAACACCTTTCGGTCAGTCAAAAACAGCGGATCGCCTTAGCTCGTGCGCTGATTCTTCAACCTGAGATCATTATTATTGATGATGCATTGAGTACATTAGATGCCTCTGTGCGTATTCAATTGCTTAATCTGATTTTAGATTTACAAGAACATTTAGGCATTTCCTATATTTATGTTGGACAAAATTTAGGCATTATCAAACATATTGCCGATCAAGTTTTAGTAATGGATGAAGGTGAGATTATCGAGTCTGGCACTCCGAGAGAGATCTTTACCAATCCTCAAAATAATATTACTCGCCTACTTGTAGAAAGTCATTTTGGTCAATTGCTTGATGAAAATGCTTGGCAAACAACGACTTCCTAATTCTCTGTCAAACAAGTTAGGCATAGACATCTCAAAAAAACGTCTTTAAAATTGACCGCTCTTTTCATTCTTTTTAACAAAATAGGAAAGCAACTATGCAAGCGTTATTAAAACTCACTAACTTTGTGAGCAAAACTTTCGCACTATGGGCGATTGTTTTTGCTCTTCTCGCCTTTCTCTTCCCAGAGCAATTCAAAATTTTTGCACCCTACATTCCTTACCTTTTAGGTTTGGTGATGTTTGGCATGGGGATTACCTTAACTTTTGCAGATTTCAGTGAAGTGGCTAAACATCCAAAATCTGTGTTCATTGGTGTAGCAGGTCAATTTATCATTATGCCAGCTATCGCATTTGGATTAGCAAAAGCCTTTGATTTGCCTGCTGATTTAGCGGTTGGTGTAATTCTTGTGGGTTCTTGCCCTGGTGGTACGTCATCAAACGTAATGACTTATTTAGCGAAAGGTAACACCGCGCTTTCTGTTGCTTGTACGACAATCTCAACCTTACTTTCACCAGTATTAACCCCTGCTATTTTCTATGTATTAGCAAGTCAATGGTTAGATATTGATGCCGGCGCAATGTTTATGTCTGTATTAAAAATGGTATTGTTCCCAATTTTCTTAGGGTTAGTCGTTCGTGCGCTCTTCAAAAAACAGGTGGAGCAAGCAAGTCAAACTATGCCATTAGTGTCTGTTATTTCTATCGTTTTAATCTTGGCAGCCGTTGTAGCAGTAAGTAAGGATAAAATCGTAGAATCAGGTCTATTAATTTTCAGTGTTGTGGTTTTACATAACTGCTTAGGCTATTTAATTGGTTACTTTGCGGCAAAATTATTTAAACTTAATACTGCAGATAGTAAAGCAGTAGCAATTGAAGTGGGTATGCAAAACTCAGGTTTAGGTGCTGCACTGGCAGCCGCTCATTTCAACCCAATTGCCGCAGTACCAAGTGCTTTATTTAGTTTCTGGCACAATGTATCGGGTCCAATTTTGGCAAATATTTTCTCCAATATCAAAAATGAAAAATAAACTAATTGGATAAAAAATAAGGGCGGAAATTACATTCAGCCCTTTTTTATACTTTACGAATTACTTCACTGAACCACAATTTAAACAATATAAATACTGCCCTTTTGGATCATTAAATTGACTTAACACATTCAGTTGTTTTTTCACTTGATGCACTTCCTGTGGCAACTCCAACCAACTTGTCAGTAACGCTTGACCTTTTTGTTTAAGCTTGCGATCTAATTTAGCGAAGAAACTATTATCTTCATCCACCAACCATTGCACGCTGAAATTATCCATGTATTTATCGGGATGTTGATTAACTAGTGCGACTACTTTATCAATGGCTACATCAATATCGCCTAATTCGTCCACTAAGCCATTTTTCTGTGCATCTTGCCCTAACCAAACTTGGCCCTGAGCAATTTTATCCACTTTATCTTTTGATAATTGACGACCACGGCTTACCACATCTAAGAAACGCTCATAACCATTTTCGATGCCAAGTTGATAAATATCCTGTGTATTTTTACCCAATGGACTTAAAGCTGACGTTTCCGCGAGATCCGTTGTCGCTACGCCATCAGTACTCATTCCCATTTTTTTGATTGTATTTTCAAAGGTTGGGAATAATGCAAAAATCCCGATTGAACCCGTAATCGTATTTTTATCTGCCACGATATAGTCGGCAGTTGAAGAAATCCAATAACCACCAGAGGCTGCCATGCCCCCCATGGATACCACAACAGGTTTACCTGCTTTTTGAAGATTTTCAGTTTCCTGGCGAATAATTTCAGAGGCAAATGCACTGCCGCCCGGTGAATTAACACGGAGAACAACCGCCTTCACTTTCTCGTTATTGTAGGCTTGTCTCAATAACTTCGCGATGGTATCGCCGCCAGCTGATTCTTCATCGCTTTCACCATCAATAATTGTCCCTTCGACATTCACTACCGCAACGATATTTTTTTCATTTGGATCAACAGAGAAACGATCGCCTAAATCAGATAAATAATCTTCAAAATCCACTAATTTGGCTTTGCCCTCTTCACCTTGACCAAAAAGTGCGGTCAATTTTTTATCTAAATCCAATCTTGTCGCAAACTGTGTCACTAACTGACGTTTTTTCACATAAGCCGTTTCATCACCTTTTAACGCTTTTAAATCACTAATGTATTTTTGTGCATTCGGTAATACATCATTGGCGGTAATATGACGATTAACCATTAATGTTTGCATATAGTTTTGCCACATGCCACCAAGCCATTTTTGCATATTCGCTTTTGCTTCTGGTGACATATCATCACGCAAGAACGGTTCTACCGCGGACTTATAAGTCCCTACACGGAAAATATGTGGTGTAATTTCAAGTTTTTCGAGCATGGATTTAAAGTAAATATTTTCCTGACGTAAACCTTGAATACCAACTTGCCCAATTGGATTGAGATAAATGTCATCCGCAAAACTCGCAAGGAAATACTGTGCCTGCGTGTAATTATCAGCATAAGCAATAACCGGCTTTTCTGACTCTTTGAAGCTTTGAATCGCTTTTCCTACATATTCTAATGAGGGAAGATCGCCCCCTTCAAAGTCATTTAGATTCAGAACTAAACCACGAATTCGTTCATCATCTTTCGCAGATAAAATGCTTTGTACCACATCAAACGTAGAATATTTATAAGAGACTTTTTCATTATTTAAACGTTGAAACTCCTCTTGCCAACTCAACATATCTTCCGTGTTATCTGCAAGATAGCCTGTTAAATTTAAATATAATGCGCCTTGATCGCCCGATAAAACTTGGCTTTTCTTACCATCACTAAAAAGGCTGACAAGCACAATCAATGCTAAAACAAACAGTAAGAACACAAAATTCATCACAAGATTTCGGATAAAATTGAGCGCTTTACAACAAAATTTCAATACGCTTAAGATGACATTCATGCGAAATTAAACCTTTAAAACAGAAATAAAAATTGTGCGTAGCCTATCATAAAGTCCTATGAAAAACTATGCTATAATCAACCGCACTTAACTAGAAGAAGGAAAATACTATGGATGCATTAACCCTTTTAACACAACGTAAATCGAATAAAAAATTAACCGCACCAGCCCCTAGCCAAGTGCAATTAGAACAAATGTTTCAAGCCGCTTTACATACACCTGATCATGGTAAACTTGAGCCTTATCATTTCGTGGTAATCCAAGGCACAGGTTTAAGTAAATTGGAAAGCTTGCTCAAAGCGGCGGTGACTGAATTTGATTTAGGTGAAGAACGATTAAAAAAAGCAGAAAACTTTGCACGCCGTGCGCCGATGGTCATTGCGGTGATTGCTAAAATTAATCATGAAGTGAAAAAAGTACCAGGTTGGGAACAAATGCTTACTGCAGGTGCAGCAACTTATGCGATTCAACTTGCGGGCAATGCATTGGGTTTTGAAAGTTTTTGGGCAACTGGTCCTCTCGTTGAGGGACGTGAATTACGTGAAGCATTTGGTTGTGACAAAAATGATAAGATCGTTGCCTTATTACAAATTGGTACAGCCGCTGAAAAATTAGAAAGAGACTGTAAACCAAAAGATTTATCACGTTTCGTGAGCCATCTATAACGATCAAAAAAGGCGGAGATTTCCGCCTTTTCTATTGTTCTTATTCAAACTCGCCTTCTAATCCACTTCGGATTTTATTTTCAAACGCTGTATAATCCACTAAAAATGCATCGTGACCATAATCAGATGGGAATTCGTAGAATCTTAAATCCACGCCTGCTTGCTCTAAAAGCTGTTTACTTTTATGCAAATCAATGGATTTAAATAGTTGATCTGTTGTCACTGAAACCAATGTATAGCAGGCTTTAATTCGAGATAAGGCTTCTTTGACATCCGTATACCCTACGCTAGGATCATACAGATCGAGAGCGCGCAATAAATGCAAATAGGTGTTAGCATCAAAACGCTCTAAGAATTTTTTACCTTGATAACTCAAATAGGATTCAACTTGAAAGTGATCACCCCAAAATTGTCCTTCAGATTTAGTCGCTCGCCCAAATGCCTTGGCTAACTGTACATCGGTCCGATAGGTCAACATTCCCAACATACGAGCAATGGAAAGACCTTGATTAGGCGGCGTCCCTTCATAATAATCGCCATTATTAAAATTCGGATCATTAATGACAGCCTGACGCATCACATGATTAAACCCAATAGCTTCCGCACTGAAGAAAATCGAAGAGCAAAGATTCACAATATTATCCATAAAATCCGGATAATCAATTGCCCATTGTGTAGCTTGCATACCGCCAAAAGAGCCGCCCACTATCGCTTTTAGATGTGTTATACCGAGATAGTCAAGTAACGCTTTTTGTACTTTGATAATATCTTGAACAATAATATTGGGGAACTGACTACCATAAGGTTTTCCCGTAGTGGGATTAATTGATCTTGGTCCCGTGGTTCCTTTACAACCGCCTAATACATTTGAACAAATGAAAAAATATTTAGATGTATCAAATGCGAGGCCATCTCCCATAAAATTTTGCCACCAACCATCTTTATTCAGTTCATCAAAATAAGGTTCTGCATCTCCCGTTAAGGCATGACAAATCAATACAGCATTGCTTTTATCTGCATTTAAAGTGCCGTAAGTTTGATACGCGACATTGATAGGCGAAAGCTGCCCACCCAATGTTAATTGGAGGGGATTGTCTTGAAAAAGCACGACATTTTGCACAGCCATTAAAATGATAACCTTTTACGTTGATGATTTAACAATTATCAACAGCTCATGTTTTTTGTCAAGAAATTTTAGACGTTTAGACGTCTAAATATTTTCTTATCAATTTAGTAAACAAATTACACTTGAAATTATTTTGATTTTTCAGTATGTTAGCCATATGCAACTATCTAAAATGCGGTTAAAAATGACCGCACTTTCATGGCTTTCTCGCCTTCCGCTGAAAAAACTCCTCGGCTATGCTTTGGGGTTAGGTTTACTCGTCTTGATTGGTTGCTTCACCATTGATCGTGCTATTAGTTTCTATGTACAGGATCGCGTTTATGAAGACATTGAAACGCTCCCTCATCGTCACTATGCACTAGTACTTGGTACATCCAAATATGTCGCCAAAGGTAAAACCAACAAATATTACGACTACCGTTTAGAAGCATCAAAATACTTAATCGATCAAAATAAAGTTGATTATTTACTGCTAAGTGGTGATAACCGCACGCTTCAATATAACGAGCCTCGTACCATGTTTTTGGACCTACGTAAAATGGGCGTGTCTGAAAGCGTTATGTTTAAAGATTTTGCAGGATTCCGCACCTTAGACTCTGTTGTGCGAGCAAATAAAGTTTTCCAAGTTCCCTCCTTTACGATCATCAGTCAAAAATTCCATTGTGAACGTGCTCTGCTTATTGCTAAACATTATGATATTGATGCCATTTGTTTCACCGCGAAACAGCCAGAAGTTTATTTTGGGACGCGTGTCCGCGAAATGTTTGCTCGCGTGAAAGCCGTATTAGACTTAATCATCGGGGTAAAACCTTATTTTCTTGGCACGCCAGAACCGTTACCAATGCCTATTGAATAGTTAACTATTCTTTAATTTTTACCCTGTTTAATCAAAAAAGATCTAAATAAAAAGATTTTTATACGATTTTTTATCATATTTATTTGACAATTTTTACTTAAATCGCTATTTCTAATAGCCATCATAAAACACAATATCTTACTTTTTTTCATTTTAGAGGATTATCTTATGTCTCATTTATCGGTAGCAAAATTTGGTGGTACATCCGTCGCGAACTATTCCGCTATGCAAGCTTGTGCCAAAATCGTCATTGCAGATCCTAATACTCGCGTTGTCGTGCTTTCTGCATCAGCTGGTGTCACAAACTTATTAGTTGCCTTAGCCAATGGTGTAGAAGCAGAAGAGCGCGCGAAATTAATTGGTGAAGTCCGCCAAATTCAAGAAAACATTTTAAATGAATTAAAAGACGACAGCCGTGTTCGCCCTGTCATTGAAAAATACTTAGAAAATATTACCGCGCTTTCTGAAGCAGCTAGCCTTGCAACATCACTTGCTTTAACTGACGAGCTCATTAGCCACGGTGAAATGATGTCAACGCAAATTTTCATTGAAGTATTAAGAGAATTACAAGCTTCTGCAACTTGGATCGATGTGCGTACTTTAGTGGCAACTAATGATAACTTTGGTAAAGCGGCACCAGATGATGCACAAACTCAAGCGAACTGCGATAATTTATTAAAACCATTAATCGACCGCGGTGAATTAGTCATCACTCAAGGCTTTATCGGTCGTGAACCTGGCGGTAAAACGACGACTTTAGGCCGTGGTGGTAGCGACTACTCTGCTGCACTTTTAGCAGAAGTATTAAACGCAAAAGATGTCTTAATTTGGACTGATGTGGCGGGAATTTATACGACCGATCCACGTATCGTACCAAATGCACAACGTATTGATACCATGAGCTTTGCTGAAGCAGCTGAAATGGCAACCTTTGGGGCGAAAGTATTACACCCTGCGACATTGCTTCCTGCTGTGCGCAGTAATATCCCTGTTTATGTAGGGTCAAGTAAAGCACCAGAAGCTGGCGGTACTTGGGTAACACGTGATCCGCAACCTCGCCCAACATTCCGCGCAATTGCATTACGTCGCGATCAAACCCTATTAACGCTTTCAAGTCTCAGTATGTTACATGCACAAGGCTTCCTAGCAAATGTATTCACTATCTTAGCAAAATATAAAATTTCTGTGGATACGATCACAACCTCTGAAGTAAGCATTGCATTAACCTTAGATAAAACAGGCTCTGCTTCATCTGGTGTAGAATTACTTTCTCCTGAATTATTAGAAGAATTAAGCCAATATTGCACCGTAAAAGTTGATACCGGCTTATCGCTTGTCGCATTAATTGGAAATGATTTACACCTCGCTTCAGGTGTGGCAAAACGTATTTTTGACACTCTTGAAGGCTATAACATTCGCATGATTAGCTATGGCGCAAGCACCAATAATATTTGTATGCTCGCGATGAGCGACAAAGCAAATGACGTGGTTCGTTCATTACACAAATCATTGTTTGAATAAAAAATTTACTGAAAGTGCGGTTAAAAATAACCGCACTTTTTTACGTTTAAAATTTGAGATTATGACCAAAAAAGAGTAAAGTAATCGTTTGTCTGATTTATAAACTTACGCAAACTTAAGGCGGAAATTATGGGAAAAAGTGTTGTTGTTCTTGGCGCTCAGTGGGGCGATGAAGGGAAAGGCAAAATCGTTGATTTATTAACAGATCGCGTTAAATATGTAGTGCGTTACCAAGGTGGTCACAACGCAGGTCACACTTTGATTATTAATGGTGAAAAAACCGTATTACGCTTAATTCCATCAGGTATTTTACGTGATAACGTGACTTGTTTAATCGGTAACGGCGTTGTGCTTTCTCCTGCTGCATTAATGCAAGAAATGGGCGAATTAGAAAGCCGTGGCGTAAAAGTACGTGAACGTTTATTAATTTCAGAAGCTTGTCCATTAATCCTACCTTATCACGTTGCCATGGATCACGCACGTGAAGCCGCATTAGGTAAAAAAGCTATTGGTACAACCGGTCGTGGTATCGGCCCAGCTTACGAAGATAAAGTAGCTCGTCGTGGTTTACGCGTGGGCGATTTATTCAATCGCGAAGCCTTTGCTGAAAAATTAAAAAATATCCTTGAATACTATAATTTCCAATTGGTGAACTACTACAAAGTAGAACCTGTTGATTATCAAAAAACATTAGACGATGTATTCGCTGTAGCCGATATTATTACTGGCATGGTAGCAGATATCACAACTATTTTAGATACTGCTCGTAAAAATGGCGACAACATCCTATTCGAAGGTGCACAAGGCACCATGCTTGATATCGACCACGGCACCTATCCGTATGTAACCAGTTCGAACACCACTGCAGGCGGCGTAGCAACTGGTTCTGGTTTCGGCCCTCGTAACCTTGATTATGTGTTAGGTATCATCAAAGCATACTGTACACGTGTTGGTGGCGGTCCATTCACTACTGAATTATTCGATGAAACCGGTGCTGAAATTGCCCGTAAAGGTAACGAATTTGGTGCAGTAACTGGTCGTCCACGTCGTTGTGGTTGGTTTGATGCTGTAGCGATTCGCCGTGCAATTCAACTTAACTCAATTTCTGGTTTCTGCATGACCAAACTAGACGTACTAGATGGCTTCGATGAAGTAAAAATCTGTACGGCTTACAAAATGCCAAATGGCGAAATCGTTGAATATGCACCATTAGCAGCAAAAGATTGGGAAGGCGTAGAACCAATTTACGAAACCTTACCTGGTTGGAAAGAAAACACCTTTGGTGTGACTGATGTAAATAAATTACCGCAAACTTGCCGTGATTACATCAAACGTATCGAAGAAGTAACTGGCGTACCGGTTGCTATCCTGTCAACGGGTCCAGATCGTGTTCAAACCATGATTTTACGCGATCCATTTGCGGCCTAAAACCGCCTAAAAATAAACCGCACTTTGGCACAACCAAGTGCGGTTATTTTTTAAGGAGTTTTTGATGACTGAACAAGATATTGTTGACTATCTAAAAAATCACCCTGATTTTTTTACTCATCGTCCTGAATTACTTCAACAGCTTACTATTCCTCATAGCCATGAAGAAGGGACGATGTCATTAGTCGAAGCGCAACTTGCGCAGCAACGAGAACAAATCAAAACACTCTCTCAATTACTCGAAAAATTTCATCAGCTTGCGCATCAAGAAGCAGACATCTTCTTTGCTCTCTTACCTTTGCAGAAAAAACTATTTCAAACAGAAGACTTTATTGCCATCAATGAAAAGCTTGATGACTGGGCAAAAGGCTATGAGCTAGAAGGTGCCAAAATCTTACTTTTCACTGACAGCTGGCAAAAAAAGGACAGCATTCCTGAACAATATTGGCTAGACCGAAAAGCTTTTGAACTCATTCGCTTAGAGCGTATGGGTTTACGCCAATTCTATTTAGGCGATCTCTCCAATAAAGAAAAAGCCCTCATGTTCCTCCCTGAAGAACTCCCTATCGGCTCTGTGGCGATTTGCCGTTTAGGTGGAACACCCCAAAAACCAACCGCACTTTTACTCTTCAAATCTCGAGACACAGACCGTTTCCACAACGATCAAGACACCACATTCCTTCGACATTTAGTTGATATTGTGGAATTGCATTTGGGAAGATGGATTTAGACATTATTAAGTGATCTCTATCACAAATCTGAAAATTATTTAAATTTAGACTTTTATATTCAAATATTTAAGCGTATTTTGTAGGTTAGATGTTTTGGTATAAATGTCGATCGTAGTTTGATCTCATTTACTGATTTTATCCCTATCTCAGTGAGGTTTCATTATGAATAAAAAAATGTCTTTAACATTGATTGCTATTGGACTAGGTATGTCACTTAGTAATATGGCTGCAGCACAAGAAAAATTAATTGTGTACACATCAATGAAGGAATCATTAATTGGAGCATTAAAAGCTAAGTTTACTGAAAAATATCCAGATGTTGAAATGGATTATCAGTCTGCTGGTGCCGGAAAATTGATGGCTAAAATTGCAACGGAAAAAGAATCCGGGAAAATTATGGCCGATGTGATTTGGACAAGTGAAGTACCTGACTTCTTCCAAATGAAAAAAAATGACATGCTCGAAGCTTATGTTTCCCCTGAAACAAACAATATCGTTAATCCTATCCCTAATTTCGATGGTTCCTTTACCCCAATCCGCCTCGGCACACTAGCAATCGCCTACAATACGCGTTTCGTTAAAGATAATCCACCTGCTGAATGGGCTGATATCTTAAAACCTGAATATAAAGGTGCATTTGGTATTGCAAACCCTGCATTATCAGGTACGTCATATATGAGTGTTTCTTTATTAAAAGATAAATTTGGTTGGGAATTCTTTGAAAAATTAAAATCAAATAAAGCTAAAGTGGGTAAAGGCGCAGGACAAGTTATCGATGATACTGCATCAGGTGATTTGTTAGCTTCCTTAGCGGTTGACTATATTACCAATGATAAAATCAAAAAAGGTGCGCAATTAAAATTGGTCTATCCAAAGGAAATGCTTGTCATTCCTAGCCCTGCTGCAATCTTAAAAGGCACTGAACACCTTGCAGCTTCACAAAAATTTATTGACTTCTTACTTTCTGAAGATGGACAAAAAATCATTGCTAACGAAGGGACATTACCAGTTAGAAAAGGCGTTGAACTTGATGCTAAATTTGGTATGCCATCTCTAGAAGATGCTGTATCAAGAGCAATTCCTATTGACTATGAAAAATTAATGTCAGAAAAAGAAGAAACAATTAAACATTTCACTCAAATTCTTCAAGGTCGTTAATCAGTAAGGAGTTGTGATTATGGCAACAATTACATTTGAAAACATATGTAAAAAATTCGGTTCAAATGAAGTGTTAAAAGATCTTTCTCTAGTTGTAAAAGATGGAGAGTGCTTTACGCTTCTTGGCCCATCCGGCTGTGGAAAAACTGTCTTATTACGCCTGCTTGCAGGATTTGATGTGCCTGATAGTGGCCGTATTTTAATTGACGATGTGGTTGTTGCCGATCCCGCTACAAACACGGATGTTCCACCAGAGCAACGCGGTCTAGGTGTGGTCTTCCAAGATTATGCTGTTTGGCCACATATGACTGTCTTTGACAATATTGCCTATCCTCTTAAATTAAAAAATATTGAAAAACAAGCTCTCCATAAACAAGTGATGGAAGTTGTCGAATTAGTCAATTTAACTGGCTTAGAAGAACGTTTACCTTCTCAATTATCAGGAGGACAACAACAGCGTGTTGCTCTCGCAAGGGCATTAGTTGCTAAACCATCTTTAATGCTCTTAGACGAACCTCTCAATAACCTAGATGCCAATCTTCGAGAAGAAATGCGTTTTGAAATTAAAGAATTACAGAAAAAACTCGGTATTACTATTCTGTACGTAACACATGACCAAGAAATTGCCTTAGCAATATCAGATCGATTGGCCATTATGAATGAGCATGGTGATATCCAACAAATTGGCACACCATGGGACATTTATGAGCGTTCAGAAAATGAGATGGTGTTTAAATTTATGGGGCTCGCAAATTTCATTCCTGTGAGATACCAAAATAATCATCATTACATTGGAGAAGGCAATCAAATTTTAAATTGGAAAAACTTGCCGCCTAACTCAGGGAAATTAGGATGTCGACCTTCCGATATCATACTAAGCAAAAACAATGAGGGTTTACTAGGAAAAATATCAAGAGCCAGCTTTCTTGGCGCGGTAATGGATTATATGGTAGAGATTGATGGTGTAACACTACGAACAGAAATCCCAACTAATAAAGCATTACGTAATAATTTAATGTTCAATGAAGGTGAAAATTGCTTTATCAGTTTTCATGATTTGCTTTGGTTTGATTCTGCTAAAGAAATCTAGAGGGGTTTATTATGGCTACAACTATTCAAAATAATCATCCATTCAATATTGCTAACGTTATTCTAGCCTTATCTATCGGCATCTTAGTGATCGTTGTTGCGGTTCCTGTTTTACTTATTTTCCTCAATTCATTTTGGGTTGACGGGCAATTTAATATCACTGATGTGGTGAATATTCTTAAGCAAGAAGAAACCTATGAGGCATTACTCAATTCTCTCTTCATCGCATCTGGTGTAACGGTAATGAGTACGATCATCGGTACATTTTTTGCTTGGTTAGTGACTCGAACAGATCTACCTTATAAAGGTTTTATGAAAGTGATGTTCCTTGTACCTTTTATGCTTCCTTCTTTCATTGGGGCATTAGCTTGGAAAATGTTACTTTCACCACGTTCTGGCTACATTAACCAATTCTTCATGGATTTAGGATTTGATGGACCTATTTTTAATATCTATAGCTACGCCGGTATTATGGCTGTAGAAACGATGTATCTTTTCCCATTCGTCTTTATCCAAGTTTGTGGTGCATTGGAGCGCATGGATCCTACATTAGAAGAATCAGCGAGAATCTCAGGCGCAAGTCTCTTTACCATTACACGTAAAATTACCATTCCACTCGTCATGCCAAGTATTCTTTCTGGTGCATTACTCATTATGCTCTATTCTATGGCTCACTTTGGTACTGTTGCCGTACTAGGCGTAGAAAATGGTATTTTCAACATTCCAACCCTCATTTATGAACGTATTCACCAAAGTGCGGGTAGTTTTGAAGCCATTCGTACCGGTACTGTACTTGCAACTGTTTTAGTATTCACTGCGGCACTGATTATTTGGTTACAAAACAAAATCTTAAATAAAGGTCGATTCCAAATTATTGCAGGTAAAAGCTTTAGACCTATCGAAGTAAAACTTCGTGGTTTGAGAAAACCGTTGCTTGTTATTTGCTTACTCTACATCGCCTTTACAATCGTATTGCCTACAGTCACGATTTTCCTTGTTGGTGGATTAAAAACCTATGGATTACCAATTACATGGGAAAATCTCACATTAGATAACTATAAATTCATCTTATTTGAATGGCAGTTAACAAAAGATGCAATTCGCAATAGTGTGACTCTCGGTCTCGCTGCAGCATTGATTACCATGTTTGCAGGGGTAATGATTTCTTATGTTATCGTTAAAATGCGTGTTCGCGGAAAAGGCATTCTTGAGTTCTTAGGGATGTTGCCATTCTCCGTACCTGGCTCTGTAATTGCTCTTGGGGTGATCCTTGCATGGAGTGGTAAATTTGGTATCAATCTCTACAATACAGTTTGGATTATTTTAATTGCTTACATTGCACGTTATATGGCTTTCTCACTCAAAGCTAACTCTGCTGCACTTGAGCAAGTACATGATTCATTAGTTGAAGCTTCTCGAGCATGTGGAGCAAGTATGTGGCAATCCTTAAAAGATATTGTTATCCCACTCGTAAGACCAGGGATGATTGCTGCTTTCTTCCTGATTTTCCTTCCAGCACTACGTGAATTGACCGTTTCTGTTATGTTATATGGTCCTTCTACACGAACCATCGGGGTAGCAATTTATACCCTAAATGAAGACGGTGAAACGGTTTATTCTGCGGCATTAGCGGGTATTGCCCTAATAATCATTGTGTTAGGCCAAACTGTTATTAAACGTTATGCTGAAAAGAAAACTCAAAAATAGAAGGTTAGGAGTAAAAGATGAGCTATATTCAATTAAATCATGTCATGAAAAAATTTGGTGATGTTATTGCCATTGAAGATCTTAACCTTTCTATCGAAAAAGGCGAATGTTTCTCTATGCTAGGGCCATCAGGTTGTGGAAAAACAACTACCCTACGAATGATTGCAGGCTTTGAAGACTTAGATGGTGGGGAAATTAAAGTCGGTGATAAATTACTGTCATCGAAGAAAAACAATTTCTATCTTCCGCCTGAGAAACGCAATTTCGGTATGGTCTTTCAGGCCTTTGCGGTATGGCCACATATGACGGTATATGATAACGTTGCCTTTCCGTTAAAACTCAAAAATATTTCAGCCCAAGAAATTGAAAAACGAACAACCGATGCGCTAAGACACACTAATTTACTTAGTGTTGCCAAGAAAAGCCCTGATGATTTATCTGGTGGCGGAAAACAACGTGTGGCACTAGCTAGAGCATTAGCAATTAACCCAGACGTCATGTTACTAGACGAACCATTATCAAGCTTAGACCCACATCTTCGCGAAGAAATGCGGTTTGAAATTAAGGCATTACAGAAAAAATTTGGGTTCTCAATTATTTATGTGACTCATGACCAATCTGAAGCGATGGCACTTTCAGATCGTATTATGGTTATGAAGAAAGGAGCGGTACAACAAATTGATACCCCATTAAATATTTATAACAACCCAGCTAACAAGTTTGTCTTCAATTTTATCGGGTTATCAAATCAATTAAATGTAAACCTGTCATCACAAGGTATTCATATTGATAAAATTGATGGTATTTTTAATCTTCCAGAAATGCCGAATAATGACTTACTTTCACAAGGGAAAGCAATATTGGCAAGCCGTCCATCTGACATTGAATTTGTTCAACAAGGTGGAATTCCTGGTGTCGTAAAACGTCGTTCCTATCTTGGTGAAGTGACGGATTATAATATCCAAGTTGGTGATCAAGATATTCGTGTTCAAATTGGACGACGAGATACAGGTCCGAAAGAAGGAGAAGCGTGTCAGATAGCCTTTGAACATCTGCATTGGTACCCGGCTGAATAATATATCCTAAGTGCGGTTAAATTTAACTGCACTTTTATTTTTTTACAGTAATTAAACAAGCTGTTCTCATTATCAATTAATCTTTGATCCTGCTCACAATTTCAAAAAAATAAACTTTCTTTATTTTTCAACTCTTTCTACAATACCTTTGTTTTTATTATTAAAAACACACAATTCAATTTAACTTCAGATATCACAAGGGTCTAATTATGAAAATTTTAACTTGGCCTGTGGTTGCAGGTGCTGCACTTGGTATCGTTGCGCCACTACTCACTTACAATGGCAATCCTGGTAATATGGGATTTTGTGCGGCTTGTTTCTTACGCGATACAGCCGGATCGCTTGGATTACACCACGCTGCTCCATTGCAATACCTTCGCCCAGAACTCATTGGATTAGTTTTAGGAGCACTCTCCAGTGCATTCTTATCTAAGGAATTTAAACCTCGTGGTGGCTCTGCTACACTTGCTCGTATTAGCTTAGGCTTTTTTGCAATGCTTGGTGCGCTCATTTTCTTAGGCTGCCCATGGCGTGCTTATTTACGATTAGGTGGCGGTGATCTCACTGCTATTGCAGGTATTGTAGGATTATTTGCTGGTGTATTAGGCGGCATTTTCTTCGCAAATCGAGGATTCTCATTAGGTAAATCTAAGGAACAAAGCCAATCTTCTGGCTTAATCGGTCCAATCTTTGCCGTGATTTTGCTTGTTTTAGCCTTAACCCAATTTAAATTTGGTGAAAATCTAGCGATTTATACCTCTGGAAAAGGGCCTGGTGCACAACATGCGGCTATTTGGATGTCACTTGCTGGCGGATTACTTCTCGGTGTGCTGATGCAAAAATCGCGTTTTTGCACAATAGGGGCATTCCGAAACTTTGTCCTCTTCCGTGATGCTCATTTATTAAATGGTGTGATTGCACTGATAGTCTTTGCAGCAATAACCAATGCATTATTAGGTCAATTCCATTTAGGCTTTGAAAAACAACCTATCGCACATAATGACTATCTCTACAATTTCCTTTCTATGGCACTTTGCGGCCTTTGCTTTGCATTAGGCGGTGGTTGTCCAGGCAAACAATTAGTCAATATTGGTGAAGGAAATAATGACTCAGCATTATTTGTGCTCGGTATGCTACTGGGTGCAGCAGCGGCACATAACTTTGGTTTCGCAGCCGCTCCTACTGGCGTTCCAACCTTTACGCCTTATGTTTTAATTGCCGGTTTTGCAGTTTGTTTATATATCGCATTAACTAATAAATCAGAAGCTTAACATTCATTCAGAATAAACAAAAAGGAAGTCAATCATGACTTCCTTTTTTCGTTTTCAAAAGTGCGGTCATTTTTAACCGCACTTTCTACATCATTAGAGAATATTTTTCTCACCACGGGAAAGACTAATTAAGCCTGAACGAACAATCTCAAGTAATGTACTTTCTTCCTTCACAGCCTCAACAAAAGCATCTAATTTATCTTTTGTACCTGTTAATTGAATTGTGTAGGATTTTGTTGTTACATCCACAATCTGACCACGGAAGATATCGGCTAAACGTTTTAACTCATCACGTGATGAACCCGTTGCACGTACTTTCACTAACAACACTTCACGCTCAACGTGCTCATGTTCACTCAAGTTAATAACTTTAAACACATCCACTAATTTGTGAAGTTGTTTTTCGATTTGTTCGAGTACTTGCTCATCACCCACCGCTTCAATCGTCATACGAGAAAGCGTTGGATCATCAGTTGGTGCCACAGTTAAGCTTTCAATGTTAAATGCACGTTGGGAAAATAAGCCGACCACACGAGATAATGCACCGGATTCATTTTCTAATAAAACAGATAAAATTCTACGCATTATTCTTTCTCCTCTTGTGGTTTGCTTAAAATCATCTCATTCATCGCCCCGCCGCGAACTTGCATTGGGTAAACGTGTTCGGTTTCATCAACGTTAATATCAACAAAGACCAATTTATTTTTAATACTGAAGGCTTCTTTTAATTTGCTTTCTAATTCATCTGGTGTAGAAATTTGAATTCCCACATGACCATAAGATTCGGCTAACTTCACGAAATCCGGTAAAGAATTCATATAAGTTTGAGAATGGCGGCCTGAGTAAATCAAATCCTGCCATTGTTTCACCATGCCTAAGAAGTGGTTGTTCAAACAAATTACCACAACAGGAATACCGTATTGCGTTGCTGTTGAAAGCTCTTGGATATTCATTTGAATACTGCCATCACCCGTTACACAAACCACAGTTGCTTCAGGATGCGCAAGTTTTACCCCTAATGCAGCCGGTAAACCGAAGCCCATCGTACCTGCACCACCTGAATTGATCCAACGGCGTGGTAAATCAAACGGATAATGTAATGCGGCAAACATTTGATGTTGGCCTACATCCGATGCCACATAAGCTTGGCCTTTTGTAATACGATATACGGCTTCCATCACTTGCTGCGGTTTAATTACGCCTGAAGTGCGGTCGAAATCCAAGCATTTTTTCGCTTTCCATTCATCAATTTGTTTCCACCAATCTTCTAATTGGTTTTGAGGACGCGAACCAATTTCTTCACCTAATAAGCTTAAGAACTCATCCAATACATTTTTCGCGTTACCTACAATTGGAATCGCAACAGGGACGTTTTTAGAAATAGAGGTTGGATCAATATCAATCTGAATCACTTTTGCATTCGGGCAATATTTATCTAAATTGTTAGTGGTACGGTCATCAAAACGAACGCCAACACCAAGGATTAAATCACTTTCATGCATTGCTGTATTGGCTTCGTAAGTCCCGTGCATCCCAAGCATACCTAAGAATTGTTTATCGGTACTTGGATACACACCTAAACCCATTAATGATGAAGTTACCGGTAAATTTAAACGTTGTGCAAATTGCGTTAATTCCTCATGACAGCCTGCTGCAATTGCACCACCACCGACGAATAAAACCGGCTTTTTAGCCACTAATAATGCTTTTAACGCTTTCTTAATTTGACCTTTATGACCATTCACCGTTGGATTATAAGAACGAAGCTCAACAGATTTTGGATATTCGTAAGGATATTTTAATGTTGGGTTGACAGTATCTTTTGGAATATCTACAACAACGGGACCTGGACGGCCTGTTGATGCGATATAAAAGGCTTTTTTCAAGATGCCCGGAATGTCTTCAGCTTTTTTAACGATAAAGCTGTGTTTAACCACCGGGCGAGAAATCCCCACCATATCACATTCTTGGAACGCATCACGACCGATTAAGCTACTCATTACCTGACCTGAAATGATCACCATTGGTACTGAATCAGTATAAGCGGTCAAAATACCCGTAATCGCATTGGTCGCACCAGGTCCTGATGTGACTAACACACAACCTACTTTACCTGTCGCACGTGCATAACCATCTGCCATATGTACCGCAGCTTGCTCATGACGAACTAAAATATGCTCAATCCCACCAAGAGTATGGATTGCATCATAAATATCCAATACGGCACCGCCCGGATAACCAAATAAATACTCAACGCCTTCGTCACGCAAAGACTGAACCACCATTTCCGCACCAGATAATTTCTTCATATTTTACTCCTAAAACTGACCGCACTTTTATTTGTTACGATTCGTGTCAAAACAATGGAAACATCATACCGAAAGAAAATGGCTTGTCCAGCATGAGAAAAGTCTAAAAAGACGAATTAAAAAGCATTAAAAACTAACAAAATACAAATATTAAGATTTAAATAAAGATAATTAATACAAAAAGCAGAAAATTGTAGTTTTATATGGAGTTTTATAAAAATAAAAAATTTTTATTCTTTTGTTCAAAATTTTGAACTGGATCACATTTTAAGTGTTAATTTTTCTGCTGAGTAAGGAGAAAGGGAGAGATTATAAGAAAAAACCGCACTTGGAAAATCCAAAGTGCGGTTAAATTTTAAGAGGTATTTAATTAGCCGTTATAGCGTTTGAACACTAAAGTTGCGTTTGTACCACCAAAACCAAAGCTGTTTGACATGACAGTTTGTAAGCCTGCATTTTCTTTTGTTTCAGTCACGATATTGCAGCCTTCTGCCGCTTCGTCTAATGTTTCGATATTAATGCTTGGTGCAATAAAGTCATTGTGTAGCATTAATAAGGTATAGATTGCTTCGTGTGCACCAGCAGCACCTAAAGAGTGACCAGTCATTGATTTAGTAGAAGAAATCGCAGGGATTTTGTCACCAAATACATTTTTGATCGCACCTAATTCTTTCACGTCACCAACTGGTGTTGATGTACCGTGTACGTTGATGTAATCAATTGGGGTATCTACCGTTGCCATTGCTTGTTTCATACAACGCTCTGCACCTTCACCACTTGGCGCTACCATGTCGTAACCATCAGAGGTTGCACCGTAGCCCACGATTTCTGCGTAGATTTTTGCGCCACGTGCTAATGCGTGTTCTAATTCTTCAACCACTACAACTGCACCACCACCTGCGATAACGAAACCATCACGGTCTGCATCGTAAGCACGAGACGCTTTTTCTGGGGTATCATTGTATTTAGTTGAAACCGCACCCATTGCATCGAATTCAGTTGCACATTCCCAAGATAATTCTTCCGCACCACCAGCGAAAACCACATCTTGTTTACCTAATTGGATTAATTCAACTGCGTGACCGATACAGTGTGCAGACGTTGCACAAGCAGAGCTGATTGAGTAGTTCACACCGCGGATTTTGTAAGGGGTTGCTAAACAAGCTGACACACTTGATGCCATCGTTTTAGTTACCGCATAAGGACCAATCGCTTTCACACCGCGTGGACCACGTACTGCGTCACAAGCCACTAATTGGTTGTGAGCTGAACCTGTACCAGCACCGATTACAAGACCTGTACGGTCATTTGAAACTTGATCTTCTGTTAAACCTGAATCTTCAATTGCTTCACGCATAGAAAGGTATGCATAAGCTGCCGCATCACCCATAAAACGATACACTTTACGATCGATATGCTCGCTTGGATCAAGTTTGATTGTGCCGGCAACATGGCTACGCATTTTCATTTCAATAAACTCAGGCACGACTTCAATACCAGATTTACCTGCTTTTAATGAAGCCAAAACTTCTTCTTTGTTGTTACCGATACTTGAAATAATACCAAAACCAGTAATTACAGCTCTTTTCATTCTTTATTCCTTATGAGTTAGGGGAAATTTAATTCAACTTACAGTTGTTAGCTGAACGCAATTTACTATGAAATGAAAATATTGCAAGCAATAATTCATTTGTTCGACCAGTTAAGTTTTAACCGACTCAAAATTTCCGTGCTATTATAAAGGAATTTGATAAGGCAAAAAAGGGCTAACACATGTTCACCATTCAGCACGCAAAAATTCATTTTAACCAAGAGAATACGCCTGTTTCGGATAAATTTGATGATGTGTATTTTTCTAATCAAGATGGTTTAGCGGAAACGCATTATGTGTTTTTAGAAGGTAATCAGTTGTGGGAACGTTGGGTTAATTATCAAGAGGCCTACTTTGTTATTGCTGAAACGGGATTTGGCACTGGATTAAATTTCTTTGCAGTGACCTCGCTATTCCGTGAATTTCGTCAAAAATACCCGGATTCGCCTTTAAAACACCTTTATTTTATCTCTTTTGAAAAATATCCTTTGCCACTTGATACATTACAACAAGCCCATTTAGCCTATCCGCAATTTTCTCATCTTGCTCAGCATTTACAACAGCATTGGCTTAATCCCATTCAAGGTTGCTATCGTTTTCATTTTGATGAAACCACGTTAGATCTTTGGTTTGGCGATATCGCTGAAAATCTGCCACAACTGGGCGATTATATGAATGGTAAAATTGATGCCTGGTTTTTAGATGGTTTTGCGCCGAGTAAAAACCCCGACATGTGGAATGAGCAGCTTTATCAGCAAATGTTTCGTTTTACCAAGCTACAAGGTACCTTTGCGACCTTCACTGCGGCAAGTGCGGTTAGAAAAGGCTTAGAAAATGCAGGCTTTAATATTAAGAAACGCAAAGGCTTTGGTAAAAAACGGGAATGTCTTTCTGGTCAAAAAACTCATGAAAAACTGACCGCACTTTCTACGCCCTGGTTTCATAGTCAGCCAGCCAATCTAAGCAAGCAAGATATTGCCATTATTGGTGGTGGAATTGCTTCGCTTTGTACAGCCATTTCATTGATTAAACGCGGAGCAAAAATCACAATTTATTGCGAAGATGAGCAAACTGCCCTCAATGCATCTGGCAATAAACAGGGTGCCTTTTATCCGCAACTGAGCGATGATAACGAGCGTAATATTCGTTTTTATATTCATGCCTTTGCCTATGGCCATCAATTTCTACAATGGGCAATTCAACAACAAATTGAATTTGAACATGAGTTCTGTGGTGTCGCACTTTGTGCTTACAATGAGAAAACAGAAAGTAAATTAAATAAAATCACTGAGCTGAATTTGCCTTCTGATTTATATCAGTCACTAAACCAAACTGAATTAAGTGAAAAAGTGGGCTTACCGTTACCTTTTGGTGGCGCTTTTATCCCTCAAGGTGCTTGGCTTGCACCACGTCAGTTAGTTCAACACGCTTTTGCCTTTTTAGAAAAACAGGGTGTCCAGATTAAAACCTCACAAAAAGTAACCGCACTTTCTCAAACAGAAAATGGTTGGCAAATCACTACAGCTGAAAATAAAACTTTCTGCCATGAAGTGGTTGTTTTAGCAAACGGGCATAAACTCACTGAGTTTGAGCAAACACAAAAACTCCCACTCTATCCTGTTCGAGGACAAGTGAGCCAAATTCCGACATCGGAAAAGTTACTTAAACTCAAAACCGTGTTGTGCTATGACGGCTACCTGACGCCAGTCGATCAAGCGAAAACCAGTCATTGTATTGGTGCCAGTCATGTTCGTGATAATGCAACTCATGAATTTAGCCTAACTGAACAACAAGAGAATCAACAAAAAATTCAGCAAAATATACCTGAAGAGTGGACAAAAGAAGTGGATACATCGGGTAATCTTGCTCGAATCGGTGTGCGTTGTTCGGTGCGTGATCTTACGCCAATGATGGGGGCTGTTCCGCCTTTTTCAGCTCAGCAAACACAATATCAAAATTTGTTTAATTTGCGCCGCCGTAAGCAGCCAATAGAACAAGCTGAAAACTACCCTAATCTCTATTTAATCGGTGCATTAGGCTCACGAGGATTAACCTCTGCACCATTTTTAGGGGAAACACTGGCTTCCTTAATTTATGGTGAGCCCTTACCGATGAGCGAGGATTTGATTCATAACTTAATGCCAAACCGCAGTTGGGTCAGACGCTGGTTAAAAGGGGCGGAGGTGAAATAAAAAAGTGCGGTTAAAATCAACCGCACTTTTTCTTAATACAAGCTTAAACGTTGTAATCGCTGTCTGGCGATTTCTTTGATTTCATCCTTTTTCGCTGTATTCATAATTTCCAAATAAAGTAATTTGGCCAAACCAATGTTGACTTGTGTTCCAATCCCTTCTTCATACAAACGAGCTAAACGGAATCGTCCTTCATTGCTGCCCGCATTTGCTGCTTTCTGGAACCATTCAAAGGCTTTGGTAAATTCTTTCTGATTGGTATAAATTTCCCCTAATGTAAGCATAGCATCGGGATCTTTTGTTGCACTGGCTTCAAATAATTTAATCGCTTGAGCGGTATTTTGTTTTACATAGTTGTTGCCGTTAAAATACATCACTGCCAAATTATTAATAGCTTTAATACTGCCTCGTTCAGCAGCTTCGCTAAACCACCAATAAGCCAACTCTTTATTTTCATCCACTCCACGGCCTAAATTATAAAGCATCCCTAAATTGCTTTGCGCTTGTAAATTACCTTCTAACGCAAGAGGATACATAATTTCAAAAACGGCTTTCCAATCTTGTTTCTCAGCTAGTTTTTGCGCTAGATCCATTTTTTGCTGATCCGTCATTTGCGCTTTATCGACCAAATCAATGGTTTTCATCGCAAATGCTGAACTGCTTAAGGTAAGTGTGGCGAGGAGTAAAAATTTGGCTAATGTCTTCATCTTATAATGTCGCTATCAATAAAATAATCAAAAAAATGGCGGATGTTCCGAATTCTATTAGACCAACTTGCTTAACCGAAAGTTTCTTGGTGGGTAAATAAATGGCACGAATTAACGCCGGCACAAAAGCAAGTGATAAGACATATTGTTGGGTAAACAAGCAACCAAGCACACAAAGCACGTGGAAAATAATGGAGGCTTTGAGATAAAGCGGATTTTTGCGTTCACGCATCATTGATTTGACGTAAAGCGTGGTACCAATAAAAAATAAGCTTGGATACAGCGCCACCCACCAGATTTTTTCATCAAAAGTGCGGCCAGAAAAATAATAGGATCCCATGCCTGCAAGGGCAAAAATCGCAATACCTGCCAAATCATTGAGAAAATTGCGTTCATCTTTTTTCTTGGTGTAATAGATACTCACCAATACAAAAGGAAACATGGCGGCAATAAAGAAAAGAATTTGCCAGTTATAAAAAATGGCAGGAAGCGCAAATAAAAAAGCCACAACACCATAGATGATGGTCCACTTTTTATATTCCGCCATATTTTTGCCTTTAAAGAGACTAAGCATTGGGTAACTCAGCAAATACATGGTGAACCAAGCTAACAGCAAAAAGAAATGCGCCCAAACGGGAGACGCTAATAACATACCATAAACAAAAGGCAATAATGCCATGACAATGGCGCCATATTGATTCGAAATCAGGAGTTTCATAGTTCTCTTTAGTTGATAAAAATTCTCAGTTATTTTATCCCACAATTTCTTGATTTACAAAGTCTAAAACCGCCTTTAGAATGGAATTATCTTCATCAAAAAGGAGCCATTATGTCTATTCAACGCATTCAACCAAGTAAACGTTTTTCAGAAGTCGTTATTCATAACAATACTGCCTATTTTGCCGGCCAGGTACCGGAAAAAACAGTTAAAGAAAATGCTTATGAACAAACCAAAGAAGTTCTTTCACTGCTCGATAAATTATTGTCAGAAATTGGTTCTGAAAAAAGCAAAATTCTTACCACGCAAATCTTCCTTGCTGATATGGCAGATTATGCTCAACTCAACCAAGCATGGGATGAATGGGTCGATAGCCAAAATCCACCAAGCCGAGCAACGGTAGAAGCGAAACTTGCAGATCCTGATTGGAAAGTTGAGATCGTTATTATTGCGGCTGTATAAACAAGTTTTTTCAAAATGTGACCAACCGCAAAGAAAGTTTTTCGGTTTTCCTTTACACTAAACACTGAATTCAAAAGAAGGAGTAATGTATGCAATCATGGACACCAGAAATGTGGCAAGCTGCAGTGATTGGGCTTGTTGTTGGCGTAATCTTAGGCTATGTCTTATTACGATTAACAAAAGGGTCTGTTAAAAAACAAGTTCAAACCGAAGCTGAACTAAAAGAAGTAAAAACACAATTAAGCGATAAACAAGCACAACTTGAAAAACATTTCGCAGAAAGTGCTGAATTATTTAAAACCTTAATTGGTGATTATCAAAAACTGTACCGTCACTATGCTGCTTCATCTGAAGCCTTGCTTGGCAGTAAACCAGCCGACAAAGGTTTATTTACCCAGCAATTAGTGACTGCCTCATCAGAAAGCAAATCTGAAGAGCCACCACGCGATTACTCCGAAGGTTCATCTGGCTTATTAAAAACAGATAAAGAAAACCAATAATGATTAACGGTTGAATAATAAAAAAATCAGGGATTAAATACTTAATCCCTGATTTTTTTATTAGTGATTACTCAATACTTGAGCCGGCTGTAATTTTGCCGCTCGACTGGCTGGATAAAGACTGGCGAGTAAACTCAATACCAATGCCGCCACGAGAACTAATACAACATCGAACCAATGTAATTCACTTGGTAAGAAATCAACGAAATAGATGCCATCTGATAACAATTTTTTACCGAGTAATGTTTCGATGCCTTGAATAATCGCCGTGAGATTCAGTGCAAGTACGACACCTAACACGATACCAATCAGACATCCTTTCATCCCTGCAAGTAAACCATACCAAATAAAGATTTGTTTAATAAATCCATTATTCGCTCCTAGTGTTCGCATAATCGCAATATCACCTTGCTTGTCTTTTACCGCCATAATTAAGGTAGAAACGATATTAAAACATGCTACCCCAATTACAAGCACCATCGCGATATACATCACCGTACGGATAAGTTGAATATCACGATACATATAACCAAATTTTGCCACCCAGTTTTGAATATAAAGCAGTTGCGGATAATCATTCAGCATCGAATAATCCATTTCTTGTACTTTGAATGGATCATCCACTTTTAATTCAACACCGGTAATTTGATCTTCGCGATACCCCATTAATTCTTGTGCTTGAGGTAATGCCAGAAAGGCATAACTATGGTCTAACTGGCCATCTAAACGTAAAATCGCGGTCACTTGAACACGCTCACGATTAGGCTGAGCCATTTGATCTTCGCCATTCGGTTGAGAGATTAATAATGACACCCAATCGCCAGCTTTAACATCTAATTCTTTGGCAATACCAGAACCCAGCACTAATCCGCCTTCTTCTGCAAATTTCTGCCAGCCATCACCTTCCACAAACTTACCAAGAGAACTCACTTGATCTTCAGCTTGTTTATCTACCCCTTTCACTTGTACAACTTTAAGTTTATTGCCATTTTCGACTAAGGCAGTAAAACTCACAAAAGGTGAAAGTGCGGTAATTTTTTTGTTCGTTTTTAGACGTTTCGCAAGGTTCTGCCAATGGTTTAATGTGCTCTCATTACCCTGTGGGTTTACTGTAATTTCCGCATGCGGCACGACAGCCAAAATACGTGAATTCAACTCACGCTCAAAACCATTCATCGCACTTAATCCCACAATCAATACTGCCACACCAAGGGCAATACCGATAGCAGAGAATTTTGAAATTAACGCTACCAATGGATTCTTTTGCTTACCCCGTTGATAGCGCCAACTAATGAAAAAAGGCGTATTCATTATGCACCTTCCTTCAAAATGCCGTCTTGCATGGTTAAGCAACGAGACAGTTTTTGTGCCAATGACATATCATGTGTCACCAATAAAAACGCAATGTTTTGTTCCGAATTCAAGGTTTGAATCAACTCAAAAATACTTTCTGTGGTTTTATGATCCAAGTTACCAGTTGGTTCATCAGCCAATACAAGAGCGGGGTTATTCACCAATGCACGAGCAATCGCTACACGTTGACGCTCACCGCCCGAAAGTGCAGATGGACGATGAGTAATGCGATGACTTAAGCCTACTGCACCCAATATTTTTTCAGCACGATCTTTGGCTTCTGTTTTATTCTGACGACCAATTAACATCGGCATCATCACATTTTCCAATGCAGTAAAATCTGCCATTAAATGATGAAATTGATACACGAAACCGAGATTTTGGTTACGTAATTTAGCCAATTCACTTTCAGAAGCTTTCTGTAAGGATTGTCCTTTAATAAACACCTCTCCGCTACTTGGTTGATCTAAACCGCCTAAGGTGTGTAATAAAGTACTTTTCCCCGAACCAGAACTCCCCACTATCGCCACTAATTCTTGTGGTTTCATGGCAAAGCTTACACCTTTTAATACTTGGGTTTGGTTCTCGCCTTCTTGGTAAAATTTATTAATATTTTGGCATTCTAATAAGTAGTTATTCATATTTTACTCATAACGTAATGCTTCCGCTGGCTCAGTTTTCGCCGCACGATAAGCTGGGTAAATAGTTGATAATAAAGATAATAATAAAGAAAAGGCAATCACAATAATGACTTGCACAGGCTCAATGGATGTTGGCAAGAAAACACCATTCGGATTGACCGCACTTAAAATTGCCCCAAGGTTTAAGGTGATTAATACCCCCAGTACAGCACCAATCAATGTGCCCACTAGCCCCACCAATAAGCCTTGATAAATAAAGATCGAACGCACTTGTGATTTAGTCACACCTTGCGTTTGCAGAATGGCGATTTCTCCTTGTTTATCCACCACCATTAAACTTAATGAGGTCACGATATTAGAAATTGCCACAACAATAATTAAGCTAATCAACAAGCCCATCATATTTTTTTCCATACGAACTGCTTGGAAAAACTCCCCTTTTTGGACACGCCAGTCACTGATATTGCTCTCTTTAAAATAGGTTGGCAATTCTGTGATTTGGAAAGGATCATCCAGGAATAAACGATAGCCTTGAGCCTCACCTGGCTGAATACGCATTAGGCGACCAATATCGGCTAAATTAGCAAACACTTCATAGCCTGATGCTTCGCCATAATCATAGTAAAGCTCGCTCACCGTAAATAAACGCTGCATCGGCACGCGACCAAATGGGGTGTATTGGCTGTTTTCCGTAATCATTAAACGAACCTTATCACCCACTGCCAAGCCTAATTTTTGTGCCAGGTTATCCCCAATAATCAACTTAAACTCACCTTGCGGTAAAAGTTGATTAAATTGGCTAGGATCGAAACCGTCCAGTAAAGGATCATCTGAAAAAGACTGAATACCAATTACTTGTCCGGCACTCACGCCTTTTGCTGTTTGAAACACGACATTCGTGGTATTGATTGGCACGGCTTTTTGCACAAAGTGCGGTGTATTTTCAAGCGACTTTTCTACCGAAATAGGTGCATCTTGGCTAACAATCGCGTGCGGAATGCTCGAAAGCACTTGTTGTTTTTGATAGCCTTCTAATCCATTCATGACAGAAAGCACAATAATCAATGCCATCACGCCCAGTACGATGCCAAAGCTTGCCAAATTAGCAACAAGTCGCCCAAAACGATCGGCGCTTTTTGCACGCCAATATCGCAGGGCGACGTATAAAGAAATAGGTAAATTCATTATTTTTGATTTAATTGTTGAACGAAATCTTCAATATTTTGCGCCACTTTTTTCGTTAGCGTGGTTACCGCACTATCACTCGCCCAAGCAATATGAGGTGTGATAATTAAATTCGGCATGGTTTTCGCTAATTCAATCAGCGGATTGTTTTTCTCTGGTGGTTCTTTCACTAACACATCTAATGCGGCACCACCTAATTGTCCTGATTTTAATGCGTCACAAACTGCTTGCTCGTCAATCAATGGGCCGCGACCAGTATTGATTAAATACGCACCTTTCTTACAAAGTGACAAGGTTTCTTGATTAATTAAATTTTTGGTTGTTTCAGTCAATGCACAATGCAATGTCAGAATATCGGCCTGTTTTAGCACCTCTTCAAAAGGCGTGTAACCTTCGCGGCACGTTGTCGCATTTCGATGTTCAGCATAAAGGACTTTCATGCCTAAAAGCTCGGCTAAACGCCCCACTTCTGTGCCTAAACAGCCTTTTCCAAACACACCTAACGTTGAACCTTTGACATCTGTAATGGGATAATCAAAGTAGCAGAACTGTTTACTCTCAGTCCATTTACCCGTGATTTGATCGCGCTGCCAGCCAGCCAAGCTATGTTTTAACGCAAAAATCATCCCCAACACATGCTCAGGTACCGTCGTGGCAGAATAACCCGTCACATTTTTAACTGCTACACCCAATTCTTTTGCCGCGTCTAAATCCACATTATTGGTGCCTGTTGCGGTGATAGCAATAAGTTTTAATTTAGGTAGTTGTTGCAACACCTCACGGCTTAAAATCACTTTACTGGTGATAATAATATCCGCGTCTTTTGCTCGCTCAATAGTTTGCTCCGCAGAAGTATATTCATACTCTACCCAGTTATGCGGAAAGCTTGGACGAGGAATAGGTATATGTTTCGGAATTGCCGTACTGTCTAAAAATACGATATTCATTGTTATCTCCTTTTACAGAACAAAAGTGCGGTCAAAAACAACGCTGTTTTCAACCGCACTTCTCTATTAAATAGAGGTATCTAATTCAGGGAAAGATTTCACTAAATCATCAATGGCTTTCATCTGTGAGACAAAGCCTTCTAATGCCGAAAGTGGCAATGCAGAAGGGCCATCACATTTTGCTTGATTTGGATTTGGATGCGCTTCCAAGAATAAGCCTGCAATCCCAATTGCTAAGCCAGAACGGGCTAATTCGGTCACTTGTTCACGACGACCGCCTGAAGCTGCACCAAACGGATCACGACATTGTAATGAATGAGTCACGTCAAAAATAACTGGACTGCCTTTAGACACTTTTTTCATTATGCCGAAACCTAACATATCCACCACTAAATTATCGTAACCAAAGTTCGAACCGCGATCACAAAGGATAATTTTATCATTACCACATTCTTCAAATTTATCCACGATATTACCCATTTGACCTGGGCTTAAGAATTGTGGTTTTTTCACGTTAATTACTGCACCGGTTTTTGCCATGGCTTCGACTAAATCAGTTTGACGAGCTAAGAATGCCGGTAACTGAATCACATCCACCACATCAGCAACAGGCTGACATTGATAAATTTCGTGCACATCGGTAATTACTTTCACGCCAAAGGTTTCTTTTATCTCTTGGAAAATTTTTAAACCTTCTTCCATGCCTGGACCACGGTAAGAATGAATTGAAGAACGGTTAGCTTTATCGAAAGATGCCTTAAAAACATAAGGCACACCCAACTTTTCAGTCACTTTCACGTAAGCTTCACAAACTTGCATTGCCATATCGCGACTTTCAAGCACGTTCATTCCGCCGAAAAGTACAAAAGGTTTGTCATTTGCGACATCAATATTGCCAATTTTTACAATTTTATTTTGCATAATATTTCCTTTTTAATGGATGGCATTGGCATCTTTCAATGCTTCGCCTTTCAGTTCTAAAAGTTGAGTTTTTAACAGAGAAGAAGCGGGATCATTTGGACATTGATCCACAAAATATTCCAAATCCTCAATGGCTGAAGGATAAGCACCCATTTGCGCCAACACTAAGCCACGATCGCGAATATCGTAAGGATCTTTTCTTCCTGCTAACAAGAATTGGATATAATTAAACGCCAAATCGTTTTGTTCTTCACGAATTAAGGCATTTTTGGCAAGCTGACGGAAACGTACGGTAAGCATCGGAATATCTGCTCGAGCTAAATCTTCAGGTTGAATTTGAGCCCCAAAACCAAAGGCACCTTCATAGAGCTTTTTCAATTCATCCACTGAAATGTATTTTCCACTCCAAGGATCAATAAACGCCACTTCACCATCAACTTCTGCACGTAAAATCAGTTGGGTCGGGAAATTCACTGGATAAATCGGTAATTTTAAACTCGCGGCCAAATAAAGGATTAAGGCGCCAAGACTCACCGGCATGCCTTCACGTTCTTCTAAAATATACGGAAGGTATAAATTGCGAGCATAGAAGTAATTATCCGCATCGCAATGAAAGCCCCAATCACCATAAAATAACTGCAAGAGTTGATGAATTTTAGCTTTATCATCCCATTCTTCTGGAATAGCTTGGCGAGCTTTGCGCACCAAGCTTCCAACAAGCCCTCTTATACGAGGCTCATCAAGTTGCTCTTTCTCACAAATGCTCAAATAAAAATGAGTCAGCTCAGCATACAAGGCTTTTTGATCGTATTTCATTACCGCTTCCAATATCCCAACGTTACGCGCTCATTGTCGCCATAATCCCGTATAGTTGCAACCCCTTGCCAATGATTTTGCCAGAAAATTGACCGCACTTCTTCGCCCTGTTTCCAGCCGTGCTCTAACAATAAATAGCCGTTATCTTTTAAATGTCCTGGCGCATGCTCAATAAGATGACGTAAATCAGCTAAACCGTTTTCGCCCGCCACCAACGCCGAACGAGGCTCGAAACGTACATCACCTTGGAAAAGATGTTCATCGGTTTCATCAATATAAGGCGGATTACTGACGATAATATCAAACTGCCCTTCAACATTTTCAAACCAACGACTCTGCAAAAATTGCACCTTGAGCTGATTTTTTTCGGCATTGGATTGCGCTAATTTGACGACTTCAGGCATCAAATCCACACCGATGACATCTAATTGAATATTCTTTTTTTGACAAATAGGAGAAAGCTCAGAAGCTAACGCCAACGCAATAGCTCCAGTGCCGGTTCCGAGATCGAGAATACGAAAGTGCGGTGGATTTTCTTCCAGTTTTTCTAACGCAATGTGTAATGCTTTTTCTACTAGAATTTCGGTATCTGGACGAGGAATTAATGTTCCTTCAGACACATTTAAAGGCAAGGACCAGAATTCTTTTTCACCAAGGATATAAGCGATAGGTTCGCCTTTTAGACGACGATCTAAAAGTGCGGTCAATTTTAACCGCACTTTTTCATCAATTTCCGTTTCATCGAAAGCTAAAATTTGCGTTCTCGATTTGCCCGTTGCGTGTTGCAATAGCACTAACGCATCAACTTTGCCATTCTCTGTTGGATTTACCTGATTTAAGGCTTGCGCAGCATCGGCAAGCCATTGTTGATAGGTCATTAATTACTCTCAGATAACGCCGCTAATTGATCCGCTTGATATTCAGTGATAATCGGCTGAATAAGCTCGTCAATTTTGCCGTTCATCACTTCATCTAAGCGATAGAGCGTTAAGTTGATACGATGATCAGTTACACGACCTTGTGGGTAGTTATAAGTACGAATTTTATCTGAACGATCGCCTGAACCTAATAAGTTACGGCGGGTATCTGCTTGCTCTGCTGCTTGGCGTTCTTGCTCTGCTTGAACAATACGTGAAGCCAATACCGACATCGCTTTTGCTTTGTTTTTATGTTGTGAACGCTCATCCTGACATTCCACTACAATACCTGTTGGAATGTGGGTAATACGTACCGCAGAGTCTGTGGTATTAACGTGCTGACCACCCGCACCAGATGAACGGTAGGTATCAATACGTAAATCTGCAGGATTGATTTCCGGCATTTCAGATTCAGGCAATTCAGGCATAACCGCAACAGTACAAGCAGAGGTATGGATACGACCTTGGCTTTCTGTTTTTGGTACACGTTGTACACGATGGCCGCCTGATTCAAATTTTAACTGACCATACACGCCATCACCGCTTACTTTAACGATCACTTCTTTATAACCGCCCTGCTCGCTTTCATTTGCGCTGAGCATTTCAACACGCCAGCGTTTACTTTCTGCATAACGGCTATACATACGGAATAAATCGCCGGCAAAGATACCCGCTTCATCACCACCTGTACCTGCACGAATTTCTAAATAGCAGTTATATTCATCATTTGGATCTTTCGGTAATAAAAGAATTTGAAGTTGTTGCTCGACTTCTTCAATTTCGGCTTTGGATTCTTCAATTTCCATTTCTGCCATTTCTTTCATTTCAGGATCATCTAACATCAATTCTGCTTCAGCAATGTTAGAGTTAAGCTGATTCCAACGATTAAAACATTTCACCACATCTTCAAGTTGTGAATATTCTTTAGAATACGCACGGAATTTATCCTGATCTGAAATCACCGACGCATCGCCTAGCAATGCCTCTAATTCTTCATAACGTTCTTTTAAACTTTCAAGTTTTGCAATAATAGAATCTTTCATATTTTTATAAAGTTAAAGCCAAAAATAAAATCGGCTTATTCTAGCCGATTTTAAGGAAAATTGACAGCCGCAATATCTGCCTAAAAATGACCGCACTTTAGATGCGAGTCACATCAAATTTCGCTAAATCAATTCGATCTTCTGTGCCATAAAATTGAGCCAACGCATGACGCAAGGTTTCTGCGCGTTTTGGTAAGCCTTTTTCTGCATAGGTTTTTACTTGTTCATATACCGCTTGCTTAAATGGTTGCGTATCTCCCGGATTGCCATTCAAATTATCCGCACTGGCAAAATAACGAAATCCCGCCGCAGTGGCTAAAATCCATTCCAATGCTTGAGGCTTCACTTCAACCTTTTCAAAATCACGCTGACGATCTTCTGAACGGCCATCCGGTTCATACCAATAGCCAAAATCTTCTAATTTACGGCGTTCTTTCCCCGCTACTAACCAATGGGCAATTTCATGTAATGCACTGCTGTAAAAGCCTCTCGCAAAGTAAATGGCGTTATAAGGCACCTCATCATTTGCAGGAATGTAAATCGGCTCATCCCCACCTTTAACCAATCGCGTATTATATTCTTCTTCAAAACATTGATTAAAAATCGCAATGATATCCTCAAGTTTATGTTCCATGCTTTCTCCAAATATTTTTATAAATAACGCCTCTTAAAAGATTTGAGAATTATCTCATTTTTAATGTTTTTCACAAAATCTTGGTTAAATAAAAAACGTCTGAAATTAACGTTTCAGATTTTTTTCATCATAAAGTGCGGTCAAATTTTTAGGTGTTTTTAAACCTATCTTTAAGCCCCATCTATTTAATATCCCCCTTGGGCGCATGCCCGAAATACCGTTTGTATTCACGGCTGAATTGGCTAGGTGACTCGTAGCCGACTTGGTAAGCGGTTTCGGTTATAGCTCTTCCTTCTTGAGCAATTAGGCGTCTGGCTTCCATCAAACGTAAGGATTTTTGATATTGCAGCGGTGAAAGGCTGGTTATCTTCTTGAAATGGCTATGAAAGCCAGATAATGACATACCACTTAAATTTGCCAAGGTTTCCACGGTGATGGTTTCACTAAAATGTTGTTGCAGATAGTAAGTGGCTTGGGCGATTTTTTTGGTGTGAGATCCATTGCTTACCATGGCTTTAAATTTGCCACCTTGTTCGCCTGTAAGGAGTCGATAATATATTTCTTGTTGGATAAGCGGTGCAAGAAACCCAATATCTTTTGGATTTTCGTGCAAGAATAATAAACGTTCAACAGCATTTTTGAGAGATTCATCCAAATGCCATTGTGCAAAACCTTCGTCGCCCGGTTGAAGAGCATCTGCAAGGTTTGGATTTGCTAATAAAATCTTGCTAACGCTCTCAATATCAATTTTCATCGACATCACTAAAAACGGCTTTTTCGGCTCGGCATATTTAATTTCGCCGCGCATCGGCACATTTACAGGGCAGAACATAAAGTGTTGATTGTCAAAACGGTAGCATTGTTCGCCTAGTTGTATTTCACGTTCCCCACTTAACACGATGCAAATGCTCGGTTCTTGAATAATACCCTCGTAGCAAAACGGCTGATCGGCATGGCGAATCACCAAGCCTTTAATTGGAGATGAATAGGTTTCGTTATGTGGAATAACTTTTAATAAGCGTTCTATCGTTTCAGTTGAGAACATAGTTTTGTAGGAATAGGCAAGTAATTTGGATAAATCATATAACACTTCATATTGCCATTCAATATAATGAACTCACTTTCAACGGCAGTACGCCAAAACATTTAACCAATATTGAACTGAGGACAATATCATGAAAATTTTCTACAAAACATCAGCAACAGCAATCGGCGGTCGTGATGGCCATACACAAGTAGATGACGGTTCAATTGGCTTTGATTTGGTTTCATTTCAAAATGACGGCACCGGAGCTGATGAAAAACACCAACGCGCCGAGTATGGCAAGCACCGCCGCACCGACGAAAAACGGCCGCATGGGGTGGGTGAAAAACTTATTCATGGTTTGGCTTAATTCTGCATGAAGATGCTTTCGGATATGGATTTATTGGGCGGACAGGGTTGTATCTTGTATTGAAGAAGCAAGCCGAAGGTTTGTCAGATACTCAAATGCCCGTATCATTCATATTATTGATATTATTGTTTGAATTGTGTTATTTTCAATAATAATAAATAACCCTAAACCAATATAAATAACAGCCATTATCCAACGACTAAACTTCTCTACAATTTCACCAACACCTGAAATATTAGCCAATCTTTGTGCTGTATATACTAAAACAAAAATCAATATTAAAAATACAAGAAGAGTAACTAATAAGTCGACAAGATCTAAAGTCACAAAGTAAGGAACAAAAAGTCCAATATTATCTGCACCACAACTAGCAACTGTAACCAAAGCAACAATACCGACTAATTTTGACAACCCTTTTTCATCCAATTCTTTTTTAGCTCTTTTTTCGCCCTCACAATCGTCGTAAATAGCAACTTTAATACCTAAGTAAATCGGTATTAAACCTAATAAACCCAACACCCATTTTTCCGGAACATAATTCAAAACAAAAGCTAGAAATAAACTAACTAATATTAAAATTACAGAACCTAAATATTGTCCGATATAAATATCTCGATATTCTTTTCTAGTATTTGCTCTAGCAAAAAATATTAATAGTATTACCAACAAATCTACTGCTGTAGCAATATATAAAACAGCAGCAGTAATCACAGTCGAAAACATAAAGCACCTCATAATGAATCCCCTGCCCCCTTGGCACCACGGCTTTTTCAAAAACCGAATCGCGTTCGGATAACAGATTCGTATCTTTCGCTAAAGAGGCAAGCCTGCGGCTTGCTTACCCTCTCCCTCTCCCTAGCCCTCTCCCTAGCCCTCTCCCACGGGGAGAGGGAATTGGGCTGTCGAGCCTGAACATTTTCAGGTTTACCTGACATCTGATTCCCAATTCTACGGCTCTCTGATTTTGAGAAACCTGATCCCCTTTCCCCGTGGGAGAGGGCTAGGGAGAGGGCAACGAACCGCAAGGTTTGTCAGAAATTTAAATTCCTATCACTCATAATAATGAATCCCCTGAAACTCTCTTGCCACCACGGCTTCTTCAAAAGCCCAATCGCGTTCGGACAGCGGCGTAGGCAGGGTAATCACGTTTTGCACGTTCATGCCCTTAGTGGAAAGCAGCATGATTTCATGGCTCAGGCGTGCGGCTTCGAAGCGGTCGTGCGTTACCAGCATACACGCCATGCCCTGCCGCTCGATTTTTTCCACCAGCATGGCGACCAAAATATCGCGCAAATCGCGGTCCAAACCGACGAACGGCTCGTCCAGCAAGGCAAGGTCGCAGCCGCACAGCAGCAGGCGCAAAAATGCTACCCGTTTCGCCATGCCGCCGGACAATTCGGTCGGATATTTGTTCAAATCGCCCGCAGTCAGCCCGACTTTCGCCGCCAGCGCGATGATTTCGCCTTCATCGGGTTTGTCCATAAAGATAGCGATATTCTGCATCGCGGTCAAGTTTTCCGGCAGGCGGTTTTCCTGAAACAGAAAACCCGTTTTGCGGAAAGTATTGCGTATCGTGCCCGATTTCGGCGTTTCCAAGCCCGCAATCAAACGCAAAACCGTCGTCTTGCCACAGCCGCTCGGCCCGAACAAAGCTTTCACTTCGCCATGTTGCAGGTTCAAACTGAAATCGTGCACGATGGGGTCACGGAGAATTTCAAAACGCACGTTTTCAAGACAGAGCATCACCTTCTCCACGGCATAAACAAAATTTCCAAAGGCTTGGTAATCAGGTATTCAAACAGTGACACAAACACGATAACCAACACCACATAAGCCATCACCGTCGAAGTCCCCCTGATAGCGCAAGCGTCCTCGCTTGTGCCATTACAATCTATTGTGGTTTCGGAGTTAGCAAAATCCCGAGGCAAGCTCACGAATAAAGTTTACCGGAAAAGTGATATTTGGCGATAAAGTGATTACCTGTTTAAGTTCTTCAATTTTCTTCTAATGACAAAAAAGTGCGGTCATAAAATCAAAAGGATTCTGAACGTTGGCTTTGCCAACGGCTCCCCAGATAGCCCCTCCTTCTGACGCGTAGTTTTATCTATCTAAAAAATAAGCAAATTGAAGTTATTCATGAAAATAGTAAAAATCTGAATCAAACGAAATTGATTTTCAGGCACGCGTTAGGAAACGCGCGCTATCGTGGGGATGTTCGAGTGCGCCGATGCCGCCTTCTTGATAGGCGCGTATCCATCGTCGCAGGTGGGTTCGGGAGATGCCGTAATGATCTGCGGTACGCTGTTGGCTGCGTATATGCAGGTAGTGGAGTACGGCTTGGTATTTGAAGTGTAATGTATATTTGCTCATAAAAAAACTGCACCTTGTGAGTTGGAGGGGATGTCCAACTTTTGGGGTGCAGTTCAGGGTTTGCTCAGGTTTTCAGACGACCTTCGGATTTGGGCGAACCTTATTCCGTTACCGTTTTACGGATGAGCTTTTCCGCATTGGCGAGTGTGTTTTCCACTTCGGCGAACTCTATTTTGCTGCCCGACACCAGCGCGCGCGTATCGTTGAATACGACTTGGACTGCGCCGTCAGCTTCGGTAACGAGGACGCGCAACGGCAGTTGCAGGGCGAAGGCGGGGTCTTTTTGCATCAGCGGTGTGCCGGCTTTGGGCGTGCCGAAAACGATGACTTTCGCGGGCTGCATGTCCAAACCACTTTGTCGCGCTGCGGCTTGGTGGTCGATGACGGCGAACACGGTCATGCCTTTTTCTTTAACGGCGGTTTCCAAACGGCGGACGGTATCGTCGAAGCTGTATTTGCTGACGGCGGTATGGGTTTGATTCATGGCTGAACTTTGTCGGGAATCGGTTTGTCGGGCGGCATCGCCGCTATGTGAAGCGCTGGCGGCTTTAGCAGCGGGCGCGGCATAGGATACGGCGGCAGGAAGGACGAGTGCGGCGGCAGTCAGCGCAGCAGTCAGTAATTTTTTCATGGTTGTTTCTCCAAACGGTTGAATAAAGACATCAATCTAAACGGTTCGGCGGCAAAAAGCAATGCCCGTCAGCAAAAGGGTCGTCTGAAACGGGAGTGGTTTTCAGACGACCCTTTGAGACAAAATCAACGCTGCGCATCAACCGCTTCCAATGCGCGCAGGGCGTAAGTGTAGGCTGCGCCTGCGTTCAGGGCGATAGCGGTTGCCAGCGCGCCGGCGATTTCGCTTTCAGTCGCGCCCGCTTTGGCGGCTGCGGCGGCATGTACGCTGATGCAGCTTTCGCAACGGGTAGTGATGGCGACGGCGATGACAAAGTATACGCGCACGTTTTCGTTTGCCGCTTTATCCAACACGTCGCGCGTGCGGGCATCGTTTTTGCCTTCTTGGACGTAGAGTTCGGTAATCGATTTCGGGTTTTGCCACAGGCGGGCGTTGACGGCGTGGAAGCCGTAGATGAGTCTTTGGTTTGCCATGATTTTGCTTTATAAAAAATTTCAGACGACATTATAACAAGATAAGGTCGTCTGAAAGAGAAAGGTCGTCTGAAAACAAGTGTAACCGGTATCTCGAAAACGCAGTCGACTACCGCATCAAATACCCCTACAGCCCAGAACTGCCGACGCCGATCAACACGGTAACCAACATGGAAAACCTGCTTGCGGCAAGCACGGTCAGTGCAATGGCAATCAATTCGTGCGGTTTGTTGGACACGAAATAAGGCGCGATGACGTAAATCAACATGCAACCCGGCGCAGCTTCCATCACGATTTGTGCGCGGCGGCTTAAGGTACGGTTGCGCAAGGCGAAAAAACCAATAAGGCGGGTGGAATACGTTACCGCCAGCATGCCGGCAAACAGCAGGAACGACTACCAAGAGAGCAAATCCTTCATTCTTTCCCCCTGATAGCGCAAGCGTCCTCGCTTGTGCCATTACAATCTATTGTGGTTTCGGAGTTAGCAAAATCCCGAGGCAAGCTCACGAATAAAGTTTACCGGAAAAGTGATATTTGGCGATAAAGTGATTACCTGTTTAAGTTCTTCAATTTTCTTCTAATGACAAAAAAGTGCGGTCATAAAATCAAAAGGATTCTGAACGTTGGCTTTGCCAACGGCTCCCCAGATAGCCCCTCCTTCTGACGCGTAGTTTTATCTATCTAAAAAATAAGCAAATTGAAGTTATTCATGAAAATAGTAAAAATCTGAATCAAACGAAATTGATTTTCAGGCACGCGTTAGGAAACGCGCGCTATCGTGGGGTCCAGGTTTTGGGGTGCAGATCAAAGTGCGGTCAATCTTAAGTGAATTTTATATTAATTTTGATATTCCATAATTCACTAAAAATCCACCAACCACTAGCCATAAATAAATTAGTATTCCTAAAATCAGAGGTTTTAATCCTGCTTTCTTGATTGCGCTTGCTTGTGTAGTTAAGCCGAGCGCAGCCATCGCTGAAATTAATAAGAAAGAATCGATTTCAACTAATAAGTTTACAAGTTCTTTTGGTAATAAATCAAAAGAATTAAAAATCGCAACACCAATAAAAAGTACAGCAAACCAAGGAATTGTAATTTTGTGTGATGTATTTTCTGATACTCCATTACTACGTGTTAATAACCAAGAAAGCATTAATAAAAATGGGGCGAGCATCATCACTCGGATCATTTTGGAAATGACGGCAGTATTTGCCACGATAGGATCAATATTTTCCCCAATCGCATAAACTTGAGCCACCTCATGCACGCTAGAGCCAACATAAATACCGAATTGATGAGCATTAATTAAATGTTGTGACCAAGTGTAGAAAAAGGGGTAAGTAAAAATAGCAAGCGTCCCGAAAATGACCACTACGGCAATCGCTACTGAAACTTTATGAGATTCTGCTTTGGTAACAGGCTCTGCCGCCATAACCGCTGCCGCACCACAAATACTACATCCAGCCCCAGTGAGATAAACTAATTGTTTATCCATTTTTAGATAACGAATGCCTAAAAGTGCGGTAAAAAAGAAGGTTGAAATTAGCATAATCGCATCAGTGACAACAGCATTTAATCCTACATCGGCAATATCGCCAAAAGTGAGGCGGAAACCATACAACACAATGCCAGTGCGAAGAAGCGTGCCTTTCGCAAATAACACGCCTTTTTCCACTTGTGTTGAAAATTGCGGATAAATGGTATTGCCGATTGCCATTCCCAGCAAGATGGCAATAATTAAAGCACTGATATGATAATGATGGGAAAAATCAGTGTTTCCTAAATAGTTAGCAAGTATAGCGATAATCGCAATAAATATAAGTCCGAAATAAAAGGGACGAGTGTTCATTTTTCCTTTCCTTAGTGAGTCAAGCGGTTTCATCTAAAATTTTGCCAAAATAGCTTTCGACTAAGCGACGAGTAACATCAGTTTGTGGATTAAATGAAAAACCTGAAGCGTGGGTGCAATAAGTTAAGCCATTTTCAGTTAAAAATGTTGGAATACTTGGCGCAGCCTGTAATTCTACACTTTAGCTTATGCAGAGCAGAAAATATAAAAATCTCAGATTTAGACGTAACATAACAAATGCATTGTAATAAATTATGTGCCAAATTGTAAGGCATATTAGTAAAAATGGCTAGGATATTGAATGTTTAATAGGGTTCAAAAGGAAATCAATCAAATTATTAATCGTGGTTTTGACCGCACTTTGATCTGCCCCCCAAAAGTTAGACAGGTTAGTTAACTTAAATATTGAGCTCGGTATTGCACCGGGCTCAACCCTTTGAAAGCAAGTTTAATTCGTTTTTGGTTGTAATACACTAAATATTCTTCAATTTCAGCCTGTAATTCAGCAATTGAATGATAAGTCCGAGAGTAAAAGCACTCTGATTTTAGTATCGCAAAAAAACTTTCAATCACCGCATTATCGTAGCAATTTCCTCGGCGACTCATACTTTGCACCGCTTTACCCTCCAACATCTTTACCCATTCCGCCGTGCCATACAATACACCTTGGTCGCTGTGAATAATCGGGCATTCTGTCGGTTTAAGAATTGTAGCGTGCAACTTGTTGCACGAAATCGTGAATGCCCGAAAGGGTTAAATAACGTTCCGTGCGTGATTCGGTCGTGCATCAAGATGCACGCTACGAGGGGTAAATAATCCTCCTATATGTTGAATTTTGGTTGTCAGCCTTGTTCATTATATAGCGAGGATTTTTTTCTGTTCATCGCTTAAGCTATTTGTCTCCATACGCATAGCGTATGGTTTTTATAGCCTGACTTTGCCTGGCTATAATCAAAGGCCGTCTGAAAATTCAGACGGCTTTTATATAACGAAGTGCGGTTAAATTTTTAGGTGTTTTTTGTGAATTATCCTAAGAACTCAACCACTTGTTTTTAAAACTTCACTGTTTCACCATCTTCTGGAATTGCTACATTTTCAAGCTTATTTGCTTGGACAAATTGGCGTAAATCCTTACGGTAAACAGACATATGATTTACTGCATCCATGTGCACCGTGATAAGTTTTGTATTTGGTAGCATGTTACGAGCATGAGCAACATCTTGTAACCCCATAATAATGCCATCATTCGGAAAAGCTAAGGTACGCGCATCACCTGTGTTCATAATCATTACATCAGGTTTATAACGATTAATGGCTTTGTTTACTTCGGCAGTCCAAACTGTGTCACCAACCAAATAAACCGTTGGATGGTCTTTCGCTTGGAATGTTACGCCCATCGCCTCATCTAAAATCTCGGCTAATTGTGGTACAGCGTACATTTCCGTTGTGCCGTGAGAACCGCCGGTTTTATTTAAAATAATACCTTCGAACTCCACCGGTTTTTCTAGCGATAAACTGGTTATGTTAGTAAAACCTTGCGCTTTGAGTAAGTCGCCATCCCGTTCATGTTGCACAAAAATTTTGATGGATTTAGGTAAAATTTTTTGTGCAACCTCATCCCAATGATCTTCATGTGTATGAGTCAAAATAATGGCATCAACATCTTTGAAAGTATCTTCTGCTTTCATCGGTAATTCCACTAGTGGATTACGCAAATGGTTATTTAATGTTCCTTCAAAGCCTGCATAACGTCCTTTTTCAGCAAGCATCGGGTCAATTAAAAAAGTTTTCCCTGCATAGTTTAGGCGACCAGTAGCATTGCGGATATGTTGGTAGCTATCAGTGTTTTTAGAGGCAAGATCTACGGCGAAAGTATTTGCGCTAATAGCCAATGCTGTAGTGCTAATTAAGGTTTTTAAGTTCATTGTTTTTCCTTTTCTATACGTTATTGAATGAATAAACATATTATAGTGAGAACAAGATTGCGTAAAAATGGATAAAAAATCAATAAACGTAATAATCGGGTCATTTCTGTGTTATGCTCATATCAAAGTAGGAGAATAAAATGAATACACCCACAGTTGCTTTGATTGTGTATGAACAAATGATGCCCATTCATTTTGCGATGGCATATTCCGTTTTTTCTATGTCGGATTTAAACGGCAAGCCGTTATTTGACTGTAAAATCGTTAGCGATTCGGACAACCTGACAAACTCGCTATTTCACATACATTTAGATGGAGGTTTAGAATGGTTGGATAATGCCGATATTGTTGTGATGACTGGATGGCATGATACTCAAGTAATGCCGAGTGAGGCTTTATTAACAGCATTACGGCAAGCATATCAACGTGGTGCGACAGTGGTGGGTTTATGTTATGGCGCCTATGTGTTAGCGTGCAGTGGCCTACTTAACGGCAAAAAAGCAACCACACATTGGATGGGAGATAGTGATTTTACTCATCGTTTTCCACAGGTGAAATGGGATTTAAATCCTATTTATTTGGAACAAGATCGACTGATTACCTCCGCAGGAACAGCCGCTTCCATAGATTGTTGTCTTTCTATTGTCCGTAAATTATATGGTGTGAAAATTGCCAATCATATTGCCCGAATACTGGTTATCCCCCCTCATCGTGAAGGCGGACAAGCACAATTTATCGAACGCCCTATTTCTCGTTCCACACCTAATCATAATATCAATGCGTTGCTTGCTTATTTAAATGAAAATTTGACCGCACTTCATTCGACTAATAGCCTTGCCGAACGTTTGTCAATGAGCCGTAGCACTTTCACCCGACATTTTCGCAAAGCAACCGGAATGTCATTAAATCAATGGTTAATTGAAGCAAGGCTACAACGAGCAAGAGAGCTTTTGGAAAGCACAGATTTATCTATCACTGACATTGCAGAACAAAGTGGATTTCATAGCGATACCGCCTTGCGTCAGCACTTTTTGAAAAAACATAAGATTTCACCGAATCGCTGGCGTAAGCAGTTTCAAATTGAGGAGGTTTAGATCTTTTTATTTTAAAGTGCGGTCAGATTTTTAGATGTTTTTACAAATTCAATTCAAAATTAGACCGCTTGTGTGATCTAAACTCAGTCTATTCCTCTTCCCTCTCCCCGTTAGGAAATTTGATTAGATAAAAATAAAAAAGGTGGGCCAAAATGCTCACCTTCTAAACTCATATTTTGTAATTATCCGAATACTTTTTCCAAATGTGCTTGGTAGTCTGCTAAGTATTGTTCTACTTGTGGATTTTTAATCACATCGTTACATAAGAATGTCGGCAGACGGGTCAAACCGATGAACTCGTTGAGTTTGTGGAAAGGCATGTACACAGCATCTACGCCTTTGCCTTCGAAGAAATCGCCTTCACGGGTGAACGCTTCAATCGGCGCATTCCACGTAAGCGAAAGCATGTGTTTTTTGCCTTGCAACAAGCCACCTGTGCCGTAGCCTTCAGTCGGATTGACACGATGGCGCCCATCACTATGGTAAAGCTTGCCGTGTCCCGCGGTTAATACTTCGTCTATGTATTTTTTCACTGTCCAAGGTTCGTGCATCCACCAACCTGGCATCTGCCAAATCACGGCATCCATCCACAAGAATTTTTCGATTTCTGCTTCAATATCATAGCCGGCATCAATCACGGTTTCTTGTACATTGTGTCCAAGTGCGGTCAAAACTTCTTTCGCTTTTTTGTGAAGTGTGTGGTTTAACTCACCATGTGAATGTCCGAAATCTTTACCACCGTCTAATAATAAAATATTCATTTTTTCTCCTTTAGCTGATAATTTACCGATTACTAAGCACTTTACTAATGCAACAATTTAACCAATCAATAAGCGCCAACTATTAAACGTACTACTCAAATTCGAGAGTTTGATAGAAGTTAAAAGCGCAATAAAAAAGCCTTGAAGTCATTATTTTCAAGGCTTTAAAGTCTTTCATAGGACTTGATAGGTTTATTTTGTGGTGGAGCTGGCGGGAGTTGAACCCGCGTCCGAAATTACTCTACCTTCAGTACTACACGTTTAGTCTCGTCTTTAATTTCACTTAAGCATGCGGACAGACACGCTAAACTTAAGCTAGTTTGATTCAATTTAGTGCTTCGATCCTCAAACAGCGGCTTCCACACGATCTCGTTTCGGTTTGACTCCGCTTTATCCCCGTCTTACGAGCGGAAGCTGGGGAGCGAAGGCTATGAGCAGGTTATTAAGCTGCTAAAGCGTATTGTTCGTCGTTTGCGACTATTTTTTTGCGGTTTATTTACGAGGCCTACCGCACCTCGACGTGCACCTTGGGCTTCGCTAATCCCGTCGAATCCAGAATCAGCCCCAAAATCGTTCGGCAGTTTATCAAAAAATCCAAGAAAGGAAAAGAAGCTATTTATTAACCAGAGAAGTTAGGGTAAAATTTTGCCACTTTTTTATAAGGAATCGAATAATGAAAACATTAAAATCTCTGACCGCACTTTCATTAGGTGCATTATGTTTAGCATTTAACACACAAGTTATTGCAAAAGAAGCAACACCTGCAAAAGCATCACAAGCAACTCAACAAGTGGCAAAAGCGAGTGATAACATCGACAAATACCTTGCTATCAATATCGGTAATCGTGAAATGGTGGTTGACGAAAATGGCCAAGCATTAAGTGCATTCAAACATGAAATCACTAACATTGGTCAAAAACCAATCAAAAATATTCAATGGGTGGGCGTCTATGTGAATAACCGTAAAGTTATTTATAGCCAAGATATGCAAATCAATTTAGAAACCCCATTACAACCGGGTAAATCCATCAATATTAATTTACAAATTCCGTTTGTTCAATTGGCTGAAGATGCACGTAAAGTCTTTATGAACCAACAAGAAAAAATTGATGTTTATCCTATTGAACGCGTTATCCTATTTGGTGATAAAACCGTTCTCTCAGATCGTTAATTTTCTTATCTAGCCCACGTAATGTGGGCTTTTTAATAGCTGTATAGTTGAACAGTTATTTTCTTTCCGATATACTAAAAACACGCCTAATTTTGACCGCACTTACCGCATGAGTTCCACCCGAAAAATCATTCACATTGACATGGATTGCTTTTATGCCTCTGTTGAAATCCGTGAAAATCCAACGCTACAGGGCAAACCTGTTGCAGTGGGTGGAAGTTCTCGACAACGTGGTGTGCTTACCACCTGTAACTATGAAGCACGAAAATTTGGACTACACAGTGCGATGCCAACGGCACAAGCCATCAAAAAATGTCCGAATCTGATTTTAGTGCCAGTTAATATGCCGCTTTATAAACAGGTATCCGCACAAATTCATCAGATCTTTCAACGCTATACGTCTATTATTGAGCCACTTTCCTTAGATGAAGCCTATTTAGATGTCACGGATTGTACACAATGTTCAGGATCCGCCACGTGGATCGCACAAGAAATTCGCCAAGCCATTTTTGATGAGTTAAAACTGACCGCCTCAGCCGGTGTGGCGCCCCTTAAATTTCTCGCCAAAATTGCCTCCGATATGAATAAGCCAAATGGGCAATTTGTGATTCAACCTCATGAAGTGGAGCAATTTGTAAAAACGCTACCATTGAAGAAAATCCCGGGTGTGGGCAAAGTCACCTCTGAACGTTTATTGAAAATGGGGTTAGAAACTTGTGAAGATGTGCAAAAACTCGATCAATCTATTCTGCTAAATATCTTCGGTAAAATGGGTAAGCGAATTTGGGATTTTAGCCATGGCATTGATGAGCGAGAAATCCAAGCTCATCGAGAACGAAAATCTATCGGCGTGGAACGCACTTTATCCGAAAATATTAGCCATATTGAACAAGGTATAGCGCTGCTAGATAATCTCTATGCCGAGCTTATTCGCCGTATTGAACGAAGTGCACCGAATATCCCTTTAACCGCTTTTCGCAAAATTGGGGTGAAATTAAAGTTTGAAGATTTTCAGGTGACAACCTTAGAAAAAACTGGCTTGCCTTTATCACTAAAAAGCTTTCAGCAATTACTAGAACAAATTTGGCAACGTAGCCAGGGGAAGTCTATTCGTCTTGTGGGATTACACGTGATGTTACCGGAAGAAAGCCATTTAGAACAAATGAGCTTGTGGTAAAACACAAAGGAAAATGACCGCACTTTTATTCATTCCGTTCAAATTAGAATTGAAAAAACAAAAGTGCGGTCATTTTTTATGAATTTGTTGAGTTGGTCGATAAGCCGAGTTCTGTCGTGGACAATCATTCCTCTAGGCGACAAATTACTCTGCCGCTCAAGCAACCTACCCGAACTCTGGACGGGCCACCCATTGAGTTCCTATTTGGTCTTGCTACGAGTGGAGTTTACCTTGCTGCACGTTGTTACCAACGGCACGGTGTGCTCTTACCACACCCTTTCACCCTTACCGTTTTCACGGCGGTCTGCTCTCTGTTGCACTGGTCGTCGGCTCACGCCGCCCGGACGTTATCCGGCACTCTGCCCTTTGTAGCTCGGACTTTCCTCTCGTTTACTTGTCCCACTAGGTCGTGCGAACACGGTTAAGGGCTTCAATAAACCAGCGATTGTCTAACCAACTCGCGGCGTAGTATAGGGGGAATTCAAAGGGCGGTCAAATTTTCATTCTTATTTTTAATAACTTCCGCTAGAATAGCTCTACAAAACACGGTTATTTTCAACCGCACTTCTATCATAAGGATCTCCTATGAATTATTTACAAATCGCACGAGAAACGCTTTCTGTTGAAAGCCAAGCGCTCGCACAACTAAGCCAACGCTTGGATGATGAGTTTTCTCAAGTTGTGGATCTTATCCTTGCTTGCGAAGGTCGTTTAGTTATCGGTGGTATTGGTAAATCAGGGCTAATCGGCAAAAAAATGGTGGCGACTTTTGCTTCCACGGGAACCCCAAGTTTCTTCCTTCACCCAACCGAGGCATTTCATGGCGATTTAGGTATGTTAAAACCCATCGACATCGTGATGCTGATTTCTTATAGCGGTGAAACCGATGATGTAAATAAACTCATTCCAAGTTTGAAAAACTTTGGTAATAAAATTATCGCCCTAACCAGCAATAAAAACTCGACACTTGCTCGCCATGCAGATTATGTTTTAGATATCACCGTAGAGCGTGAAGTCTGTCCAAATAACCTCGCACCAACCACTTCTGCGTTAGTCACTTTAGCTTTAGGCGATGCTCTTGCGGTTTCATTAATTACTGCGCGTCATTTCCAACCTGCTGACTTTGCGAAATTCCATCCAGGTGGAAGCCTTGGTCGTCGTTTGTTATGCAAAGTGAAAGATCAAATGCAAACTCGCCTACCGATTACCACTCCTGATACTAGCTTTACTGATTGCTTAAGCATTATGAATGAAGGTCGTATGGGTGTGGCATTAGTGATGGAAAACCAACAACTTAAAGGTATTATTACTGATGGTGATGTGCGCCGAGCATTAACGGCTAATGGTGCTGATACGCTTAATAAAACTGCGAAAGAATTGATGACCTCTTCACCGAAAACTATTCATGAAAATGAATTCTTAGCGAAAGCGGAAGACTTGATGAAAGAGAAGAAAATCCACTCTCTTGTTGTGGTCAATGATGAAAATAATGTTGTGGGTTTAGTGGAGTTCTCAAGCTAATGATTAACGAAAAATTAAAGAAAATTAAATTGGTCATCACCGATGTTGATGGCGTATTAACTGACGGACTACTCCATTATGATGCAAATGGAGAAGCCATTAAAAGCTTCCATGTGCGCGATGGACTTGGTGTCAAAATGTTGATGGATGCAGGTATTCAGGTAGCCGTATTATCAGGTAGAGATTCCGCGATTTTACGTAAACGAATAAGTGATCTTGGAATTAAGTTGTTCTTTTTAGGTAAGCTTGAAAAAGAAAGCACTTGTTTGGATCTCATGAAACAAGCAGGTGTTACCGCAGAACAAACTGCCTATATTGGCGATGACAGCGTCGATCTCCCTGCTTTTGCAACCTGTGGACTTTCTTTTGCTGTGGCAGACTCTGCGCCTTATGTGCAAAATGCTGTGGATTATATACTTTCACTTGGCGGCGGGAAGGGTGCATTCCGTGAAATGTCCGATATGATTTTACATGCTCAGGGCAAAGATGAAGTCTATACTTCAGCCAAAGGCTTTTTAAAATCTGTCAAAAATATGGGCCAATAGCACTATTCAAAACGCCTAAAAAAATAACCGCACTTTGATTATTCAAAAGTGCGGTTATTTCTTTTTATGTTTTATTGATTTGCCGGTAAAGCACCCGAATTCCAAGTTGGTGCTTCAGCTGGTTTTTTCACTTGCAACATAAAGCGCTGATTTGCCGTTGCTTGCGGTTGAACGATCGTACCTGACGGAGTCGAAAACGAAATGCCGCCTTTCAACAATTGTTGTACACTACCGGTATTAAATTCAGCCCCTTTCCAACCAAGGTTGAAATCATAACCTGATGAAACCCAGAACTCTGAATTTTTACGTACCAAATGTTGATACTTCGGTGTAATCGCAATATGTACCAATACACGATCACCTAAAGAATTCAATTCAAACTTACGAACAGTACCCACTTCAACACCGCGATAAAGCACAGGTGAGCCTTCCGTTAAATTCATCGCATCACTGGTTTCCAAAATAAATGGCACGCCATTGCTGTATTTATTTCGAGGTTGTGCGGTTTGCGCTAAATTAAACTGTGTTTTTGATGGGCCTTTGCCTAACTCAATATCAATGTAAGGCTGTAAAAGGCTATCTAAGTTTTCAATTCCACCCGCTGAGATTTGTGGGGAAATCACTTTAAATACCGTACCTTCTTTTGCAATCATCCCCATATAACTTGGATTAATTAATGCTTTTGCTGTGATACGATTTATTTTTTGATCAAGGGCAATCTGCTCAACTTCACCCACATTCATACCAAGATAACGCAAGCTCATTCCTTTACTTAAAGCGGTTGCATCATCTGTTATTAACGTAATCACTTGTCCTGCTGATTTAGCTCGCAGTTCACTTGGATAAAGTGTTTTATTTTTGCCTGAACCCGTATTATCAAAACTAATTGCGCCTTTTAATGAACGAGCAACCGGTGAAGCCTGGATACTAATGCCTTTCGGCGTAATATCAATCTGTGCCGCACTTTCAACCCAGAATACGCTTTTATCTGTTAGAAGATCTTGATAAGCAGGATAAATATACACATCAATATCAAAATTATTGGCTTTCGGTCTTACGTTAATAATTTTACCCACTTCAAACTGGCGATAAAGCACCACAGAACCTTTGCTAATACTTGGCAAATTCGTGGAATGTAACACAATCGTTGGATTCACTAAGTTGCCCGTAACGCCCGTTTCTGCACTGCTAATATCCTTATAAAGTGGATATGTAGAATGCGGTGCGCCACTTCCTTTTTTCGCTAATACACGCACGCCACCTTGCAACCATTTTGATGGTGTTGCAGATTCAAAACGTAAGCCATCAATACCCAAACTCACATCAAAATTAGAGGCAGCGACAAACTGGGTATTTTCATGAATAAGATTGCGATACTCTGACGCAATCGCCACTTCAAATTTGACACCATCAACATTTAAGTGCTGCTTCACAATTTGCCCAATGGCAATATTGTTATAAAACACGGATTGCCCTTCCGCGATACCATAAGTCTCTGGTGCCGTTAAGGTTAAAACCAACGTATTTGGTGCTTTGAGCAATAACTCATTTTCACGAATGACTTCGAATTGCGTTTTGCTTTCTCCACTTCCTGGAATAATTTCGAAATAATCACCACGGAAGAATTTCTGTGGGTTAGCAATATCGCCTAAATCTAACTTACGATTTTTCAACACAATATGTGTATTGGTTTTTAATAGATTAGCCTGGCTTGGCTCAATTAATAATGTCCCTTGTAAAATATCTTCATTGTTTTCGACTGTTCTTAAAGACGAAAGCAAACCAACTTGCTCATCACCATAATAAACTGAAGTTTGTCCAGCTTGTAAACCTGCTGAAACAGGTAGAGTCACCTCAACTTCAATCCCACGTTTAGCCGCTTGTAAATTAGAATAAAGGATATAATTACTGTTAGTCACTGCTTGCGGGCTATCTGATGGCGAGTCGAATGATACTGCACCTTGCACCACCGCATTTAAACTTTCCACTGCCACATTCATACCGGATGAATTAATGTTGGCGTTAATACCGCTAATATTCCAGAAACGTGAATCTTTCTTCACAAAATGCGCAAAGGCCTTATCAATTACTACATCAATTTCAACCTTATTGTCTTTATTGAATCGATAATCATAAATTTTCCCGACTGGCATTTTTTTGAAATACACAGAAGCACCGATCGAAATTGAACCTAAATCATCTGAAATTAAATGAATTAACAAATCCCCTGGATTGACTTGCGCAATAGGACCTTGCTCTTCCGCAATAAATTCATCTTCAGAGTCACCATCACCAGGCTGGAGCGTAATATAATTTCCTGAAACTAAAGAGTCTAAACCCGAAATCCCCGCAAGAGACACACTCGGCTGAACAAGCCAGAACTTGGTATTTTCTTTTAACACTTCTGTTGCTTCAGAATAAATATTTGCCTCAACTTTCACTTTTTGCATATTGTCGGTAAAGTTAACCTTCTTCACGACACCAATTTGCAAACCTTGATAGCGAATAGGGGTTTTATCTGCAACGAGCCCAGCCCCATTAGAGAACGTGATCGTAATAGTCTTTCCTCGTTCTTGTACAATTTGGAAAAATAAAATGGCACCAATACATAATGCGATAAAAGGTAACAACCAAAACGGTGAGATGCGTTTATTCTTACGTAATAACGCTTCTACATTGTTAGATTGCTCATCAATAGATTGAGATTCTGGTTTATTGTTTTCTGTCATAAATTTTCCAAATTAATCGACTATCAAACTGAGAAGTTGAAATCATAGTTAAAAACACTGCTGCACCGAAATAAAATGCCGCAGGGCCTACAGTAAAATTAATAATCTGTCCGCGTGTTACTAGAGACATCATCAAGGCTAGCACAAAAAGATCCAGCATTGACCAACGTCCTACAAAGTGAACGATATGTAATAGCCGCATTTGCCATTTAATTGAATGTCGCCATTTAAAATGCACGCTTGCCAGTAAATACAACATAATGAGGATTTTGCTTACTGGCACAAAAATACTGGCGAAGAATACCACGAAAGCAACAAAATAGCTGCCCATGCTTATAAATGACATTACACCCGACATCAAGGTATCTTGTGACAAACTTCCTGTCAAATAAACGCCAGATATTGGGAGCAAATTTGCAGGGAAAAGCATGATAATCCCCGCCACTAATGTCGCCCAAACACGTTGTAATTTTACACTCTCTGGTATTTCAATAAGCGATGCACAACGTGGGCAAATGGCTCGATGACGGTGATCGTATTGTTGATCTTCTTTTAAAAAAGTGTAATCGCAAGCGGTACAAAGCTCTAACGGTTTATCACTTTTGGTAACCGGTTTCTGATCGGGATAAAAATCATGCCATAAATCATCTAAATTAATTTTAATGAATAATAAAGTGGTTAAAAGCGCAGTAAAAACAAAAGCAATTAAATACACATCCACTTCTAATGTGGCATATTCGCGCACTTTAAACATGGTAACAGCCAGTGCAACTAAATAGACGTCGAACATCACCCAAGGCTTAATATAACCCACAAATAATAAGACATTACGAGGCTTAATTTTGAGTAATTTAGAAATCTGCAACATAATGACTAAAATTGCAAAAGAGACAGGCATTAAAACAGCACAGATGAAAATCATAAATGCAGTATAGGAATATCCCTCTACTGCCATTTTCCAAATCCCTTTCCAAACAGAAGCATCAATTTTGGTACCTAGTAAATCTAAGCTCAATAAAGGATAGCCTAAAGCAAATGGCATTAAAATTAAGATAGAAAGGGCGATTAATGAACAACGTTTAAGTGACCAACGACTTCCCGATTGCAATTTATGATGGCAACGCGGACATTGCGCGTATTCCCCTTCTTGAGGACGACAAACAGACACCGTTGCATCGCATCCTATGCAACGCACAAGTTTATAAGTAGCATGAGTAAAATCAGGTGTTTTTGTCATTATTTCATCAAAAATTTAAAAAGTGGACTATTTTAGCCTTAATTAAGGGGATTTGTGAAGTTATACATCTGTACTAGAAACGGAATTATTCCGCCCAACCATTGTCAATCCTTATAAAAGTGCGGTAAACTGTGCAAGTTTTTATTTTTATCCTAGGAAAACGCAGAAATGACAGATTCTCAAGTTGAAGCCCAAGCTGAAAATAATGCTGAAGGCGTTCAAAAATTAACTGATACAAAAGCGATTATTGCATATCTTGTGGAAAAATTCCCGCTTTGCTTTATTGCAGAAGGTGAAGCAAAACCATTAAAAATTGGTCTTTTCCAAGATCTTGCAGAAGCATTAAAAGATGATGAACGTGTCAGCAAAACTCAATTACGTCAGGCTTTACGTCAATACACTTCTAACTGGCGCTATTTACACGGCTGCCGTGAAGGTGCTGAACGTGTGGATTTATACGGCAACCCTGCTGGTGTATTAGACGCAGAACACGTTTCTCATGCGGCGCAACAATTAGCAGAAGCAAAAGCTAAATTTGCAGAAAAACGCAAAGCAGAATTAGCAGCGAAAAAAGCACAACAAAAACGACCTGCTCGTAAACCAAATTCAAATCAAGCCCCTCGCAAACCAAAAGCCCCACAAGTAAAACTAAGTGAGGTTGATTTCACAACACTTTCTGCGGGTAGCAAAGTGAAAGTGAAAGTGGCTGAACAAGCGAAAAATGCGACCGTATTAAATGTGGAAAAAGATGGCGCACGCGTAGAACTTGAAAATGGTTTAGTGATGACTGTCACAGCAGATCGTTTATTTGCCTAATAATTTATTTCTTATCGGGAAAGGTTAAATGAAATTACATACAACCAAAAGTCTTATTGCGACAGCAATTTTAGGTGCGTTATTTCTTCATTCGTCTGATACATTTGCTGTACAGCCGAAATTAAAGCAAAGTGATATTACGATTCCTTCGGCAACTGATGCAAATCAGTTGGCAACGAAACGTGCAACGACACGTTTAACCCAATCACATTATCGTAAATTCCAGCTTGATGACGCCTTTTCCGAAAAGATTTTTGATCGTTATATTAAAAGTTTAGATTACAGCCATAACACCTTTTTAAAATCAGATATTGATGATTTACGTGCTAAATATGGCTCAAAATTAGATGACCAACTTAATGAGGGCGATCTTTCAGCGGCATTTGCTATTTACGATCTGATGATGAAACGTCGTTATGAGCGTTATGCTTATGCTCTATCTCTATTGGATAAAGAACCTGATTTAAAAGGTAATGATCAAATTGAGATCGATCGTGAAAAAGCTGCTTTCCCAGCAACGGAAGAAGATGCGAATAAGCTTTGGGAAGAACGCGTCAAAAATGATGTAATCAGCCTGAAATTAAAAGATAAAAAATGGCCTGAAATTAAGGAAAAACTCACTAAACGTTACAATTTAGCGATTCGTCGATTAACTCAAACCAAAGCAGATGATATTGTTCAAATTTATATTAATGCTTTTGCTCGAGAAATTGACCCACATACAAGCTACCTTGCGCCACGTACTGCAAAAAGCTTTAATGAAAGCATGAACCTTTCTTTAGAAGGGATTGGTGCAACATTACAATCTGAAGATGACGAAACCAGCATTAAGTCTTTAGTGCCTGGCGCACCAGCTGAACGCAGTAAAAAATTACAAGCAGGTGATAAAATCATTGGTGTGGGCCAAGAAAAAGGCGAAATCGAAGATATTATCGGCTGGCGTTTAGAAGATATCGTTGACAAAATCAAAGGTAAAAAAGGAACAAAAGTTCGTCTTGAAATTGAACCTGCAAAAGGTGGAAAAAGCCGTATTGTTACCTTAGTTCGCGATAAAGTCCGTATTGAAGACCAAGCGGCAAAACTCACTGTTTCTAAGGTAGATGGTGAAACCGTTGGTGTCATTAAAATTCCAAGTTTCTATATTGGCTTAACTGATGATGTGAAAAAATTATTAGTAGATGCTGAGAAGAAAAAAATTGGCGCTTTAATTGTGGATCTTCGTGAGAATGGCGGCGGTGCATTAACAGAAGCCGTGGCATTAAGCGGTTTATTCATCACTGATGGTCCTGTGGTACAAGTACGAGATGCATATCAACGTATTCGTGTACACGAAGATGATGACAATGCTCAGCAATATAAAGGGCCATTGTTGGTAATGATTAATCGTTTCAGTGCATCAGCCTCTGAAATTTTTGCTGCGGCAATGCAAGATTACAATCGTGGTATCATTATTGGGCAAAACACCTTTGGTAAAGGTACCGTACAACAAAGTCGTTCATTAAACTTTGTTTACGATTTAGACCAAACACCACTTGGTGTGTTGCAATATACTATCCAAAAATTCTATCGAATTAATGGTGGTTCAACCCAATTAAAAGGTGTGTCAGCAGATATTAATTTCCCTGAAATTATTGATGCCAAAGAAATTGGGGAAGAAAAAGAAGATAACGCATTACCTTGGGATAAAATTCCACCTGCGACTTATTCAGAAACCAACAAAGCACGTAAAGATGTTGAAGCATTAAATGAAAAACATCTAGAGCGTATTGCAAAAGATCCTGAATTTATTGCTTTAAATGAAGATCTTAAAATCCGTGATGAACGTCGTGAGCGCAAATTCTTATCATTGAATTTCCAAGAGCGCAAATCGGAAAATGATAAAGATGATGCGAGACGTTTAAAAGATCTCAATGATCGTTTTAAACGTGAAGGTAAAAAAGCATTAAAAGACATTGATGATTTGCCAAAAGACTATGAAGCACCTGATTTCTTCTTAAAAGAAGCGGAAAAAATGGCAGCTGATTTAGTTAAACTTAATGCGAATCAACAAAAAGTGGATGCTGAAATAAAACAAGAAGCGGAAAAAGCAACAAAATAACGATTATTTTGACCGCACTTTAGCAGATGAAAAAACTGAAGTGCGGTTATTTTTTATGAATATTTTTAAAGGTACAGCAATGTTAAAAGGAACAATGAAATTAAGCGCATTAGTCTTATCATTATCAATGATGACGTCAGGTTGTGCGTTAGCTGAATGGGCCAAAACAGTTGGGCAGCCTCAACAAGCCGAAAATAAAGGCGTTGATATGTCTAAATTAAGTCCTGAAGAGCGAGCAAAACTTGAAGCTGAAATAAAAGAAGATCAAGCTCGTTTAGCCGCAGAAAAGCAAGCGATGCTAGAGATGTCATTAACGCATGAAATTGGTGAACAAAATCTACAGTTCAAACCAATTTTGGCAAAATTATATGCTGATAATAAATATGACTTAATGTGGAAAGACAAGGCGGCTGAGAAACAATTCCTACGTGAATATGCCGCCATGGTGGCATCAGGCATTTCTAAACGTTCAGCTCAATCGTTAGTCAATTTACATAACGCTGAAAAAACGGGTGGACTCACCTATGATGTATTATTAAGTGATGCTTTCCTTGATTACTTGTATTACAGCAAGAACGTAAATCAACAAGCACAACGTTGGTTATACGCAACGAATGCTTATAAACCAGAATTACCAAATCAAGAAATTATTGACCAATGGCAAAGTGCGGTTAAAAACAATGCTGTTTCTGGCTTTGTAAATGGATTATCTAACCATAATCGTTTATACCGTGAAACCGTACAAGCACTTCCATCGATGATTTCAGCTTCAGGTATTTCTGCAATGGGTAAAAAACTTGCCCTTAATGCACAACGCTTACGCGTCATTCCTGATTTTGAAAATGGAATCTTTGTTAATATTCCAAGCTATCAATTGAAATATTATCGTGATGGTAAAGCAATTTTAGAATCACGCGTTATCGTAGGGAAAAATGAACGTCGTACACCGGTAATGTACAGCCGTTTGAGCAATGTGGTTGTTAATCCACCTTGGAATGCCCCAACACGTTTAATCAATGAAGATATTTTACCGAAATTAAAACGTGACCCAGGCTATGCGGCTGCACACAACTACTCTATTTTGGATAGCAAAGGTAATACTATCGATCCTTACTCAATTAATTGGAGTAGCATTGGTGATAAATTCCCGTACCGTATCCGTCAAGCTGCTGGCGACAGTGCATTAGGTAACTATAAATTTAATATGCCAAGCTCTGATGCGATTTATCTTCACGATACACCAAATCATAGCTTATTCAGCAAAAAAGACCGTGCATTAAGCTCAGGTTGTGTGCGTGTAGAAAAATCCGATCAACTTGCCTCTATTCTGCTACAAGAAGCTGGTTGGTCAGAAGATAAAAAACGTAACGTTTTAGAAAGTAAGAAAACAACTTCTGCAAACATTCGTACAAATGATCCTGTATTCTTATATTATGTGACTGCATGGGTTGAAAACGGCCAAACACAAGTTTTACCGGATATTTATAAATACGACGATGCCGCGACTTTTAATGGTATTGACTGGGCAGTTGTAAAAAAATATCTTTAAACAATATTCACGCTAGAACTTTTTAAAGAAAAAATTGTCTAGGGTGAGAGATGGGTAATAAAAGAGACTAAAAAAATGGGTAACATTGACAAAAATCGTCGTAAATGGCTTTCATTAGGCGGCATCGTTTTAGGCGCAAGCATGATGCCGAGTACGGTGTTAGCAATGGTCTCTACCCCTAAACCTCGTATTCTCAGCTTCTATAATGTCAACACCAATGAACGATTAAGCGGTGAGTTCTCAGCAACAACTGGATTTAATCGTTCATTACTTGGTAAACTTGATTACTTCATGAGAGATCGCCGTACTGACCAAGTACGCCGAATGGATCCGAATCTCTTCATGAAGTTTTATCATTTACAAAGTGATTTAGGTTTACGTACTGCACAAATTGATGTGATTTGTGGCTATCGTAGTGCAGCGACAAATGCCATGCGTCGTAGACAAAGTCGAGACGTAGCAAGCAACAGCTATCATATTAAAGGTCAAGCGATTGATTTTAAAATCCCTGGTGTACCTTTAGCAAGATTACGCCAAGCAGCCGAAAATCTTGATAGCGGTGGTGTAGGATATTACCCGTATAGTAATTTTATTCACGTGGATACTGGCCCTGTAAGAACATGGCGTGGTGCATAAAAAACAGTTTAATTTTAGACCGCACTTTAGTGCGGTTTTTTTGTTATCAACGATAAGGAAAAAAGATGAATATTGAAATTATTCCAGTTACAGCCTTTCAGCAAAATTGCTCTCTTATTTGGGATGATGAAAAAAATGCGGCAATTATCGATCCTGGTGGTAATGCGGAAAAGCTTATTCAACGCATTGAGGAATTAGAATTAAACCTAAAAGCAGTCTTATTGACGCATGGTCATCTTGATCATGTTGGTGCTGCTGAAGCGATTCGCGATCATTTTAATATTGAAATCTGGGGCTCACAGGAAGAAGATGGTTTCCTTTTTGAAAGTCTACCACAGCAATCTCAGCAGTTTGGATTACCTTATATTTCTGCATTTACACCTGATCGCTGGTTTAATCAAGAAGGCGAAAAAATTCAAATTGGAGCCTTTACCTTTGAAATTCTTCATCTTCCTGGTCATACACCTGGTCACATTGGTTTTATTGAACATGAAAAAAATATTGCTTTTACTGGCGATGTCCTTTTCCAAAACAGTATTGGTCGTACGGACTTCCCTCGTGGGGATTTCGACACATTGATCTCATCAATCAAAAATAAATTATTTACATTAAATGATGATATGGTTGTCATTGCGGGACATGGTCCTTACACAACCATTGGACAAGAAAAACGAAGCAATCCGTTTTTGAAGTAAAGATCTAAATTTGGGGTAAAAAAAAGCTCCTAATTTCTTAGGAGCACCAAAAAGGAATTTATGAATAAAATCTCTAAAGTTTAGCTTTATCAAAGGAATCTCGATAAAACGCTAACGATTATATTGACATATTCTGACAAATGCAAGCTTTTTCTTTACACTAATTTACAAATCTTTACAGTTTGCTATTTTTATAACCACTTCGACGGCTTTTTCCATCCCTTCAAGGGTCACTAATTCATGTTTGCTATGGAAATTATAGCCACCAGTAAAGATATTTGGACAAGCTAATCCTTTTTCCGCTAAAAATGCCCCATCGGTTCCACCCCGTATTGGTTTGTGATTTGGTGTAATACCACAAGCTTTCATTGCTGCATCAGCAAGCCTAATCGACTGTGGAACATTTTTGACTGTGTCATACATATTTTTGTAACTGTCTTCAATGACACATTCCACAGGTTCCTTCAAACTTTTCTCTCTATTAAATTTTTCTACAAGTTGATAAATAAACGCTTTACGTTGCTCAAAATTAGCTTGGTCAAAATCTCGAATCAGATAATGTAATTCAACTTTCTCAATATCCCCTTTAAAATCATCTAAATGGAAAAAACCTTCTTTTCCTGATGTTTTTTCGGGAACATCATCTTTTGGAAAACCTTGTTGAAACTCACAAGCTAAGGTAAGCGCATTCACTAATTTATTTTTCGCATACCCTGGATGAATCCCCCGGCCTTTAAAGGTGATTTTTGCCGTTGCCGCATTAAAATTCTCATACTCTAGCTCACCCACTTCCCCACCATCAATGGTATATGCCCAATCACAAGGGAAATCGTCTAATGGAAAATAATGCATACCTAAACCAATTTCTTCGTCAGGCGTAAATGCCACTCGAATGTTGCAATGTGGGATATTTTCCTGTTGTAAGACAGAAAGTGCGGTCATAATTTCTGCGATTCCAGCTTTATTATCCGCACCAAGTAAAGTAGTTCCATCTGTCACAATCAAAGTTTTGCCAATAAGCTGATGTAAAAATGGATAATACACGGGACTAATAAACTCTTCCCCTAAACCTAATGCGATATCTCCCCCCCGATAGTTTTCGATCACTTCGGGTTGAACATTTTTACCGCTGCATTGTGGTGAGGTATCTAAGTGGGAAATAAAACCTATGGTTTGTGTTAAATCAGGATGATTTGAGGGTAAATAAGCCGTGACGACGGCATGTTTAGTCACATTGACATCTTGTAAACCAAGTTCAATTAATTCTTGCTGCAAATGCAAAGCTAATTTCATTTGTCCTGGCGAACTGGGTGAATGTTTTGCAGACGATTTAGATTGCGTATCAAACGCGACATAAGTTAAAAATCGCTGTAATAATTCATTGTTATTATGTTCTTCCATTTTAAAATTCTCCTTTATATCGGCACTAGTCTAATCCCAAAATTCGTTACAGTTCTTGATATATAACAATAAAGTAGAGAGTTATAAGATTTTCTGAAAAAAGTGCGGTTAAATTTTCGATAATTTTTTCCTAAAAACACGATTAAATCCTTTTCATCATTAACAATTCGCTATATCATATCTGTTCAATTTTATGTCGCCCCTGCATCATTTTTTGCAGGTTTATTTCTACTCAGTACCAATCAAATTGGTGAAATTAGGGAGAAAACCAAAGCTAGTGGAAAATCTGGTTCAAAACAAGCCTATTATTGAGCTTCGTTCTATCAAAAAATCCTATGGTTCCAACACAATCATTAATGATTTCAATCTAACCATTAATAACGGTGAATTCGTCACAATTCTTGGCCCTTCAGGCTGTGGTAAAACTACAGTTTTGCGTTTATTAGCGGGTTTAGAAGAATTAGATGAAGGTCATATTATTTTGGACGGTGAGGACATTACTAATGTTCCGGCGGAAAAACGCCACATTAACACCGTATTCCAAAGTTATGCATTATTCCCGCACATGACTATTTTTGATAACGTGGCTTTTGGTTTGCGTATGCAAAAAGTAGCAGAAAGCGAGATTAAACCTCGTGTTCTGGATGCATTGCGTATGGTGCAATTAGAGGAAATGGCCGACCGTAAACCAGCTCAACTTTCTGGTGGTCAGCAACAACGTATCGCGATTGCTCGTGCTGTTGTGAATAAGCCAAAAGTGTTGCTACTGGATGAATCATTATCTGCGCTGGATTATAAGTTACGTAAGCAAATGCAAAACGAACTTAAGCAATTACAGCGTCAACTTGGCATTACCTTTATTTTCGTTACCCACGATCAAGAAGAAGCGATCACCATGTCTGACCGTATCGTCTTATTGCGTAAAGGTAAAATTGCACAAGATGGTTCACCACGTGAAATCTATGAAGATCCAGCCAATTTATTCGTCGCTCGCTTCATTGGTGAAATTAATGTATTTGATGCCACTGTGATTGAACGTAAATCTGACGATGAACTACTTGCTAACGTAGAAGGTCGTGTATGTGATATCCACACGAGCATCTCTGCTGAAAAAGATCAAAAACTACAAGTGTTATTACGCCCAGAAGATATTGTGATTGAAGAGCTTGACGAAAATGAGCACTCAAATGCAATTATTGGTCGCATTGTGGATCGTACCTATAAAGGGATGACGCTTGAATCTACAGTAGAATTTGATCACAACGGTAAACGCGTATTAGTGAGCGAATTCTTTAACGAAGATGACCCACATATGGATCACAGCGTTGGTCAACGTGTAGGTATTACATGGCACGAAGGTTGGGAGGTTGTACTCAACGATGAAGATAATCAATAATAAATTCCAGAAAATTACTGTTGCAATTATCTTCAGTTGGTTAATCTTCTTTGTGCTAATTCCAAACTTATTAGTATTAACCGTAAGTTTTTTAACCCGAGATGGTAGCGACTTTTATGCTTTGCCATTTACTTTAGATAACTACACTAACCTGTTTAATCCGCTTTATGCACAGGTAGTGTGGAACTCATTGTATATGTCTGGCATCGCGACGATTATTTGCTTACTCATTGGCTATCCATTTGCCTTTATGGTCAGCAAAATTAATCCAAAATATCGTCCATTTTTGTTATTCCTCGTGGTATTGCCATTCTGGACAAACTCACTGATTCGTATCTATGGGATGAAAGTATTCCTTGGTGTGAAAGGTGTGTTAAATACCATGTTAATGGATATGGGCATTTTGAGTGAGCCTATTCGTATTTTAAATACCGAAGTAGCTGTAATCATTGGTTTAGTGTATCTCCTTTTACCATTTATGATTCTACCGCTCTACTCTGCTATTGAAAAATTAGATGGACGTTTATTAGAAGCGGCAAGAGATTTAGGCGCGAATGCAGTTCAACGTTTCTTCCGTGTGATTTTGCCATTGACCATGCCAGGTATCGTAGCGGGTTGTTTATTAGTACTATTACCTGCAATGGGTATGTTCTACGTAGCTGACTTACTTGGTGGTGCGAAAGTATTATTAGTCGGTAACGTGATTAAGAGTGAATTCTTAATTTCCCGTAACTGGCCATTCGGTTCAGCAATCAGTATCGGCTTAACCATCTTAATGGCATTATTGATTTTCGTTTACTATCGTGCAAATAAATTGTTGAATAAGAAAGTGGAGTTAGAATAATGAGTCGTTTACTACGTAATATTTTTATGTTTGTGGTATACGCTTATTTGTATATCCCAATTATTATCTTGGTGACTAACTCCTTTAACGAGGACCGTTATGGTTTAAGTTGGAAAGGCTTTAGTTGGAACTGGTATGAGCGTTTATTTAATAACGATACCTTAATCCAAGCTGCGTTCCACTCTGTCACTATTGCTTTCTTTGCTGCAACGTTAGCAACTATTGTGGGTGGTTTAACTGCGATTGCACTTTATCGCTATCGTTTCCGTGGTAAACAAGCAGTAAGTGGTATGTTATTTATCGTCATGATGTCACCAGATATCGTAATGGCGGTTTCTCTACTTGCCTTATTTATGGTTGTAGGGATTTCGCTTGGTTTCTGGTCATTATTATTAGCGCACGTAACATTCTGTCTACCTTATGTTACCGTAACGATTTTCTCTCGCTTAAATGGCTTTGATGCAAGAATGCTTGAAGCAGCGAAAGATTTAGGTGCGAGCGAAGTCACTATTTTGCGTAAAATTATCCTACCACTTGCCTTACCTGCAGTGGTATCAGGTTGGTTATTAAGCTTTACTATTTCATTAGATGATGTTGTTGTATCCTCTTTCGTAAGTGGTGTAAGCTATGAAATCCTACCGTTGCGTATCTTCTCTCTTGTTAAAACAGGGGTAACACCAGAAGTAAACGCGTTAGCCACGATTATGATCGTACTTTCATTAGGATTAGTAATTTTAAGTCAATTAGTTACACGCAAAAATAATCATTAAACATTGATATAAAAAGGTTTCACAAATCTTTTAAGATCAAATAAAATACGCCTTGACGCACAATCAAGGCGTTTTTTATACCTGCAGTAATGCAGGTGGTTTTTTACCCCCTCTTTTACGGAGAACAAAGAAAAATGAAAAAATTTGCAGGTTTGCTTACTGCCGGTTTAGTTGCCGCTACATTGACTGCTTGTAACGACAAAGAAGCCAAGTCTGATGCAACAAAAGCACAGGCTCCAGCAAATGATACTGTGTACTTATATACTTGGACTGAATATGTACCAGATGGTCTGTTAGATGACTTCACAAAAGAAACTGGTATCAAAGTTATCGTAGCAAGTCTTGAATCCAATGAGACGATGTATGCCAAAATGAAAACTCAAGGTGATGCAGGTGGTTATGATGTTATTGCGCCATCTAACTACTTCGTATCTAAAATGGCACGTGAAGGCATGCTACAAGAATTAGATCACAGTAAATTACCTGTTATCAAAGAATTAGACCCTGATTGGCTCAATAAACCTTATGACAAAGGCAATAAATACTCACTTCCTCAGTTGTTAGGTGCGCCAGGTATTGCATTTAATACCAATACCTATAAAGGTTCTGACTTCACTTCTTGGGGTGATTTCTGGAAACCTGAATATGCAAATAAAATCCAATTATTGGATGATGCACGTGAAGTATTCAACATTGCGTTATTAAAAATTGGTCAAGATCCAAACACCAAAGATCCAGCAATTATCAAGCAAGCTTACGAAGAGTTGTTAAAATTACGTCCAAACGTACTTTCTTTCAATTCAGATAACCCTGCAAACTCTTTTATCTCTGGTGAAGTAGAATTAGGTCAGCTATGGAATGGTTCTGTACGTATCGCGAAAAAAGAACAAGCGCCATTAAATATGGTGTTCCCAAAAGAAGGTCCAGTTCTTTGGGTTGATACTTTAGCGATTCCTAAAACCTCTAAAAACCCAGATGGTGCACACAAGTTAATTAACTACTTATTAGGTGCAAAAGCAGCGGAAAAATTGACTTTAGCGATCGGTTACCCAACAGCTAACCTTGAAGCGAAAAAAGTACTTCCAAAAGAAATCACTGAAGATCCAGCTATTTATCCACCAGCAGAAATTCTTCAAAAAAGCTACTGGCAAGATGATGTAGGTGATGCAATCCAATACTATGAACAGTATTACCAAGAGTTAAAAGCAGCAAAATAATGTGCTTTTAAGTGATAACCCAAAGAGCGGTCAAAATTGACCGCTCTTTTTTTTATTTACTGTTATTGAAGAAATCTATTTATAGCGTTTTTTTAACGAGTTTTTATCTTGCTCTTGTAAACGTTCAAGTTTTTCTTTAATTTGAATTTCCATCCCTCTATTAGTTGGGAAATAATACTGAGTATCTTTCAGTTCCGGTGGAAAATAATTTTCCCCTGCGGCATAAGCATTTGGCTCATCATGTGCATAGCGATATTCAGCGCCATAGCCTAATTCTTTCATTAAAGCCGTTGGCGCATTACGTAAATGAGGCGGCACATCAAAATCAGGAAACTCTTTTGCATGTTGTTTTGCTGCATTAAATGCGTTGTAAACTGCATTACTCTTCGGCGCTACGGCCAAATAAATAATGGCTTGCGCAATAGCCCGTTCTCCTTCGTAGGCGCCCACTCTCGTAAAACAATCCCAAGCTGCGAGAGCTACTTGCATTGCTCTTGGATCAGCATTGCCCACATCTTCTGAGGCAATCGCTAATAAACGTCGTGCAACATAAAGAGGATCGCCGCCGGCAGTGATAATTCGTGCATACCAATAAAGTGCAGCATCAGCTGCTGAGCCACGAATGGATTTATGTAAAGCAGAAATCAAATCATAGAAGCGATCACCTTGCTTATCAAAACGCGCTTGTCGTTCACCTAATACTTCTTTCAACAAAGTGCGGTCTAATTTTTTACCGTTTTCTGTTTCAGGAGCCATATCCACCATCAATTCAAGGCAGTTTAAAGCCAGGCGAGCATCACCATTCACATATTCGGCTAATACCTGTAGCAAATTCTCTTCTAAAACTAACCGCTCTTTACCTAATCCTCGTTCAGGATCAGAAATCGCCTGTTGTAGAACTTGTTCGATTTCACCAACTGTCAATGACTTAAGGAGATAAACTCTCGCACGAGAAAGTAAGGCATTATTTAATTCAAAGGAAGGATTTTCCGTCGTCGCACCAATAAAAATAATCGTACCATCTTCAATATGTGGCAAAAACGCATCTTGTTGGCTTTTGTTAAAGCGATGCACTTCATCCACAAATAAAATCGTTTGGCGATCTGCAAGTCGATTTTGTTTAGCTCGCTCAATTGATTCTCGAATTTCTTTCACACCGCTTGTTACCGCTGAAATTCGTTCAACTTCTGCATTGATACGATGAGCAATAATTTCCGCCAGTGTTGTTTTACCTGTACCCGGCGGTCCCCACAGAATCATAGAATGAACATGCCCAGCTTGAATTGCTTTACGAAGCGGCTTTCCTTCCCCAATTAAGTGGGTCTGTCCATAATATTGCTCCAAATTAGTTGGTCGCATACGGGCAGCTAAAGGGCGAAAGTCATTTTCAGCAAAATCAAAATTAAGATTAGACATATTCTTTCCTTAATAAGCAAAAGGTGTGAAGATTATCATTCACACCTTATGGATTATTTCTTACCTTTACGTTGGTCATCCAATTCTACACCTTTCGGTACGCTAAATTGGAATAAGCTATCAGCTAAGGTTTGGTTTGTAATGTTGCGCAACACATAAAGATTGGTTTGACCATCTTTTTCTGTAGTACTGAAATTTTTTAACACACCATTTGCATCGACACGAATATCAAATTGTTTAATATTGCTATTTTTCGCCTTTGGTTTTAACACAAAGGTATCCGCATTCTGTGTCACTGAATACTGATTCCAGTGACTTTTATCGTTACTAGTTAAAAGTACGAAAGGGGTATTATTCACCGCATCCTTCACCCATTGAGCGGTAACTTGTTGTACGAATGGATCGTAATACCAAAGGGTTTTACCATCTGCAATAATTTGTGTTTCTTGCGGTGATTTGGTATCCATACGGAAAAGATTTGGGCGTTTAATCTGAAGTTTTCCACTTCCTTGTTGAACGTTTTTACCGCCAACAGAGGTCACAGTTTGAGCAAAATCAGCACTCAATACTGTCACTTGATTTAAGCGATTTTGCAGCTCATCCGCAGCATCGGCAAAAGCAAAACTACTCGCACTCAACAGTGCAGTAAGTGCGGTCATTTTTAATAATGTTTTTTTCATTCTACTTTCCTTTTTGTAAAGTGAAACTTAAGAGAATTAATATTCGGAACGTCGAGCTAAAATTTCTCGTTTTCCATTTTTCATTGGGCCTAAAATGCCTTGTTCTTCAAGCTGATCCATAATTCGAGCCGCTCGGTTAAACCCAACACTAAATTTACGTTGAACATAAGAAGTCGATGTATTGCCTGTGCTTAAGACAAACTCAACGACGTCATCAAATAATGCATCAAGATCGCCACTACTTGCCGTTGATTTCTCACCTGAATCTTCATCATCCGCGCCATCTAAAATACCATCAATATAATTTGGTTTACCACGTGCACGCCAATCATCTGCTACACGCGCCACCTCATCATCACTCATAAAGGCACCGTGTACACGAACAAGATCAGAAGAACCTTGACCTGAATATAACATATCACCACGCCCCAATAAGGCCTCTGCACCGCCCTGATCCAGAATCGTTCTAGAGTCAATTTTACTTGCTACAGTAAAGGCGATACGGCTTGGAATATTAGCCTTAATCAAACCGGTAATCACATCTACTGATGGGCGTTGTGTGGCTAAAATCAGGTGAATACCAATTGCACGAGCTTTTTGTGCTAAGCGCGCGATCAACTCTTCAATTTGTTTACCCGCAACCATCATTAAGTCTGCAAACTCATCAACGATCACGACAATATAACTCAATTTTTCTAACGGAGGTGGCATCTTATCCATTGTATCGCCAGGCTTCCAAATTGGGTTTGGAATTGGCATATTGAGTTTTTCATATTCTTCAATTTTTTCGTTATACCCTTCAATGTTACGCACACGTAAGGCTGACAACAATTGATAGCGGCGTTCCATTTCTTCTACACACCAACGAAGTGCATTTGCCGCTTTTTTCATATCTGTTACCACTGGGGTAAGCAAGTGTGGGATATCGTTATAAATAGAAAGCTCAACCACTTTCGGGTCAATCATAATAAATTTCACTTGATCCGGTGTTACGCGGAAAAGCAAACTTAAAATCATGGTGTTCACCCCAACAGACTTACCTGAGCCAGTAGAACCCGCTACAAGCAAGTGAGGCATTTTAGCCAAATCAACCACTACAGGTTTTCCGCTAATATCTTTACCCAAAGCCATTGAAAGCAATGATGTTGATGAACGGAATTCATTACTATCAAGCACATCACGCAATGGCACTATTTGACGGTGTGCATTTGGCGTTTCAATACCAATATAAGGTTTGCCTGGAATCACTTCTGCTACACGAATCGCGCGGAACATCAACGCACGTGCTAAATCGGTATCAATACTGGTTACTTTTGATGCTTTTACACCTGGCTGTAATTCAAGTTCATAGCGAGTCACCACTGGCCCTACTAACACATCTTGTACCGTTGCTTTGACATTAAAATTCTTCAATTGTTGTTCTATACGTGCGGATGTGTCTAAAATTTCTTCACGCGTAATATCTTGAGCCTGTGTAGGACGATGCTCAAGTAAATCCAAGCTTGGTAATGGTGTTGTTGGTTTTTCACGTTTATTCGTTGGTTGTTGGAATGCTGGGTGAATAAGCGTATCAGAATACGGCTTATAAGTTGTTTCAGTTGCATTCTCAATATGAATTTCACGCGCTTTAGGTGCTGAAACTGCCGGTTCATTTAAGATCACTTTTAATGCATCTTCAGCATTCGCAGCTTTTGCTCGCACTTCCATTTCTTGCAAACGCGCTTGCTCTTGTGCGGCAAACTGACGTGCTAATTCATCTTCTAAACCATCATTTTCTGATTCTAAAGGTTCATCATAAGTTGGATAAAGTGCGGTCGTATTTTCAGGCGTTTTAAGTGATACTTTTGGCATCACATTTTCTTCAAAAATGTCATCTGATTCGTCCACACTTTGATGATTCACTTGCGGATTTTTCCATGTTGCTGAAAAATCTTCTTTTGTCGGTAATTCAACGGAAGAATTGGCAGAGATAGACACATTCGGTAAATTATCAGATTCAACCGTGAAACCTTTAAACTTATCTTCTAATTTTTCAACATCTGCAGGCTCTGAAACACTCGGAGAGGATAACCCACTGATATTAATTAGCTGCTCAGGCTTAACAAAGGTATTTTCAGACTCATCCTCTTTTTTATCTTCTGCTGATTCTGTTTCCAATTGAGAATCAGAAAAAGCGAGTTGTTGAGGTGCCTCAATCACAATTTGTTCAAGATCATCTACAGAAGTATGCTCTGCATGCTCCTCTTCTGCAGGGTGATTTTTCATGGTTAGCCAATGGTAGAATTTCACAATTAAACGAATTAATGATGCACCAGAACAGAAAATAAAGCCCACTACCGCACAGATAAAGCCGACTAAAATACAGCCAAACTTGCCAAGCGTAGGATATAAGTTCACTACTAAGCTGCCACCAAACACGCCGCCAGCTAAATAGTAGTTCGTATTTGAAAGCAACAATGTGGCCATCATGGTTAAACCAACGATGAGAGCAATAAAGCCAAAGGAACGTAATGCAATGCGAGTTGCCGAGAGAGAATGAACCGCTTTGGTTTTCAGTAAATAAATTGGTACGATGAAAATGACAAACGGAATGAGATGACCTACATAGCCGAGAAAAACAAAAAACGCATCAATTAACCAAGCACCAAAAGCGCCGGCTTTATTAATGGTTTCAGTTTGAAAACTTGCCGTCGACCAAGAGTTATCTAATGGCGTATAGCTTGACCATGCCACGATTAAATATAAACCTAAAAGTGCGGTCAATCCGAGTAATAATTCTGCTAAATATTGTTTCGGTGTAAATCGTTTTGTAATTCGTTTAATCATTTTTATTTTAGTACGAGATAATTAGTTTGTTTTACTTCTTCCATGACGACATAAGTTCGGGTGTCATTCACACCGGGTAAGCGCAATAATGTGGTACCTAATAATTTTCGATATGCCGCCATATCTGCTACACGTGTTTTGAGTAAATAATCGAAATCACCTGATACCAAATGACATTCGAGAATTTCATCAAGCGCTTGAATCGCAGCATTAAACTCTTCGAAAACATCCGGTTTACCACGCACAAGCGTGATTTCAACGATCACCAATAAAGGGGCATCCAGTAATTCAGGATTTAGTAGTGCACGATAGCCCATAATCACACCTTGTTTCTCTAGGCGTTTTACCCTTTCTAAACAAGGCGTTGGCGATAACCCCACTTTCTTTGATAAATCGATATTAGAGATTTTACCGTTGCGTTGTAATTCATTTAAGATTTTGATATCAATGCTATCCAACGCTTTATTTAATTTCTTTTCCATAACCTTTCCTTATGTACGGCGCATATTCTATCTAATTTATCAAAAACTTTCAGTAATCAGACAACAATAGGACAACGTTTTTTTAGAAATTATCCAAAATGGCAAGTGCATCAGAGAGTTTTTTCACCGTAAAAACTTCCATATTTTCGACCGCGCTTTTTGGTTTATTGGCGAAAGGCACGATCGCACGTTTAAAGCCATGTTTTGCCGCTTCACTAATACGTTCTTGACCACTGGTCACCGGGCGAATTTCACCCGCTAACCCTACTTCACCAAAGACAACTAAATCTTGTGGTAATGGGCGATTACGGAAACTGGAAATTAATGCAAGTAATAACGCAAGATCTGCGCCTGTTTCCCCGACTTTTACCCCACCAACGACATTCACAAAAACATCTTGATCCGACATTTGTAATCCACCATGACGATGTAATACCGCAAGCAATAAGGCTAAACGATTTTGTTCTAGCCCTACCGCCACACGGCGTGGATTAGCGAGCATGGAATGATCCACCAACGCTTGAATTTCCACCAAAAGCGGACGCGTTCCTTCCCACAGTACCATCACGGAACTACCTGGTGTTTGCTCATCTCCCCGGCTTAAGAAAATCGCCGATGGATTTTTCACCTCACGCAAACCTTGCTCTGTCATACCAAATACACCCAGCTCATTCACCGCACCAAAACGGTTTTTATGACTACGTAACGTACGGAAACGGGAATCTGCCTCCCCTTCCAGTAATAACGAACAGTCGATGGCATGTTCCAATACTTTTGGACCGGCAAGAGTGCCGTCTTTCGTGACGTGTCCAACCATAATGATAGCGACCTGTCGAGTTTTCGCATAGCGAGTCAGGAAAGAGGCACATTCACGCACTTGTGCCACACTTCCTGGAGAAGATTGAATATCCGAAAGATGCATAACCTGGATCGAATCCACCACAATAATTTGAGGTTTCAACTGATCCGCCAAATTACAAATTTGCTCGACAGACGTTTCAGATAACATATTTAATTTATCTGTCGGTAAATTTAAGCGATTAGCCCGCATTGCTACTTGTTGAAGCGACTCTTCCCCTGTTACATAAAGTGCGGTCATATTTTTTGCTAATCCACACATCACTTGAAGTAACAAGGTACTTTTACCTGCACCAGGATGCCCACCAATTAAAATGGCACTCCCCGGCACGATCCCTCCGCCTAATACGCGATCTAATTCTTTAAACCCACTGGTGAAACGCGGTGTCTCTTGCAAACTAATTTCAGAAAGCGTTTGGATTTTTGCGCGAGTTTCTCCTGCATACCCGCTAAAACGATCATTTTTTGTGGAATTTGAGGCTGAAATTAACCGCACTTCACTAATAGTATTCCACGCTTTACAGGCAGAACATTGCCCTTGCCAGCGCGAAAATTCCGCGCCACAATCATTACATACATAAGCGGTTTTAGGAGCTTTTGCCATTTTTACTATCCTTTAGAGAACCCGTTTTACGCCATCAACATCATTAAACCAAGCATTCTTTCAAAATACTCTCGACTCTTTAGTAATGCTTTTAACTTTTCAATAGTTTGAACATTATCTTTTGTTTCGCTATGAAAGGTAATCAAGCCTTTTATTTCATTAAGGAAAAATTGATTACTAGCTAATAACTCAGCTGATCGATTTTCTTCCAGTTTTTCAAACAGGGCTTTGTGGTCATCATAATAATGATAAAGATTGAAAAATGCGCCGACACGTTCAACGGTCTTCATAAAATCAAAAGCAAACACATCTGTTGGGAATGAAAGCGTTTCTTCAATTAATTGCTGTTCCATTTTCATGACCGCACTTAATTTCTGGCTAGAATCTACCGCACCTCCCTCTCGTTCCTCTTTTAAGAAATCACGCAATTTGTTTAGCCAATCAATTAAAAGTGGTTTGCTACCTAATTGATAGCCGCGTTTTGCTTTGCTTGCTGAACTAAAATAAACATCCTGTTCAAAAGGTAAAAGTGAGACAAAATGGAAAAGATCTGAAACAAGCCCTTCTTTTAATTCAAATTCAATTTCACAGATAGGCTGTGTTTTCTCCCCAGACAGAATCTTCCCTTGATCAAAAGCCACTTCAATTTTTGATGTCCCAAACGCAATTAACCAAAAAGTGCGGTTAAAATCTGTTGAGAAAATCGGTTGTAATGTAGCGGAAGGTAAATATTCAAATGGATACAATGACATTAATTGTACTGATGTAGGTACGGAATTATCAGGTATAGATAAATTGTATTCTGGACGGCTATGCAATCCACCAACCACTTTTCCGTCTGTTTTTAAGGTGAGTGTAAAATCATTATTTTCTTGGCGAATACGCAATCCCATTTTTTGTTTAGCCAAAAAATGATCGGGATAATCGAAATAAGTATTTCCTAGGAAGACAGTATTTTGTTCTAAGATTTTGAATTGATTGAGATGTGTTTTTAAGGTATCGAAAGCATCAGAGGTAACTGCAAGCTTTAATTCAACTTCATTACTCATTTTATTTTTCCTTATCAATTTTAACTGTTTAAATATACAGATAATTTTATACAAATCAAGATCTTTTTCGTGTATTTCCTTATAAAATCAGGTAATATGCAACCGAAATTTTAACCCTTGTTATGGAGTAAAACACCTATGGCAATGAATAATATTCTCGGATTATTTGCCCATTCTCCTTTAAAACCACTGCAGAAACATTCTGACAAAGTGACTGAATGTTGTGATTTATTAATTCCATTCTTCCAACATACCTTTGTAAAACAATGGGATGATGCAGAAAAAACACGTCTAGATATTTCTCAATGTGAACGTGAAGCAGATAGTTTAAAACGCGAAATCCGTTTGAAATTGCCTCGCGGTTTATTTTTACCCATTGATCGTACCGACTTACTCGAATTAGTTACCCAACAAGACAAATTAGCTAACTATGCTAAAGACATTGCTGGTCGTATGATTGGTCGCCAATTTGGTATTCCTGAAGAAATGCAGGAAGAATTTTTGCACTATGTGAAACGTAGTTTAGATTCTATTCATCAAGCTCATTTAGTGATTGAAGAAATGGATAAACTACTTGAAACCGGTTTTAAAGGCCGTGAATTAAAGTTAGTGAACCATATGATTCAAGAACTAGACAGCATTGAAGATGATACGGATCAAATGCAAATTAAATTGCGTAAAATGCTCTACACGATTGAAAGTCGTTATAACCCTATTGATGTGATGTTCTTATATAAAATCATCGAATGGGTTGGCGTATTAGCCGATCAAGCTCAACGTGTTGGATCTCGCATTGAATTAATGCTAGCCCGTTCCTAATTTTGACGACATTAACTACAACATAGGAAATCACTATGGAAATTATTAATGCATACGGTTCGTGGTTAGTCTTAATTACCGCGGTATTCGGTTTTTTTATGGCATTTGGTATTGGAGCCAACGACGTATCAAACTCAATGGGCACCTCAGTTGGCTCTGGGACCATTACAGCCAAACAAGCAATTATTATTGCCCTCATTTTTGAATCTGCTGGCGCGTATTTAGCTGGTGGTGAAGTAACTGAAACTATCAAAAGTGGTGTGATCGACCCCTCTCAATTTGTCGAGATGCCAGATGTATTGGCATTAGGAATGCTTTCTGCTCTCTTTGCATCGGGTGCTTGGTTGTTTATCGCCACCAAAATGGGCTGGCCCGTTTCAGGTACTCACACCATCATCGGGGCTTTAATCGGTTTTGCTTGTATTACAATTGGTCCAAGTTCTGTTGACTGGTCTACCATCGGTGGGATTGTGGGAAGCTGGTTTATCACCCCCGTGATCGCAGGACTTTTAGCTTATATCATCTTTGCAAGTATCCAGAAACTCATTTTCGATACCGAAGAACCGCTGAAAAACGCACAAAAATATGGGCCTTACTACATGGCGATTACCGTATTCGTACTTTGTATCGTTACCATGGCAAAAGGTTTAAAACACGTTGGTTTAAATCTTTCCAACAATGAAACACTCGTTATTTCATTGCTTATCAGCGTTGTTGGTATGATTTTCTGTCATTTCTACTTCCGTAGTAAAGCGTTTACCGCAAAAGCAAGAAAAGGCTCATTCGGATCGGTTGAAAAGATTTTTAGTATCTTAATGCTTCTAACCGCTTGTGCAATGGCATTCGCACATGGGTCTAATGACGTAGCTAACGCAATTGGTCCGCTTTCTTCTGTAGTATCAATCGTGCAAAATGGCGGGAAAATCCTGAGTGGTGGTGATTTAGCTTGGTGGATTTTACCTTTAGGGGCATTAGGTATCGCCGTAGGTCTTATCGCAATGGGACAAAAAGTGATGGCAACCGTAGGATCAGGTATTACCGATTTAACCCCAAGTCGTGGTTTTGCTGCACAATTTGCAACTGCGATGACTGTTGTTGTGGCATCGGGTACTGGTTTACCTATCTCCACTACGCAAACTTTAGTGGGCGCAATCTTAGGTATCGGTTTCGCACGTGGTATTGCGGCGCTTAACTTAACGGTTATCCGTAACATCATTAGTTCATGGGTTGTGACGTTACCTGCTGGTGCATTCTTTGCGATTGTGATTTTCTACATCCTTCGCGCGATTTTCCACTAGTATAATTATTAAAAGTGCGGTTATTTTTCATTTCATTTTCCGACTGCACTTTCTTCATGAATCTAGGAAGTATTATGTCAAAAGTGAGCAAACTTTTATTTTCTTGTGTTCTATTGGGCTCAACCATTGGAACAGTACAAGCTGAAACGCAATATGTGACAGAAAATCTTAACACCTATTTACGTCGTGGTGCGGGTGATCAATTTAAGATCGCAGGTGCAATCCAATCTGGCGAAGCGGTAACAGTCTTGGAACAACAAGGAAAATACACCCTAATTCGTGATAATAAAAATCGTGAAGCTTGGATTTTAACCTCTGAACTAAGTACTACACCAAGTAGCCGTGAAGAAAATCCAAAATTAAAAGCACAGGTACAAGAATTAACGTTAAAACTGAATCGCGTCGATTCAGATTGGCAACAACGTACAAACGAAATTCAACGCCGTAGTAAACAAGCGGAACAACAAAGCAGTGAATTGCTTGAGCAAAATTCACAACTTAAACGTGAATTAGAAATGACGAAAAATAAAAATCGTGATTTAGAAGCAATGCTTGATGCGAATAAACGCGAAATTGCGATCCAATGGTTTATTTATGGCGGCTCAGTATTAGGCGTAGGTTTATTAATCGGTCTCGTGTTACCTCACATTTTACCAAGACGTAAACGCCGTGATAGCTGGTAATGATTCATCGTTGAGGTAGGCATTTGCCTACCTTTTCTTTATATTTTGACGGGAGAGCAAAATGGAAATTTATCTTGTCGGCGGTGCAGTACGTGATCAACTTTTAGGTTTGCCGATTAAAGATCGTGACTGGGTTGTCGTGGGCGCTACACCAGAAATGTTGTTAGCTCAAGGTTACCAACAAGTTGGCAAAGACTTCCCCGTTTTTCTCAATCCTGAAAACCATGAAGAATATGCACTTGCTCGTACAGAACGAAAATCAGGTAAAGGTTACACCGGATTTATTTGTGATTTTTCAGATGAGATTACGCTTGAACAAGATTTAATTCGTCGAGATCTCACCATTAATGCCATTGCCCAAGACAAATATGGCAAGCTGCACGATCCTTATCATGGTGTAGAGGATATTCATCAACGTATTTTACGTCATATTTCACCTTCTTTTACTGAAGATCCACTGCGTGTATTACGTGTTGCACGCTTTGCGGCTCGCTTTCATCATTTAGGTTTTTCTATTGCCAAAGAAACCCTTAAATTAATGGCTGAACTCACTGAGCAAGGTGAACTCGCCCACCTAACGGCTGAGCGAGTTTGGATGGAAACAGAAAAAGCATTAAACGAACCGCATCCTGAAATTTATTTTGAAACGCTACATCAAGTCGGCGCACTCAAAGTACTTTTCCCTGAGATTTCCGCCTTAGACGGTGTACCGAACCCAGCCAAATACCATCCTGAAATTGACAGCTTTATTCATACCATGCTCGTATTGCAACAAGCAGTTAAACTCACAGAAAATACCAATTTGAATAAAAGTGCGGTTCGTTTTGCTGCGATTTGTCATGATCTTGGAAAAGCCCTTACACCAAAAGAAATGTGGCCAAGTCATCATGGTCATGAAAAAGCTGGGATTAAACCAACTCGTTCATTATGTAAACGCCTTAGAGTGCCTAATTATCTTCAAGAATTAGCCGAATTAACTTGTGAATATCACACGCATGTGCATAAAGCCTTAGAACTTCGCCCTGAAACAGTGGTAAAACTCTTTAATACGTTTGATGTTTGGCGTAAACCTCAGCGCTTCGAAGAATTTCTATTAGTATGTTTATCTGATACTCGCGGGCGAACGGGCTTTGAAAATAAAGAATATCCGCAAATTGATTATCTCAAAGCGCTTTATCAAGCTGCCCTTGCTGTTGATGTACAGCAAGTCATTGCAGATGGTTTTGAAAAACAAGGTATTCGAGATGAATTAACGCGTCGAAGAATTGCCGCGGTGAAAGCGGAGAAAACACGCTTAAATGCTTAATCCATCTTTACTAAAAGTCAACTAACCCTTACAATATGTGCAATTTTTTAGTAAATATTTTGTTATGAAATTATTAAAATCTCTTCTAGCACCTGTATTTGCAAGTGTGATCTTATCCGCTTGTACTCTTGATGCAGAGCGCCCAACAGATGTTCAACATATCGATAAAAACGATATTACGTGGCAACAACATCTCAAAAAAATCAAACAAATTCAATCTTATAGCACTAAAGGACAAATTGGTTACATCAGTCCACAAGAGCGCTTTTCTAGCCGCTTTGAGTGGCAATATCAAAACCCGAAAGCCTATAAGCTAAAACTTTATTCTCTGATTAGTAAAACAACGCTAACTATGGAAATGCATCCAAACGGAATGACAATTTCAGATAATAAAGGTAACCAACAATCTGATAAAAATGCCAAATTATTGTTACGCGAAATCATCGGAATGGATGTGCCATTAGAGCATTTATCTTATTGGCTAAAAGGTCAGCCAGCGGATAATGCAGATTACCAAGTTGGAACGAATCATCTTTTATCCGAATTTAGCTACCCACTTGATGGATCGATGTGGACAGCCGATTACTTAAGTTATCATGCAGATAATTCGATGCCTGAAAATATTCTGTTAAAGAACAAAAGTACATCGCAAACCCTAAAAATTCGTGTGGATGAATGGGCGTTCTAATGAAAACACATTACTTTTCAACAGCACTTTCAACTTCTCTTGGAAAGCCTAACCGCTTTCCAAGCCCCGCAAAACTCAATTTATTTCTCTATATAAACGGTAAACTGCCAAACGGCTACCACGAATTACAAACGCTTTTCCAATTTCTTGATTTTGGCGATTGGCTCACCATTGATATTCGCCAAGATAAACAAATCCACATCACACCAGAAATTCCTGGCTTACCTCTAGAACAAAATTTAATCTATCGTGCAGCGACACTACTACAAGAAAAAACAGGCTGTACGCTCGGTGCGACAATTCATTTAGATAAAATTCTGCCAATGGGTGGTGGGATTGGCGGAGGCTCATCCAATGCAGCAACGACTCTGCTTGCTTTAAACTATTTATGGCAAACCTATTTATCCATTGATGAACTTGCCAAGCTTGGGCTAAAACTCGGGGCTGATGTGCCTATCTTCGTTCATGGCCAAGCCGCTTTTGCAGAAGGCGTAGGTGAAAAAATCCAATACTGTGAACCACAAGAAAAATATTATGTGGTACTAAAACCCGAGACTGCAATTTCTACTGCGGTGGTCTTTAGCGATCCAGATTTGCCTCGTAATACAGAAAAAAGATCCCTTGCCGAACTTTTCAATCAACCGTATGCAAACGATTGCGAAAAAGTCGTGCGAACTCAATATCCTGAAGTTGAAAAAGCCCTACTATGGTTGCTACAATATGCACCAGCCAGATTAACCGGAACCGGGGCTTGTGTTTTTGCTGAATTTGATGATGAAAAATCAGCACAAGCTGTTTTCCAACAAAAACCGAAGGAATTTTTCGGCTTTGTTGCTAAAGGATTAAACGTTTCACCATTACATGTGATGTTGAAACAACTCTCGACCAACCAATCTATCTACACTCAACCTGAGGTTATATAAAATGCCAGACATTAAACTCTTTGCTGGAAATGCTACGCCTGAGCTAGCGAAAAAGATTTCTGAACGTCTTTACATTTCATTAGGCGATGCCACTGTTGGACGCTTTAGCGATGGTGAAATCCAAGTGCAAATTAATGAAAATGTGCGTGGTGCAGACGTGTTTATTATTCAATCTACTTGTGCACCAACTAATGACAACCTGATGGAATTGATTGTAATGGTTGATGCTTTACGTCGTGCATCTGCCGGCCGTATTACTGCCGTTGTTCCTTATTTTGGTTATGCTCGTCAAGATCGTCGTGTGCGTTCTGCTCGTGTGCCAATCACTGCAAAAGTAGTGGCAGATTTACTTTCAACTGTAGGGATTGACCGCTTATTAACTTGTGACTTACACGCAGAGCAAATCCAAGGTTTCTTTGATGTACCAGTTGATAACGTATTCGGTTCACCGGTTTTGCTTGATGACATCTTGAAGAAAACGGATCTTGTCAATCCTATCGTTGTTTCTCCGGATATCGGTGGTGTTGTTCGTGCTCGTGCAGTAGCGAAATTATTAAATGATACAGAGATGGCGATTATCGATAAACGTCGTCCACGTGCAAACGTATCACAAGTTATGCATATTATCGGGGATGTTGCAGATCGTGATTGTATCCTTGTGGATGATATGATTGATACAGGTGGTACATTATGTAAAGCGGCTGAAGCATTAAAAGAACGCGGTGCAAAACGCGTATTTGCTTACGCAACCCACGCCGTATTCTCTGGCGCTGCGGCGCAACATTTAGCAAGCGATGCCATTGATGAAATCGTGGTAACGGATACTGTTCCACTTTCACCAGAAATGAAAGCGCTTGGTAAAGTACGCGTGCTGACTCTTTCAACTATGCTTGCTGAAGCAATTCGTCGTATCAGCAATGAAGAATCTATTTCAGCAATGTTTGAATAATTCTTTCGCTTAGCATTCATTTTAAAAGTGCGGTCAGAAAATCCAGTGTTTTTTGACCGCACTTTCTTATGCTGCGACTAAAAATAAGGCAAAAAAAAGTGCCCCACTGGGGCACTACTCGGAAAGCAAAATAGATGTCGGCTATTTAAAAATAGCACTTGTTTTTAGTGATTTAAGAATACGGCAAAGTCCTTTATATTGCAAATAGCAATGTTCAAATTTGTGAGCTAAATCACGCTTTTTCTTCACTTTTTTATGTTTAATCATTTTCGTATAAAAAAAGAGGAGCATACAGCTCCTCTTCTCTAGAAATAGAATTAAATTAACCGTTAATAAATTTTTCGCCTAATTCAATATCTGCACGCAATGTTGGTAACATTGCTTCTAAAGCTTCTTGTTCAAATTTGCTTAAGGTACCGATTGGTAAAATTTCTTCTACACCTTCTTTACCTAAACGTACTGGTTGAGCAAAGAAACGTGCATATTTACCGTCACCTTCCACATAAGTACATTCAACCACAGTTTCACCACTTAAGCCTTTTACTAATGAACGTGCAAAACGCGCTGCCGCTTGAGCCATAGAAAGTGTCGCAGAACCGCCACCCGCTTTTGCTTCAACCACTTCAGTACCTGCATTTTGGATACGTTTTGTTAATGGTGCAATTTCCTCTTCTTTCCATTCAGCATATTGAACTTGTGAAAGTAATGGAAGAATCGTCACACCTGAGTGTCCACCAATAACGGGGACGCTTGTACGAGAAACATTTAAGCCTTTTAATTCAGATACGAATGTTTCAGAACGTAACACGTCTAAAGTGGTAACACCGAATAATTTACGTTTGTCGTAAACACCCGCTTTTTTCAATACTTCTGCAGCAATCGCAACAGTCGTGTTCACTGGGTTGGTGATAATACCGACACAAGCTTTTGGACAAGTTTTTGCAACATGTTCAATTAAGTTACGCACGATACCCGCATTGATGTTGAAAAGATCTGAACGATCCATACCCGGTTTACGTGCTACCCCTGCAGAAATTAAAACGACATCAGCACCTTTAAGTGCAGGTGTTGGATCTTCTCCCGCAAAACCTTCTACTTTCACCGCTGTTGGAATATGACTCACATCTTTAGCCACACCAGGTGTCACTGGTGCAATATCGTAAAGTGCTAATTCACTTTCAGCGGGTAATTGTAATTTAAGTAATAAGGCTAATGCTTGACCAATACCGCCTGCTGCGCCTAATACTGCAACTTTCATAAAATACTCCTCATGTATTAATTAATCCTAACTAGGTAGAATTTTAAAGTCTTAGCCATTAAATTACAAACAGAGAAATTCAATAATGCGATCTAGCTCAAACTTTTCAAACGGCAAATTTATTTTAATTGCCTAAAATGAATTTTTATGCAATTCTTATGCAAATTCCCCTATACGAGAATCACTATGTCAGATCAATTAACAAAAGCCTTTAAAGAACTGCTCCATCAAGAACGATTTGCTTCTCAGAGTGAAATTGTTGACGCCTTAAAAAACCAAGGATTTCAAAGCATTAACCAGTCTAAAGTTTCACGCATGCTAAGTAAATTTGGTGCGGTTCGTGCGAGAAATACGAAAATGGAAATGGTGTATTGCTTGCCAAGTGAATTAAGTGTACCCGCTACTAGCAGCCCATTAAAAAATTTGGTTTTGGATATTGATCACAATGATTTCGTTATCGTCATTAAAACCTCTCCAGGTGCGGCACAGTTGATTGCTCGCTTATTGGATTCCATTGGTAAACCCGAAGGTATCTTAGGCACGATTGCGGGAGATGACACCATTTTTGTGACACCAACAAAAGACACAACAATCAAATCGCTTTTAGGACAAATTCAAACGCTCTTTGAAAGCAATCTATAATGAATATCTTAGTAACCGGTGGAACGGGATTTGTTGGGAAACCCTTAGTTGAATCGCTACTTGCACGTGGCGATAGCATTACCGTATTAACTCGCTCTATTGAAAAAGCCCAAGCTGTTTTTCCTGAAAAAACACCGAAATTTTTAACCGCACTTTCAACACTCAAAGACTTAAATGAATTTGATGCGGTCATTAATCTTGCCGGTGAACCCATCTTCGATAAAAGATGGACAGTTCAACAAAAAGAAAAACTGCGCAATAGCCGAATTAATTTAACACAACAGCTTGTCCAACTTATTAACCAAAGTGAATATCCCCCAGCCCTGATTTCAGGTTCTGCAATCGGAATTTATGGAAACTGTGGCGAAGATGTGATCACTGAATACACAAATCCAAGTACTCAATTTACCGCTCAACTTTGTATTGATTGGGAAAATGCAGCAAAACAAGCCAATACCAGAGTCAGTTTAGTGAGAACCGGATTAGTGCTTTCTCCAAAAGGTGGGGCTTTTGCTAAAACTCTACTGCTCTATCGCTTTGGACTAGGCGGTAAATTAGGGAATGGTGAGCAATATTGGAGTTGGATTGCGTTAGAGGATATGGTAGAAGGCCTTCTCTTTTTGCTTGATCATAATAATTGTGAAGGTGCATTTAATTTTACTGCGCCACATCCTGTTAAAAACAAGACCTTTAACCAATTATTAGGTCAAGCATTACATCGGCCTTGTTTTGCTCAAGTACCTCAATTTTTATTAACTACTATTTTAGGCGAGCGCGCTTGCATTCTTTTAGACAGCCAAAATGTCTATCCAAAACATTTGCTGGATTGTGGGTTTACATTCCAATACTCAGAATTAAGTGATTATTTCCATAATATACTTTAAAAACAAAAGGCTGGTCAAAACCAGCCTTCATTATTTTTCATATCCATTATGCTAAATATTCTAAAAATTCCCCTACGGTGTGGAAAGATCCAAATACCAGCACAATGTCATTTTTATTTGCATTTTTAACCGCACTTTGCACACCTTCAACTACAGAATCTTCAGAAACACTTCTTGCTGATGGGCAAACTATTGTTAATTTTGCATTTAAGTCATCACCGGATTGACCACGATAACCGCCTAATGTGACACAATACCATTGGTCAATAATAGAAGTAAGTTGAGTAAATACCGACTCTGCATCTTTATCCTTCAGCATACCGCAAACGGCAATGATGCGACCTGAAATTTGTGTTTTAAGTGCGGTCAATTTTTCTGCTAAATATTTTGCCGCATGAGGATTATGCCCAACATCGATGATCACTTTTGGCAACTGTGAATAAGGTAGATTCAAGCGATCTGCCAATTTTTCTAATTGATTACCTTTCAATTGTTGGAAACGACCCACTAATTCCACTTCAATTAATGAACGTTTAATGATATCGACAGAAATATCAAAAGGCATCTGTTCAACAGCAGCCAAAGCGGTTGCCGCATTAGCTAATGGAATTTGGCAAAACGGCAGATTTTCTAACCGCACTTTATTGCTCTGCCACATCCAAGTTTGCTCATTGGCTTTAAATGACCAAGTGATATCTCGACGTGAAAGTTGACAATGTAATTTCTCAGCTTGTTCTAGCATTGGTTGCGGAACATTTGGTTCGCCAATCACAACCGGTTTATTCGCACGGAAAATCCCCGCTTTCTCAAAACCAATTTCTTCGCGAGTTGAACCTAGAAAATCTGTATGATCAATATCAATACTGGTGATAACCGCTAGATCACTATCAACAATATTCGTTGCATCCAAACGTCCACCAAGCCCCACTTCTAAAATGACGACATCAAGCTTCGCTTGTTTGAATAAATGCAAAGCTGATAAGGTGCTAAATTCAAAATAAGTGAGGGACTGCGTTTTATGCTTTTCGATAAAATCAAAAGAAGCGGTATGCATTTCATCTGGCAAGTCTTGATTTTGAATACGAACACGTTCGTTATAACGCAATAAATGAGGTGAGGAATACACACCCACACGCAAACCGTGATTTAACAAAATGGTTTCAAGCAAACGACAAGTCGTGCCTTTACCATTTGTGCCCCCCACCGTGATCACATAAGGTGCGGGATTCAAAAGGTCCAATTCTTCTGCCACGGATTTAATGCGTTCTAGCCCTAAATCAATAGCTTTAAAGTGACTGTTTTCCAAATAAGAAAGCCACTCAGCGAGTGGCAAAGTGGCTTTTAAATTCATTGTATTAGGCATTTTCAACAACTTCTACTTCAACAAAAGGTGAAGGTTGATTGGTGAGTTTGCTTAAAAGGTTTCCAAGGGTTGAACGCATTTCTGAACGTTTCACGATCATATCAATCGCCCCTTTCTCAAGTAAGAATTCACTACGTTGGAAGCCTTCCGGTAATTTTTCACGTACAGTTTGTTCGATAACACGTGGGCCTGCGAAACCGATTAATGCTTTTGGCTCAGCAATGTTCACATCACCTAACATGGCAAAACTTGCAGAAACGCCACCTAATGTTGGGTCGGTTAATACCGAAATAAACGGCACGCCTTTTTCACGCATTTTCGCTAACACCGCACTGGTTTTCGCCATTTGCATTAAGGAGAAAAGTGCTTCTTGCATACGTGCACCACCACTTGCAGAGAAACAAACGAATGGACAATTTAATTCCATCGCTTTTTCTGCCGCTTTCACAAATTTCGCACCCACAACCGATCCCATTGAGCCACCCATAAAGCTAAAGTTTGAAGCAGCAACAACAATCGGCATATTGTAAAGTGTACCTGTCATTGTGATTAACGCATCTTTTTCGCCCGTTTCTTTTTGAGCTGCAGTAATACGATCTTTATATTTTTTTAAATCTTTAAATTTAAGAATATCTTTTGGTTCTAAATCAGCCGATAGTTCTTGGCTTGAACCTTCATCTAATAAGGCTAAAAGGCGCTCACGAGCATCAATACGCATATGATGACCGCACTTTGGACAAACATATAAATTACGTTTTACTTCTTCACCATAAAGAACTTGTTCACAAGAGGTACATTTTGTCCAAACCCCTTCTGGTACGTTAGCTTTACGTGATGCAGAGGAAGAGGTTCCTTTGCTAAAAATTCTATCAATCCAGCTCATTTTTTACCTTTTTTATTAACTAGAAAAGTTTGCGTATTTAATCATAATTTAGCGAAATTTGCTAGTCAGATGAGATTATCTTCTAAAAACAACGGCCCTAAATTTTTCTGTGGAATCGCAAATTTTTCAGGGTAAATGACATTCACTAAATATAAGCCTTCGGGTTTCGCTGTTGGAGCCGCTAATTTACGATCTTTTTGCTCTAACAACCATTTCATCCACTCAACAGGTTGATTGCCTGCGCCGACTTCAATCAGGCTTCCCACAATGTTGCGTACCATATGATGCACAAAAGCATTGGCTTGAATATCCACAATAATATACTGCCCTTTTCGCACCACATTTAAATGATGCACATTTCGCCAAGGGGTATTTGATTGACACTGTGCCGCACGGAAAGAAGAAAAATCATTTTCGCCCAATAAAAACTGCCCCGCTTGGTGCATTTTCTTTTCGTCCAAATCTAAATGGCAATGGGTAATTCCTTCCGGCAAAATGGCTGAACGTAATTTATTACAATACAAGATATAACGATAACGACGCGCTGTTGCCGAAAAACGGGCGTGAAATTCATCATCCACCACTTTTGCCCAACTCACTGAAATGTCATCAGGCAAATTTGCGTTAGTACCAAATGCCCATGCTTTTTCGGGGCGAACTGCTGTAGTTTCAAAATGCACCACTTGTCCTGTGCCATGCACACCTGAGTCTGTTCTGCCCGCACAAAACACTTCAATTTTTTCATTTGCCACGAAAGATAACGCTTTTTCTAATTCTTCTTGTACACTGCGTACTTTCTCTTGTCGCTGCCAGCCACAATATTGTTTTCCGTTATATTCAATGCCTAAGGCTATCTTCATTGGAAAATACTCCTAAAACGATTTCAAATTTGACCGCACTTTGCCCGAAAAGAAAAAACACCAATAATTCAACATTATTGGTGTTCTTATCACAAGCTAAAAATTAAGCACGTTTGAAGTCAAAACGTACAAATTTAAAAACACCAAATTTAAATCAATAAAATCAGATTATTATGTGTCTGTAATATTGTTTATTTCCGAAACTTTACATATTTTTCCGAAACTACGAAAGTTACAGGGCTGTAATAATGCCATAAAATAAGGCGTAAAGACATTCGTATATTACAAAATGTCTATTACGCCCCGAATATGGAAGAAGTCGCTGAACTTCTAGATTAAGGCAGAGTATCAGGGAACGTGTCATCCGTGATCCAGCTAATCACCGGCATCCTCATATAATCAAGGTCTGCTGTTGGCACTTTATCCTTAAATCTCAACTCGATATAGGATCTATCACCAATGCTAGCAACATACACAGTTGCTATCTGATCTCCGTCATCGCTATAAAACGGAAGCATAATAGGGGTGTTGGTACGGAAGCCAGATGGTATTTGATAATTTGGTAAAATATCCATTCGTTTGGCGTGGTTTTTTCTCGTGAATTTAGAATTACTACTCCCAAAAAACGAAACAGTATCCCAACGACCTTTGCTAAAAGAACACTCGACTGTATTATTTACTCGTCTTAGATGGACAGCCCCCTCTTTAATATTCACGGAGGCGTTACTCATTCGTCTAGCGCCAGTGTCGCCCGATATAACAACCCATTTATTGTTTTGTCTCTGCCACAAATAAGCGCCTACACCTGCACCATCAACTGAACTGTAAAAAGTACCGTTCGGCTCATTACCGGCAATCTTTCCATTAGTTGTTTGAGGTTTATCTGGTCTCCCGTTTCCAGCAATTATCGTTGAATCACTAGATTGGCTACCGCCACCATCTGTCGGAATTTTCTTTTCGATTCGCTTAATTTCAGAACCAATGAATTCAGCGAAATCTGATACGTTCGCTTGAAATGTCATTATTTATTGTAACCTCGTGTGTAAGCTTCTTTTAAATTCACGCTGTCTAAATTTGTGAATTTCTGATTAAGTGCGGTTAATGCTTCATTGGATTGTGATATTTTTTGAATAAGCTTATTCAAGCCATCTTCACCTGTTTTCATACCATTTAACGCATCGGCTAATTCCTTGATAGTGTCTAATTCAGCCGCTACGTTGCCGCCTAAGATTTCGCTTTTAGCCTCTGTTTTCGCTTGATTTACAAGCTCAAGGATTTTTTTAGCGGATAAGGTTGAAGTTTCATTGGTTGCACTGTCGTTAATGCCGGCAGCATTTCCTGATAAGCTTCTGACAGATTGATATAACTCATTGATTGCACCAACAAGATTTGTTTTTTCTGTCGTGCTTAAAGTTGTTAGGTTGCCGATAAGTTTAGTGATTTCCTTATCTTTCATACCGACAAACTCGGCAAATTCCGTTAGCGTTTGGTGAAATTCTTGTGCTGCCATCTTATAAAGCTCCTACTTTGTAAAAAATAATTAATTCTTCGAGAGTTGGGATTTTTTCCTTTCTCTCGCCAATTTCTTTTATTAAACGCACTTTAACCTTGATATTAGGCTTTGAACGCTTAACTAATCTAATAATCATCTCGCCTCCGTTACATCGTGGATAAGCGTGAATACACCGCCTGCAAGCGTTCTAATCAATCCTTGCGGACTTGTACACTGTAAATCCCAACTTGCAGTGTCCCACTTCGCCCCTAGCGTTTTATCGTGCGATAATGTAACGGTTACTAGATTTTCGCTTACAGTAATCTCACCTGTTTCAGTTGATAACTTGATAATCTCGCCTTTTTTCGGCTCAATCCACATATCAAATCGACTACCAGTCAAATCACTCTTCTGCTCGTTATCTTCTAGTATTTCAAAAGTCCATCCGTCATCATCACCACGCACTGTTTCTAGCTCAATGTTTTCCATTTTTGCTCCAAATAAAAACCGCACGATGATTTCTCAAAGTGCGGTTGATTTTAGTTAAGGTTGATTAGATTGCGATTTGACCGTTTTCTTTCAAATAGGAATAAATCCGTTCCAAATCAATCTGCTCTGTTGTTTTACCAATGTCATCTTTGGTTAATGGTTTACTCATCAGCTCTTTTGCGGCTACTGCATCAATCCATTTATAATCAGAAATGATTGGCACAAAGTTCGTTACAGAGCCATCGCTATCTTCGCCAGTACCTAATACATATTTAGCGCTTATTGAGCCGTCCTCTTGTCGGGAATAAGTGGCAATCGCTGAATACATTGGATTTAAGATTTTGTTGAATGTTGTCATTTTTACTCCTAGCCTTGTGTTATTGTTCTTGCGTTTGATACTGCGTAAGCTGTAATGCACAGTTTAGCAGTACGCCCATCGCCAAACTCAAAAAGTTCTGGTGGTTTTTTATCATGATTTGTATATAAAAACCTATGCGATTGATTAGCCTCAACCGTGAATGTTTTGTGCGAATTAACAATGAAGAAAATTCGCTTAACAGGCGAGGGGGCTATGTTTATCCACACTTGATAGAAGTCAAGAGTCCTATAAACAGTGATAATAGCAACCTCACACAAATTACCACCAACCAACTGATTGACCTCAAGCGTACCAGTGAATTTACCAGTTACGCCCTCTAATCTTGCACCTTTTATCGTGCCACCCTCAATAACTGAACCTTTAACAGAGCCACCGTTTACAGTTGTACCTGTGATTGTTCCGCCAGATATGGTATTCCCACTGATAGTTGTACCTGTGATTGTTCCTGCTGTAATTCGACCAATATCAGAACTAATCGCAGAAAGACTGGATACATTTAGCTTATCAGAAGTCAATGATCGTGTAGCGATATGCTCAGCTCCGATACTACCAGCCGCAATATGTTTAGCAGCTACCGCACCAGTTGCAATCTTATTGGCTGTGATGCTATTAGCCGCCATTTGTTGCGTAGTGATTGAGTTAGTGACAATCGAGCCGCCGTGAATAGCGGTCACGCCAGCATTTTGCCACGGGCTAGGTTGAGTGGTATATTCTGTACACTCTTCAAGCATTGGATTTGCTATTTTTAATACACTGGCTGATTGTATGTCACGCATAATACAGACAATGGATACATAGCCAGAGGTAGGAGCGGTAAAGAATACGTGAGTGCGAGTTGACGGATCAATACTGCCTGTGTTCTCTTGCAATCTACCATTTTGCGTATAACCAGATAACCCCCAACCTTTTCGGCCAGAAAAAGCAAAGTCTCTAATCCACGTTTCGCCATTACTGGAAAGCTCTTGCACCATTAGCTCTCCAGTACAGTTCCACGCATCAATAAAAGCCGACAAACAGTATCTTTGATTTGGCACAACTCTCACTATTTGTGATGCTATTTGCCACCAGCTTGACACACTAGAATTGGCTGTTACTTCGCCAATCAAAACAGCTCCATTAGTAACTAGTCCATTAAACTTAGTGCTTGTCCGTCTTACCAAGCTTGTTGTTTGTCCTGCTAGACTGTCATTGCCTTTATTTTCACCCCATCCATAGGCATCATTGTCAAAAATAGGGTTATAAAGTAGATTGCCACCAAGACCGATAGCCATTTTGTCAGCAGTAATCTGCCCTGCCGCCATGTGTTCGGCTCGCACCGCCCCAGCTTGTAATGCACCTGCTCCGATTGTGTTCGCACCAATTTGATCAGCCTGTAAAGTGCCGACTAATTGCGTTGTTTTGATACGGATACCGCTTGCATCAATGCCATTTTCAAGGTATTTACTACCGTTCCACGTGTACAGTTTACCGTCTGCGGTGTTGTAAACCTGTTTATGTCCTTGATATTCGCCAGTGTTTAAACCATTGACAGTTTTAATCAAGTCAAGGTTGCGAGCTGGCAATGCAGTATCGATGACTTCGTTTACGATATTTTGAGAGAGCTTTTTATTTAAAACCTCTAACTCTGTATCAATATCAACAGAGCTTTCACCACGCAAGCCGCTTTGCTGACTAAATGGACCAGTATTCACGCCTCGAGTATGTCTTAACCAGTAGTACCTAACTTTCTTAGCCCCAACTTCGTGCGTATACATTCTCGCTGTGACTTTAGTTAAGCGTGTGGCGGTCTTAATATTGTCAGTTTCGCTAACGAAAATCTCTGTCGCCGTGGCATCATTAATCCAATCCCATTCGATTGTGATATTACCTAGTCCGCCAGTAACTCTTACGCCTGTTGGTGCTGGAGGCTTATCAATAACAAAGGTTTGAGTTCTTTCGCTTAAAACTTGTCCTTTCTCATTTTTAACTTGGATTAAAACTGAGTATTCACCATTTTCTAGGCTGTCTAGGTTTAGATTTGGCGAGGTTTGACTAAGTCTAATATCGTACAATGCACCGTCTTTGTAGATGCGGAAATCATACTTAATAACACCATTACCGCCAGTCACATCGCCAGCAAATGAAATACTACCGTCAGGATTAACCGTCACACCGATATTGCTAACTTGTGGCACAGCAAGGATTGATGTTGCTTTAGGCTCAAACTTCACCCCATTGTCAACAATCGCTTCTTTCTGTGGCTCGTGCTGCAAGGCTGTAATGGTATATTTACCTTTTGCCTCTTCTTTTACGGATATAGCTTTAAATAACTGACTTGCTACCTGTTGAGTAGATAACGACCATACACCGTAAGCCTCCAACCCTACTGGCTCTTGGTCTAAAGTAATTTCGGCACCGTTTACAGATGCAATCTTGATATCTTGATGTTTGGCTTGGGCGTTGATGTAACTAAAATAACTATTACCGTTGACCGATATTTCTCGGTCTAAGGTAACTTTCTTACCATTAACTGATAGAACTCGACCGCCAACATTAGTACCTGCGTAATACGTATCGGCGACTTTAATAATGTCACCGGGTACGTGCATTAAGCCCTCTGCACCAACAGTAAAGGTAACAGTTTTAGTCTCTAATTTCTCTGTTTGCAACAGCCATAAACCTGTTCTGTGTGCTTGGCCTCGAGATGTACAACCAAAGGCAGTTATTTTCTTAACGTTTAAGCCATTTCTGCGAATTGATTCGTCATCAGAAACGTACTCAATCGCTTTCTCATAACCATTATCTTTGTCTGCGTATTCAACTTGGATAGCGTTATGGCGAGCTTTCTTAGCTGAGAAAGTATAGTTAAACCCATCTTTCTCAATGTTTGCGTTTGTGTATGTCCAGACTGGATCTGACGGTCTATCCATTACAACGGTTAGCTGTTGACCGTTCCAGACAGGCATTGCTCGGAAGATTGAGCAAATATCATTAATCACATCATACGCAGAACGCTGCTCAGTTAACCAAGCGTTGCAAGTAAATCTAGGTTCTTGGCCACCAAATCCATCGGGAACTAATTGGTCGCAGTATTGAGAGACTTGATACAAAGTCCATTTATCAGCTCCAAACTCGCCTAATCTATTACCTAATCCGTAACGTTTGCTTGTCACTACATCGTATAAAATCCAAGCTGGATTATCTGTCCAATCTGTCTTAAAAGTACCGTCCCACATTCCTGTGTATTTACGAGTGCGTGTATCGTAGTTACTTGGCACTTTTACTCGCAAGCCTAACAAGTCATAGGTTCGAGCTGGGATATTGCTAAAATACTCAGAATCAAACTTCACACCGATTAACGCAGTGTTTGGATAAGTAAACTCTGTATCAATAATCTCTGTGTAGCTTGACCAAACTGTATTGTTTTGAAGTCTTTGTGATTTGCTATCTTCAGTTACTCGCTCTACTTTTACAGTAAACGGAACTGGAGGAAGATTATCAAAAGTGTGTTGCTGCAAATATTGAGAGCTGTATTTACCACTAATTGAAACTGGATAAGATTGCGAGCCAATAGTAATAACAAGCTCTACCGTTGTCCCGCTTGTGTCGCCATTTTCAGCCTGACTAAAGAGAGATTGGACGCCAATGGTTAAACGTAATCGAGATACCTTGCTATCCGTAACGGTTCGGGTAATCGGTAAATTCTTTCTAACTTGCGTTCCAACGCTGACCTCTTTCTCTGAGGTATTAAAACCAGCAATTACATCTTGAACTTGACTACCAACTCGCCCCTCTAATTGAACGTTGTTGAAGTTATACGAACCGTCTTTGTTTTGGACTGGAGTATTGTCAAAATAGACGGACTTCATTCCATCGGCTAACCCCTCAATCTCGCCATCTGAAATAACTTCAACAATCTTGACTAGCTGCTTACTTCGACTTGTTTCTTTAGCCTCAACAGGCGTATGACCGCCACCGCCACCTTTACCCATTGTTAACTCCTATTTCTAAATCGTGGTACCATCTTGCCTTTTTTATCTTCTGGAGGCTGTCGCTCAATATCCATTGTCTCAACACCTTGAGAGATAATTAGAGAGCCTACTCTTATTCGTCCATAGGCAAGTGGCATAGGACGACCTTGAGCTGCCATATTGGAGAGATTTGAAAAGCTGGTTGATTGTTTTTTCTCGACATCTTTCCCAGTTGACATTGATGGCATCTTTGTAAGCATTTGAGCTACACCTCCAGCCATTAAACCGATACCGCCAGCGATTAACGCCGCACCACCAGCCCAAGAAGTGAAAGCACCAACTACAACCATCACCGCACCAACTATCGTTTGAAATAAACCTGCTTTCTTTGAGCCTTTTAAAACTGGTGTGAAATGCACCGTTGCATCTTCTTTTAAGTGTTGATTTAAACCTTGCTCAAGATATCGGTTATCTAAATACTCTCGGCCAACTCTTACGGTAAATAGGCCTTGCTGAATAAACTGTCTTAATTTCGGAATTTGACTTGTTAGAGCTTGAACAACTTCGGCTGGCGTTTTGCAATCTAGCCTAAATTCAGTTCCAAACTGTTTAAGGGAACCGTAAAATCTAACGTTGACCATTCTCTGTATCTCCAAATACTGTGAGTGTGTTTAAGCCAATAACCATCGTATAAATCACGCTTAGACAGGCGTTTTGGTGCGTGATGAAGAACCATTTGATCGCCTACATAAATCGCAGCATGGTTTGGTACGCCTGCCCCAACGCTAATCAAAATTACATCACCAATTTGAGGCTCTTTGACTTGCTCAAATCCTTGTTTCTCAATATTGTCCAAGTAAAGGTTTAACCCATCTTCCCACCAGTAATCAGCGCGCTCAAAATCAGGTAATTCACAACCAGATAAGCGGTAGAAGTCCCTGAATAGCGTGTAGCAATCAGTTTCACCGTGCTTGAATTCTCGACCAATTAAAAATGGGATTTTCGGGAAAATATGAATTTTCTCATCGCACACTAACCAAAAATCTAATTGGCTATATAATTGTGTTTGCAAATCTGACTGGGATAGTTTTGGCTTACCTTGTGGGTGTGAGTGGACCAATGCCACAACCTCGCCTTTCTCTGATGCGTTGATGTAATCTTCTGGCGTAATCTCAAAATGATTTCCCTTATCTTCTGCTACGTTTTCGCAAGGTATAAAGACTTTTTCGCTAGCCACTAAAACAACAAAACCACAGCTTTCCTGTGGTTCTTTTGATTTTGAGTAACGGATTATCTCGTTGTGTAGTTTACCGTCCATTATCTACCCCAACTTATCAACACTGACGAAACCGCCATAGTTGTGCGTGTTGTTTCTTAGCTTGCAGCCAGTCAATAAACCGCTACACTTATCCTTTTTTGGATCGCTTGTTGGCTGGTCTTTCTCGTCTGCTACTGCTCGGCCTGTATAACCGCACTCAACGCCACGATACAGCCACGAACAAGTAGAAGTTATCATTCGCCCTATTAAGGCGTTATCTGTCTCTGACGGTAAAGCTAGAGTAAATTGAGCTACATCCCGATTGAGTGAGGATAATTGTTCAATTAGAAAATAGCTCAAGACCTCCTGTGATGGGTCGGCTTGCTTGTTACCACTCTCGAAATTCACCGCATCGAGATAGTGCATATAGACTAATCTTCGTCTAACAACACCACCTAAACACTGCTCAAAGCGATTACAAAGTGCGGTAATAAATCCACCAACATTTCCTAGAGTTAATGTCGGTCGGTTACTTGGTCCACTGCCTGACATTTCAAAGCCATCAGCTTTAACCGCAAATGGCTCATAAGTCTTGCCTTGCCATACGATAGATTGAGACTTTTCATTTTTGCCAGCATAAAAGCGATATAATTCGCCGTTTATGCCGTCAGCATCTTTTAAACCTCGCAAATCCACTTCAAACAGCTCAATAAGTGCATTTTGCTCTAACTTGGCAAGATCTAGCTTGAATTGATTGCTAATTGCTTGTGGCATTATGGCACCTCAACAAAATCACAAGTAAACTCCGTGAAGTTTAAGCTCATCTTCGCAGGCCACTTACTGCAAATAACCTTGATGCTCTTACCAGTAAACGGGTCTTTAAAAAGAAAAGGATGAATTCCTTTGTGTCTTTTAAAGAATTCATCCACTTCTAGGCGGTCTTTATTTTTAACCTTAACTGATACAGAATAAGATCGGAGTAAGCTGTTAATCCCTTGTAATTGGCGTTGTGTATATCCATCGCCAAATTCAATAGAGTTTACTGCTGGCTCGTTATCAATCTGAAAATCAGGTCTAATGCACCATTTAAATGTTTCCATATTTATCCCTTAAGCAAACACGCCACCAGAACGCATATTGTTTGAAATAATACCGTTGGTTTCGTTTCGCGCTATTTGACGGATTAGCTCTACTGTGATTTCAGTTTCACCGTTTCGCTGTCTTTGCTCTACATTCGCATTGACTGGCTCGCCATTGTTAATCACTTTAACAGAAATACTGCCACCAGCCATTGGTCTGTAACCAGTTGACGGAATAGAGCCGACTGCGCCACCTGTGGCATATCCACGACCGTAATTAAGGTGATTTAAAAAGCCAATCCCTAGTCTTGACGTCGCCTCTTTGGTGATGACGTATTCGCCACGATGAACAACACCAGCAGGCTGATATTTACCACCGTCACCAGTATAACCACCACTAGCAAATCCAACGTAACCACCGTCAGAATACCCAAAGGCACTTGCGGCAGATTTGATAGCATTGAAAATCATCATCTTCACAATCATCGCTGAAATATCTTTCAAGATTGACTGTGCCATAGAACGGAAGTCTGCTTTACCAGTTACAACAAAGTCAGTCAAAGCATCTGACATCCCATTGAAAGCATTTTGAGTAATTTGAGAGATATTACCAGCTACATCGCCAACACTTTCTTGGATTTGGTTTACACCGTCTTTAATGCCTGCAATTGGATTTGATTTTCTCTGATTTTCAGTCTCTTGAATAACCGCTCTACGCTCTTTCAGTTTTGCGATTTCTTCATCAAGTTTAGCGATATTCTCCTGTGACATTCCGATTTTTAATCGAGATGCCTCAAGGTCTAATTGATGGTTGTATTGGATTAATTCTTGCTCTTGTCTTGTTTTGCCAAGCAATTCAAGTTCAAACTCCATTGCTCGCAGTTTTTCACCGTTGTCATAAGCAAATTGTGCGATTGCTACGCTTTGTTGTGCTGCATCAATTTGAGCCGCCATATCTTTAAGCTTGGCTAATCCATCTGCACCGAAATGAGCGTATTTCTCACCATTTGCTGCTATATCTTGAGTAATCTTGTTTAACTCTTGATACTGGCTGATTTGACCAAAAACAGAAATATCTTGAGCATTAGCTCGGATTTCTGAAAGTCTGTGTTCCATTTCGCTAAGTTGGTCAGTGAACTGTTTCACATAATCAACTTTAGAGCCACCACCAGAAGATTTACCACCTTTTGATTTTTTAGATGAGCCAGCTTTGCTAATGGCTTGCGAGGCGAATAAATCCACATTGCTCTTGTAATAAGCATCGTAATCCGCAGTGCCTTTCTCAAAACCAGCATTTAAAGCAGCATCTTCAGCTTGAAGTCTACGTTTCTTGGTCGGGTCGGTTTCTTTATTAATCGCAATTTGGCGATTGTTCCGCTCGATTAACTTGGTCGCCTTATCACTTAAAGCATTTTGAACACTGAAACCTAAAGCATTAAACTGACTTGCAACCAAGACAGCCATTGCACCCATTCTCTCAACCGCACTTGTAACAGATGCAGCACCACTTTCGGCACTTGGGAAAATTCTGTTTAAGTCATCAAGAGAAAATCCGATGTTGTCGATATTAACCTTAGACATATCCAAGGTTGGCAATAAACTCTTTAATTTGTCGTGGAATTCAGCAACGGGAACTTGACCGATGATTGTTTTCAAATCATCTTCTGACTTGGTTAGTTTCTCGTTTGCTTTTGCTAATTCGGCTTTTTTAATGGCTAAATCTTGTGTTGATTTCGCTAGTGCTTCTAGGTACGCTGTATCTTCCGCTTTTCCGCTTTGCTGTGCGATTTGTTTTCCTTGCTCGATTATTCTATTGAGCTTCTCATACTCTTCTTCTAATCGTTTAATTTCGTCCTTTTGTGCGGTAATGGATTGCTCTAATTTAGCTTTCATTCCGTCAAGGACGGCAGCAGAAGTATTGGCTAATTTGCCAGTTGTTACATCTAGCGAATCAGCAAAGGATAACAGCTCTTGTCTAGCGGATTCTGTTTTTTGTTGATAATCAAGGAATACGCCAACACCAGCGGATAATCCGAGAGTTAATAATCCTAATGGACCGCCAACAAAACCTAACGCACTACCTAAGCCTTTACCTGTTGCGGTTAAAGCTTGTTGTGCAGCAGTGAGGTTTCTTGTTGCTGCGGCTTGTGCCGACATGGCGGCGGAGGCTTGAATACTTGCCGCAATCCAAGTGCGGATTTTCCCAACACTCCAAATTACGCCTGCACCTGCTGCAAGGCTCGCCACTACGGTTAAGTGATTAGCGATTTCGTTGATAGCCTTAGCAAATGCCTCGCTTGCTCCTGTTGATTTATCTAACTCCCCAATCCATTTAATGGTTGATGTGTTTAGATTTTCAAAGGCTGCGGAAATGGTAAGAATACGAGTGTTAAACTGGTCGTCAACGGATTCTTTGGCTCGCTCTAACGCTGGAACAAGCACATCCATTGTTAGTTTGCCCTCTTTCGCCATATTGCGAAGTTCGCCAGTGGTAACACCTAAACCTGTCGCAATCGCTTTAGCTAATGCCGGGGTCTGCTCCATTACGGAGTTGAATTCATCACCCCGTAAAATCCCACTTCCTAACGCTTGCCCGAACTGCGTCAATGCTGCATCGGCTGCACCAGCACTTGCACCCGATACCGCAACGGCTTTTGATACCGTTTCGGTTAAACTAGCAATCTGTGCTTGACTAATCTTTAACGTTTCGGCATTTTGAGCAAATCGCTGATAAACTCCCGAAGTCGCATTAATGCTTTGGTTGGTTTTTAACGCAATATCAAAAACGTTGTTTAAGCCTTTAGAACTACTAATTGACGCACTTTCGACTAATCGAAGTTTATTTTGAATTTCTGTATATCCATCGGCAAAACCTTTTAATTGATTTACACCAAAACCAGCTATACCAGCCTTGAAAAGGTTTGCAGATACACGATTGAGCGAATTCATCGACCGCTCAATATTGTTTAATTGTTTTGTTGTGGTATCGGTAAAGCGTTTCACTCTACCTTGTGCGTTATTGATACCGCTTTGAAATTTAACCTGATCTAACTCAAGTTGGATATTTAAGTGTCCTAATGAGCCTGCCATTTTTACTCCGTTATCTATTTGCTAAGTAATCGGCTGAACCGTCATCAAACTCTTCTTCTTTCTTCTCTTTGTAAAAAGGCATAAAGTCTGAAAGCTCTGGCGGTTTGCCTTTCGGATCACGATTAACCATCGCCAAAACGTGCGAAATTTGAGCCGAGCGATAATCATCACGCCACAAGCCAAACGGTTGTTCTTCATAAAACAGACGATATTCCTGTAAATGACTTTCTGGCATCTGCTCAATTTCTTCTAGCGTCTTACCGAGAGAAAGTGACAGGTTTATTTGGAACTTTCTTCGGCTTGTGAGTTTTTTGGCTCACCGTCCAAAATGGCTTGGTTAAGTTGCTCAATGACAGCTTTATCAAGTTGAGATAATGCCTCTAGGTCGTTTTCATCTTCGGCATTGAATAAGTTTTCGCCATGTTCATCGCATAAACGCATAGCGATTGTGCGAGTTAATTTATATTTATCGTAAATTTTAGCTAACTGTTTGGTTAGAGTATCTTCGTCTCTAAAATCAAGTGTAACGCCTTGACTTTCAGCAATGCGAATTAATTCTTGTTGTTGTCCATATAAGGATTTATTCATTTCTCCAACAGTAAACTCTCGGATGTAATAGGTATCGCCTAAAATCTCTACCGGTTTAACTTTTGGCTTGTGTGATAAAAGTTTATCTCTTAAATTCATTCGTTCCGCCTTAGAAAAGAAAACCGAGAGGATTAACTCTCGGTCTTATTGGTTACGCTTCTGTTGGTAACAAGTAATCACGTTTTGCTTTTTTAATGGTTACACCAGATTCAAATTTACCTTTCACTTCACCGCTAAAGTTAGGTGAGGTTTGAATAAAGCCAGTACCATATAAAGCACCTTGATTGTTTTTCAAAATCATCAACCAAGGGAACGTTTCTTTGTTGTAGAATTTTTTACGCAAATCTTGCTGCATCGTGGTTGCTGGGGCGTAGTAGAAAGAGAGTTTAATTGAACCGTATTCAATTTCACCTGCTTCTGTTTCTGTACCCTCTGAACACATTGTGGTGATGTCAGTTTCACCCAATGTATCGCCATCGCCATCAATCTGTTTAATCGCACAGAAGTTGCTTGATAATTGGATTTTTGAGACTTTCGCCTTAGTAAAATCTGTCGGTTTATCTAAACCTTTCCAGTCCACTTCATCGGCAAGCGTTACTGTATCAGTAGAAACAGATTTTACAGGATAGCAGCCATCTAACGCTCCTAAGCCAGTAATTCGGATAAAATCACCAGTCTTTAAGCCGTTACCTGTTGCGGTAATTGTGGCATTTGGCGTAACAGTACAAGCTGTGATAGCTTTTTCTGTATCGTAGCCAACGCCTAAGTAAAACTTAGTCCCTTGAAAAGGGGTTGTTTGTGTTGCCATTGTTATTCTCCATAAGCAATTTGGTAATTGATTGTTCTGCGGTGTAGTTTTGTGTCAGGCTCATAGTCTGATAAGTCATTACTACGCTCCGCATAGTCAAATTTTTGCTCTAACGCACTAAATATCGGTTTTCTTAGCGCCATCACATCATCTGGATTTGGGCTGTATATGTCGATTTGCACCATAAAATCATCTAAATCACCATCTTCCAATGCGGAATTAGGCGAAATATTAATGAATTGATAGACGATGACTGGGAATTTCTTGTTTGTATCGGGAATAAACCCGTAAAAACACCGATTTTCAACAAGTGGAGCTAATGCCTTAAATAAATCTTGTTGAATCATTTCCCTGCCTCTTCTTCAATTCCACGTTTAAGTGTTGTGATGATTTCTGTCGCAGCTTTTTCTTTGGTCTGCTCAAATGCTGGTCTTAGAAATGGCTTGGCTGGCATTTTTGAAGTGCCAAACTCAACAAAACGCCAGTAAAACGGGTCTTTTGGGTTATAGGCTCCGCTATTTGCATTTTTCGCCTTAAAAGCCCCTCGCTGCTTAGCCGTAAGGGCTTTAACTCGAATTACAGTGCCGATTTTGCCGTTCTTTAAGACTTTTGTGCTGCTTTTAATCGCTTTTTTGAGCGTGCCAGCTCGTCTATATGGCGTACTTTGGGAAAGAACAGGTGCATTTTGTCTTGCTTGCTCTCGCACAATCTTTCCGCCCTCTCTCATCGCTTTAACTGCAATCTTGTTAGAGACCTTACGACCAAGCTCACTCAAAGCCTTATGTATTTGAGATAAGCCCTCGACTTTGATATTACCCATCAACTGCCTCTTTACACATTAACTGTAGAGATACGTTGCGTTCTTGGGTGTTAAGCACGGCGACAATTTCCAAGAAACGTTTACCGAACTTAACCCTCATTGACGGCTTAATACCGTCTAGATGACGTAGCCATATCTGTGTGGTGATTTCCGACTGCACCTGTTGAGCTGAAAAGTATTCTCGACCAGATAAAGGCTTTACTTCCGCCCAGACGGTAGCAATAGATTTCCACTTCGTTATGGTCGCTCCATAGTCATTAATCTCATTGACTTGTCGCATTAGTGTAATTCGATGTCTCAATCTTCCGATTTCCATCTATACCCCCATAATTCGATATGGCTGAATTAGTCGCCAAGTACCCTCTTCAATCTCTTTTGAAACTACGCCAATCACAACGCTCTCACGATGTTCATACCAGTGAGCAATCGTCATTAGCATTGCTTGTTTAATTGCTGAATTGATGACTAAGCCATTCACAACATCATCAGGCACTTCATCGGCAAATAATTTGCGATCTAACTGATTTTCGATGTGTTGCTGTGCTGCATTCTCGTACAATTCGAGTAATTCGTCCTCATCATCGCTATCAATGCGGCAATGCTGTTTGATTAAGTCTAAAGTGATTAACATATAAGCCCCAAAAGAAAGCCCCAATTAAGGGGCTAGGATTGATTATTTAGCGAGTAATGTGCCTTTTACAAACGCTTCTGGACGGTAGATAGCTAACGCCAAACGTTCTTCGCAAAGGATTGTGACTAAGTTTTTCACAAAGTCATCTTCGTTCTCGGTTGATACTGCCACGCCTAATTGTTGGCGGTCGAAGATTTGAGCGCCCATATTGAACGCACCAGTTAAGAAGCTACCAGCAGTAATTGCTTGAGTCTGAACTACTGGAATACCCCATAATGTCGGCTGTGCTAAGCTTTGCGGATTTCCGATGATATGACGACCTTGACCGTCTTTTTCTAACTCAATTTTCGCCCAGTCGATAGGGTTTAACACGAAGCCGTTTGCTGGGTAGTCAGATAACGCTACTTGTAATTGTGCTAAACGTAATTGATCGATGATTGTATAGTTCTTTAATGTTGCTTTATCAGCAAATGCTTGAGCTACTTGGCTTAAACCTTGTAAGCCGCCAGCAGAACCATCACCGTTTAATAATTGTTTATCTTCGACTAATTTTAAGCCGTAAGCTAAGCGACCATTAATGTAGCTTTCTAACATCGCTGCATCGTCTAAGATTTGGCGAGACGCTTTAACGTAGTGTGCCAATGTTTTAACACCTACTGTTACTTCTTCAAGTTGTAAATCAGATTGAGCTTTTTTCGCACCCTCTGACGCTTGAGCTGCTGCGTTGTTAGTGAATAATTTTTCACGAACATAAGTGATTGCGTTGCTGTCGGTAGTGCCTTGCATTAACAAATCACGCACAGTTAATGGGCGTTGTGGTGGTGTTACAATACCGGTTAAACGCATCGGGGCAACTGCCGCACCTGCTGAACCTGCTGCATCAGTGGTTAAGCTGGTAATAGTTGCTTTTAAGCTTAATTTAGCTGATTTTCCAGAGCGCGGGTCTGCTGCAAATGATTTGTAACCATCTGTATCTACTAAGCGTTGAGCGATTGATTTCTCTTGCTCCACACCGTAACCACGGCGAGTTGCCTTTTGCTCTAACTCGTCAAGACGGCTTTTCGCACTGTTCATAGCGGTTAAGGCTTCATCAACACGACCTTTTAAGTCGTCTAAGCCTTTTTCGTTGTTCGCCATTTTGCCTTGTAATTCTTCACCAAGACCTTTCACCTGTTCAGTTGCTTTTTTGAACTCGGTGGCGAGTAATTCAATATTTTCTTGTGACATATATTAGTCTCCATTGATAGATTTCAAAATGTTTAACGCATTGCCAATTTGGCTTTCAGGCTCACCCTGAATAAGTTTTCTCAAGCCATAACTGGCAATGGTTGTGGCTTGTTGTTTGGAAAACCCTAAATCTCTCAAGGCTTTCTCAAATTCTGGTAATGTTGGTAAGCTACCTTTAGCTAAAGCGGATTTAACCACTTCAACACGGCTTTCTTCGTTTGCTGGGAATGTAACGATCGAGATTTCTTTCAAATCAATCTCTAAAAGCTCTAAAACATCGTCTTTTTCGTTATACATCCACTTATTAAGCTTGTATCCGATAGAAAGCCCGTCAATCGCTCCAGCCATCATTAATGCGTGGATTTCTTTCGCTCGTGCCACATCATTAATTAATAATCTTCCCTCGCCATATAAACCGTGTTCATCTTCTTTAAGCACAGTCCATACGCCAATCGGTTGATTGCGGTCGTGGTTCCATAGCACAGGTGGCATTTTGCTTTGAGCGTTCCAGCCTTTGATGCTTTCGATAAAAGCACCTTTTTTAACTACTTCATCGTAGCTATCGGCAACATCAAATACGTTACAATAGCCAGAAAAAAAACCATCATCTCGGACAGCTTCTGCTTTGAATAATAAATCTTTAGTCTTTGTCTTTGTCATCCGCTCCCACCTTGTCGATAGAGGTTAGATTTAGTTGCACTGTTAATTGGTCTGCACCATCAATAGCTGGTAAATTCTCCAATGCTCGTACTTCATTTCTTGTCATTACACCATTTTGTAGCAAAGCGGTGTAAAAGCTTGCTCGCCCTGCACTGTCAGCCCTTAATAAGCCCTCAACACTGAAAATAGGGTAATATTTCTCACGCTCTTCTGGAGTTAATAGCTTTCTCGCTATCGTTTGCTCAATGCGTTTTAGCGTTGGCCCAAGTGAATATGTTAAGAAATTCTGGTTAATTTGCTCCGCACTAGATGCCCACGATGAAGATTTGTCAGTGCTGTGAATTAATTGAGGCGGAACACCAAACGCTCGGCAGATTTCCTCAATCCCGAAATATCGGCTTTCAAGTAATTGAGCGTCTTGCGGATTAATCCAAGCTCCCGACATATTGGCAGGCTCCATTCCAGCCTCGAGAACCATCCATTTTCCTGCGTTTTCAGGTTGTCCATACTCATTCAAGGCTTTGCGAACTAAATCACGCTGCTCTGCATTTAACACTCGGTCGCCAGTTTTCAAGAATCCACCAGCTTTCAAGTTGTTTTTAAATGCTTTTCCTGCTGCGTTATTAGCTGCTATCTGTAAGCCCATCACTTGAGCTAGATAGCTGATAGGAGATAATCCGACCAATCCATCAAGCGAAAAGTCTTTGAAATGAAGAATTTCAGCCTCGCCATACTCGCCACTATCCACATTATTTTTTGTGTAAATATAAACAATCTCACCGCTATCTTTTCGCTTAACCGTCATATATTGAGGGTCGAGAATATCAAGCGATACAATTCGATCTTTTAAGCGATTAATGCGACTGTATGCGTTACCCCATAAATCAATATTAGCAACGATAGCTTGCCAGAATTCACTAGCGCACATATCTGCATTTGGCGCATCGTGAATGAGTTTATATAGTGGGTGACTTCTCGCTATTTTCCGTTCAAAGTCTTTAAGGTGTAACGGTAAAGATGAAGCCGTTTGACTTCTCAATCTCACGCAAGCCCAGACTGCACTTAATTTAAGAGCTTTTTCAGCATCTACCTGTTCGCCAGTGCCAGTTGATTGGCTTACAAATGGATCGACCGTTGAACCTTTATCTAAACGCTTACCACCGCTAAATAAGCGGTCGTAAAATCGCCCCCACCAGCCTTTATCATTTTCACCGTTCATCCTATAATAATATCCTGTAAAAAGTCGTCTATATCTTGAGGCGTTTCGCTCATTTCAGAAATACCCCTAGCCATTGCCAAAGCAACCATTCCATCAATACGACCAGTTGCTTTGTGCTTTTCAAATTTTCGATTGCCTGCTGGGTCTTTTGTGATTACCGCATTAGCCGCACACATTGTCAAAACAGGGTTCATTCCGTGCTTTAAGTTTCCATTCAGCAAATCACTCTCTAAAGTGTCGATTGCTGGAGACATATCTTTGAAACCCTGCCCAAAAGGCACTAAAGGAAGATTAATCCCTTGAGCTTCCATTTCTTTTTTGAATATATCTATTCGCCAGCGGTCAAAGGCGATTGCTGCAATATCAAAATCAGCAAGTATCTCTGCTATATCCCTTACAACATACGCATAATCAACTGTTGCACCTGGTGTTGTTCGAATAAATCCTTGTTTAGCCCACACATCGTATGGCGAGCGGTCTCGTTTTGACCTATCTTCTAAACCAATTTCAGGTGTCCAGAAGTAAGAATAAACATTGATTTTTCCGTCAGGGTCTTTAGTTGTCAGAACCAAAGAAGTTAAGTCTGTCCGAGCGGATAAGTCTAAGCCACCATAAGCGGTCAATCCGCTAGGGCTTGATTGTTCCGCACCGCTTTCTTTCCAAGCATCAATACTGACAAACGTAGAAACCGTACTTACTCGTTGATTTAAGTTTAGGTTTCGGAATGTATTCTCAAAACTTGGCATTCGATTGGCTTTATCAGCGAGCTTTCTTATATCATCTTCACTACGGAACACGCCTAACGCTGGATTTGCTTGTTTCCACGCTTTCGGGTCGGTAATTTTTAAATCTTTATCAGCACTGTAAACGTGGCAAACTGTATGAGGGTCATTACTCGTTTTTGCGTCATCAATCCAAATTGAAAGTAAATCGCCATCATTTGCCGCTTGCGTACTAATTGAGAGTAATAACGGGTTTTTATGCGCACCTTGTGCGGTAGTGATAGCATCCACGAAAGCCGATTGAGGTCCTTGTATCTGCCCTATTTCATCAAGAATAGCCAATACAGGGGATAAACCTTGTGCAGTTCGACCATCAGCCGCTAAGGCTCGATATTCAACGTTCATTGGTAATCCAATTAAACGCTTACCACTTGGCTTAATCGAGATGATATTACTTAGCTTAGGATTAAGCTGAATCATCTTTACAGCCAAGTTAAACACTAAAGAGGCTTGCTCTCGGCTTAATGCACCACTCACGATTTGGCTATTCTGAATCGCCACAGGGCCGACTAAATGAGCCAACAATAAACAAGCGATTAACGCTGTTTTCCCGTTCTTACGACCAATAGATAAAATCCCGTGACTTGTTCCGTTAGGGTTATCATAAACATCACGAATAAAATCTAACTGGAATTCTTCCAACTTAATAGGCTGACCAACTAATGCACCCTCTGGAACAAAGCAGTACCGCTCAATAAATGCAATTACTTTATCAGCCTTAGTCATTAGTTGATTACCCTTGTAGCAATTAAGCCATCGTCATCATCAATAGCGTTTCGAGCATCTTGGTAAAGCTGATTGGTTTTCACTTGATCACGACTTTCACCGTTAGTTGCTCGGCTATGGATTTGTAAACTGCGGCACATTTGGATTTCACGCTTATACAAATCCTCGATAACGTAATGTAACGGATGTTGTTTCATTACACCGTTTTCGGTTTTTATCCATCGTCTAGCTGTTGTAGCTAATTCATTTTCGTAATCATCAAGCTCTACGTACAATTTAGCCAACTTAACAGCTCGCTCTTTATCAATCGGTGTCCAGCTATCTGCCGCTCGGCTTGTAATGATACTTTCCCAATATCTCATTTGTGCCTTAGTTAGCTTTTCAGGCGGTGATATTGTCTGTTGCGCTGCTTTTGTGGCTAATACCTTTGCCGTAGTGCTATCACTTCGGAGTTTGCGACTACTCATAGGTTTTACCTCTTAATTTATTGTGAATTTACTAGAAAAACTGTATTAGCGATAAAATAGAGTTTCAGTTGCGGTTTTTTGGAGTTTTGCTACGAACTTTTTACCCACCCATCCCCTTGTTGAACGGATGTTCTTCATCAATCGGAAGTCCATTTATATCGCAACCAATTTGATTTAAATTCCTTGATTCAGCTTTTTGTTTAGAACTGTCGTGATGCAGCTTACATAACGACTGGAGATTACCGTCATCAAAGAATAAATCTAGATTGCCCTTATGCGGTGTTATATGGTCCACTACTGTGGCAGGTGTTAGTTTTCCCTCTCTTTGACAAAAGACACAAAGAGGTTCTTTTGCTAAGTGGTCTAACCTTAATTCTTTCCAAGCCTTTCTGTTATACAGATAATGCCAGCTCTCTCTTCCCATATAATCACCAATAAAAAAGGCGAGCTATTAACTCACCTTTATTTGTTTGTTATGATGTAAGCCTTACAATCACAATTCATTCAACCGCAGTTATCGCCACCAATCATTCAATCACCTCAATGACATCTAACTGACTTTCATCATCAGCGTAGAATGTACCGTTGGCATTATGCCAGTGACTAAGTGGCGGTTCTTCTGTTTCAGTCTTTTCAACCAATAACCATTTACCGAATTGTGTTTCATAAACTACATCGCACAATATTCCGTTACGGAGTTTTACAATATCACCTATTTTCATTTCTTATCCTTTGTAGATTCAATCCACTTGTTGATGTTTGTGATCTGACTAGCACACATATCTCGCTCAGCTATCACAGTGATTAGATGTTCTACCGCTTCTCCGTATGTGTTACCCATAAATGGAGTTTTTACGCAAGGCACTAAAAAAGCCTGTGGCGGATAAATGTATTCCGTCTTTGTAGTAACCTTATTAGTGCAGCCGCTCAATAGCATCGTCATAGATGCGAGTGTTATAACAAGGCTGTGATTTAATAATCTTTCTAACCACTTGGATTTTGTCTTGTGCTGCTTGTTTGATTTCATCATGGATTACTCTCTGTTGTTCTACTGCTTGGCGTTCTACTTCAATCGTATCTTTTAGCGATTGATTAACCTTTTCTTGTTCTGCGATAAGGTTAGCCTGTGTTTGGTTTTTGGCTTTTAAGTCATTTATTGTTCCGTGTTGAAACCAAATCCAACCGCACAGGCTAACTGTTACCGCTAGAAAAATCAGTATCAGCTTATTAACCATTCCAGTCACCATTAAGAAATCATTAGCTCACGGAATAATCGGCAGCGACCATCAATACCGTTAGTGCCACCGTTAATTCTTAGTGTTACCTTTTGAACAGAATCAATCATGGCTAAATCATTAAATATCCAGTACCACACAGCAGTCATCACAGCTAAATCTAGATTGCTTGAGACTTCTTTAGGATTAATTGTATCGCCTAGCCATTGAGCGAATTTAATGTAGTTAGTTTTACCAGTGATTTGAATTAAGCCACGACCACGATAATTCCATCCGTCCATCGTTTCTTCTGGCCCGTTACCCATTCGATTGGCATATACTCGGCTTGCAATCTTTTCCGCTTTCCGTTCATACTGGCGAGCAATATTAGGATTAGGAAAATACTTGCGAAAAACTTTCATCAATCCATCTGCTGAATAATTTAGGTTTTCACTTAATGTAGTAAATCCACCAGTTTCGTGTCCGCATTGAGCAAGAAACATCGCTTGCTGTTGCTTATTAAAACAGCCTGCCAACTCAATATGTTTATCAATCGCTTGATACATACCACTGATTGCTCTCGGGAACACTCTATTAAAAGTTTCTTCTGAAATTAGCATTTCTATCGACCTTTACTCTTTCCATCATTTCGACCTTTACCGCTATGACGGTCGCCCTTATCTATTTCAAAGCCTAGCGATTGATATTCACTGTGAGCGTCTTGCTCAATTTCGTGTTCATAATCATTCACTAGGTTTTTAATTTGTGTAATTCGACTGTTACAAATCTTTAATTGATCGGTTACCTTTACAGCGTAAACAGCAACATCAGAAGATTTCTCACCATTTAATGTTGGCTTAGGGCAAGTGATCAAAAGATTGTCTGGAATGGTTACTCGAATGATTTTAATCTTCTCAACTGGCTTACTCGGATTTAAGCAGCCTGTCGATAACAGCACGACTAACACCATCGCTACGAACACATTTACTTGAAAGAACAATCTTACTAATCCCATCCAGCTTATCTTCATTTCGCTTACGCTCCTTTGCTTGTTCTTTAAGCAAGAATTCAATTCTGTCATTTCTGTCGCTTACCATATCCCGAAGAGCATCAATCCGTTTTGTTCGCTCATCTGCTAACTGTACTGTCTGGTCGTACTTATCCTGTAACAGTTCCAAACTCTTATTCTGTGTAAAGATTTGAATCGATAGCCCGATACAGCCTGCAAATAAGAAACAGGCGAATACTCTATCGAGTGCAATTCCTAATCTTGCGGCTCTTTCTCTACCCATTTCGCTTGCTCCTTGGCTTTAAATCATCGTCTTGCTCTTCTGTGCCATTGATTAAAATATCTTCATCATTGTCATTGAGTGGTGCATCTTCATCGTAACGAAGTGAGCGTTTTCTGCTTGTTTCCTTTTCGATGTCTTTCATTGAGTAGTTAGGATTTAAATCATCAACCGAACCACCGATTTGACGGAAGAAAACTCTAAGCAATCCCCATAAAGCAGGAACGCCAAAATACCCAAACGCTCCAGCGATTGAGATAATCATTAAAGTGTCGATACTTTGAGACATTAAGAAAAACGCTACAACCATTCCACTGAAAGCCCCTACTAGAAAGCTAGAGACTACGGAAGATAATTTCACAGGCGAGCCTGCTGATTGTGTTGCGGTGATATACTTAACTACACCACCTAAACCTGAAAATGCGAGAGAAATAACCGTTGCTATGATGTCTATGCCATTGTTAGGCGATCCATTGTCTTGCATTGGTTACTCATTGAATTTTGTGCAATAAAAAACCCCGACCGTTTCCGATCAGGGTTGTTTCTAAACTTATTTTGCGTTCGCTATGCGCTAAAACCGCAACTTATACTATATGCTACAATTTTACTTGCAAGCTGTCAACACTTTTTTAATTATTTTTTCTCTAGAACTTTTCTAACATCAGGATCTGTGATGAATTTATTATATCCAGATAAAATCATATCATTAGCAGCATTCGCATAATCGATTGGTAATCCAAACTTACCTGTCTTTTTCTTATCAGCAGAATAATCTTTACTTAATAATGTCGCTGCAGTTCTTTTATCTGTTAGGGTGTAATTGATAATATAAGTCCAATCAACGCTATACCCTAAATCATCCATTTTAAATTCTTTTACTGTTCCAGATAGTTTGACATTAGAGTTACCAAGCGTTATACCTGTTTTTTCCAATTCTAAAGCGGTTCCTCGTTGAGCCAAATCTGCTACATCAGAAGAAACAAAAATTTGCCCCAGCGCAGTACTTTGCATCTGGTTACTTGCAACCTTGCCTTGTTCGTACGGTTGATAATGGAACTTATCAATCTCTGCCGAACCAGCAAAACGGGTGTAGTTTTGTGGAGTATAGGAGGACACAGGCAAAGTAGTAGAGCAACCTACCAATAATGCGCAAGCTAACCCAGTTAATAATAATTTTTTCATTTTTTTGGCTCCTGTTTATTGTTTTAATAAATCAGCTAACTTTACTATAAATTAACTTTAAATATTGTGATGTGTGTCTCAAAATAAAAACCCGAATAAATCATTTTTGACTTATTCGGATTTTGTATCAGTCTAGGAACATAAATTTAATTTGAGCCGCAACGAAAGCACCTTTTAAAAATCTAACGCCTTGCGCACGTTCTCGGTACATTTTAGCTGGTGAGATATTAAGGGCATTACAAATCTCTCTCTCGCTTGCTTGTTGAATGTATAGAGCCATTAGAATTTGATACTGCAACAAATCGTCATCGTGTAGGTTCATTATTTGCTTTTCGATTTTTAAGCACTCATCATCTGTCAAGAACTTGACGTAAGCCTTTCTTGCTGTCGGCAGTACAGGGATTGAAATTGTAGTGCTTGGATATTCTGTTCCAATTCTGTCACGACCCCAGCAGTTACCCCATTTTTCTAAAATTCGCTCAACGCTATAACTCATTCTTGGCTCCCGTCTAACTCTTTGATTTTTGCTCTATAAACCTTGATTAATTCTTTAAGCTCGGATATTTCCCATTTTTTAATTCTGTGTTGATTTTCTTCTAACCACTGAACCTCTTGTTCGCCAATCTTCTCTACCAGTCTTGGTCTATATCCGTGAATATTTCCACCACCAACAAAGAGATTACATCTAATACAGCCAGAATGAATGTTTCTTTCGTCAAATCTTAGGAATGAACTTCTACCTTGTGGAATAAAGTGTGACGCTTGAAAACTCGGTTTCCATACTGCACCGCAAGCAATACAAGGCTGGCCTTTGTCTCTTAATCGGATGAATTTATTAACTTCTTTTTGAAGTGCTTTCAGCCAATGACCTCTATCGTTTTCTAGCAGTTTTTTCTTCCGCTCTTTTAATTGAGCCTTTTCTTGTTTTTCTCGTTTCTTTCTTGCTTGCTCTTTTGATAAAACTATCGCACATTTAGGCGAACAGACTTTCTGTGTTGAGCTTATTGTTTTCACAAAGTAACAACCGCATACTTTGCATTTGGTTTCCTTAGGTTTTTTATTCATATCACCACCATTTGCCAGTGATTAAGATTGTCCCGATAACTACACAGGTATAAGCAATAATCAAAATCTTCAATTCTTTCTCATTCATCGTCTGCACCCTCAACAAAACAAACAATCACAAACACAACCACGAAAAGAACTACTGCTAGAGCTATTTCTTCTCTCATTTAAAATCTCCACGTATCGTTAAACTTAACGCCATTCTCCACGCCCCAAGCTGTTGTGTATTCGATTAGGCTTGCCATTCTCTTAACGCCCATTTTTGACGTTCTTTCTCGAACGTTTACCAATTCACCCTCAATGCCAGTAACTAGCTTGTATGGTTGTTTTGTTGCGATTGTATGGCCGCTTACAATTAAGTTTTTCCAACCGTAGATATCGTACTTATCGCCTTGCCAAGTTGCTTGTTTTGAAATATCGCCCAACATTCCGTGAAATTTATTATTCTGCTCCATTGAGCGTGTTTTAACCTTGATTTCTACAACAAGTGGATTTAATTCGTTGATTGGTAAATTTCTGATTAACTCCATCGCATTTCTGCGTACTGCCTCGTTAACTAGAAACATTGGTTTAAAATCAAATTCCATTTCGGCCTCGCTTAAAAATCGTCCTTGTCGTGTTTTTTATAGCTCTGCTGTCTTGGCTCTTTCTTGCCAATTTGAGATCTACGCTCTGCATCAATTTGGTCGCACTCGAACATTGAACCGAATTTCTGATCTACATAAACCTTACCAGTGCCACCGTGACGATTTAATCTAACAAGGATTTCTGTTAATGATTGGTCTGCCTGCTCGTTGTAAACACTCTCTTTGTGTAAACCGAACCAGTAATCGCACTCTTGCTCAATCTGACCTGTATCTCGGCTATCGCTTGGCAATGGTCGTTTATCTGTTCTGTTTTCTAATCCACGATTTAATTGAGTTAGAAGCAATACAACGCAATCCATTTCTCGTGCTAGATTTTTTAATTCTTTTGTGATTTGGCCATAAGCTAAATCATTACGTTCTGCTTTTTCGGCTTTCATCAAGGTTAGGTAGTCCACTCCGATTAAACCGATAGTTCTACGCTCACGCTTAATTCTTCTGCACTCATTGCGAATATGGGCCATTGATACTGCTGGAGTGTCGTCAATGTATAACAAGTCATCTTGGACAAGTTCTTCTGTCGCACTTAATACTCTAGAATTAAATGTTTCTGGGTGAATGTGATATTTGTCGTAGAAGTCATCTGGATTGTTTTGATTTTCGTAGAACGCATTGCTGTTCACGTTCGCACGTTTACTAATCATTCGCTCAAAGATTGCTTTACCAGACATTTCAAGGCTGAATAACAATACTGGTTTTTTCTCGTTTAAAATGCAGTTTTCGGCCATCATTGCGTAGAACGCTGTTTTGCCGCATTTAGGTCTTGCACCAACTGCGATTAGTGATTGTTTTACTAATCCTTTCGGGCCAAGTAAGCCATCAAGTGCGAGAAGTCCAGTAGATAAACCACGAACAGCATCTGGGTTTTCCATTCTTAGGCGGTAATCCTCTACCCAATCCATTCCAACATCACGGCCTCGTCTTAATCCTTGAGATTTGCCATCACGGGAATAATCTGCGATTTCTGACATTAATCGGCTGATAGCCTCTAAACGTTCTTCAACCGGTAAACCGTTTTTCTCAAAGATTAAGCTTTCGCAATCTTGTAATTTTCCAAGAGTAAAGCGTTTAACGGCCTCAGAACGAACAATCTCAGCGTACGCTTTAACGTTTCCGGCACTTGCGGTATTGCTTGATAATTCTGCCAAGTAAGCTAATCCACCAACTTCATCGCTAATGCCTTTTGATTTTAAAGCGTGTTCAAGCGTTAAAATGTCGATTGGTTTGCTCGCTTGGGCCAGACTTCTCATTTCTGCGTAAATGTGTTGATGTGCCAATGTGTAAAAGCTTTCTGGTTTCAACATTGAGAAGATTGCATCTGTTTTCGCATTAACACCGCTTAACATTAACGCACCAAGAACCATTTGCTCTGCACTTAAATCGTATGGGATAACTTTTAAAACTTCGGAACTCATTACAATGCCCCCTCTCTAACTCTTAATACTTGTTTTGGTTTAATCGCAAAATCAAAGTTTGCTCGCCAGCCTCTATCGTTTTCACCAAGATGATGCGGTTTGAGTGCGGCAAAGAACGCTTTGAAATATTTCTCAACACACTCAAGTGTTGGCTCTCTCAATTCCGCTAAGAATTTTTTAATTGCTCTTCTGCGTTCTTCGTTTACTTTTTCAACAAATGGCAACTGGCTGTCGTTGTTTTCGTTTTCTACGTTCCAAAGTTCTGCGATTTTTTCAAAATCAATTTTTTTACCAGAACGATTTAATTTTTTTTCTTCGGATTTGCCTTTTGGCAAATTTTCCCCTTGGGGGGTAAGGGGGGTATTATTAATATTATTATTAGTATTATTATTTGTCGGATCTATTTCCGAGCTAATTCGGATTTGTTTCCGAGTGTCGGATTTATTTCCGAGTTCATTCGGATCTATTTCCGAGCTAGATTTTGTAAATTCATTCCAAGTTTTGCCTTTCTCAGTTAGCTTAATTAAGTCTTTTTCACCTTGTTTTTGGTATGAAATTAATTCTTTTTTGGCTAACTCAACAAAGTGACGGTAAACCGTGTCAGTTTTTGAATAAAACAAAGGTAATTCTTCAATAACTCGATTTCTTGAAACCCAGTAGAACACTTGACCGTCAATGGTTACATCTTTGGCCCAAGAGGAAGATTGGTTAAGCAAATCAAACAATGCTGCTTGATTAGCATTTAAGCCCCATTCAATGGCTTTTTGGTTATTTATATGTGTGTTAAATCTCATAGCTCTAACCCCTCAATCACCAATCTTAATGCTGTTATGTACTCTTCTTCGTCTAAATCCAATGCTTTCAATCTTGCTTTGATGTTCTCGTAAGCTTTCCATTTTTCCTGTTCAATCAGGCCGCTTATAAATTCGCTCATTTCGTTCATATCAAGCCACCAATCTGTATTCAGCAACGCATTTGCCGCTAGGTACTACAATCATTCGTCTTTCGATTTTGTGACCCTGTTGTTTTAGGTCATAAATTCTTGCTCCAAGACGTAAGCAATTAAAACGTTTTTCCGCATCTAAGTGAGTTAAGCGGTCGCCTTGTTGTAAGGCTTTAAGAATTAATGATTTTTGAGTTTTGCTAGAACTTTCATTTGCATTTTCATTAATTTTCGGTGATAATTTAGTCATCTTTTAATACTCCTATACGTATTGATTGATTACTGACCTCTGTTGCCGCAGAGGTTTTTTATTGCCTAATTTCTGGTAAATACCTGTTTGATTGCTTTACTTGGAATGATTTCCCAAGGTTTAACTTCAAACTCCGTTGCAAGCACGATTAGTGCTAATTTTTCTGCTGATGGTTGAGTTTTATTATTCAACCAATAAGAAACCGCCATTTGCGTAACACCGCATTTTTTAGCAAGCTCTTTCTGCCCATTGCATTTTTTTATAGCTTTTAAAATTCCTTTATTCATAATAAACCTTGCTTTATTAAACTTTACAGGTATGATAAACGAAACTTTATTGAATGTAAAGTTTTATTTTCTTGTCTTTATAAAGAAAACTTTTACAATCTATCTTGAGGTGAACTTATGAACACACTAGATACACTAGGCAAACGAATTGCCTACGTTATGGATTTAAAAGGAATTTCAAGACAGCTTATGGCTGAAAAATTAGCCACTTCAACAATGGCTATTGGAAATATTATTAATGACAAGGTGTTAAAACCACGCAACCTCACGGAAATTGCCGAGTTACTTGGTGTTGATTACAAGTGGCTTAGAGATGGAGGGGATTTTGAAGATGCTATTATGGCTGAACCAAATACAATCCAATCAGAGCTACAAGGCGAACTAATCAGTGGTGAATTCGGTGTTTTACATAAACATAGAATAGATTATTACGATGTGAGAGCAGCAGCAGGATTAACAGGCTTTGAGAATTCAGACTATCCAGAGATTATCTCAAGCCTATACTTAACAGACGAGGGAATGGCACAGTTAGTCGGTAAAAAGTCATCAGACGGTATTTGTCTAGTGAATGTACCAACCGATAGCATGGAGCCGACCATAAGAAAAGGCGATATTGTCTTTTTAGACACAAAAGTCAATGCTTATAGTGGCGATGGTATTTATGCCTTTGCGATTGACGGTGCATTATTCATTAAGCGAATTCAAAAGATGATCGGAGGCGGTTATCGCATGATTTCAGACAATGAAATATATCCACCAGAACAGATAAGCGATGACGTGTGTAAAAATGCTCAATTCATTGGTAGATTTATTCGCACTATCCATATAGAGGCGGTAAACCTTTAACTACTCTAAACGGTGCAACCAATGGTTGTCATCAATGATTAACACAATAGTTATAATTAAATATTAAAGGCAAGCGTGCAATTAAAAATAAAGCTAAATTTAGCTTGACAAATTAAAAATGCATGTTTAATATTCGTGGTCAGAGGCAGATATAACTGAAATGTTATGTTTGCTGCTGATTCCGGGGCCCGATCATTTTTGATTGGGCTTCCGTGTATTTGGAATCAAAATCATGTCTAAAACCTACATCGTCTATCTTGATGAATTTGGTCATATAGGCCCTTACTTATCATCAACTCATCCAAAACATAACACTCACCCTGCTTTCGGTCTTGGTGGTTTTGTCTTACCCATTAACGCTGTTCGCCCGTTTTCCTCATTCTTTTTTGAATTAAAGCTTAGGTTATTTGAAAATTTTGATATAAAACAAGCGAAAGAAAAAGCAAGAAGTAAAGGCGAGAGGTTTCAATTATCCACATGGGAAAAGAAAGGCTCTAAACAATATTCAGTAATCAACTTAAAAAAATATAGACACGTCCTTGTTGACTCAACCTCGAGAATAATTAATAGGATAACGTCAAAGGGCGGTTTTTTATTTTATGTTGGGGAGGCTAAGTTTAGGAATCCAGACCAGCATAACCCACAGGAGGTTTATAAATCAAGCCTAACGGAGATAATAAAAAGATTAGATGATGAATTTCATTCTGAAGAAGCTCAATTTTTGATATTTATGGACGATAGCGAAGGAAGCGCAGATTTAGTAAAAAAATCAATATATGAGATGCATCAGAATGGACGATACCAACTTATTGAAGCGCCTATGCAAGTAGATAGCAAGCTATATCAGACAATCCAGTGTGCAGACTGGCTATGCGCTATTTATGGGAAAATTAGTTATTACAAAATAGATCCTGACGCCAAGCCCGATTATGAGTTATTTGTTAGATACTTTGAAGATAAAATCGCCAGAGCTCAGAAACGCAGTAATGTTAGAAACAACTTACCGAAACCAGCATCGAAAGAAAAATTATTAAAACTAAAAGATAAATTTGATAATCGCTGCTGTAAACATTCAAAATAATCAAACCGCCCTAGTGGCGGTTTTCTTTTATGAGTTAAAGCACTTAATTAAATCCTCAAGCACTGCTCTCTCCTCTTTATTCGCAAAGATAATCTCTAGCCTATCATCTACTCTAGATACAATCTCATCAATACCTAAATCATTAATCAAGTCACAATTTAGCGAGATTAACCACAACTTAAACTTTTCTTTCATAAACCCTCCTTTTTTTACTAATCATACCTTAATCAAAAGTGCGGTCTATTTTGGCTACTAAATTTTGCGATACAGATCGCAAAAACGATAAAAAATCGAGAAAAAACCGCCTTACTACAAAAAATCAAACCCAAACCGCTCAGAAATCAACCAATCAGTAAAAATTATTCAAGATTTCTTTCTATTTAAAATCAATATTTTATAAAGTTTGCTTTATTTTATAGCTCAAAAAATAAGCAATCAATCAATTTTTCTTTAAATAAAACTTTACATCAAATAAAGAAATGTTTATCATACACCCATCAAAACGAGATACACATGGTGAACAAAATGATTGAGATTTTAAACTTTAAAAAAGGAATTAGCGATAAAGCTCCGAACGGTTGTGATTTTGTAGTTGATGAGTTTGTTACTTACACAAATAAAAACGGAGTTAAGTTTGGGCCATACAAAATCATCGGATTCGCCAAAGGTGTTAAAGATGTTGAATCAGAAAGATTTATCCACTTAAACAATGAATGTTATTGGTTTCCTGTGAAGTTAGAAGAAATCAAAAAATTATAAAGTTTTTACTAAGCTCATCACGGTGGGCTTGAATAAAAATTTTAAATCGCTCTTTAAAAATCAGATTACAAGAAGTTTACTCATAACGGCATTATGCGGTCGTGTAGATTAAAAGCCCTACCCTACATAATGAGAGTAAATGGAAATCCCACTGAAAGATGAGACCAGTGAAAAACTGACAGTTACAGAAAGTCTAGTCGCAGTGGGGAAATAATAAAGCCCCATTAGCTCAATCGTATAGAGCAATCGTCTTCTAAGCGATAGGTTACAAGTTAGAATCTTGTATGGGGCGCCATTCTAAAGCACATTTGAAGTACAGAGACACAACGGCACGTGAAACCGTTGCGAATGATAGAGAGAAGTGTGCTTTGAAATGGCTCTTTGTTGAGTTGGTTGTGGAAACCGACATCTGAAAAACACAAAATAAAATTTGTAAGTTGTGAAAAATACCACGGGTTCAAATCCCAAAAGAGCCTCCATCTCAATCCGCTTTCAAATAGCGAATTAAAGCTCAATCTTCTTGAATAATTGATTGAACGAGAGCGGATTTAGCTGGAAACAGCATTAGTCATAATTAAAAAAAATCTCCTTTAGTTTAGTTAGGCCCTCCGTTTGCTTTCACACTTTGGCATCGGAGGGATTTTTTTAACTAACATTTCTTAACTACGAGGTAAACACTATGAACAAATTAATCAATTTTCTTAAAACAACTGCTTATGTAATTGCAACTATCCTTTCAATTTGCCTAGTTGCTATGACAATGCTTACCGCACTTGCAGCACAAGCAAGCGAACCAACAGCATTAGAGCGTGAACAAGCACGAATTCAATGGATTGCCGAGAATGGGCAATATCAACCAAATTTAACCGAGCAAGCTAAACAAGAAGCTCTAGCTTATACAGAACAAAAACAAAAGGAATTAGACGATGCCAAGAATTAGATATACATCAGAAGTTAAGATTACCGAAACGAAAGACGGTTTTTTTATCGCAAGTCTAATCATTAATGGAGTGATTAACCATTCTACATATCCGCAACGCTCACAAAAAAACGCAATCTTGTTAATCAATAGACAAATTGAGCGTTTTAACGCTATGAATGAAGTCAGATTACCGCTATACGGGCAGAAACAAAGAAAACCTAAGGTCGCTAGCGACAAAATGAAAAAGGCTGGCAGAACTCGAATGATGAAGTCTTGGGTTAGGTCCTTGGAGTTGTTTAAGGATTACAGCAAGCAAAGATTAAGTCAGCCGGAAGATGAAAGACAGGTTTACTTCTCAAGCGCTGATTTACATCGCCAATTTAAGTTTTACCTACATACAAAACAAAGCGTAGTTCACAGTGGGCTGCTTGCACCGCCTAAAGACATAGTGTGGCAAGGTCGCAGAGCTTTAATTTCTACGTTTGATGAATTAACCGAATACTTTGGAAAAATTGAGGTGCTGATAAATGAGCATAATAGAGGCATGGGAACTCCTAGAGTTCAATAAATGGGATAAACAGTGCAGCAAAGAAGATGACTACAATCGAGCGGTAGAAATGGAAATAGAGGCAATCAAAGAAGATATTGCTAACAATGATAGCGATGCTATCTGTGCGTTTAGTGAAAAGATGTTTGATGATGACGAATTTCTGAAAGCGATTGCACTTGGCACTGACTACGAAGAAATGCGAATTAAAATCTTGACCGCTATGGCAGAAGATAGATTAGAACAGTTAGAAAAGGATTACAGAAATGGATACATCCTTAATGATTAACCGTAAAGAGAAAGATGAAACCGCCAAAGAAGAACAAGAACGGAAGTTAAACGAATTCCAAGACTGGCTAATGAGCGGAATTATCGACCCACAAAGAGCAAAAGAAATCATTGAGCTTTATTACAAAGAAATGCCATTTTAGGTGAACAAAATGAAAATCTATATCGATATTGAAACAATCCCAACACAAAACAAAGAGCATCAAGATTTTGTGTGTGAAAACCTTAAGCCGCCAGCTAATTACAAGAATGAAGAAACTATTAATAAATGGCTTGAAGAAAACAAAGAGCTTGCAGTTAATAAGACTTCTTTAGATGGTGCGTTTGGTGAAGTTGTGGTGATTAGTGCAGCGATTAATGATGATGAAGTGGTTACTTTTTATCGCAAAGATTGGCAAGTAAAAGACCGTGAGAAAGACATTCTGACACGATTTAATAACTGGCTGAAAGAACAAGCGAACCGATGTAAAACCGTTCCAGTGTTTATCGGACACAATGTAACGAGTTTTGACGGATTGTTCTTATGGCAACGCTACATCATTAATAGCGTGAAGCCATACTACAAAATGGACAAGCGAAACACTTACGACACAATGTGGGAATGGTGCGGATATAACCGAGAATCGAAACCTAGCCTTAATAAGCTATGCCAAGTGCTTAATATCGAGCAGAAAGGCGATATTGACGGCTCTAAGGTATGGCAAGCAGTAAAAGATGGTCGAATTGATGAAGTCGCTGAATATTGTGCTAAAGATGTTGAGCGAGTGCGAGCGATTTATAAACGAATGAATTTTGAGGTGTAGAGATGGCTGATAAAAAACAATCGTTACAGCGTAGAGCGTGGGATTTATTAAGTGCAATTAATGTGAACGATAAAACCGAAACAAAAGGCACTGGAAAATATGCTCTAACTTACCTTTCTTGGGCTTGGGCTTGGGGTGTGCTTATGGAGCATTTTCCAGAAAGTGTTTATGAAATTCATCAGGATAGAATTCTACCAGATGAATCTGTGATGGTATCAGTAACGCTAACGATTAAAGATGGCGATGAGCAGTTTAGCCGTTTTATGTGGTTGCCAGTAATGGATCACTTAAACAAGTCAATTAAAAATCCAACCGCCACGGATATTAATAAGGCGATTATGCGATGTCTTGCTAAAACAATCGCAATGTGTGGGCTTGGGCATTACATTTACGCCGGCGAAGATTTGCCAGTGAGTGAAGAAACACCAAAGACAAAATCACAAGAACACTCTCAAAAATCAACCCAGCAGAATGTGAATTCTATTCCTCGTGAACAATATCACAAAGATGTTGAGAATTTGAGAAAGAGATTACTTAACAAAACAAAAGAACAAATCGAAGAAGAGAAACTTTACGACAAATCTATCAACTGGTTAAAAGAAAACAATCTTCACGATTTGATTGATGAATATAACTTAATGTACAACGACTTTTTATTAAATTTGATATAAGGAAATGAGCTAATGGCTAGTTTAAATAAATGCCTATTTATCGGCAACCTAACAGCAGACCCTGAAATCAGAACAATGCCTAACGGTGAGCAAGTGGCTAACTTTACCATTGCTTTAAATGAACGTTACAAAGCGAAAGATGGAAACGTTGTAGAAAATGTTGAATACGTTCGCATTGTACTCTATCGCAGATTGGCAGAAATCGCAGGCCAATATCTTACCAAAGGCTCACAAGTCTATATTGAGGGGCGATTAAAAACCCGTAAATGGCAAGATGGCAACGGACAAGACCGTTACACTACCGAAATTCAAGGCGATAACTTACAGATGTTAGGCGGTCGCCAAGATGAGCCTAAACAAGCTAAAGCAAGTAAAGCTAAGCCAAATCCATCAAATGCGATGGATGAACAAGGTGATAGCTTTGACGATAACATTCCATTCTAGGAGTTGGTTATGAGTAAATTTATTAAATTGACAAATTTTAGAGCTGGTGACGGTGATTTAATTGTAAATGTAGATTTAATTAGAACTGTAACATCAGAACACAATGACTGCTCAATTGTTGAGTTTTCGGATGAGTATAATGTGGTAGTAAAGGAAACGCCAGAGCGTATTTTAAAAATGATTGAGACCGCCAAATAAGGCGGTTTTCTTTTGGGTGAGAAATGAAAAAAGAAACAGAACACGAATTAGCGGAATTACACGAGAAAGAACGGAGTTTAGAAAAGGCTCTTGAATTGGTGCGTGAGAAAATCCGCGAGTTAGTTAATTACATAGATAAAAACAAGGTAAATAATAATGGAACCAAATTTTAGATATTTTAAATGTGCATTAAGCGTTGAGCCTATTAAATCATTAGATTTGCAATGGCAAAAAGATAGAGAGGTCAGAGATAAAAAACTTGATGCTATTTTTGACACTATCCCATTTTATGAAGGATGGAGAGGGAGCGAAAGTAGTATATGGGGTATTGTTTGTAGTTTAGATAATCCTGAATATGCAAAAATCAAAGAGGATAAGACCTATAAATTTGAAATGGTTGAAAATGAGAAAGTTGTTATTACTGGAAGCGGCAGAACAAAAGCCGGTAAGGCGTTTAACGCCAAAATCCAAAGCATTAGAGATATTTTAAATCAATATCCAAGCTTTAATGATTTTATGTTGCGAAAATTAAAGCTTACTTGCATGGTGCTTGGCGCACGCACTGGTTATGTGTCTGCATGTGGTGTTGCAAGTGACCACTTTATCGTTTCAATACCAGAAAAATCAGATGGTTTTGGTGGTGATAAATTTCCAGAAATCCCAGAATACCTAATCGAAATCAAACAGAGTGAGTTTCTTGCTTTGCAAGGTAAGTAGGTGTGTAAATGAACGAGATTAATGTGAGTATTCCTTATTCACTATTCAAAGATATCTTTACGTTTGCATTTTCATTTAGACTGATTCCAAGTGTTAGCGATGATTTGGCTTATGTATCAATCAATACAGCTAAGAAATACTGGATTCTACTTGATAGCGAAACTAGGGATGATTTGATTTTTGTTTGCCAAACGTATTTTGAAAAGGGAGGTGAATCGAAAGATGTTAAGGAATTTATTAATTGGGCTGGTGAAAATATTGATGCGGAACATCGTAAGAATTTACAGCGACCGCTAGTCGATATTTTGCCAGTGGTTAATATGGCAAAGGTAAACCATAAAGCGAGTGATTGATATGATTGTTTGGGCATTATTCGATAGTGGCAATGGTTGCTATACGCAAGGTGCAGAGCTATTTAATCAGTCAGTTAATCAATCAATCGAAATTTACCCTATCGGCATGGATATTGAGAGTAAAAATAACCATTTTATTAATCTTAATTTAGCTGATTATAGTCGTATGTTTGGCGATAACAAGCTATTCGATGAGCTTGATAAACTGCCTAAACCTGATTTGATTATAGCTAGTCCACCTTGCGAGAGTTGGTCGGTTGCAAGTGCGATGTGGGGGGTAATGCAAGCTGGAAACAGGAAACTGGTGCAGTAAATCGTGAATTATCAAAATTTACGGTTAGAAGTCGTGCGGATTATGATTTACCGCACGTCCAATTTAAATATGACCGCTCTTTCTTGAATCGCATTAATGGTGAGCTTTGTATATACAACACAATAGAGATTATCAAACGATATAAGCCTAAAGTTTATGTAATAGAAAATCCGGCAAGCAGTAAGATTTGGTATTACATAGACGATATTTTGAGCTTTAAAATTCCGTTTGATAACCTTGCTCACTATCATTGCTATAACTATCCGCTACGAAAACCGACAAGATTTAAAAGTAATATAAATCTTGGTTTAAGGCATAATCATAAGCTAAAGCCAGAAATCAAGTTTGAAAACTTCTCAAAATCATACAACGAAAGATCGAACATTCCACTTGAATTAATAGTGGATATATACAAAGCAGTAAATCAATATTTAACAAATCCAATAGGCGTTCCAAGTGAGCGCCTTTTGTTTTAGAGGGAATACACATGGTTAGCTTTGAGCTAAAAAAGAAATATGCCGTTACATATAAAACAAATTACGGACTTACAAGAATTTACCAAACAGATAGTAAGTTTAGATTTCATTTGGTGCGATTAGTTACAAAAATACTAGGTCGCCAAGAAAATATTTTAATGGAGAAAGAAAATGAAAGACTTTACTAAATGTTTATTAGAATGGCTATTCTATCTATTGAATGGCGCTTTCGTCATTGCGATGGCTGGAGCTGGAATAGGATTATTTCTTGGTGTAGCGTGGAAAGCGTTTTGCTGGGTGGTGTGATATGAAAGAAAAAGAATTAATCGAAAAAATAGAACAGTGGGCTGAAGAGAGAAATTTAATTAAAGGCTCAAGCATTAAGAAACAAACACTCAAGATGCTTGAGGAGTTTGGAGAGCTTTGTGGCGGTGTCGCGAAAGGCAATTTGGATATAATTAAAGACAGCATTGGTGATTGTTTTGTGGTACTGACAATCATAAATGCTCAATGTCGCAATGAATCAACGGAAGTCAACGCCAACCAATCACACTTACTTGAACCAACTGGACATTTTAGAGCAAGCTCCATGGATGAGTCATTATTACGAACCGCTGCAAAAATAGGTAATTTCGCAAATATATCAACTTATCCTGATGATTGGGATGTAAACTCTCTATCTAATTATCTCTTCCTTATCAGTAAAATGGCTAACCTTGATTTCTGGGATTGCGTTCGACACGCTTACGAGCAGATAAAAGACCGTAAAGGGAAAATGATTGACGGAGTTTTCGTTAAGGAAGAGGATTTAAATAAGGAGTAAATATGACTGCACCATCTTTAGCCTATCAAGATGCAATGAACGGCATTGCCATTTTATATGACGCATTATCTAATGCAGAAAATGAGTTAGATAAACTCAAAAATCCATGGATTAAGTATAACGAATGTATGCCATCAAAAGATGATTATTTTATCGTGCATTGTCCAGAGTATGAGCCATCAATAGCAATAACAAGATATGACACGGATTTGGGTGGATGGCTTGATTATGCAGATGATGAAATTGCGCACTGGATGCCTTTGCCTGATTTGCCAAAAGATTAAATGGCAAATAATTAGTTAAGATTACTATATATTGACACCGCTTATACTTCGGATTAAGATAACCGCACTACAAACTCATAGCGGAAATCCGCACCCGAAAGCATAGCGGTTTTTTTATGCCTAAAATCTAAATGTGAGAAATCTCACATTTTAATGATCGGGTCTAGAGAGCCTAATAAAACACCGCAAGGAAATAAGCTCCGCTGTCTATGAGCAGTAGTTGAAGCCCGATCAACCCTACTAAGGTTGGTCGAATTAAGAACTAACTCATAGAGGGCATAAAAATGTCAAACTTAACAATTCTAAATAATTCAATTCGTCAATCTGATAATCTTTACTCATTAAACGATCTGCATACAGCAAGCGGAAACGATCCAAAGCACCGCCCGACATACTTCATTAAAAATCAACAAACGCAGGATTTAATTGATGAGATTGAGCGATGTGAGAATTCCAACATCGCTTTAAAAGTTATTCGAGGTACACAAGGCGGCTCTTACGCTTGCGAAGAATTAATGCTTGCTTATGCGATGTGGATTAGTCCTAAATTCCATTTAGTTGTATTGCGTGCGTTCTTAAATTTACACAAAAATTCGACCGCACTTTTACCAAATACGATTACGCCAGAACAACAACAGGCGATCCAATCAGCGGTACAACAAGCACACCATAGAACAGGTTTACACTGGCAAGAAATCTACCGTCAGTTAAAATCTGCTTTCAAGGTTGCGAAATACGACCAATTACCACAAGACCAATTCGGAAATGCAATGGCGTTCATTACGAACTTGCAACCTATTGCACTTCCACCGGCAGAAGAAAGATTTACTTTCGATTTAACAAAAGAAGAAATCTCAAATCTTACTCTATTGTTATTCTCGCACGGTCAGATGAATTGGTTATTGGGAAAACTGGTTAAACCGTTAGAGGTAATTGGATCGTCATATAGTCCGACAGTTTACGGACATCACACAGAATACAAGCGTTTCTATGATAAATCGCTACCGCTAGCGAGAAAGCTCATAGAACCACTTAAACAAGCCCACAGAGCCGATTTTGAACATTTGCTATATCGTTTATCGGCTAACTAAAATAATTCGTTATAACCGCTCTTATGAGCGGTTTTTTATTGGAGCAAAAAAATGAACAAGACACCATTATTTATTTGTAGATTACTAAAACGGGAACCTGTCAGCCCGTGGAAAGAATTAATAGACAGCCTAGAGAACAATCCTTTCGATTGGATTGTAGATAGTTTTACTTTGGATAACAAAAACAATAAAGCTAGATTTTGGATCGGAAATGGGTACACATGGTTTAAAATGTATCCTGGTGAATTAGAAATTCCAGTTTCTCAAAGGTACAGAGTTTACAAAGCTGTAAATGAGGTACAAGCGGCTAGATTTAAATCAAATAAATAGCAGTTTATTGGAGCTTTTATGGAAAGAGAATTTTTTGATGAATACTGCAGTCCAGAATTATTAGCGTTAATAACTGGATATGTTTGTCCTAAATATCAAATGAAAAGCTTAAATGAGTTCGGAATTCCTTTTCTTCACCCAAAAGGAAATAGAAAATTCCCGCTTGTGTTACGATCTGATGGTGACAAGATTTTGAAAGGTGAGAAAGTGCAGCAGATTACACAAACAAAAGAAAGAAGGCGGTCTGCAGTATTAAGTTAGTAAGGGGGATATTATGGCACGCCCAAGAAAACGAATTAATCAAGGATTGCCACAAGGTTTAGTGTGTCGGAATCGAAAAAGAGCAGATGGATCAATCGTGGTGTATTACTACTACACGATGGCCGATAAAAAAGAAGTTGCGTTAGGAAAAGATAAGCACATTGCTATTCTGGAAGCAGCAAAGCTGAATATGCAGTATCTTACGAAGAAAGACAATATTCTGTTTATTGAAGTGCTTGAACGATATGAAAAAGAAGTTGTGCCGCTTAAAAAAGCGAAGAATACTCGAAACTCAAACATTCAGGCTATAAAGAAATTGCGCCAATACTTCCAAGATCCACCATTTACCCTTGATGAAATAGAGCCTATACACATTCGTGAATATTTAGATTGGAGAAAAGACGTTAAACCAACCGCAAATATCGAAGTTGGGTTATTTGGCCACATTTGGAGCATGGCGAGAGAATGGGGTTACACTGAAAAGATCAGCCCATCAACAGGGGTTAAAAAATTCAAAGTGAATTACCGTGATGTGTACATTGAAGATTATATCTTGGATAAAATCTACGACTGCGCCACAGGTGATATGAAGGATATTATGGATGTGATGTATTTAACCGGACAACGTCCAATAGACGTGGTAAAAATCCATAGTTCGCACATCTACAACGATTTACTGCATATTACACAGCAAAAAACAGGTAAACGTGTCGCTATTAAAATTATAGGTAAACTAAAAGAGATTATCGACAAGCGGATCACTGAAGAAAATCAGTTTCTTTTTACGAATAAATGGGGGAGAAAACTCGAGCGGAGATCACTTACAGATTATTTCAAAGACACCCGTAATGCGGCATCAAGAAAATATAAAGAGCTAGCCGAAGAGATCAACCAAGTGCAATTGAGAGATCTTCGCGCGAAAGCAGCAACAGACCTTTCATTAATGATTGATGATGAACGAGCAAGAAAACAACTTGGCCATACTTCTGCACGTACCACTCAACATTACATCAGAAAAGAAAAACCACTAAATCCAACCAAATAAAAAAGGCTCTTCAAATGAAGGGCCTTTTTTTTGTCACAAATCACGTTCCGAAACGTTTTTAAAACTCATTGATTTTATTAAACTTTAAAACCTAAAAATAAGAAAAGGTTTCGGAATTAAAATTGACTTTAGATAGCGTAAATACTGGGTTATGCTCTTTTGAAGTCAATGTGAACCAATTTTGGTTTGAATGGGTGACGTTGCATTGCTTGAACTTTCACTGCAACTTCTTTACCTTCAACCACTAAAGTGATTACATCGCTATAGAAAGAATCGTGAGCTTGTGCGTTGTTTAATTCATCGTGATTTAAGATGATTGAAACAGGTGCTTCGCTGCCACCATAAATGATTGCAGGGATTTGACCGTTGTGACGCAGGCGGCGGCTCGCACCCTTACCTTGCGCTTGACGAACTTCAGCGTTAAATTTAAATGCCATTTTCATGTTCTCTTGATTAAAAGTTTAAAATAAAAAATTGCAGGCGACCCAGCAATTTTCCTAAATTTGCTCAAAGACAAACTTTGAGAGCGACGGATTATAAAATATTCAGCCCCACAATGCAAATTTACACAGCAAATTTTTTCTAGGCTTTTCAAGGCAAAGCGATTAAAATAAATCCCTATTTTTAATTAATTTTAACTAACTGATTGTAAGTGGGTTTCAAATGGAATTTCTTATCAGCTTTTTTACCGATTACGGTTATTGGGCGGTGCTATTTGTTCTGATTATTTGTGGCTTTGGTGTACCCATTCCAGAAGATATCACGCTTGTCTCCGGCGGTGTGATTGCTGGCCTCTATCCTGAAAGCGTCAATTCCCACTTAATGTTAGTCGTGAGTATGATTGGCGTACTTGCCGGCGATTCAACCATGTACTGGCTTGGTCGCATTTACGGCACGCGCATTTTACGTTTCCGACCAATGCGTAAAATCGTCACATTAGAACGCCTCAAAATGGTACGTGAAAAATTTGCCAAATACGGCAACCGCGTATTATTTGTTGCTCGTTTCCTTCCAGGATTACGCGCGCCAATTTATATGGTTTCTGGCATTACCCGTCGCGTCAGCTACACTCGCTTTGTATTAATTGATTTCTGCGCCGCGATTATTTCTGTACCAATTTGGGTTTACCTTGGCGAATTTGGTGCGAAAAATTTAGATTGGTTACACGAGCAAATTAAAAAAGGCCAACTTGTTATTTATATCCTAATCGGTATTTTAGCCTTATTCCTATTTTGGAAATGGAAAAAAGCGAAGAAATCCAAAGCTAACTAATCTCATATAATTCAATAAAAAGTGCGGTAAAAAAACAATATCGTTTTCTACCGCACTTTTTTCATTCCAACTAAACTTTAGCGGCTAAATACCGTTCCACTGTATCCACAATCGCTTGAGTTTGCGGATCAATTTCAATATTTACTAAATCGCCGATTTGTCGTTTGCCAATAAGTGTTCGGTGTAAGGTTTCAGGAATTAAATTCACGCAGAATTCATCGTCTTTTACTTCACCGATAGTAAGACTGATACCGTCAATCGCAATAAATCCTTTGGTGAGAATGTATTTCATCACATCTTTATTGGGTAATTTAAACCAAACCTGACGATTATTTTCGCTTTCGATAATCTGTGAAACGCTTGCAGTACAATAAACGTGGCCCGATAAAATATGCCCACCAATCTCTGCGCCCATTTGCATCGCGCGTTCGATATTGACAAAATCCCCTGCTTTTAAGCTACCGAGATTGGTGATGCGCAAGGTTTCTTGCATTAAGTCAAAACTTACAAGATCATCGTGAATTTCAGTCACCGTTAAGCACACGCCGTTATTCGCTACGGATGCGCCGATTTCTAAGCCTTTTCGCATTTCAGCTGGTAATTTTACGATCTGTGTTCTAAAATTATCACTGTCTTTAATTTCATGAATTTGGGCGATGCCCTGTACAATACCCGTAAACATTATTATTCCTTTATTAAAAATTTTTCCAATATTATAGCAAAATTTATGAATTCTCGTCTTTTTTCTCAATACCGTATTGATATTCAAAAACTTATCCGAATTGCAACACCTATCGGTCTTGCCCAGTTAGCTCAAACTGGCATGGGCACCGTAGATGTAATTATGGCGGGGAATGTGAGCTCGGCTGATGTAGGCGGTGTCGGTATTGGTGCCTCTATTTGGCTACCTTTGGTACTTTTCGGACAGGGCTTATTACTCGCCTTACCACCAACAATTTCTTATTTAAATGGTTCAGGGCAGCGCCATCGCATTGCTCACCAAGTAAGACAAGGCCTTTGGATTTCATTTTTAGTGATGATTCCCCTTGCACTGATCATCTATCATAATGATTTCATATTACAGTTTATGAATATGGATGCCCACATGGCTGATGTGACGATGAATTATTTGCGTGCGATGGTGTGGGGCTTGCCAGCCTATTTATTGCTGATTAATTTCCGCTGTTTGAATGATGGCATTGCCAAAACAAAACCCGCCATGGTGATTACCTTCATGGGGTTAATGCTGAACATTCCACTGAATTATATGTTTATTTACGGTAAATTTGGTGCGCCTGCGTTGGGCGGTGTCGGTTGTGGTGTAGCAACGGCTATTGTTAACTGGGCGATGGCAATCTTGATGATTACCTATTCTGCCAAAAACTATAATGAACGTAGTTTAAAAGTCTTTGAAAAGATTATTGAAAAGCCTGACATCAAAACACTGAAAAAATTGACCGCACTTGGCTTGCCTATTGCCATTGCGCTGTGCAGTGAAGTCTCACTATTTGCCTTAAGTAGTTTATTACTTTCCCCATTAGGCGCGGATGTGGTCGCCAGCCACCAAATTGCCTTAAACACCAGTGCTGTAGCCTTTATGTTCCCCATGTCTATTGCCATGGCGGCAACCATTTTAGTGGCGCAAGAACTGGGTAATCATGCACCACAAAAAGCCAAAATCATGGCTCACGCGGCTATTATTCTTGGCTTGATTGCGGCAAGTGTATTGGCGTTGGTGATTTGGATATTTAGTGCCGAGATCGCCGCATTAATTGTGGGCGATAATTCCACCGTTATTGCCCTTTCAGGCAGCTTATTAGCGATGGCAGCGATTTATCAATTTTCAGATTCGGTACAAGTAGTAGTAAGCGGTATTTTACGTGGTTATAAAGACACTAAAATTATCCTTTATATCACGTTACTTGCCTATTGGGGCGTAGGTATCCCTGTTGGTTATATTCTTTCCCGCACGGATTGGATTGTTCCAAGCATCGGTGCAAAAGGTTTCTGGGTAGCGTTTATCATTGCCTTAACCATTACCGCCGCTTTACTCTTTATACGTATGCGAAAAATCCAATCACAATCTGATGAAGCCATTATTCAACAGTTAGAAAGATTGAAATAGTTTAAGTAAAAAGTGCGGTCGAATTTGACCGCACTTTTGTCTTTTACATAACCACCACATCAAACTGTTCTTGGTTGTAATACTGCTCAGTTTTGACTTGAACCTGTTTGCTAATGAACATTTCGATCTCTGGCAATAAACCGTGCGATTCTTCTTTGATTAAGTAATCTGCCACGGCTGGAGAGGCATAAACTACAAATTGTTCACTCGAGAATAAGTGGTTAACTCGAATGATCTCACGCATAATTTCATAGCATACCGTTTCGACGGTTTTCACTCGTCCTCGACCTTGGCAAGTTGGGCATTCATCACACAAAACGTGTTCTAAACTTTCGCGAGTACGTTTACGCGTCATTTCCACTAAACCGAGTTGAGTAAAACCATTCACATTGGTTTTCACGCGATCTTTTGATAGGGCTTCTTCCAAGGATTCAATCACGCGATTGCGATGCTCATCGGTTTGCATATCAATAAAATCAATAATGATAATTCCGCCTAAATTACGCAGTTGTAGTTGCTGGGCAATAGCTTTAGTGGCTTCAATATTGGTGTTAAAAATCGTTTCATCTAAATTTCGATGGCCAACGAAAGCGCCTGTATTGATATCAATGGTCGTCATGGCTTCAGTTTGCTCAATAATGAGATAGCCGCCCGATTTTAAATTCACGCGTTTTTCAAGTGCATTTTGAATGCCTCGTTCTACGCCGTAAATATCAAAAATCGGCTGACTGCCTGTATAAAGCATTAATTTTTCACTTAATTCCGGCATAAATTCATCGGTAAATTCTTTAACCTCGTTAAAACAAAGTTTGGAATCGATATGAATTTTCTCTAAATTAGCACCGATAAAATCACGCAAAATACGTTGCGGCAATGCGGGTTCACCATAAATTTTAGAACGGGTTGGGTATTTGCCTTTACGCTCAAGCACTTTACGCCATAAACGTTTTAAAAATTCCGCATCTTGGCGCAATTCTTCTTCCGTTGCGCCTTCGGTAGCAGTACGAATAATAAAGCCACCTAACTCATCACAAAAAGGCTCAACAAGCGCTTTTAATCTTGCTCGCTCTTCTTCGCTTTCAATACGTTGTGAGACACCAACATGGCTATTTTCTGGCATAAAGACGAGATAACGAGAAGGCAATGTAATATCCGTGGTTAATCTTGCGCCTTTGGTGCCCAAAGGATCTTTTACCACTTGTACCACGATATCCTGCCCCTCGCGTACGAGTTCAGAAATGCTTTTGGCTCGGAATTGCTTTTGTTCGCTCACATCAACACACTCGGTATGTGAGACAATATCGGAAGCATGCAAAAATGCGGCTTTTTCTAAACCGATATCCACAAACGCGGACTGCATCCCCGGTAAAACACGGGTTACTCGCCCTTTATAAATATTCCCCACGATGCCACGTTTGGCTTGACGTTCAATATGAACCTCTTTTAAAACACCCGTTTCCACCAGCGCAACGCGGGTTTCATTTGGCGTAACATTCATTAATAATTCAACAGAATCCATTTTTTCGACCTTAGTTTTAATGGTATAAGTCTATCGAAAAGGAAAATAGAATAATAGACCCAAATAAGGTAAAATATGACCTTTCTCAAATTTTCATGACTTTTTTTGGGGTATTTAATGTTTGGTTTAGACCCAACACTTATTACTTTTAGTATTTATATTTTCGGCATGATTTTAATCGGTGTCCTTGCCTATTATTATACAAACAACTTATCCGATTATATTTTAGGCGGCCGTAAACTCGGAAGTTTTGTTACAGCCATGTCTGCAGGCGCATCTGATATGTCCGGCTGGTTATTAATGGGCTTGCCAGGTGCGGTGTATGTGTCTGGTCTGGTAGAAGGTTGGATCGCCATTGGTTTAATCCTAGGGGCTTATTTTAACTGGTTGCTCGTGGCTGGTCGTTTACGGATCTATACCGAATTTAACAACAATGCTCTCACATTACCGGAATATTTCCACCATCGCTTTGGCACATCACATAATCTCTTAAAAATTGTGTCTGCAACAATCATCCTAGTATTCTTCACCATTTATTGTGGTTCCGGTGTGGTTGCTGGGGCGAAATTATTCCAAAACCTATTCTCAGTCGACTATTCCACAGCCATTTGGTACGGCGCATTAGCGACTATCGTCTATACCTTTATCGGTGGATTTCTAGCGGTAAGTTGGACGGATACGATTCAAGCTACATTGATGATTTTTGCCTTAATTTTAACGCCTCTCTTTATCTTTTTAAGTTTGGGTGATGCATCACAATTTACTGAAGTGCTACATCAAGCAGAAATCGCAGCAAATAAAGACTTTACCGATTTATTTAGTTCTACTACGCCATTAGGTTTATTAAGTTTAGCAGCTTGGGGCTTAGGTTATTTTGGTCAACCGCATATCCTTGCTCGTTTTATGGCGGCTTACTCGGTAAAATCCCTCATTAAAGCACGCCGTATCAGTATGACATGGATGGTGATTTGCCTAGCTGGTGCGATTGGTATTGGCTTCTTCGGAATTCCTTATTTCTTTGCTAACCCCAATGTAGCTAGTGTGGTAAATAATGAACCAGAACAAGTCTTTATTGAACTGGCTAAATTGCTCTTTAATCCATGGATTGCCGGTATTCTACTCTCTGCAATCTTGGCAGCAGTAATGAGTACACTTTCCGCTCAATTATTAATTTCTTCAAGTTCTATCACTGAAGATTTTTATAAAGGTTTTATTCGTCCAAAAGCTTCTGAAAAAGAATTAGTTTGGTTAGGTCGTGCGATGGTTTTAGTTATCGCGGGCATTGCGATTTGGATTGCACAAGATGAAAACAGCAAAGTATTAAAACTCGTTGAATTTGCCTGGGCAGGCTTTGGTTCTGCATTTGGTCCTGTTGTGCTTTTCTCCTTATTCTGGAAACGCATGACTTCATCAGCGGCGATGGCGGGAATGGTTATCGGTGCAGTGGTTGTCTTTGCTTGGAAATCGGTGATTCCTGAAACCAGTGAATGGTTTAATGTGTATGAAATGATCCCGGGATTCATCCTTGCTAGCCTGGCGATTATTGTGGTTTCCCTCCTTTCTGCAGAACCTGAAAATGAAGTTAAAGAAACTTTTGAGAAAGCAGAAAAAGCTTATAAGGAAGCAAAATAATGATTGATTTTCGTCCTTTTTATCAACAAATTGCCACCACAAATTTATCTGCTTGGCTAGAAACGTTGCCTTTGCAGTTAAAAGAATGGGAAAAACAAACCCATGGCGATTATGCAAAATGGTCAAAAATCGTGGACTTTCTCCCTGATTTGCAGGCAGATACTATCGATTTAAAAAATGCGGTGAAATCTGACCGCACTTCCCCACTTTCAGAGGGCGAAAAACAACGCATTATTCATCATTTGAAACAATTGATGCCTTGGCGAAAAGGACCTTATCATTTATTTGATATTCACGTGGATTGCGAATGGCGTTCTGATTTCAAATGGGATCGTGTTTTGCCTCATCTTGCACCGTTAAAAGATCGTACCATTTTAGATGTGGGCTGCGGTAGTGGCTACCATATGTGGCGAATGGTTGGTGAAGGCGCAAAAATGGTCATTGGTATTGATCCAACCGAGCTTTTCCTTTGCCAATTTGAAGCAGTTCGAAAATTACTAAATAACGATCGTCGAGCTAACTTGATCCCATTAGGTATTGAAGAAATGCAACCACTTGCGGCATTTGATACCGTATTCTCAATGGGTGTGCTTTATCACCGTAAATCACCGCTCGATCATCTCACACAGCTAAAAAACCAATTAGTAAAAGGTGGCGAATTGGTGTTAGAAACCTTAGTGGTTGATGGTGATGCCAATACAGTCCTAGTGCCATCAGATCGCTATGCAAAAATGAAGAACGTGTATTTTATTCCTTCCGTTGCAGCGCTCATCAATTGGTTGGAAAAAGTCGGTTTTACTAATGTGCGTTGTGTGGATGTCGCCACCACAACATTAGAAGAACAGCGTAAAACGGATTGGTTAGAAAATGAAAGTTTGATTGATTTCTTAGATCCAAATGATCACAGTAAAACCATCGAAGGCTATCAAGCCCCTACTCGTGCAGTGATTTTAGCCAATAAATAATGGTTTAAAAAAGTGCGGTCAAAAAATTCCATGTTTTTTGACCGCGCTTTGCTTTTCTATTTTAAGGCAATATGTACCGTAATCTCTTCACGATCGTGATACAAATGCTTCGCCTGAATATCAAATTCCAGTTCTTTTTCTGCTAACATCACCGCAAGATTTTCTAAGCACAACATCACTTCTTGATAGCGTTTTTTCATTGGTAATTTCAAATTGAAAATAGTTTCTCGGCACCAACCGTTAATTAACCATTTTCCAATTAAATTCGCAATTCGACTTGGTTGCTCCACCATATCACACACAAGCCAATCAATATGCTTACGTTTTGGTGGTTGGAATTTAAATCCATCTTCTGGGCAATGTTCTATTCTGCCGGTATCATGCAAACTTGCCGCCATTTTGCCGTGATCAACCGCATACACAAATAAACCACGTTTCACTAATTGATAGGTCCAGCCGCCAGGACAAGCACCGAGATCAACACCAACCATATTTTCATTCAAGCGTTTACTTTCTTCATTTCGAGGAATAAAGGTTAAAATCGCCTCTTCCAATTTTAAAGTTGAACGACTTGGTGCATCCGCTGGGAATTTCAAACGTGGGATTCCCATAAAGTGGGTGGAGTTATTACCAAGATAGGAATACCCCACATAGCAACAATTCGGCTGCGTGAAAAAATAATGCAAAATCTGACCGCGCTTTGCATTCGGTTTGCCTTGTAACCAACCTTTCTTTTTCAACGCTTGGCGCAACGGCACAGTAAATTTTCGGCAAAATGTCGAAAGCTCTTTGGCTTCATTCGTATCTGCGGTTTCAACAAATAGCTCTACTGCTTGCTTAAGATTAATGTCTTCTGCAATGCGTTCATATTGAGCCAAAATTGGCGAAATACGATCTTGAGGATCGAGGTTTTCTAAGAGATCTGACACAACGATCATTTGACGTGCAAAAATCAAACGATTAAAAGGGATTTCTCTCGCTAAACGATCTGCATCACCTGGTTGATAGCATTCAAAAATGACATAGCCGCTGTTTTCTACCACGCGAGCAAAACCAAATACGCCACGCTCAGAAGCTCGATCGGTAATTTCTGCAGCGACTTCTTTTTCAAAGCCAATTCGACAATATAAGGCTAATTTATTCATATTTTCCCTAATTTTATTGAATCTTTAATCCATGTTCTAAAGGCTTGAATCTGTTCATCATCTAAACGATCTAAATGATTGACTACATAGAATGATTTCGGATCCCGTAATTCGGTTGGTAACACAATTTGCAGATGACCATTTTCAATTTCTTGCTGAGCCAAAATACGATTAGCTAGCACGATACCCTGACCATGAACGGCAGCTTGTAATGCCATAAAGGTATGGCTAAATAATGGACCTTGCTGAATATTCAAATCATCTAATTTGAGATAATCTGCCATCGCTTGCCAGTTATCTCGAGTATGTGTGTGAATCAGCGTGTGCTTTTTCAAATCATCTGGACGGCGAACGGGAATTTTCTCAAGCAATGAAGGTGCCGCCAAAATCACTAAGTTTTCTTCACCTAATCGATCGACTTGTAAATTTTCCCAATCACCTTTGCCATAATAAATGGCAATATCAATTTCTTTATTTAATAAACCTTCATCTTGATCAACGCCCTTCAAGCGCACTTCAATTTCAGGGTGTTGCTTATTAAAATCACTCAAATGTGGCACAAGCCATTGAATACCAAAGGTTTGTGGCACACTAATTGCCAAATGTGGCTCTGCTTTAAGTGTTAATAAACGTTCAGTCGCTTCATTTAATTTTCGCAAGACTTTGTTAATATCAACAAAATAGGCTTTCCCAAATTCCGTCAATTCGAGTGAACGATTTTTACGTATAAAAAGCTCGACACCTAAAAAATCTTCTAATAATTTTATTTGATGGCTCACTGCGGCTTGTGTCACAAAAAGTTCATCCGCAGCTTTTGTGAAGCTTAAATGTCGTGCAGCTGATTCGAAAGACTTCAATGAATTCAAGGGAGGCAAACGTTTATACATAATCTTCCCAATGGCTAAATTTTAGTTTATAATGATTAAGATCTAATTCGGATTAGTTTTTTTTATGCGTCAAATAAAAAAACATCATTTGTCCTTCCATCACCTTCTACCTACAATACACTCATACTTAATGATTGGTAATTCCTTACAAGTTAATGAGTTTCAGACTTAAGTATGATGTTGTGTTTGCATATAGTTCGGTTCTCCGAACTGGAGTAACAATTAAGTTACTCATTTACTTCCTGTATATATTAAACCATTCTGGTTAAGCGCTGCTCATTTCGAGCGGCGTTTTTTTATTCTCGCATTCTAACATAAGCAAAATTTTATTTCCTGACCAACTTCACAAATTTAAAAATCCAATAAAAATTTTGAGAAATCACAATATTTTTGTGTTTAAAGGTTTTCATAGTAGCCGTTATGGTGTAGATTAACTGCATTTCCATTCATAAAATTATTTATACAAATTAAGGAAGCAAAATGAAAGACTTAGACTGGAACAATCTTGGATTTAGTTATATCAAAACAGATTATCGTTTCATCGCACATTGGAAAGATGGTAAATGGGATGAAGGGAAACTTACCACTGATAATATGCTACATATCCACGAAGGTTCAACTGCAATTCACTACGGTCAACAATGCTTTGAAGGCTTAAAAGCCTATCGTTGTAAAGATGGTTCAATCAACTTATTCCGTCCTGATCAAAATGCAAAACGTATGCAACACACCTCTGATCGTTTATTAATGCCACAAGTGCCAACAGAATTATTTATCCGCGCTTGTAAAGAAGTAGTGAAAGCAAACCAAGAATGGTTAGGTCCTTACGGCTCTGGCGCAACATTATATTTACGTCCATTCCTCTTTGGTACGGGTGCGAATATCGGTGTAAAAACCGCACCAGAATTTATTTTCTCTGTATTCTGCTGCCCTGTCGGCGCATACTTCAAAGGTGGTTTAGCGCCATCTAACTTCATTACAACTGATTACGACCGTGCGGCTCCGATGGGGACCGGTGGTGTAAAAGTAGGTGGTAACTATGCGGCAAGCTTACTTCCTCATGAATTAGCAGCTGAAGCTGGCACACCTGAACGTAAATTTGCTGATGCGATCTATCTTGATCCCAAAACTCACACTAAGATTGAAGAAGTGGGGGCGGCAAACTTCTTTGGTATTACCAAAGATAACAAATTCATCACTCCAGCTTCTGACTCTATTTTACCGAGTATCACTAAATACTCATTGCTTCACATTGCAAAAGAACGTTTAGGTATGGAAGCCATTGAAGGCGATGTCTATATTGATCAACTTGATCAATTCGCCGAAGCGGGTGCTTGCGGTACTGCCGCAGTGATTACGCCAGTAGGTGGTATTCAACACAAAGGTAAATTCCACGTGTTCTATTCAGAAACTGAAGTAGGCCCTGTTACACGTAAACTTTACAACGAGCTAACCGGCATCCAATTCGGTGATGTGGAAGCACCTGAAGGCTGGATTGTAAAAGTAGAATAATTTTCCTTTCTATTAACAAATCGAGATTCATTTAATTCAAGGACTAAGTTCTGTCACTATAGGACTTAGTCCTTTTAATTTTTACACGCTTTGTATAACGTATGTTTCAGTAGAAATACCTCATTAATAATATTTAACTCACGCCAAAATACTTCAAAATCAACCGCACATTTCCACTTTTATTGTGTGCCTATATTTCAAATTATGATCTTCATCACAGTTTTATTAAAACAGATCGATTAGAATAAAATTGTCCATTTTTTCAAGCAAATAAGGAAGAAAAATGATGACTCCCTCTGCACTTATAGGCGAAGGAATTAACCTGATGTTTTCAGGGATGGGTTTTGTATTGGTCTTTTTGCTCATTTTAATTTGGGCAATTGGATTGATGTCTAAACTTATCAACCGATTCTTTCCAGAACCTCAACCCGAACCCAAAACTTCCCAAAATTCAACCGCACTTTCTGCGGCACCTACTGACGATTTTGAGCGGTTACGTCCTGTGATTGCAGCGGCTATCGCACACCATCGCCGTACCCAACAGTTCAAATAAAATAAGGATTTTACCATGGCTAAAAAAATTAAAATGACAGAACTGGTGCTTCGTGATGCCCACCAATCACTTTTCGCAACTCGTTTGCGTCTTGATGATATGTTACCAATTGCTCATGAATTAGATGATATTGGCTATTGGTCGTTGGAAGCTTGGGGCGGTGCAACATTTGATAGCTGTATTCGCTTTTTAGGTGAAGATCCTTGGGTTCGTTTGCGTGAATTGAAAAAAGCTTGTCCAAAAACTCCATTACAAATGTTATTACGTGGCCAAAACCTATTAGGCTATCGCCACTATGCTGATGATGTAGTAGAACGCTTCGTAGAACGTTGTGTAGCGAATGGTATGGATGTTTTCCGCGTATTCGATGCGCTCAATGACCCGCGCAACATGAAAGCAGCGTTGCAAGCAGTACGTAAATTTGGTGGTCATGCTCAAGGGACTTTAAGTTATACCACCAGCCCAGTTCATACTATGCAAACCTGGCTTGATACGACTGAACAATTGCTTGAAATCGGTATCGATAGCTTGGTCATCAAAGACATGTCCGGTATTTTAAATCCAATGGCGGCTGCAGACTTAGTGCGCGAAATCAAAAAACGTTTCGACGTAGAATTGCATTTACACTGTCACTCCACCACTGGTATGGCAGAAATGGCGCTATTAAAAGCGGTTGAAGCAGGTGTAGATGGTATTGATACGGCAATTTCTTCTATGTCAGGTACTTATGGCCACCCTGCAACTGAATCCCTAGTCGCTACCTTACAAGGCACTGAATATGACACCGGTTTGGATATTCCTCGCTTGGAAAAAATTGCTGCCTATTTCCGTAATGTGCGTAAAAAATATGCCAAATTTGAAGGCCAATTACGCGGTGTAGATAGCCGTATTTTAGTGGCACAAGTGCCAGGCGGTATGCTCACAAACTTGGAAAACCAATTAAAACAACAAAATGCGTCCGATAAATTAGATTTAGTATTAGAAGAAATCCCACGCGTTCGCAAAGACTTGGGCTACATTCCACTCGTTACACCAACTTCTCAAATTGTTGGTACACAGTCGGTTATTAACGTTCTCACTGGCGAACGCTACAAAACTATCGCCAAAGAAACTGCCGGTATTTTAAAAGGTGAATACGGTAAAACGCCTGCACCAGTAGATAGTGCGTTGCAAGCTCGAGTATTAGAAGGCGCTGCGCCAGTAACCGACCGCCCTGCCGATCACATTGCGCCTGAAATGGCGAAAATTGAAGCTGAAGTTGCAGAACAAGCTAAAGCGAAAGGCGTGAAATTAGCAGACAATGCTGTGGATGATGCTTTAATCGTGGCGCTCTTCCCTCAAATTGCGTGGAAATTCTTAGAAAACCGCAACAACCCAGCCGCCTTTGAGCCAGCCCCTACCGGCAATGAAAGTGCGGTGGAAAATAAACCTGTTTCTAAAGCTGCACCAGCTGCTTCAGGCTCCGCTGTTTATACCGTGGAATTGGAAGGCAAAGCCTTTGTGGTAAAAGTAAGCGAAGGCGGTGACATCTCTCATGTCGCAACTACTGCTCCGCAAGCTGCATCGCAAACGGCTCCTGCTCCAGCAACTAGTGGCACACCAGTTACGGCGCCGATGGCAGGTAATATTTGGAAAGTTGTTGCAACAGAAGGTCAAACCGTAGCAGCTGGCGATGTATTATTCATTCTAGAAGCCATGAAAATGGAAACCGAAGTGAAAGCTGCACAGGCTGGTACCGTACGCGACATTTGCGTCAAAGCTGGTGATGCTGTCGCGGTAGGTGACACTGTGATGACCTTGGCATAAGGAATAGTCTATGGAGAGTATTATTGCGTTAATTAAAGGGATGGGCATATTCCATCTGCAATGGGGGCAAGCAGTGATGATCGCTGTGAGCCTACTGTTGCTGTGGCTTGCCATCTCACGCAAATTTGAACCTTTGCTGTTGCTACCAATTGGTTTCGGCGGATTATTGTCAAATATCCCTGAGGCAGGACTAGCCATGACAGCATTAGAGAATTTGCTTCATCTCGGCTCACCAGAGCAAATTGCGGTAATTGCTTCGCAATTAGGTGTACCACCCGATCCTGCCTTGATAAAAACAGCGCTAAATTCTACGCCGATATCGATGATAAATCAATTAGAAGCGTTATCTGTGGATATGGGTTATAGCGCTGGTATTTTGGCATTGTTCTATAAAGTTGCGATCAGCTACGGCATTGCACCATTGGTCATTTTTATGGGCGTAGGTGCAATGACAGATTTTGGCCCGCTATTAGCCAATCCGAAAACATTGCTACTTGGTGCAGCTGCTCAATTCGGTATTTTCGCTACTGTACTCGGTGCGCTAGCCTTAAATTATTTCGGTATTATCGAATTTACGCTACCTCAAGCCGCATCTATCGGTATTATTGGTGGTGCGGATGGTCCGACTGCAATTTATCTTACCAGTAAACTTGCGCCTGAATTGCTTGGTGCGATTGCCGTGGCAGCCTATTCCTACATGGCACTAGTGCCGTTGATTCAACCGCCGATTATGAAAGCGTTAACTACAGAAGAAGAACGCAAAATCCGCATGACGCAAATGCGCCATGTGAGTAATCGAGAAAAAGTCTTGTTCCCAGTGATTTTGCTGTTGCTCGTTGGTTTACTCTTACCGGATGCAGCCCCATTACTTGGGATGTTCTGTTTCGGTAATCTCATGCGCGTAAGTGGCGTAGTTGAACGTTTAAGCGACACCACACAAAACGCCTTGATTAATATCGTAACCATCGTACTTGGCTTATCTGTGGGTTCTAAACTGATTGCAGATAAATTCCTACAACCGCAAACGTTGGGCATTTTGATTCTTGGCGTGATTGCTTTCGGAATCGGTACAGGTAGCGGTGTATTAATGGCCAAATTGATGAACAAATTCAGCAAAAACAAAATTAACCCGCTTATTGGTTCTGCTGGTGTATCTGCTGTTCCTATGGCTGCTCGTGTTTCTAACAAAATCGGATTGGAAGCGGATAACCAAAACTTCCTACTTATGCACGCGATGGGACCAAACGTTGCGGGTGTAATTGGCTCAGCTATTGCCGCTGGGGTCATGTTAAAATATGTCGGTACGTTGATGTAAGGTTACGGAAGCTGAAAAACACCTAAATGAGGTTCATTAAATAACAAAAAGAGCGGTCAAATTGACCGCTCTTTTATTTATGACAATTTTCTTTACTTAACCAAACTCATCGCCAGGTTCTTCGCACCTTTGAAATCCACTTTACCGCTTCCGAGCATCGGGATTTCATCTACTAAGAAAACTTGGCTTGGGAGCATAATCGGCGGTACATTTAATCCTTTAATGCGTTCATTGATCTCATCTAAAGAAAGCGCAGACTTGATTAAAAGCACAATGCTCTCGCCTTTTTTATCATCACTCAAGGCAACGGCAACAAATTGATTTTCCTCATCAAATACTTGTGAAAGTTTCTCTTCCACGCTGCCAAGACTGATCATTTCACCGCCTACTTTAGCAAATCGAGAATAACGATCCACAATGGTAATAAAGCCGTTATGATCGATATGGCCTTTATCGCCGGTTTTGTAATAACGTACACCGTCAATTTCAACAATCACTTCTGCTGTTTTTTCTGGTGCATTCAAATAACCTTTCATGACTTGTCCACCACCAATCAAGATCAAGCCGTCTTCACCGACTGGTAATTCTTGCAAGCTTTCTGGATCCACAATTTTGATAATGGTGCCCGGTAATGGCATACCTACCGTACCAGCTTGATTGAAGGTAAATTCTTGTAAGGTTTCCGGATCAAGTAAATTAGGCATATTGACACTAGCTACCGGTGCTGTTTCAGTTGCGCCATAACCTTCGTAAATTTCCAAGCCAAATTTAAGTTTGAAGGCTTCTTTTACATCCGCTTTCAATTTTTCGGCGCCCGCAATAACCATACGTACGTTTTGTAGCATTAACGGATGGAATTTCTTATTGCGTACATACAATCTAAAGAAAGTTGAAGTACCAAATAAAATACTCACCCGATGTCGAGCACACATTTTTCCTACTGTCGCCCCATCTGTCGGATCCGCTACACTTACCATTTTAATGCCCTCACACAATGGTAATAAAGTTGTCACTGTTAAGCCGAATGAGTGGAAAATGGGTAAGGAATTCAAAATCACATCATCTTTGTGGAAATTTAATAATTCACCAATCTGTTTAATATTTGTCAGTAAGTTTTTATGGCTTAATTCAATGCCTTTTGGATCACCTTCACTACCACTACTGAATAAGATGGTTGCATTATCTTCCAAGCTTACGTCTGCAAAGTAACGTAATTTAATCCACCATTGTGGCGCCAAAAACGCAGTTAAAAATGACCGCACTTTATTCGCTTTAGTGATCGATTTCCCTAAATTTTCCATAAAGAGGGCTTTATCAGCCACCACTTGGCTAAAATCAAAACCTTTTGCGTTCAACTTATCCAAGAATTTTTCAGAGGTAATGACTTGCGAAATGTTGGCTTTTTTCAACGCTTTTTCCATCACTTCTGGGCTTAGTGTGTAGTTTAAATTTACCGGTACTTTGCCCATCACCATTAGGGTCATATTAATAATTGCCCCAATTGATGAACTTGGTAATAACACACCAATATTTTTTTCATTCCCTAAAGCAGTTTTTAAGGTTTTCACAAACATTAGCACTGCAGCAATAAATTTCAGGTTATTCAGTTTAGTGCCTTGTGCATCCACGGTAGCTTCTTTGAATAGATTCGATTTTGCTGAACTCAACCAATGGTGCATCAGCGGTTTACGTTTACTCATGACTTTTTCCCATACTGAGAAAGAAAGTTCGAGTACTTTTTGCTTCATCGCTGTCGCATCAATAAAGCCATGAATTGGTTTACCAAATGCTACTAAAATTTCACGTTTACCTTGGCGTTTAGTTAAATTCTTATAGAAAGAATCCGCACGAGAGAAGCTGCTGCCCCATAATCCACGTAAATAGAAAGGAACAGTCGTCACATTCTCTAAATCTTTTAATACGTGCTCAAAGCCTTTTTGGAACTCATTAATTTGACCGTTATAGCTGATATGACCTTCTGGGAATAAAGCCACCACTTCACCACGTGCTAAATATTCACGAATGGTTTCAATAGATTCTCGGCTTGAACCGCCACCAATTGGAATGACTTTGAAAATACGGAAGAACCAAGTGAGATACCATTTGTTGTAAATTGGACGATACATCACAAATTTAATCGCACGAGGGCTAGCCGCTTGTAACACCAACCAGTCAATCCAGCTAATATGGTTACCTAATAACAGCACGCCACCACTTTGTGGAAGATTTTTTAACCCATCCACATGAAAACGGTAATTCGCTTTTAACGCAAAGAGCAAGAATAAACGCGTAAATAAATGAGGCACTTTCGACATGGTATATAAACTTGCAGCAAAACATGTAGCAGAAGTCACTAAGAATAAACCTTGAGTCGAAACATTAAGTTGCACAAAAACAATGCTTAATAGCAAAAAGACCACCATAAACACGTTTTGTACAAAGTTGTTACCTGCCATGATTTTGCCGCTGATTTTCTCCGGTGCAAAATACTGAATAGTCGCATTCAATGGCACGATCAATAAACCGCCAGAGAAACCAAAGACAAAAGAACAAAGTGCTAATATCACCCCACTTTGGGCTAGGGTTAAAAAGAATAACGACACACAAATACCTAATGCACCAAGCGGAACAATACCTAACTCAATATGCAAACGAGAAGCACGTCCAGCAAGATATGAACCAAGCGCAAGCCCTATTCCACTCACCGCTAAAATCGCTTGAATGACAACTGCATTATCTTCATTAAACATTGCTTTATAATGCGCAGGGAATGCCGCCACAATAATTTGTGACACGCCCCAAAACAGGCTTAATCCAATAACACTCAACCAAATATTTTGATCTGCTTTTAATGTGCGAACGTTATCTTTTAAATACCCTAAAGAAAGGTATTTTCTCATATCGAACTGACCATCTGTATTTTCAGCTTCTTGCTTAAAGAATGGGATTTTAAACGCAAAATAGGCTTCGAGTGCACTCAGTAATACTAATGCTACACCTATCACCCAAACACTTTGTAATACTTCATTCGGATCATCTGATGCTACATAATGCGCTTCAAAGAAGAAAGAAAAAGCAAAAGAACTAAATAGAATGGCCACAATAGTAAGCGCTTGAATGACACCGTTTGCCATACCAATATTTTCAGTGCCCACAATCGATTTAATAATGCTATATTTAGCTGGAGAATAGACCGCACTTTGCGCTGCCAAAATCAATGTCAGTACAAAGGAAAGAGCAAACATGCCCGTCATATAACTCAATAAAATCCCCGCACTGATCGCCACTGCCGCTAAACTGCTATAACGAATCACATTGGTGCGAGAAAACTTATCGTTAATAAATGCCGAAGGGGAAAATAAGAAAATAAACGGCAATAAAATCATCGCATTAATTAATGCCGTTAAAACCACCAAACTCTCACCTGAAAAGCTTTTCAGCAATACATTTTGAATGGTAATTTTATGTGCCAAATCTACACTGGCATTAATAAAGGCAATGGCTAAATAAGGCACAAAGCCAGCATATTTTAAGAGTTTCATTTCGCACTCTCCGCTTGATAAAGATTAAAGGTTTTCATATTCAAGAGATAAGGTTTTAACACCAACAATAAATCAAATAAGTGTTTTAATTTTTCATCTTTTTGTTCGCTATTGGCTAATGCCGCTAAAGTCACACTCACCTCTTTTTCCGCTAACATTTTTGCTGCGGCTAAATAAGCTTTCACCACATCCATTTCGGCTTCATCACAACGAGCCAAGATCGCCAAAATATCACGTTCTTTTGCTGTAAAAATGCCTTCTCGAGGATTCAATAAGCCTTCCACTACCATGTCTTCGATTTTCTGAGTAGAAAGATGAAACTCTTCAGAGAGTTGCTCGACTGAAAACACTTCATTTTCTGCCCCCATGATGATATCCAATAATCCAATAAGGCTTTCATAAGGATTATTCCAATCAAAATGAGGATGAGCAAAAAGTGCTTTAATTTGTGAAATCGTTGCATTGAAATTGCTTTGTAGATATTTAATAAAACTAAGCAACTTCACACAATGTTCATCATAGAGATGAAAATTCGGTTTATCTTTTACGGGTTCTGGCAACAAACCTTCTTTCACATAGTACAGCACCGTGGATTTTGGTGTCTGACTAAGCTTAACCAAATCATTCATTTTTAACATCAGGATTTCCCTCTAGGTTGATTTGTTGTGTATTGTAGCGGATAAAAATAAAAAGTAAATAGTGACACTTTACACTTTTGATTAAGTTTAATAAAAAAGTTGCTCATCACATTATGAACAACTTTCTTAATCAGCTTTAGTTTTCAACTTTTCGCCATAGATCCTTACTGTAAATGACGCCCACTGAATTTTTCTTCGCTCCCATAATAGTTGGAGAAATATAAACCGGTGTGGTGTATTGGAAAAGCGGTAAAGCAAGGTTTTCCTGTTGGATCTTCTCACTTAATTTTAAGTAAATTTCTGACCGCTCTTTTTCATTTAAGCTTTTCAATGCTTGTTCAAAAAGTTGGTCATATTCCGCATTGGCATAGCCATTTTTATTATCTGGACTTTTAGAATAGAACAAGCCTAAAAATGCCATCGGATGATTAAAGTCAGCACACCAACCAGAACGAATGACTTGGAAATCTCCTTTTTGACGCTTAGTCTGTAATGTTTGCCAATTAACAGGTTGAGCATCCACGCGCAACATATCGGATTGTGTTAATTGGCCCACTAAACGTTGCGCAATATTTACATGCAATGGTGCATCATCATAGAGCACATTTAAATGTAGTGGATGTCTTTCATCAATTTTATTTTGAGCCAATAACTGCTCGGCAACAACAGGCTCCCATCTTGAATCTTGTCCATTTAACATGGCTTTCGGTAAAAAATAAGAACTCGGAATTGCCGCTGGAATCTCATTATTCACGATATTGGTGACAGAGACCAATGACGCTATCGCTTTACGTATATCGGCCTTAGTAACTTTAGGATCTTTCAGATTAAATTCATAAAAATAACCGCAAAGCTGTGGAAAATGCTGAAGATCTGAATGCACTTCTGGCACATCAACCACCACATCAAATTCAGCCAATTTAGGTTCCACAAAAGGCAAATAGGCTACGCGTTCAAAAGCCACATTATTTTTTTGCCAATAATAGGGGTTTTTAGCTAAGTGTATACTTTTCACATTTTCACTTTCGATCATATAAGCCCCGTTTGTCACAGGGTACTCAGGATCGCTATATTGTGGCACGAGGCTAATATGCGCCAACATTTCCGGTAAATATGGTGTTGGTTTATCAAGCTCAATACGTAAAGTGCGGTCATTTTCCGCATAAATCCCTAAGCTCTTAAAAGGTTTATTTTTTTCTAAAACGCCTTTCGCATTTTTTAGATTTAAATAAGCCAAATAAGATCTTAATGGACTATTTGATTGGGATAATGCTTGCCAAGAAAGCATGACATCTTGAGCGACTAAAGGATCACCATTTGACCAACGAAGCCCTTCACGTAAGGTAAAGATCCAGGTTTTGTTATCTTTCGTTTGCCAACTTTCTGCGATACCCGGCACGATTCGCCCTTCCGAATCATAAGCGGTTAAACCTTCATATAAATCACGCAATAAGTTTTCTTGTTCTGGATAACGCACAAACCAAGGCTCAAAAGAAGGGGGATGAGTAAACGCTCGAGTCAGCAAAGTTCGACTCGGTTTTGATGTATTTTCTTGTTCGATAGACTGACTTTGTGTTGGTTGCTCTTCTGCTGCCGTGTTTGTAGATTTAGGACTGTTTAATTTATCACAACCACTCAATCCAAAAACAATACCGAAAATGACCGCACTTTTAAGCCAAGTAAAGAAAGAATTATCCATTTTCAACGTCTTCTGTTTTAATCCAAAAGAAAAAGAACCAGTATTTTACCACAATTAAAATAGCAATGATCGTTCGCCCCACTACACTTGGAGTAAAATAAAAGCCAATTAAAAGCATTGTAGTTGAAAAGGTTAGAATAGAAATTTTTGTTTTTTTTGTTAATGCACGACGTTCATTAAAAGACTTCAGATACTTTTGATAAAGCTTTGTCTCTAAAAACCAACGTTCTAAGCGAGATGAACCTTGCGCAAAAGAATAAAGTGTTAGCAACAAAAAAGGTGTTGTCGGAAGAATGGGTAGAAAAATACCAATCACGCCTAAAACCAAAGAAATACAACCAAGTACAATATAAATGGCTTTAATTAAAGGATTTTTGGGGAAGAATTTAAGTGCAACAAAACCGGCTATAACCGAAAACGTGATTAAGCCAGAAAACAATAACGCGTCATTCATCATCATTCCTAAATAAAAGTGATACGCAATTATTACTGATTTTTTAGATTTTTCAACCTTGATATTATAGAATTTGTCGCAACTTACTAAAGAAACTGTTAGCAAAAGGAATATTTATGTCTAATCCATTACTTCATATTGAAGGCTTACCTCCGTTTTCTCAAATCAAACCAGAACATATTCAACCGGCAATCCAAAAACTCATCGAAGAAAATCGTCAAGCCATTGAACAAGTTTTAAAACAACCGAACTTTACTTGGAAAAATTTTATTGAACCGCTTTCTGAAGCTGGCGAACACCTAAGCCGTGCTTGGTCACCGATCTCCCATTTAAATTCAGTTAAAAACAGCCCAGAATTACGTGATGCGTACCAAGCCTGCTTACCACTACTCTCTGAATACAGCACTTGGGTAGGCCAACACAAAGGCTTATACAATGCTTATTTAGCTTTAAAAAACAGTCCTGAATTTGCCACTTATTCCGTGGCGCAAAAGAAAGCCATTGAAAATGCACTACGTGATTTTGAGCTTTCAGGTATCGGTTTATCTGAAGAAAAACAAAAACGTTATGGTGAGATTGTTGCTCGCTTATCTGAATTAAGCGCACAATTTAGCAATAATGTGCTCGATGCCACCATGGGCTGGGAAAAAGTCATTGAAGATGAAAGTGAATTAGCTGGTCTTCCTGAATCTGCATTACTTGCAGCAAAACAATCTGCAGAAAGTAAAGGCTTGAAAGGCTATCGCTTTACATTAGAAATCCCTAGTTATTTACCAATTATGACCTATTGTGAAAATGCGGCATTACGCGAAGAAATGTATCGTGCTTATGCGACTCGCGCTTCTGATCAAGGTCCAAACGCAGGTAAATGGGATAACACCGCGATCATTGAAGAAATCATGACGTTACGCGTAGAACTAGCCAAACTATTAGGTTTCAATACCTATACTGAACGCTCACTTGCGACCAAAATGGCAGAAAATCCACAACAAGTATTAGATTTCTTAAATAACCTTGCAGATCGTTCAAAAGCACAAGGAGAGAAAGAATTAGCTGAACTTAAAGCTTATTGTGAAAAAGAATTTGGCGTTACTGAACTTGCGCCTTGGGATATCAGTTTCTATTCTGAAAAACAAAAACAACATTTATATGCGATCAATGATGAAGAACTTCGTCCTTATTTCCCAGAAGATCGCGTTATTTCGGGATTATTTGAATTAATTAAACGTATTTTTAATATTCGTGCAGTTGAACGTTTTGACGTCGATACGTGGCATAAAGATGTGCGTTTCTTTGATTTAATTGATGAAACTGATGAAGTACGCGGTAGTTTCTATCTCGATCTTTATGCGCGTGAAAATAAACGTGGCGGTGCATGGATGGATGATTGTATCGGCAGAAAACGCAATGCCGACGGTTCAATTCAAAAACCTGTTGCCTATTTAACGTGTAACTTCAACGCCCCTATTGGTGATAAGCCAGCGTTATTCACCCATGATGAAGTCACGACTCTATTCCACGAGTTTGGTCATGGTATTCACCATATGCTCACCAAAGTTGATGTGCCTGATGTCGCAGGTATCAATGGTGTACCTTGGGATGCGGTAGAACTTCCAAGTCAATTTATGGAAAACTGGTGTTGGGAAAAAGAAGCCCTTGATTTTATTTCGGGTCACTTTGAAACGCACGAACCGTTACCTGAAGAAAAATTAAATCAACTTCTTAAAGCGAAAAACTATCAAGCAGCCATGTTTGTGTTACGTCAGCTTGAATTTGGTTTGTTTGATTTTACCCTTCATCATACTTTTGAAGTGGGTAAAGCTAACCAAGTGCTTGATACCTTAAAAGCGGTGAAAGATAAAGTGGCCGTGATTAAAGGCGTTGAATGGGCAAGAACACCACATAGCTTTAGCCATATTTTTGCCGGCGGTTATGCTGCAGGTTATTACAGCTATTTATGGGCTGAAGTACTATCTGCAGATGCCTTCTCTCGCTTTGAAGAAGAAGGGATTTTTAATCCTGTTACGGGTAAATCCTTCTTAGATGAAATTCTCACTCGCGGCGGCTCTGAAGAACCAATGGTATTATTCAAACGCTTCCGTGGACGTGAACCTCAATTAGACGCATTGCTTCGTCATAAAGGCATTGCAAACTAATGAACTAAAAAAGAGCGGTCAAATTTTTGACCGTTTTTTATTTATCAATAGGCAGAAAATAGAAAAGCCCTCGGTAATCCGAAGGCTTTTATTTTTACTATCGTAATAAAAATTAGCGACGTAAACCTAAACGAGCGATAGTGCTTTGGTATAAAGCAAGATCAGTACGTTTTAAGTAGTCTAAAAGTTTACGACGACGAGAAACCATACGTAATAAACCACGACGACCATGGTGGTCTTTTTTGTGCTCAGCGAAGTGAGCTTGTAAGTGGTTGATTTGTGCAGTTAATAATGCGATTTGAACTTCAGAAGAACCAGTATCTTTCGCATCGCGACCAAATTCAGCAACGATTGCTGCTTTTTTTTCAGTACTTAGAGACATTTTTTACTCCTAAAAGGTAGTGTTATTAATACATCATTCGCCGATCTCTAACTCAGCGATGACAAGGAGCCTGAATTTTAACGATTGAGCAGGATAAAGGCAAGCTTTATTCTACTCATTCCTGAATAAATTAATCTTTCAGCGCTTTAATTTTTTCAATTACGTTTGTGGTTGAACAACCATTTTCGAAATTCAATACTCGAACATCGCCACCATTCGCCCACACTTCTTTGCTGCCTGCAATCTCTTCAGGTTTGTAATCGCCACCTTTTACTAATAAATCCGGTAAAATCTCACCGATTAAACGTTGTGGCGTATCTTCATCAAAAGAAACCACCCAATCCACTGATGCTAAGCCTGCCAATACAGCCATACGTGCATTCAGATTGTTAATTGGACGACTTTCACCTTTTAAGCGTTTGACTGAATCATCCGTATTCACCGCAACAATTAAACGATCGCCAAGTTTGCGAGCATTTTCTAAATAAGACACATGGCCAGGGTGAAGAATATCGAAACAACCATTTGTCATCACAATTTTCTCACCACGTGCTTTAGCATGATCTACGGCAATTTTTAATTGGCTTTCAGACATAATACCGAAACCCGTTTCAGAACGGCCATGGATTGCATTCTCTAATTCCACAGTAGAAACGGTTGATGTACCCAATTTACCGACAACAATACCTGCTGCCACATTGGCTAAATAGCAAGATTCTTCAAAAGAACGACCATCTGCAAGTGCAGTAGCTAAGACACTGATTACCGTATCACCCGCACCTGTTACATCAAACACTTCTTTTGCAACAGTTGGTAGATGGAACGGTTCTTGATTTGGACGAAGTAATGTCATGCCTTTTTCAGAACGGGTCACTAAAAGTGCGGTCAATTCGATATCTGAAATTAATTTTAAACCTTTCTCAATGATCTCTTCTTCAGAATCACACTTACCTACCACCGCTTCAAACTCTGACATATTCGGTGTGAGTAAAGTCGCACCACGATAACGCTCAAAATCTGTGCCTTTTGGATCGATTAACACCGGTACGTTCGCTTTGCGTGCAATTTGGATCATCTTTTGCACATCTTTTAACGTGCCTTTGCCATAATCAGAAAGCACCAATGCACCAAAGTTTTTCACTTCCGCTTCTAATTTTGCAAGCAACTCTTGGCATTCCACATTCTTGAAATCTTCTTCAAAATCTAAACGAAGTAATTGTTGATGACGAGACAAAATACGTAATTTCGTAATGGTTGGGTGAGTATTCAATGCCACAAAATTACAATCAATTTTTTGGTGTTGTAATAAATTGGTTAAGGCTGTACCTGTTTCATCTTGACCAATTAAACCTAAAATTTGCACAGGAACATTAAGAGAAGCAATATTCATTGCCACGTTTGCTGCACCACCTGCACGCTCTTCATTATCTTGTACACGAACTACAGGAACCGGTGCTTCCGGTGAAATACGATTAGTCGCACCAAACCAGTAACGGTCAAGCATCACATCGCCTAACACTAGTACTTTTGCTTGATTAAAATTGGCAGAATATTGAGCCATTTTGAAATCTCTCTGTTGGAATAATAAAAATTTGGCGCAATTTTACCACAACTCAAATTTGCGATAAACTACACGCAGAACTAACCAGAAAAGAATTATGAAAAACGAAAAACTCCCTCAATTTCAACCGCACTTTCTAGCCCCTAAATACTGGGGATTTTGGCTCGGTGTGGCGATTTGGCGAAGCCTTTTGTTACTTCCCTATCCAATTCTACGTCACATCGGCAATGGCTTAGGCTGGCTTTTCTCAAAATTAAAAGTGGGAAAACGTCGTGTTGCTATTGCTCGCCGAAACCTTGAGCTCTGCTTTCCAGAAATGTCCGAGCAAGAACGTGAAGCCATTTTGCAAGAAAACTTGCGTGCCGTTGGAATGGCGATTATAGAAACCGGCATGGCATGGTTTTGGTCTGATGCTCGCATTAAAAAATGGTCAAAAATTGAAGGGTTAAATTATTTAAAAGAAAACGCCCAAGACGGCATAATCTTTGTGGGTGTCCATTTTCTTACCCTTGAATTAGGGGCGCGTATTGTGGGCTTACATCATCCTGGCGTAGGCGTTTATCGCCCCAATGACAATCCTGTATTGGATTGGTTACAAATTAAAGGTCGCTTACGTTCAAATAAAGATATGCTGAACCGAAAAGATCTACGTGGCATGCTCAAAGCCTTGCGTAAAGGTGAAACCATTTGGTATGCGCCCGATCATGATTACGGCAGAAAAAATGCGGTCTTCGTGCCTTTCTTCGCTGTTCAAGAAGCAGCAACTACGACAGGCAGTTATTATCTGCTTAAATCTGCACCCAATTGCAAAGTTGTGCCTTTTGCCCCATTGTGTAATAAAGACGGCTCAGGCTATACGGTCAGCATTTCTCCACCGGTGGATTTTTCCGATCTTTCAGATGAAACAGCGATCGCTACAAGAATGAATAAAGTCGTAGAAAAAGAAATCTTAAAAGGTGTGGAACAATATATGTGGCTACACCGCCGATTTAAAACGCGTCCAACTGAAGATGAGCCAAGTTTGTATTCATAAGTGCGGTTAATTTTTATCTGTTTTTGGATACTAAAACGACGAATCGAAAAATAAGGAAAATTTTCCTTATTTTTTTCTTGATCTTTATATAATTAAATATATAATGAATCTCGTTTTAGATAGTAAACTTGTTTTATTACAAACACACTACTGGCTCGTGCATTCCCCCCCACTCCTTTTGCACTAGCCATTTTTTTTGAAATCTCTTACCATATCTCACCTTTTTTCTTTTTCTTAAAAAATAATGAATAATCTAGAACTTGAACGTTTACTAAACGAAAAACTTAGCACAGAGAGAATTAACGATTACGCACCTAACGGTTTGCAAGTAGAAGGCAAAGCAGAGATCAAAAAGATCATCACGGGCGTCACCGCGAGCCAAGCACTAATTGATTATGCCGTTGCACAACAAGCTGATGCGGTACTTGTCCACCACGGCTATTTTTGGAAAAGTGAAAATCCTTGTATTCGCGGCATGAAAGGCAAACGTATTAAAACGTTGCTTGTAAATGACATCAATTTATATGGCTATCATTTACCCTTAGATGTTCACCCTGAATTAGGTAACAACGCCAAACTTGCTCAGTTATTAGGGATTGACGATCTTCAACCTTTAGAAAATAGCTCAACTAGTATTCCTGTTTGGGGAACGTTAAAAGATCCCGTTACGGCTGAAGAATTTGCGCACCGTATTGAACAAGTGCTTCACCGTAAACCGTTAATTTGCACGGAAAACGGACCGCACTTAATCCGTAAAGTAGGCATTTGTACTGGTGGCGGACAAGGCTATATTGATTTAGCGGCAGCACAAGGTTGTGATGCCTTTATTACCGGCGAGGTTTCGGAGCAAACAATTCACTCTGCTCGTGAGCAAGGTATTCATTTCTTTGCGGCTGGTCACCATGCAACAGAACGATACGGTATCAAAGCATTAGGTGAATGGTTAGCGGCTGAATATGGCTTGGATGTAGAATTTAAAGATATTGATAATCCAGCCTAACTGGTACAAAGTGTGATTGATTGCCAAAAGCATACAAAACAAGTATAATCTCGTCGATTTTTTTAACTCAAACATAGGAAAAAATATGGGTTTCTTAACTGGTAAACGTATTTTAGTAACAGGTCTTGCAAGCAACCGTTCTATCGCTTACGGGATTGCAAAAGCAATGAAAGAACAAGGCGCTGAACTTGCTTTCACTTATTTAAACGATAAATTACAACCGCGCGTAGAAGAATTTGCAAAAGAATTTGGTTCTGACATCGTCCTTCCTTTAGACGTAGCGACCGATGAAAGCATCCAAAACTGCTTTGCTGAATTAAGCAAACGTTGGGAAAAATTTGATGGTTTCGTACACGCTATCGCGTTCGCACCAGGCGATCAATTAGATGGTGATTACGTAAACGCAGCAACTCGTGAAGGCTACCGTATCGCTCACGATATCAGTGCATTCAGCTTCGTAGCTATGGCACAAGCGGCACGTCCTTACTTAAATCCAAATGCAGCGTTATTAACCCTTTCTTACTTAGGTGCAGAGCGCGCAATTCCTAACTACAACGTAATGTGTTTAGCAAAAGCATCTCTTGAAGCAGCAACTCGCGTAATGGCGGCTGACTTAGGTAAAGAAGGTATTCGTGTTAATGCAATTTCTGCAGGTCCAATCCGTACCTTAGCAGCATCAGGTATTAAAAACCTCAAGAAAATGCTTGCTACATTCGAGAAAACTGCCGCATTACGCCGCACTGTGACTATTGAAGATGTGGGTAACTCAGCGGCATTCTTATGCTCTGATTTAGCATCTGGTATTACTGGTGAAATCGTTCACGTCGATGCAGGTTTCAGCATCACCGCAATGGGCGAATTAGGCGAAGAATAATTTTTCGTACAATCTATTTTTAGGCAGGCTTTTCAGTCTGCCTTTTCTCTTTTTTTAAATATAACTATGTTCCAAGATAATCCATTACTCGCACAACTTAAGCAACAAATCCACGACAGCAAAGAACACGTTGAAGGCGTGGTAAAAAGTACTGATAAAGCTTATGGTTTTTTAGAGTGCGATAAAAAAAGCTACTTTATTGCCCCACCTGCAATGAAAAAAGTAATGCACGGTGACAAAATCAAAGCCACCATTGAAAAGCAAGGCGATAAAGAACAAGCTGAACCTGAAGAATTAATTGAGCCAATGCTCACGCGCTTTATTGCCAAAGTGCGATTCAATAAAGACAAGAAATTGCAAGTTTTGGTTGATCATCCAAGTATCAACCAGCCCATTGGTGCGCAACAAGCTAAATCTGTAAAAGAAGAACTACAAGAAGGCGACTGGGTCGTCGCAAATTTGAAAACGCACCCATTACGTGATGATCGCTTTTTCTATGCCACCATCAATCAATTTATCTGCCGTGCTGATGATGAATTAGCCCCTTGGTGGGTGACATTAGCACGTCATGAGCAATCTCGCCATCCGGTGCAAGGTGCTGAAAGTTATGAAATGTTAGATCAACAAACACGTGAAGATCTGACTGCACTTCATTTTGTCACTATTGACTCTGAAAGCACTCAGGATATGGATGATGCTCTTTATATTGAACCAATCGAGCAAAATGGTACGCAAACCGGCTGGCGATTAGTCGTTGCCATTGCCGATCCAACAGCTTACATTGTATTAGATTCACAAATTGAAAAAGATGCGAAACAGCGTTGTTTCACCAATTATTTGCCAGGCTTCAACATCCCAATGTTGCCGCGTGAATTATCTGATGAATTATGTTCATTAATGGCAAATGAAACTCGCCCTGCATTAGTATGTTACATTGAAACGGATCTTGCAGGTAATATCACGGCTAAACCACATTTTGTATCGGCTTATGTGCAATCTAAAGCAAAATTAGCCTATAACAAGATTTCAGATTATTTAGAACAAGTACCGAATGCATGGCAACCGGAAACACCTGAAATTGCCCAACAAATTGATTGGTTACATCAATTTACTCAAGCGCGTATTCAATGGCGTAAAACGCATTCTCTTTTATTTAAAGAGAAACCGGACTACTCCTTTATTCTCGCTGAAAATGGCAAAGTGAAAGAAATTAAAGCGGAATATCGTCGTATTGCAAATCAAATCGTGGAAGAATCCATGATCATTGCCAACATTTGTGCCGCTCAATTCTTAGCGGAGCATGCACAAACCGGTATTTTCAATACACATACTGGCTTTGATAAGAAGTTCTTAGAAAATGCCCATAATTTCTTAATGGCAAATTTAGCCAATGAAGAAAATCAAGCTGAACTTGCTGAACGTTATTCAGTGGAAAATTTGGCAACCTTAAAAGGTTATTGCCAAATGCGTCATGATATTGAACCGATTGAAGGTGACTATTTAGAATTTCGTTTACGTCGTTATTTAACCTTTGCGGAGTTTAAATCCGAACTCGCTCCACATTTTGGGCTTGGATTAGAAGGTTATGCGACCTGGACATCGCCTATCCGTAAATATTCCGATATGGTGAACCATCGTTTAATTAAAGCCGTGCTCACACAGCAAGCTTGTGAAAAACCACAAGATGAAGTGCTTGCTCGCTTGCAAGAAGCCCGTCGCCAAAATCGCTTGGTTGAGCGTGATATCGCAGACTGGTTATATTGTCGCTATCTAGCTAACAAAGTCGCTGAAAATGCTGAATTTGATGCAGAAGTGCAAGATGTGATGCGTGGCGGTTTACGTGTTCAATTATTAGAAAATGGTGCATCCATGTTCGTACCAGCTTCCACGTTGCATCCAAATAAAGATGAAATGCAAGTGAATGCTGATGAATTAGCACTGTATATTCAAGGGGAACGCCGTTACAAAATCGGTGATTTGGTGAAAGTGAAACTTACCGAAGTACGAGAAGAAACTCGCAGTATTATCGGTCAATTAATCATTTAATGACCACTTCCCTCTATCTAGAAATACCGCTCGTTACACAACGGGCGGTATTTTTTATAGCACCAAAGTTGTGACAATATTTTGTACGTTGATAGTATCAAATAAAAGGATTCTTGGGATAGATTGAAGATGAGCAGTATCGAGATGAGGTATTTAGATGATATCCCCGCCTTGAAGGCGGGGATAAAATAGATATTTAGGTAAAATTACATTTTAGGAATGTCAACGCCAGATGAAAGCACATCTTGAATATCGGATTTTAAGACATCTGCTTTTGGTCCATAAATCGCTTGGATACCAGAACCTTTCACGATAAAGCCCATTGCACCCGCTTGTTTCCAGCTTGCTTCATCACCCACTAACTCTGGATTATGTACAGTGATACGTAAACGTGTCATACAAGCATCAACATCTGCAATATTATTACGTCCACCAAGTAAGTTGATGATTTGAATAACTTGCGTGCTAGCATCAGCCACTTTTGGCTCATTGCTAGGAGCTTCATCTGAACCTTTTGTATCATAGTTACCATTACGGCCTGCTGTCGCAAGGTTAAATTTCTTAATCATAAAGTTCGCGATAAAGAACATAGCCACTGCAAAGAGGATTGATACCCAAATAAAGTTGATCACATCCATACCAATGCCGGCTTTAATCGCCATTGGTGTACGTGTTAAGAACTCAATGTTACCGAATGAATGCACACGTAAGTCAACAATATCTGCCATGGCGAAAGCACAACCTTGTACTAACGCATAAACAATATAAAGCGGTAAGGCGACAAACATAAACATGTATTCGATTGGCTCTGTCACACCTGTTAAGAACACCGCAAGTGCAGAAGAAAGGAAAATACCTTTATAGAGTTTTTTCTTGTCTTCATCCACATTGATATACATTGCGAGAGTCAAGCCCATTAAGATACCGGTTGAACCAATCATTTGTCCTACTTTGAAGCGAGCAGGTGTCACAGTTGAAAGAAGTTCGTTATATTGCGTTAAATTACCTGTATCTTTAAGGTTGATTAAGTCAGTCACCCAGGCAAGCCAAAGTGGATCTTGACCAAATACTTGTTTACCTTGTTGTGCACCAGTTAAGAACTCATAAGTACCGCCTAATGACGTATAGTTCATTGGGATGGTCAACATGTGGTGTAAACCAAATGGAAGCAATAGACGCTCTAAGGTACCGTAAATAAATGGTGCTAAAATTGGCGCTGAGTTTTGTGAGTTAGCAATCCATTGACCGAAATGATTAATACCGGTTTGAACTAAAGGCCAGAATAATGATAGGAAGATCGCCACTAATACAGAACGATAAATAACAACGAAAGGAACGAAGCGTTTACCATTAAAGAACGTCAGTACTTCAGGTAATTTACGGAAATTGTAGTAACGGTTAAAAGTTGTTGCCCCCACAAAACCGGCGATAATACCAACGAAAACACCCATATTTAACGCAGGTTGCCCAAGCACATTCACAAAGTAATTCGCCACAGGAATTTCACCGGCCAATACTGTACTTACATGTGCATTTGGATCCGCTAGCATTTCAAGTTTCACACCGAAAAAGTTACCGGTAATTAAGTTAATTAAAATGAAAGCCAGGCCTGCTGCAAACGCCCCGCCCGCACGCTCATTTGCCCAGCTACCACCAATTGCTAAAGCAAATAATAAATGAAGGTTACCAATAATCCCCCAACCAATTTGGGCGATAATGTTTCCGACAAGCGCTAGCCATTCCGCATCGCTAATCAAAGGCAGTGAGTTACCAATACTCACCATTAAACCCGCGGCTGGCATCACAGCAATCACAACCATTAGGCACTTACCGAATTTTTGCCAAAATTCAAAACTGAGCATTTTTTTCATATTGATTCTCCTACAAGATGAGAGCTACTTCTACGCCAAAATGGTCGGAAACAATCGGTTTATTTTTACCATTAAAAATAACCTGACTGGATAAAACCCTTTTTGCTTGGTTTAAAAAAATATAATCTAATCGCTTTTCTTGACTATGGCCTTTCCAACCGTCAATCGCTTTCTCTACAGTGATACCGCTATCCTTCTGCTCTGCCATATCAAAAGTATCGAATAAGCCTAAGGATTTAATTTGCTGATAAGCTTGCTGATCGCCTATTGCATCGGTATTGAAATCACCCATCAGGATTTTAAGATTCGCACTTTTGCTCCGATCCACAATATAACGAATATTATCAAGTTGGTTTTCCCCATCACAATTTGGCAAATTGATATGGCAAGAATAGCATTCAATTAACTGGCCTTGATATTCTACTGTCAAGCCAATGATTTTACGCGAGAGAATCGAGTCAAGACGTTGATGTTGACTACAATAAAACGCATCTACATCATAAACAGGCAAACGCGTTAAAAATGCAATGCCTTCATCATATTTATCATAACCAATATGCGAATTGCTCCAAAAAAGCGAGTATTTCTGTGCAACGCGTTGATTGATTTTATTTAACAGAATGACACCATAGTTATCTTGCTTTAACATTGGTGAAATAGCAGGAGACGACATCAATTGATTAACCTCTTGTAAGGCAATGATGTCATAACCCTTTTCCACAATAGTCTCAGCAAGAACCTCTATTTTTTCCGCTTGGTTAGCTTCTAACCAAGCGTGTACATTCAGGGTAAGTAGTTTCATTGCTTCCCCTTAGCCCTCACAATGCCAAATATCTGCATTATATTGAGCGATAGTGCGGTCAGATGAGAAGAAGCCCGCTTTTGCGATATTGTGAACGACTTTCTCATTCCAACTATCTTGATCTTCATAATCGGCTAAGATTTGTTCTTTCGCGTCGACATAAGCATTAAAGTCGATTAACGTCATAAACCAGTCTTTATTTAATAACTCGTTATAAAGACGTTCTAAACGTGTTTTATTGCCTAATTTCACTACTGCAGGATTCAGAATAAAATCAACCGCTCTTTTAATATCTTTGTCGTTTTCATAATACTCTTTTGAAACATAACCCGCTGTTTCATAAAGTTTAATAATGCTTTCTGAATCTTTACCGAATGTATAGATATTTTCAGCACCGGCTAATTCTGCAATTTCAACATTAGCCCCATCCATTGTGCCTAAGGTTAACGCACCATTAAGCATAAATTTCATATTACCTGTACCAGAAGCTTCTTTAGAAGCAAGTGAAATTTGTTCTGAAATATCGGTTGCTGGAATCAGTTTTTCTGCCACGCTCACATTATAGTTTTCCACCAAATGTACGTTTAAATACTTGTTCACTTTAGGATCATTATTGATTAACTCAGATAAACAAAGAATTAAGTGAATAATATCCTGTGCAATCACATAAGCAGGTGCAGCTTTTCCGCCAAAAATCACCGTAATTTTACGTTTTGGTAATTTACCTGATTTAATTTCTAAGTACTTATGAATCACATAAAGCGCATTCATTTGTTGGCGTTTATATTCATGGAAACGCTTAATTTGCGTATCAATGATTGAATTTTCATCTAACTCAATACCTTTATTTTCTTTAAGATACGCTTTTAGTGCTAATTTGTTTTCAAACTTAATTTTCGCTAATTGTTGATGAACCTTTTTGTCATCTTTAAAGGCTAACAATTTTTCTAATTTTGTTGCATCATGCAAATACTCATCACCAATCAATTCTTTAATGTAAGCCGCTAATGCTTGGTTAGAAAACTCTAGCCAACGACGGAAGGTAATGCCGTTTGTCTTATTATTGAATTTTTCAGGATATAACGCATAGAACGCTTTAAGTTCTGAATTTTTCAAAATCTCCGTATGTAACGCGGCAACACCATTCACAGAATTTGAAAAGTGAATATCCATATGTGCCATATGCACTCGTTTTTGTTTATCAATAATTTGTACAGCAGGATCTTTATATTCTGCACGCACTAATTTATCTAATTTTTTAATGATCACCACTAAATGCGGCACCACTTCATCTAAATAAGCGAGCGGCCATTTTTCTAATGCTTCAGCCAAAATGGTATGGTTTGTATAGCCCACCATATTACGTACGATTTCAACCGCTTCAGCAAACTTAATTTTATGTTTTTCGGTTAATAAGCGAATTAATTCAGGAATCACCATTGAAGGGTGTGTATCGTTGATCTGTACATACGCATAATCCGCTAAATCATGTAAATTACTTCCGCGCTCAATCGCTTCATCAATTAATAATTGTGCCGCATTTGATACCATGAAGTATTGTTGATAAATACGTAATAATTCCCCGTTTTTATCTGAATCATCTGGGTAAAGGAATAAAGTCAGATTTTCTTCAATCGCGGTTTTATCAAACTCGATATCTTTTTTAATCAGTTTAGGATTCACTGATTTAATATCAAACAAATTGAGATAGTTTTTCGTGTCTTTCTTATAACCTAAAATATCAATACGATCTAATTTAGAGGTTAATGTAAATTTCTTAAATGGCACTTCATAACTAATATCCGTTGGAATTAACCAAGAGTTATCTTCAATCCAATCATTAGGCTCTGCATGTTGTTCATTCTTTTTGAAAACTTGTTTGAACAAACCATAATGATAATTTAAACCTACCCCTTCAGCATTTAAGCCAAGGGTAGACATTGAATCAATAAAACAAGAAGCCAAACGCCCTAAACCACCATTTCCTAAAGACGGTTCTGGCTCAATATCTTCAATATGGCTTAATGATTTACCCGCACTTTCTAATTCCGCTTTGATATCTTGATACACACCAAGGTTAATCAAGTTATTAGAAAGTAATTTACCGATTAAAAACTCAGCTGAGATATAGTAAACCTTACGTTTACCTGTGTTTTTAGGTTTATCTGCAGAAAGTGCTTTTACGTAATTTAATAATTGAATATAAGTTTCTTTATCACTTAATTGATCAAGCGATTTATTAGTTTCGTTTTTTACAAATGTACTAAATTTAATCATTGAGTTTTCCTGATTAGCACGTTGATATAACGTGGTCATTTTTGCTAAAAAGTCTTTTTTATCTTGTGTTAAATCTAATTGCTGCATTCTCCATTGCCAGTTTCCACCAATTGTTGAAGGAACATTCATTCTTGAACTCGCAGGCAAATCTAAAACATCTTGCATTGTGGCGATCGCGGTATTGCTAACCGTTGCAAAAAGCTGACGAATCATCGCCTGACAAATCGATTCATCCTCACCACGATGCGTATAATCATTAATATATTGTTGCTGTTGTTCGGTAAGTCCGTTATACCAACCATTAGTCACTTCGTTATCATGTGTACCGGTATAAACAATGGAATGTGGGATGCAATAATGCGGGCTATCTAAACTTTTCCCGCTGACATCTTCAAAACCAAATTGCAAGATCTTCATACCTGGGTAATTACAATCTGCAAGCAATTTTCTGGCTTTATCATCAATATTACCTAAATCTTCGGCAATAATCGGTAAGTCACCCAATTGCTCTTTAACAGCTTTGAATAAATCATAGCCGGGACCTGGCTGCCAACTACCATATTTGGCAATATCTGCTTTTCCATCCACTTGCCAATAATCAGAGAAACCTTTGAAATGGTCGATACGAAGTACATCATAAATCTTGAAGCTTTCTTCAATACGATGAATCCACCACGCATAGCCTTGTTTTTTATGCTCTTCCCAATCGTAAAGCGGATTGCCCCAAAGTTGCCCAGTTGCACTGAACTGATCGGCAGGAACCCCCGCGACAAAAAGCGGATTACGTTCTTTATCTAATTGGAAGAGTTCAGGTTTTGTCCAAACTTCCACGCTATCTGCAGCTACGTAAATCGGCATATCACCGATAATCTTAATGCCTTTTTGATTCGCGTAATGTTTTAACTCGCTCCATTGTTTAAAGAAGAAATATTGCGTTACTTTAAAGTACTGAATTTGATCCGCTAACAGGATGCGATATTTTTCCAATGAACTTGGATCTCGAGCCACAGCTTTTTTATCATCCCATTTTTGTAATGCTTGATTGCCGAAATGCTCTTTAATTGCCATAAACTCAGCAAAATCATCCAACCATAATCGGTTGTTTTTCTCGAAGTGTTTGAAATCAGCTTGGAATGATTGATTCGCTAAAAAATTTTTTACGGCTGTTTCTAAAATCGGACGGCGTGCGTAAAAGATACGTTCATAATCCACGCTAGTTGGATCATCACCAAAATTGACCGAAGCATAATCAGATTCTTTCAGTAAGCCCATTTGGGTTAGTAAATCAAAATCAATAAGGTGAGTATTACCTGCAATTGCAGAGAAAGATTGATAAGGTGAATCACCATAACTGGTGGTTGTAAGTGGAAGAATTTGCCAATAAGTTTGTTTAGTTTCAACTAAAAAATCGACAAAATCATAAGCCGATTGCCCAAAGCTACCAATCCCGAATGCATTTGGTAGCGAGGTAATGTGCATAAGAACACCACTTGAACGAGTAAGCATAATATTTCCTCTAGGAAGTTATATTTTGGCTCATTCTAACCTAACCGTATTTTTATGCAACAACTTATACGTAAAAGTTTAAAACATTTTCGTAAAAGAGTGACTAATATCACATTTTATACGTATAACATTTATGATTTTATGATATGCTATGGCGACACCTACGGAACGAACGGTCGATAAAAGGATGAAAAATGAGCAAGTATAAGCAGGTCTATAACGAGATAAAGACCCAAATTAACAATGGTAATTTATCGCCATTGCAAGAGCTCCCGAGTGAAAATGAACTCATGCAAAGCTATGGTTTTTCTAAAGATACTATTCGAAAAGCGCTTTCCTTACTTGAAATTGATGGCTATATTCAAAAGCAACAAGGCCGAAATTCGATTGTTTTAGAACATGATTTATCTAAACCACAAATGCTTTCTGAAATTAAAACCGTCAGCGAATTAAATAGTGCCTCAACACACCAAGTAAAAACCACATTAACCAGCTTGTATATTGTGCAGGGTGAAGAAGAGCTGATGCATATTTTTAATGTCGATGACCAGATTGATTTCTACCGTATTGCTCGTCTCCGTGAAATTGATGGCGAAGCCGTTGAATACGAGGTTTCTTATTTTGATCGCCGCATCGTGCCTTTTATTAGCCGAGAAATCGCTGAACACTCTATTTATCACTATTTAGAAAACGAATTAAAATTAAAAATTAGTCACTCACAACGAAAAATTGTCTTTCGTTATGCAAATGAAGAAGAAAAAAAGGCGATCGATCTTGGTGAGTATGACACGGTTGTGAATGTGACGAGTACCACTTATTTGGCTGATGGTCGACCGTTTCAATATGGGAGTATTAGCTATCGACCAGATAAAATTGCATTTACATCAACAGCAAAACGACATATCTAGTTTTTGTAAATGATAGGTTGTTATTTTAAAAATTCATAAAAAAAGTGCGGTCATTTTTAACCGCACTTTTTATTTAAGCTATTTTAACCAAAATTGTCCTTTGAGAATTTTTCCTAATGTCATCAGCACCAAACCGCTCATCATCAAGTTAGCAAAGATAAATGCACCGCTTGCCAACCCGCTCAGTACGTTATGATGAACAAAAGAAACCGCCCCATTCGCTAAAGAAGCTAATCCGAATGAAAAAGCCCAGAACCCAATATTCAGTCCTTTTTCACTAATCCAAGGAAACAGGCGAATTAAAAAGAACATTTGTAAAAAACCGTATCCCCATAAGAGTTTAACGAAAAGATCAATCTCTCCCCCATTAAGCGATAAGTAAGCCGACGAGCCCACAAATGCTGGGGCGAGAATGATCCCCATGGTTGGACGAAATTGTGGTTCAATCTGCAACACGCGTAAACGTTGGAATAACACCGGTTCATAAATAATCCAAGCAATCATCCCTGCACCTAAGAACAAATAGCCTAAATCTTGATAGCCTAACAAGGCTAATGATGAGGCACTTGTAAAGTTAGTCGCCACAGAGGGCAAATAAAAAGGTGGCAGTGTCAATTTTTCCTCAAATGTGCCATCTTTCCATAATGCACTAATACGCACAGAAGCAAATAACAATTGTCCAATCGTCCCAATCCAAATTAATCCCTCACCGATGAGAGGATACCAACGATATAGAACATCCCCGCTTAACATGGTTGTAATCGGTATTAAGGCGAGAAAAGAAAAACGTATCGGACAACAATATTCATCTCGCACTTCGTGAGAGAAATAAATCATTTTATAAATATAGAGCAAGACGAAAAGTGCCCATACTGAAACAGAAGTTAATCCAATAATATCACTCACATTCCGAGAAAAAGAGAGCGTATCGCCCATATGCAGCCAGGCTAAAGACAAGGCTCCCAAGCCTAATGGGATCGCGAAATACCCAGTTGGCAAAGGAAAAGGTCGTTTATCAGTCATTATTATTCTCCTAAAATTGATACCTTATAAGATTACCTATAAAAGCACGAATATTGATGTGGATTTATCTCAAAGACTAGAATAAAAATCTCATTGCTCTAAATGAAAGAAAGGGCTAATAAAAATTAGCCCTAAATTGAATTAATATATTATTAATTATTTGCAGATCACTTCTAATCCGCCCATGTAAGGACGTAATACTTCTGGCACAGTAATCGAGCCGTCTGCATTTTGATAGTTCTCAAGCACGGCCACTAATGTACGACCTACCGCTAGACCAGAACCGTTTAATGTATGCACTAAGCGAGTTTTCTTATCACCTTTCGCTTTGCAACGTGCTTGCATACGACGCGCTTGGAAATCCCACATGTTTGAACAAGAAGAAATTTCACGGTAAGTATCTTGTGCAGGCACCCACACTTCTAAGTCGTAAGTTTTGCAAGAACCAAAGCCCATATCACCGGTGCAAAGTAAGACTTTACGATATGGTAGATTTAAAAGTTGTAATACTTTTTCTGCATGGCCTGTCAATTCTTCAAGCGCTTCCATAGATTTATCTGGATCGACGATTTGTACCATTTCCACTTTATCGAATTGGTGCATACGAATTAAACCACGGGTATCGCGACCATAAGATCCCGCTTCAGAACGGAAACATGGTGTATGTGCAGTCATTTTGATTGGCAAATCTGCTTCATCAACAATCACATCACGTACAAGGTTAGTAACCGGCACTTCCGCTGTTGGAATTAATGCGTAAGGTTGTTCGCCTTCTAGCGCTAAAGTATGGAATAAATCTTCACCGAATTTTGGTAATTGGCCTGTTCCATAAAGGGTCGCATGGTTGACTAAATAAGGTACATAAGCTTCTAAATAACCATGTTGTTCGGTATGAAGATCTAACATAAATTGCGCTAATGCACGGTGCATTTTAGCAATTTGACCTTTCATCACCGCAAAGCGCGCACCCGCCAATTTAGCCCCTGCTGCAAAATCTAAACCATTGGCATCTTCACCTAATGACACGTGATCTTTGATCTCAAAATCAAATGTACGCGGTGTCCCCCAACGTAAAATTTCTTTATTTTCAGTGTCATCTTTACCTAATGGCACTTCATCTGCTGGGATGTTTGGAATGCTTAACGCAATTTGATTGATTTCTGCTAACACGGCATCAAGTTGAGTTTTCGCTTCGTTAAGCTGTTCACCCATGTTATCCACTTCGGCCAATAATGGCGCAATATCTTCACCACGTGCTTTTGCTGCACCAATAGCTTTGGAACGCGCGTTACGCTCTGCTTGTAATGTTTCAGTTTTTACTTGTAAATCTTTGCGTTGTTCTTCTAATGCGGTAAGTTTTTCCGTATCAAGAATAAAGTTACGTTTTACTTTTAATTTTTCTGCTACTTCAGCCAGATTATTACGGAGTAAATTTGGATCGATCATTGGAATTCCCTATTTTTCATTATGAAACAGATACCTTTATTCTAGCGTGCTTTGAGCAAATAAACCAGTTAAAACCCTGATTTTTCTTTTATTAATCTCTTCAAAAACATCCAATTTTATGACCGCACTTTGCCATAATTTAATTTTGTGATCTCTGTCAAATTCTGAGAATGAGGCACTAGAAACAGCAAAAAAAAGTTCTATAATGAAAATGAACATTAACCAAGAGGAGTAACCTATGTTTCCTGAATTTCGCGATTTAATCACTAAGCTTAAAAACAAAGATGCTTATTTTGATCGCTTGTTTGAAAAACACAATGTGTTAGACCAAGAGATCAAAAATAAGATTGATAACATAGAACTCGCTACTCATACGGAAATTGAGAACTTGAAAAAAGAAAAATTACGGATTAAAGACGAGCTCTATCAATACTTGAAAAAGAAAGCAGCTGAGTAATTGGTTTAATGTGAAGACAAAGTGCGGTGAAATTTACCGCACTTTTTTGTTTTAAGCGGTTTTGTTTTTTTGAGAGCCAAGATAAATCGCCACTAATGTCAGCACTGCCCCCGCCCACTGCCAATGATTGATGGGCTTATCTAATCCCCAATAATCAATCACAAGCGCCACCACCGGTTCGGAAAGAAGCAACAAACCCGTTAAACCTAACGATAAATAAGGAATGGTATAAGCAATCATACCCCAGGCGACACATTGCATCACTGCACCATAAATAAACACCAATCCCCAATCAGTGAAAGTGGTGGGATAAAGATTATCAGGATTAAAAATTAGCGAAGGGACAATTAAGACAAGCGCCCCACTTAAACTCAAAATAAACATTAACGAAAATAAAGCGGTGGGTTCTTCTTCGTGCACTTTTTTAATCATAATCATTGAAGCGGCAAGCATGCCTGCCGAAATGAGCCCAATGATAATGCCGTACATACCATCAAAATTATGTTGTAACTCTTCCCCTGAGATTAAGACTACACCCGCAACCGCTAGAAAAAGGCTTAACATTTGTAATTTCGTTTGGCGTTCACCAAAGAAGAGATAGCCAATTGCGGCCAAAAAGAAAATCTGCAAACTATTCAGCAACGTTGAAATACCCGGCCCTACCGCATATACACTTTCATGCCAAAAAGATAAATCAAAAGCTAAAAAGATGCCGGCTAATGCGGCATACATCATCGCTTTACGGCTTTTCGGGAAACGCTGTCTTTTTAATTTCATTAAGAACCAGAAAATAAAAGAGGCAATAAGTAAACGCCAAAATGCAATGGCATAACCACCCACTGGCACAAACTTAACAATCAGGCTTCCTAAACCAAATAGCACGCAGCCCACGACTAACATCGGGGCGGCATAAGATTTTATTTTATCCATTAAATAAACATTGCCCAGATAGCCAAACTCTCCGCCATAAAGAACAAAATGAGTAAGCTGTTATAACTGAGTTTCCATTTATTAACACTGTGCAAAAGCAATACCCCTGCTATTACTAAATGAAGAACAAAATAAATACCGTATGCGAAAACACCATCAAAACTGACCGCACTTACATCTTGATAAATAATAAAGATCAGTACTGCTAACGCATTCAGTGCAAGCAGTAAAATCATCAATAATGGCAGTAACGCAATGAAACCTTGCAGACGATTACGAGAAACAGACAAACATAAATTCGCTAATAATACGCCCATCACCGCTTGTGCCAATGGATTATATTGCATGAAATTGGGTGTTGGATTGCCGAAGAAAATCATCAAATAGGCAATGACACCCAATCCACTCACCAACGATGCCATTAAGAGAAAACCACGGCGAGCCGATTCATCTTTAGGTTGTTTCCATACTGCATATACAGCAGATAATCCGCATAAGCTGACAATATCAGTCATCACGTAATGATGTGATGAGGCTAAGCTCATTCCAAGCAAAACTAACCAATAAAGTGCAAAACAGACATTTGCTTTGATTAAACGCCCGCGTTGTCCTGGACAAATTTCGCCTTTAATAAAGGCAACCAAACAAAGTAGCTGAGCAATCAGCACACCAAAGGCTAAATGAGGAATCAGTTTTTCAGCAGATTGCAAAGACTCTGCAAAAAATTCAATAATTAATAGCAACCCAATTGGCAAGAGAGCAAGAAATGCGGCCAAGGGTTTGGATTGTTCTTCTGACATAAAATTCTCGATTAGAAAAGAAGGCGTCATTATGCCAAAATTTATGGCTTTTTTTAATGGCTTTCGTGCATTTTGGCTCATTCCCTTTTAAAATAAGCAAAATGATAACCGCACTTTAGGAACCACAAAAAAATGCTATTAAGCGTACTTTATATTATTGGAATTACCGCCGAAGGAATTACCGGCGCATTAGCCGCTGGACGAGAAAAAATGGATATTTTCGGGGTAATTATTATCGCCTGCGTGACGGCGATTGGCGGAGGTACAGTACGCGATGTATTATTAGGGCACTACCCTGTTGGCTGGGTTAAACATCCTGAATATTTCATCATGGTAGCTGGTGCGGCGGTATTAACAGTTTTTATTGCGCCGTTCATCAAACATTTTATGCGCTACTTTCGCACAATTTTCTTGGTGTTAGATGCCTTAGGATTAATCGTATATTCCATTATCGGCGCGCAGATTGCTATTGATATGGGTTATGGCTTTACTGTGACATCCATTGCGGCAACCGTAACGGGTGCATTTGGTGGTGTGTTGCGTGATTTACTTTGTAATCGCATTCCCCTTGTGTTCCAAAAAGAACTTTATGCGAGCGTGTCATTCTTCTCTGCCGCTATGTATATGGCATTACAATACATTCAAGTAGAACACACGCTTTCAATTTTACTCACGTTATTCAGTGGTTTTGCATTACGTTTACTTGCTGTGCGATTTGGCTGGGGATTACCTGTTTTCGATTTCCAAGAGCAAGAAGATGAAACAAATGATAAATTACCGAAGAAAACGAAATAGAAATAATGGATAAGATGTAAATTTAGATTTCTCTAATTAAAGAGATAGTATGATGGGTCATAAGATAAAAGCATTTCAAAATTTCTTAAAAACCAAACACATTTTATGTTCTAACACTTTGATTGCACAATGCTAAAACCCCAGACTCACGAACTACTAAGAATTCAAGGCTACAATATCTAATGGAGGTGTTTTGGGCACTATTTGAGCCAAATAACCATCCCCAAGCAAAAACACTTTTGTTGATAATGCAGATATATCATCTATTTTTTCTAAAGCTAAGAATAAATTAGTTTTAAAGATAGGTACTCCATTTATATCGGCTAAAACATAAACTTCTGAAGATTTAAGTTTTTCTTCAACCAATTTAATCAATTTATCAAATTTTAAAGTAACAACACCTTCCTTTAATTTATCTATATTTCCATACTCAAATGGATATTTATAAAAAATATTTAGAACCTCTTTCTCTTCTTCCTCTGTCAGGAGACTAAAATCGTCTGAAAGAGCTTCTATACACTCATCAAATAATGTCATACTAGCCTTTATTTTATTGTTTAAGAAAAATTAACTCTTAAGTTCTTCATCAAGAATAGAATAGAAATATTTATCTTCATTACAAAATTCGAGGAAACGCTCCGCTAAAGATGTGTCATCTGTAAGAGAGATACAGCCATAACCAATATCATCATGTGGATAAAGTGCAATTCCTAACTTAGGATTAATTAAAAAACAAATACCACCACAAACTTTTCCAAAATAAAAAGCAATGACCAACTCACAATACAAGAAGATCTTATTGGAATCAAAATGCATGTTAAATATACTTATTGGAGGTTGTGGCTCATTTTTCAAATCGATTGATTCAAAATAATCTTCATAAACACCAGTATACTCATTTAAGAAATTACTCTTCTTGGCTTCTTCATATAAACTCAAGTATTCTTCTAAATAGCCAGATTGTTTTAATTCATCATCTACCTCTGAATTATCATCATATACTAGAGCACTAATAAGGAAAAAACCGTCCAAATCTTCAGAAAAAAATCTTTCAAGCAATTTAGAAGCTCTTTTTATGTTAGCCGTATCACCTAAATCATTTGCTCCAAAGTAACCCACCCATTTGTTACTTCTCGAAAATCCATTAAAGTCGATATTTCTAAAACATAATGAATTATTTATTGGCAATTTTGATAGTTTTTTCATATTTTATCTCCCAAACTATTCGTCATGTTTTTTCAAAAGTTTTATTGTTGTCTATTTTACAACTGTAAATAGTACTATCTGTAGAACCTGTAAATTTTAAATACTTCCCTACGTCATAAAGTCGGGCAAATCATAACCCATTCACACCGAATTCACAAAATCCTTAAATTTAATCATTTCACCGTGCTCATTTTTACGATAAGCTACACCATATTTTGTTGCAATAACAAGGGATTCGATATGTTAGAACAAATGGGCAAGCAGGCCAAAGATGCAGCCTTTATTTTAGCGCAGTTAAACACCACTGAAAAAAATCATGCACTCAGTATTATTGCGGATCAATTAGAACAACAAGCGGAGCGTATTCTTGCTGCAAACCAAAAAGATATTGAAGTCGCAAAACAAAATGGCTTATCTGAAGCCTTAATTGATCGCCTTTTATTAACCGAAGATCGTCTAAAAGGCATTGCGAATGATGTGCGCCATGTGATTTCGCTCGCCGATCCAGTGGGTAAAATCATTGATGGGTGCACCTTGGATAGCGGATTAAAGATCGAACGAGTTCGTACTCCGCTTGGTGTAATTGGAACCATTTACGAAGCACGTCCCAATGTCACCATTGATGTAGCAAGCCTTTGCTTAAAAACCGGTAATGCCGTGATTTTACGGGGCGGAAAGGAAACACAACATTCCAACCAAATTTTAGTAGAAGTGGTACAAAATGCCCTTGAACAAGCAGGATTACCACGCCATGCAGTCCAAGCCATTACGGATCCGAATCGTGAACTTGTGATGCAACTGCTTAAATTGGATCGCTATGTGGATATGATTATTCCTCGCGGGGGCGCCGGTTTACATGAGCTTTGTAAACAACATTCTACTATTCCGGTGATTGTCGGTGGTGTGGGCGTTTGCCATCTTTTTGTGGAAGAAAGTGCTGACCAAGAAAAAGCCCTTGCAGTGATTGCTAATGCAAAATGCCAACGTCCAAGCACATGTAATACGTTGGAAACGCTTTTAGTTCAACGCTCGATTGCAGAAACCTTCCTACCAAAACTCGCGAAATATTTAGCTGAGAAAAAAGTGAAATTCCATGCAAAATCGACCGCACTTTCTATTCTTCAAGCTGCAAATGTCGATGTGCAAGAAGTGACTGAACAAGCACTACGCCAAGAATGGGGCTCATTGGATCTCAATGTTGTGGTCGTTGAAGATATGGATGCGGCAATTGCTCATATTCGTGAATATGGCACGCAACATTCAGAAAGTATCTTGACGGAAAATCAACGACTAGCCACTCAATTTATCAATCAAGTAGATGCGGCAGCCGTGTATGTTAATGCAAGTACTCGATTCACCGATGGCGGACAATTTGGTTTAGGTGCAGAAGTGGCGGTAAGTACTCAAAAACTTCATGCTCGAGGCCCAATGGGATTAGAAGCCTTAACCAGCTATAAATGGGTTTGTGTTGGCGATTACACTTCTCGCAAATAATCTGTTCCATCCATAAAAAAACCGCACCTTGAAACAATCAAAGTGCGGTTATTTTTTATCTCGTTTTTAGTGTTTACCGAATAATTTCATCGCGGGCAATACAATCGCACAAGCAATCGCGCCTACAATCACACCCACGACTAACGTTGCCACATTACCTAATAAGCCATCTGCTAATTGATAATCAGCGAGCAAATGATGAATGAAATCCACATTATGTACAAAAATACCGCCACCGACTAAGAACATCGCAAGCGTACCGATAAAACTAAGTGAACGCATAAATTTTGGCATAATCACTAAAATTGCATTCCCGATTGACTTCGCCACACCACCTTTTTTGATAAGGTATAAACCGAAATCATCCGCTCTAACAATCAATGCGACCAAGCCATAAACAAAAATAGTAATTCCGATACCGACTATCGAAAGAGAAATGATGCGAGTGAGCAAGCTCGCTTCGGTTAATTCGCCCAATGCAATAATAATAATTTCAGCAGAAAGAATAAAATCCGTACGAATTGCCCCTTTAATTTTAGCGGCTTCATTAAAGGTTGTTTTTTCTTCGTGCTCTTCATGGGCAATAAATTTATGCAGAATTTTCTCTACACCTTCAAAACATAAATATGCCCCACCAATCATCAGAAGTGGCACGATCAACCAAGGTAAAAATGCAGAAAGCAGTAAAGCAATTGGAATTAAAATGACTTTATTGACTAACGATCCTTTGGTTACTGCCCAAACAATGGGTAATTCACGCTCGGAAGATGCCCCTGTTACCTGATTAGCATTTAAGGCTAAGTCATCACCTACTACACCAACGGTTTTCTTGGCTGCTATTTTGGTCATCAAGGCGACATCATCAAGAATCGATGCAATGTCATCAATAAGAGTAAAAAGAGAGCTAAACGCCATATTTTTCCTTTATAAAGTTAAAATTTAGAGAAATGAGTTTTAGACTGGTCGAATGCTTTCAACATCCAACTTCGCATCAAACTCTTTTTGTAATAAAAGCAGTTTTTTATCTTGCTGTAAATCCGTACGTGCCTGTTCACGCAACTCCTGATAAACTTTTTTGCGGTAATCCATCGGGGTTAAAACAGCGGAATCTTCAACAAAAATCGACAATTTGACTGGTTTTTCATATAAACGTTCAAGATGATCCACTAAATTTTTAATATTTCGATCTTGTTTTAAATGGGCTTTTTCAGAATGAAGCCCGAGTTGAAGCTCATCTTCGGTTTGCGACTTAATAAAGCAATTTAATGCCAACTCTTTTGAGAAACCAGTCACGCCAGAGCGTTCAACGATATCCGTCCAAGGATCTTGTTTTTGCGTAATTTGAATAATTTTCTCACGCAATTCTGGTGTCACATCTTTTAAAATCGCCTGTTTGATATCAGAAGGTCGCACACCGCTATCCACTTTAGCTAAATCCGGATTACTCCACTCCCAACGGTAAGTTTCCGCATCCAGAATTTCCTGCTCTTCCGCATCCATTTCAGCATTGTCATCAATGGTATTTTCAACTGTCTCAACACTTTGCTTTAACGCTTCTGCTTGTTGAGTAATTGGATTTGACACTGCTGCTTTCGTTTGCGTAGCTTTCGTTTGCGCAGCTTTCGGTGGTGTCATCTCTCGCACAGGAAGTGCGGTCATTTTTGGCGAATTTTTTTGCTCATCTAACGCTTGGAGATGATGCAAGGTTTCTTCTACGGCGGCTTGCTGTTCATCATGATGATGTTGGCGCTCTGATTGCTCAATTTGCGTTAATTGATTCAATGCTTCTAGCGCAGCAAGGCTAGCTAAATTCAATGAAGATGTGGTTTGAGTGGAAACAGGTTGAGAAGGTGAAGAATGCACAACCGCCGATTGAGCCATCGGCTTTTGCGCTTGTGCAGAATAATTTGCTTTGATATTTTGCGACAGCACTGGCATATCTACATAATCAGAAACGGGCTGATTTTCAACCGCACTTTTCTGTGTATTTTGTTCAGGGGATAGCCCGCCTTGTTTAGGCGTTTGTGCTGCCGTAAGGAACTTTGGGTGGAATGCCAATGCCCTCAATAATGTCATTTCTGCGCCAATTCGACGATTTGGTGCGGAGGCCAATTCTTTTCGACCCGATACAATCACTTGATAGAAGAATTGTACGTCTTCCGGTGAAATATGTTTGGCTAGAAAACCAAGATGATCGTTTTCGTCCATAGCATTTTTAGCGAGTAACTGCATTAATGCAATTTGATGTAATTTCTCAGCCGTCTCTGCCAATAATTCATCCCAATCGCCCGCTTTTTCTGCCACCGTTTGGATGGTTTTCATTAAACGCTCACCGTTACCTTGGTGTAAGGCGTAAATGATTTCAATCGGTTGGTCTTCATCTAACAGCCCAAGCATGGTATTCACCACATCGGTGGAAACTTTACCGTTGCCCATGGCAATGGCTTGATCCGTTAAACTTAAGCTATCACGAATACTACCTTGTGCCGCTTTGGCTAATTTATCTAATGCGGGCGCATCAAAAGGAATATTTTCGGCAGTAAGCACGCGATTAAGATGTGCTGAAATTTGCGGTTCATCTAATGCTTTAAGATGAAATTGCATACAACGGGATAAAATCGTAATTGGCAATTTTTGTGGATCCGTTGTAGCCAATAAGAATTTCACATATTCAGGTGGTTCTTCCAAGGTTTTTAACAACGCATTGAAAGAATGGCGGGAAAGCATATGGACTTCATCGATGAGATAGACTTTATAACGCCCCACTACCGGCTTATATTGCACATTGTCTAATAGCTCACGCGTATCTTCTACTTTAGTACGAGAAGCCGCATCGATTTCAATTAAATCAATAAAGTTGCCCGCTTCGATCGCTTTGCAGTTTTCACATTCACCACAAGGATCGGCAGTAATACCATTTACGCAGTTCAAGCCCTTCGCAAATAAACGAGCAATAGAGGTTTTACCCACGCCACGGGTGCCGGAAAATAAATAAGCATGATGTAAACGGTTTTCTTTTAAACCGTTTTCCAAAGCAGTGAGCACATGACTTTGCCCCACTACTTCAGAAAAGTTTTTTGGTCGCCATTTTCTGGCTAAAACTTGGTAGCTCATCGCATCCCTTTAAAAATTAATGGCCTTCAAAATTCACTAAGGTGTAGCAATCAATGCCTAAATCACGTAAGCGTTTTTCGCCCCCTAATTCTGGCAAATTAATCACAAAGGCAGCATGTTTCACTTCACCACCTAAACGTTGAACTAATTTCACGGTAGCTTCAACTGTTCCACCCGTTGCTAACAAGTCATCAATAATTAACACATTATCACCTTGTGAAATCGCATCAGTGTGCAATTCAAGGGTGTCTTGACCGTATTCTAATTGATAAGACTGTGCAATCACTTCACGCGGTAATTTGCCCGGTTTACGAACGGGGATAAATGGCAAGCCTAATGCTAATGCAACTGGCGCACCAAAAATAAATCCACGAGACTCGGTACCAATGACTTTTGTGAGACCTTGATCTTTATACTTCTCAACGATCAAATCGATTGTCGCTTTGAAAGCTGCAGGCACTTCAAGCAAGCTCGTGATATCACGGAAAATAATGCCTTCTTTTGGATGATTTGGGATAGATTTGATAGAAGATTTGATTAATTCAAGTTGTTTGTTCATAAATAATTGCTCAAAAAAGAGTAAGAAAAAATCCTGTTTTTAGGCTCGCATTCTAGCATAGAAAAATACAAAAGTGCGGTGAATTTTGACCGCACTTTTGTAAATAAAATGAATTAATCTGGGTAAATATCTTCCCCGTCTTTTCGGGTACGAAGAAGCTGTAAAATCCAGACATATTGTTCAGGTGTTGGCGTAACGAAATATTCAATTTCCTCGTTCATCGCTCGGGCTGATTGCTCAGGATCGCCGCTTAATTGCATCGGTGGGCGAATTTCCATTTCATACTTGCCACTCTTAGCGTTATAGCGTGGGAACATTGGAATAACCACCGCTTTTGCTAATTTCGCCATTTTGTTTAACCCAGGAAGCGTGGCTTTATAAGTGTCAAAGAAATCTACAAAGACACTCTGCTCGGCACCAAAATCTTCATCAGGAAGATAATACCCCATTTGACCTTGTTTGATGTGTGCTAAAAACGGCTTAATCCCATTTTGGCGAGCATGCATTTTCCCGCCAAAACGTTGACGCGCTAAAGTCCATAACCAGTCCACCAACGGATTTCGGTGAGGGTTATACATTGAGGTCATTGGCATACCGTGTGTATGCAAAATAATGCCAGAGGCATCAATCGCCCAACCATGTGGTACCATCAAAATGATGTTATGCCCTTCAGCTTTGGCTTGCTTGATATGCTCAAGGCCAATAAATTCGCTGCGTTTTTGTAAATGTTTTTTTGAACGAATGGCAATCTCACCAATACCGAGCATTACTTGAGCAACCGTCACAAACATCTCTTCAATCACTTTGTTACGTTTCTCATCTGTCCAATCAGGGAAACAGAGTTTTAAATTAATTTCTGCACGAATACGTGGTTTACCGATTTTTTTCGTGAGTGCACGAGCCAGTTTCTCTGCTAATTTATCGCGTAAACGAAACGGCACAAAAGCCAATAACAAAAGCACAAAAATACCAAGCCAAATCCCCCAATTTTTAGGGTGCAAATATGACCATGAAAAATGTGGTTCATAGCCCGTTCGTGCTGTAATACGTAATTTTTTTTGAGAATCTGTCATAATTAATTGTTAAAAATGAAACCAACCTTGATCATACGCCATTTTTATCGTCATGATAAATGACATAATCACCACCATCGGTCTGATCAGTTGTTTGCCTTTTGCCATCACCATTTTAGCACCTAAATTTGCACCTATCAGGCTTCCTGCCATCATCACTAAACCGACAGTCCAAATCACATGACCACCAATTAGGAAAAAAATTAATGAGGCTAAATTTGAGGTTAAATTCATCACTTTGGCATGCGCAGTCGCTTTAGTGAGGTTAAATCCAAGTAACGTCACACAAGCCAGATTCATTAATGAACCCGTCCCTGGTCCGAAAAAGCCGTCATAAAAACCCAGTAATGAACCAAAACATAACGCAAAAACAGCGTAAGAAATTCGTTGTTTACGATCACTTTCACCCAATTTAGGCGTAAATAAAAAGTATAAGCCGATCGCTAAAATGAGAAATGGAAGCCCTTTTTTAATTAATGATGCATCTAAATTTTGTATGAGTAACGTACCAATCACCGAGCCGATAAAAATCACCAGTAAGATGAAAGAAAACTCGGGTAAATTGACCGCTCTTTTACGCAGAAAGTAAATACTTGCCGACAATGCACCGCCGAATGCTTGTAATTTATTCGTGCCTAATGCCATCGCTGGTGGCATACCTGTCATTAATAAGGCAGGGATTGTAATTAAGCCTCCGCCACCCGCTATCGCATCAATAAATGCGGCAATAAAGGCAGCAGCAAAAAGCATGGCTAATATATCAATCCCCAACTCCATGATTTAACTCCTACTCTAACCATTCGCTACTATTTGGCGAACTCAACACTTGTTGGCACAAGAACGGTTCTGGCGGTGTCACTTTTGGTTTAGAAGATCCTGAACCTGGTTTTGCGGGTTCAAACCAAGAATAAAGTTCATCACCACATCCATCACCTGCCGGTACCGGTGCTTGATCTTCACAATAAGCGGCATCTTTCGGACAAGCAATACGCACGTGGAAATGCGAATCATGTCCAAACCATGGGCGAATTTTGTGTAACCAGGTACGATCATCTCCTGCAGTTTGACAAAGTTTTAATTTAATTGCGGGGTTCACAAAAATACGGGTGACTTTTGGATCTTGCGCAGCCAATTTAATTAGCGTTGCATGATTGTTATTCCACACATTTTCATCAACACGTTGTGTTTGACGGTTCACCACAAGCAAGCCTTTCCCATCAGAATTTAGCGCTTCGCTGTCTGTCATGGTGCCCATTCGCAACCAAATATCCGCATCTAATCCCATTTGATGGCTTGCATGCCCTGTTAAAAAGCGACCACCACCCGGCATAGCAATATCCCCAACTAACATCGTTGGTAAGCCTGCAGACTTCGCCTTTTGTCCAAGACGCTGTAAGTAAGCAATCATATCCGGATGACCATAATAGCGGTTTTTATTCATACGAATGACTTGGTATCCCTCACCTTTATAAGGCAATGGCTCCGCCCCGATAATACAACCATTCGAATAGCTACCAATTGGATTCGCTTTACCATCTGCTGCAGGAATTGGACGTTTAATACGTTGCCAGTCTTGTGGTGAGGCTGTTGTTTGTAACGAGAAAAAAACACTCCCTAAAACAACCGCACTTGAAAGTAATTTTGCTAAAGATTTATTCATAAGATTTCCTAAAACGAATGACCTTATCTTCAATAAAAGAGAAAATAAACTTAATTTAAAAGAGTTATCTGCATTGCGCCTTAAAACGCAATAAATGGTCGAGTAACACAATCGCGACCATTGCCTCTGCAATAGGGACTGCTCGGATACCGACACAAGGATCATGACGGCCTTTTGTCACCACTTCGACAGGATCACCTTCTAAATTAATCGAGCGTCCTGGAATGGTTATACTGGATGTTGGTTTTAGTGCAATGGTCGCAATAATTGGCTGACCAGAGCTAATGCCCCCTAAAATACCGCCAGCATGGTTGCTTTCAAAACCATTTGGTGTCATTTCATCACGATGTTCACTTCCACGCTGTTCAACTACGGCAAAACCATCGCCAATTTCTACACCTTTAACGGCATTAATCCCCATTAAAGCATGGGCTAAATCTGCATCAAGTCGATCAAAAACAGGCTCACCTAAGCCAACAGGGACATTTTCTGCAATCACGGTTAGTTTTGCCCCAATCGAGTCCCCTTCTTTTTTCAATTCACGGATTAATTCATCAAATTTTTCGACCGCACTTTCATCTGGACAGAAAAATGGATTGCTATTCACTTTATCCCAATCAATTTTGCCGACAGTCTGTGGTGCGATCTTCACTTCGCCAATTTGACTCAAAAAGCCACGCACTTCAATGCCAAACTGCTCACGTAAATATTTCTTTGCAATCGCTCCCGCAGCGACACGCATGGCAGTTTCACGTGCAGAAGAACGTCCACCACCGCGATAATCACGAATACCGTATTTTTGTTGATAGGTAAAATCCGCATGCCCTGGACGGAAACGATCTTTAATATCGCCATAATCTTGTGAACGTTGATCACCATTTTTAATGATCATTCCAATGCTGGTACCGGTTGTTTTACCTTCAAATACCCCAGATAAAATCTGTACTTCATCGTTTTCACGACGCGGTGTAGTATAGCGTGATGTACCGGGTTTACGACGATCTAAATCAGGTTGAATATCGGCTTCCGATAATTCAAGATTCGGCGGTACGCCATCTACGATACAGCCTAATGCAATACCATGTGACTCCCCAAAGGTCGTCACACGAAAAAGTTGTCCGATAGTATTCCCTGCCATATTTTCTCTCTTTAATTAATGATTTTGGGCTAATTTTGCCACATCAATAAATGGAATTTCTTCGCCAGTATCTTTATTTTTAATAAAGATATCTAATTGATTGAATGCAATATCAATATTATTTTCTGCAAATAACTCATTCACACGGCGATTGAGTGCATCAAGCGTATCATTTCTCTCAGATACTTGCCCTACATAAACACGTAATTCGTGATCTAATGTACTTGCCCCAAAGGTTAAGAATAATGCTCTTGGTTCTGGATCTTTTAAGACACTTGGTTGCTCATGCGCGGCTTGCAATAATAAGCGTTTCACTAAGTCTAAATCTGAACCATACGCCACACCAACGGAAACCACTAAACGAGTAATCGTATTAGACAATGCCCAGTTGATCACTTGACCTGTTACAAAAGATTTATTTGGCACAATCACTTCTTTTCGATCAGGATCAATCATGGTAATCGCACGAATACGGATTTTCGCCACCGTCCCTGTCACGCCATTAATTGTCACGGTATCGCCCACACGAATTGGACGTTCAAATAATAAAATGATACCCGAAACAAAGTTTGCAAAGATTTCTTGCATACCAAAACCGAGACCAACGGAAAGGGCGGCAAATAACCATTGTAATTTCGACCAAGACATCCCGAGTGTTGAGAATGCCCATGCACCACCAACCGCAACCAAAATGTAGGTTAATAAGGTGGTAATCGTATAAGGCGTACCTTGTGAAAGCTTCACTCGGGAAAAGATTAATACTTCTAAAATACCCTGAATGTTACGCACCAAAATATAGGTAATCACAACAATGATTAACGCAACGATCAAGTTAAAGAGTGAAATCGTTTCAGTCACCACACCCGCTTCAGTCGTTGAAGTTTGCTGCCATAAGGTAATGTCTCGCAAGTAACTTACAACAGTGACTAAATCTGACCATACATAATAGAAGATGGCAAAAAGTGCGGTCCAAATAAAGAGATCGGCAAAGCGTAGTAACTGGCTACGTACTTCATTTAAGGCCAATCCCTCTTCTTGTTCGGTAATGACTACCACATCATCAGAAGCTGAAGCATCACTTGAATCTTGCTGTTTTTGTTGACGTTTTTCTTGTAAACGACGATAAGCTAAACGTCTTGATGCTACTGTGACACCACGATAAATTGTATGACGCACCAACGACCACACTACCCACGCAATGTAGGTATTAATAATATGCGTAATTAAATTTAAGGCGGTGTAATAATATCCTAAAGCAATTAGTGCAATTAAAATAACAGGGACCAATTGCAATAAAACGCGCATAATTTTTAAAAGCGTTCTATCACGCTGATCCGTTGCGCTTGAATTCAACGATTTTTCTGTGCGAACGAAACGTGGCGCAATAATCACAATACAGAAAAGTAAGGCAACAATCGTATTAATTTCGCCGAGAACGTCATTCGCTAATCCGGTATCCATGACATTACTGAAAATCGACGTATTCAGTAATAACACAACGGAAACAATGATACGTTTTGTGACGTCTTGCAGAGCAATCGCACTCTCTTTAGAAAAACCGAAATGGCGGACTAAAATACCATTCGGTCGAAGAGTGGATAAAACAAAACTAAAGAACCACCAATAGGCTGCCATGCGAAGTGACCATTCCCAAAATTCTTGTGGATTTTTCACCAAGAAAAAGCCCAACAATTGGCAAGCCGCTAAGAACCAAAGGGTGCCTGATAAAGATAAAAGTGCGGTATAAAATAACGCAAGCGGCGTATGCCATTGGCTATCCGAACGACGCGTATTAATTTCGCCATTAATCACGCTCAAACGGTGTTTAATCGATTCTTTAAATTTGAAAATCAATCCACCAATCACAAACAAAATAAAGACATAAGTAAGTAAATACGGCAAATTATCGAAATTTGTCGGGAAGCCGATTTTCTTTCCAATACCATCAAGTTGTGCCTTGAGTGACATTGGCAGTTTTTTGATCCAATCTAAATTAATTGGATTATTACTTTTTACCCAGAAACTTTGTTGATCAAGTTTAGACTGGATCTGATCACTGATTTGTGTAATTTGTTGCTGGGTTAGCTCTAAGGAAATCGCCAAATTCAACTGATTATTCAATGACTTAATCAAATCAGAAGCCACTTTTCGACGTTCTGTCAATAAATTGGTTAATTGTGCTTTTTCCGCCGGTGTAAACGATTTGTTTTCATCCTGCTCAATTTTACTGATGTAGGCATCAATATCATAAAGCTCATTACGTTTTTGCGTAATATCGAAGATCTGTACACGCAAATCCGCAATTTGCTTTGAAAGACCTTGAATATTTAAATTGGTCGGTAATTTTTGTTTTTGTTGCTGAATAATGCGAGAAAGCACCAACGTGCCTTGTAACGCACTGATTTGCTCATCAATGGTACGTTGTGTCTGCGTTAAGTTATCCAACACATTTCGCATGCGTAATTCATCTTGCGTTAATGTATTGGTTTTCTCTGTTTGCTCAAGTAAATATTGGCTAAGCTGCGCATTCAAATTCAATTCTTTCTGAATCAACGGATTTTGCTCAACATTTTGGCTTTGTTGTTGTGCTTGCTCAACTTGGTTTTGTGTTTTAGCCAAATTCTTTTGATTAATCGCTTCTTGAATGGCTGCAATTTGTTGCTGCAATGCTTGAACACGAGTATTTAATAACTCATATCGACTTCGATAAAGCACAGTCAACTGATCGCTATTTTTTAATAGCACTTGATTATAGATATTTTTTAGCTCAATCAGTTGTAATTCAAGCTGAATTTGCTGTTTTAATAGTGAACTTGTCGTTGGATCAGCTAATTTCTGATTCAATTCTTGCGTACGTTTAACATTATCTGTTAAGGCTGTTTGAGCACGTTCCGACACAGAGCTCTGCCCTGCAAGTTGCGTATTCACCGCACTTAATGCAGATTGGGCATCTTGTTGTTGATTGGTCAGTTTCTCAACCTGAGCCTGTAGATTAGCTAAACTTTGTGAAGCATAATCGGTGTTACTTGGCGTGCTTAGCTGTTTTTTAAGATTTTGAAGATCAGCACTATTCTTCTGAATTTCAGAATCTGCATCAATAAGCGTATCTTGCAAATCGTTGTTATTTTTTTGCTGTGTTTGAATTTGTTGCAAGAAATCAAGCGAAGCCTGGATTGTCGCGACGTTATTTGTTTTTTCATCACCATCTGGTAATTTTTGTGCCTCGGCTAATTCACTTTTTAGTGTTTTTTCCGTCGGTAAATCCGCATTATTATTCTCTGCCCAAACAGGCTGAGAAAGCGCCAGCGTAAAAACAAATGAAAGACCAAGTGCGGTCAAAACGCGAGAGATATTTTTCATTAAACTAACTTTCCTATTGTTGCGACAGCCAATCGGCGAGTGCCTTGCGAGAAATCTTTATTGCCCCTTGGATTAAATCCTGCGGGAGTTCATAGTAGGCAACAGGTTGCTTAAATCGTTCCAATCGCCCTTGTAAAAAAATGTTGAGAGATTCGACCGCACTTTCATTAAATGAGGTATGAAATTCAACAATCGCGACAGGGCGATGGCCAAATTCCTCATCATGTTTAGGTAAAACAAAAACTTGTTTTACTGAATCTGATTGTGCAATCACTTTTTCAATTTCTTCCGGCTGAATATTTTCACCACCGGAAATAAACATATTATCCAATCGGCCTTGAATGACTAATTCATCATCAAGCCATTGACCTTTATCTTTGGTTTGGAACCAGCCTTCGTGATTCGTGAGTGGATCTATACGTCCATCGCGCCAATATCCCATGGCAAGCCCTGCACCTTTTAACCAAACTTCTTCATTCACTAACTTGAACTCTCGGCCAAGTAAAGGTTGACCTACACCAATTTTTCCATCCGATTGTTTAGCGAATACGGTAGAAGCCATTTCTGTCATACCATAGCCTGAATAGCTTCGAATACCTAATTCACTTAATACTTGGGTTAATTTTACAGGGATTTGTGTCCCACCTAATAACACGGCTTGCGTTTGGATAGGTTGAGGATACTCCGTCAAATAATCAAACCAACGCTGCAATTGAGTTGGCACGAGAGAAACATGGGAAACATAACCAATAGATTGATAAAAATCTTCTTTCGGTAGTACTAAAGTTGCACCCGCATACAGCCAACGCCACACAATACCTTGTCCGGAAACATGATAAAGCGGTAAAGAAAGTAGCCATGATTGATCTTTGCCAAAATTCATTAAGGCACAAACGCCTTCTGCATTAGCTAAATGAGCAGAAACATTATGCACCACCGCTTTAGGCAAACCAGTCGAGCCCGATGTTAATGTCATCGTTGCCGCTTTTGTAAAATCAGCGTTATGTTCGGGTAATGCTTTAACAGCTAAATAATGAATATCTTCGGTTTGATAACAAAAACCCACACCATACATTCGACACAATTCTTCTCTTTTTTCTTGAGGAAATGCAGGGTTGATACCTAAAATTTTTGCACCTAGCTGAATAACGGCTAAATAAAGAAATAAGATCTGTTCTGAATTTTTACCACAAAAAGCAACCGCACTTTGCGCTGTCACACCTTGTTGTAAAAGAAAGGCTTCTACCTGATTAATTTTCTCAGCAAGTTCTGCCCAAGTAAAAGGATCGCCCTGCGAATTTCGCAACGCGACCTGATTTGCATACGCTGAATTTTGGGCAAATGCTTGCCAAGGGAATTTTTGCATCGAATTAGTTGCTAACGAAATAAGGGCGAACTTCGTCAATTAAATATTCAGGCAAATGCATAGATTGCATCGCCCCTTCTAGCATCAGCATCTTACGACCGCTATTGGTATTGGTAATCACCCAATATGGCGTATCTGGAATTTGTTTTGGTTTCGTGTGATTACCCGCCACAAGCAACGTCCCTTCGTCACGAGCAAAATAAACACGAGTACGACCTTGTAGGCTTTCTGTTGCCTGTGCGAAACTTTCTGGATTGGTACGATAAAGCGTACGCAATATACTTAAAAAACGCACGACTGCTTTTGGCTCTTCTTTAAATTCAGCAGAATTCAAGAGCGCACGGACTTTATCAACAATATGATTGATTGCTTCATCCGATTGTTTTTTCACTGCTTTTGGCGGTTCGACAGGTTCAACTTTTGGTTGAGATGCTTCGGTTGCTTTTTCCGTTAAAACAGGCTCAGAATGCACCGCACTTTTTGGCGTTTCAGCTGATACGACTGATTCAAAGAAATCAACTGAGCTTGTTGCGTGAGTGGGTAAATTCAACAAACGGCGAAGAATATCAGACGCACTTTCTCCAATAGATTGAGTTTGTGCCGCAATGTATTGATACAATTCTTCATCGACTTCAATTATCTTCATTTTTTTCTCTCCGTTTGCTAAAATTTTCGTCCATTATAACGATTTCTAACCAAATTCTCACGCAAAATATATGTCATCTTCCCAATTATTAAACCATCAATTTCACCAAGCAAAACAATCAATTAATTCGCCCACTTTAGTTTTCATTCACGGCTTATTTGGGGATATGAATAATCTTGGTGTCATCGCGCGTGCATTTAGCGATAACTATAATATTTTGCGCGTAGATTTACGTAATCATGGGCATAGTTTTCATTCAGAAACAATGAATTACGATGTCATGGCTGATGATGTATGGCAACTTATCGATCATCTTCAATTAGATAAGATTATCTTAATTGGTCATTCAATGGGTGGAAAAACGGCCATGAAAATGACCGCTCTTCAACCACAGCGCGTAGAAAAATTGGTCGTCATTGATATTGCCCCAGTCGCAAATAGCAGTGCTGGACATGATGATGTGTTCCGTGGTTTGTTTGCTGTGAAAAAAGCGCAGCCACAAACTCGTCAACAAGCTAAGCCTATTTTAGAAACTGAAATTGCCGATCCGAGTGTGGTGCAATTTATGTTGAAATCTTTTGAGCCGTCTTCAAGTGAATATTTTCGTTTCAATTTGACCGCACTTTTTGAACATTATGCGGAGCTAATGGATTGGCAAGAGGTCTTCGCTAATACGCCTACACTCTTCATCAAAGGTGGGCTTTCATCTTATATTAAACCTGAATATACCGAAACCATTCTAAAACAATTCCCGAATGCGACCTCCTTCACCATCAATGGTTGTGGGCACTGGGTTCATGCAGAAAAACCTGATTTTGTGATACGTGCTATTGATAGGTTTCTAAATAAGAATTAATCGTTTTAAATGAGAATTATTCTATTCAAATGAGAATTCATTTATGTTATAGTTCGCACAAATTGTGGGGCTTTGATCCCTCATCTTTTTTCTACTCACCTAATTTTATTTCAAAAGGAAAGAACAATGGCAGTTGTCGGTTTATTTTACGGTAGTGACACAGGTAATACAGAAAACATTGCAAAAATGATTCAAAAGCAATTAGGCAACGAACTCGTTGATATTCGTGACATTGCAAAAAGCTCTAAAGAAGATATCGAAGGTTATGATTTTTTACTTTTCGGTATTCCAACGTGGTATTACGGTGAAGCTCAAGCTGACTGGGATGATTTTTTCCCAACCTTAGAAGAAATTGATTTTACTGACAAATTAGTCGGTATCTTTGGCTGTGGCGATCAGGAAGACTACGCAGATTATTTCTGTGATGCGATCGGCACAGTACGAGATATCGTTGAACCACGCGGTGCGATTATCGTAGGGAACTGGCCAACGGATGGTTATACCTTTGAATCCTCAAAGGCATTGTTAGATGATGGAAACTTTATCGGCTTATGTATTGATGAAGATCGTCAACCTGAACTTACTGCAGAACGCGTAGAGAAATGGACAAAACAAATCTACGATGAAATGTGTTTAGCAGAATTAGCTTAACCATCTCTAATTTAGCAAATTTAAGGGAACATTATGTCTGAAGAAAACATCAAATTACTCAAAAAAGCAGGATTAAAAATTACTGAACCTCGGCTCACTATCCTTGCATTAATGCAAGAGCATAAACATGAACATTTCTCAGCTGAAGAAGTATATAAAATCTTGTTAGAGCAAGGCAGTGATATTGGCCTTGCAACTGTATATCGCGTGCTTAACCAATTTGATGAAGCGCATATCTTGATTCGCCATAATTTTGAAGGCAACAAATCTGTTTTTGAGCTCGCGCCAACAGAACACCACGATCACATTATCTGTGAAGATTGTGGCAAAGTATTTGAGTTTACTGATAACATTATTGAACAACGTCAAAAAGAAATCAGTGAACAACATGGCATCAAATTAAAAGCACACAGTTTATATCTCTACGGCAAATGTAGCGATATCAACAAATGTGAAGAGAAAAAATAATCTGTGCTAAAAAACAAAAACCTTAGGTTAAAACCTAAGGTTTTTTATTATTTCTACTAAAAGTGCGGTCAAAATCGACCGCTCTTTTTATATTTAAAGGAGAAAATTATTTTTTACCTAATTGCGGTAAAACGGAATCTTTACCCGCAGTTAATAAACCTACTTGAGAATAGATACTTAATTTTCCGCGCGTATCTGCTACGTCTAAATTACGCATAGTTAATTGACCAATACGATCGATTGGATCAAATGGTGCGTTTTCCACTTTTTCCATACTTAAACGTTCAGCCGCATAAGTTAAGTTTGGTGATTCAGTATTTAAGATTGAGTAGTCATTACCACGACGAAGTTCTAATGTCACTTCACCAGTCACCGCACGAGCGACCCAACGTTGTGCTGTTTCACGTAACATTAACGCTTGTGGATCAAACCAACGACCTTGGTATAACAAACGGCCTAAACGTAAACCGTTGATACGATATTGTTCAATAGTATCTTCATTATGAATACCCGTTACTAAACGTTCATAAGCGATATGGAATAATGCCATTCCCGGTGCTTCATAAATACCACGTGATTTTGCTTCGATAATACGGTTTTCAATTTGGTCTGACATGCCTAAACCGTGACGACCACCAATGCGGTTTGCTTCTAAGAAAAGCTCTACTACGTTATCAAATGTTTTACCATTTAATGCAACCGGCACCCCTTCTTCAAAGCGAACAGTTACTACTTCTGGTTTCACTTCAACATTTTCATCCCAAAATGCCACACCCATAATTGGCTTTACAATTTTGATGCCTGTGCTTAATTCTTCTAAATCTTTCGCTTCGTGTGTCGCACCTAACATATTAGAGTCAGTTGAATACGCTTTTTCTACTGACATTTTGTAGTCAAAACCATTTGCGATTAAGAATTGTGACATTTCAAAGCGACCGCCCAACTCATCGATGAATTGTTGATCTAACCATGGTTTGTAAATTTTTAAATTTGGGTTGGTTAATAAGCCATAACGATAAAAACGCTCAATATCGTTACCTTTGAAAGTTGAACCATCACCCCAGATATTCACATCATCTTCTTTCATGGCTGCAACAAGCATCGTACCTGTTACCGCACGGCCAAGTGGTGTGGTATTGAAATAGGTTGCTCCACCAGTAGAAATATGGAATGCACCACATTGAATAGCCGCAATCCCTTCATGGGCTAACTGCGCACGACAATCCACTAAACGCGCATTTTCCGCACCATATTCCATTGCTTTTTTGGGAATTGCATTGTAATCATCTTCATCTGGTTGACCTAAGTTTGCTGTATAAGCATAAGGTACTGCACCTTTTTGACGCATCCAAAGTAATGCCGCACTGGTATCTAGCCCGCCTGAAAAAGCAATACCAACTTTTTGACCTTTAGGTAAATGTTGCAGAATCGTATTTGACATATTTTATTTCCTTCATTGTGGTTATGGTGAGTGAGTCTTTAAAAAGTGCGGTCAAAAATCACTGCGCTTTTCTAACATATCATCGGGATTTGGATAACGATAAGCGAAGCCTAAATCTCGACAAATTTTATCTGCCATAATGATTCGTTTCGGATCCGAATCACTACATTCAAATTGTGGTATGGATAAATCATAAAATACTGCTGCTTTTGTGTAATATTCTGCTCGAGTAGGATGAATTGGCGCGCAAAGATGGTAAGTTCGCAATCCATTTGGATTCATGAGTAAGGCTGTAATAGCTTGAATGCAATCCTCTAGATGAACCAAATTAACAGGTGAATAGCCCTGTTTTAAATTGTGTTTTCCTGCTAAGAATTTAACCGGATGGCGCTGTTTACCAATTAATCCTGCAAGTCGAAGAATATCGCAATGCGATATTCCTGATTGGAACAAGCACTGTTCTGCTTGTATCAGTGTGTTACCCATTTCTGTTTCAGCTGAAAGTTGAGAACCATCATCAAATTGCCCAGAAATATCAGGAAAAACAGAAGTTGAACTGGTAAAAAGTACATGTTGCACACCTTGTTTCTTGGCTTGATTAGTTAAAAAAGCAAGATATTCACAATACTGTTGAGAAGAAAAACTGCTAGGTGGTAGGGTGATAATGAGAGCATCTACATTAAAAAGAGGGCGAATATGGTCTGGCAAACGTTTCATTTCGTCAGAAAGCGAAAAAGGATAAGTTTCAATGCCTAGCTGATGCAATTTCTGAGCATCATCAGGGGATTGTTTTGAGCCTTTTACACACCAACCAAGCTCTTTTAAGTGCAGCGCCAGCGGTAAGCCTAACCAACCTAAACCAACTATCGCAACAGATTTCATACTCTTTTATTCACAATATTTTATCCATAAAAATCCCTGCTATTCTAAAGCATAGCAGGGAGTTTGTTAATGTTATTTTGTTAATAAATCCAAAGCCTCTTGATATTTAGCCACTGTTTTTTCAATCACTTCTTTTGGTACTTTCGGTGCTGGTGGTTGTTTATTCCAACCACTTTGTTCTAACCAATCTCGTACAAATTGCTTATCAAATGATGGCGGATTTGTGCCTTCTTTATAAGTATCAACTGACCAAAAACGGCTAGAATCCGGTGTTAATACCTCATCCATTAAAGTGAGCGTGCCATTTTCATCTAAACCAAATTCAAATTTGGTATCACAAATAATAATACCTTTAGTCAGCGCATATTTTGCTGCCTCAGTATAAAGCGCAATCGCTTTTTCTCTCACTTGTGCCGCTAACTCTGCGCCAATTGCTTTTTCACATTCTTCATAGCTGATATTGATATCGTGATTACCCAATTCTTCTTTACTTGATGGCGTAAAAATCGGTTCAGGTAATTTACTTGCCTCAACTAATCCTTCCGGTAATTTCAAACCACAAATGGTCCCTGTTTGCTTATAATCTTTTAGCCCGCTACCTGTTAAATAACCACGCACGATAGACTCAATTTTAATTGGATTCAAACGTTTGCAAACCACTGCGCGATCTTTTACTAAATCAGCTTCCTCTTTTGGTAACACATCATAAACTGAATCACCAGTAAAATGATTCGGCATAATATGGGCTAACTTATTGAACCAGAAATTGGAAATTTGAGTCAGGATTTCACCTTTACGTGGGATAGGATCATCTAAAATCACATCAAATGCGGACAAACGGTCACTGGCTACCATTAGCATTCGTTTATTATCGATCTCATAAAGATCACGCACTTTTCCCGAATAGATTTTTTTTAGACTAAGTTGTGTCATTGCTTGCACCTTTAATTATAAGAATAAAAAATCGGTGGATATTGTACCGCACTTTTAGCGCAAACGTTTGCTTTTTTTTTGTAAAAATAAAAGCGAATAAAAAAACAGGCTATAAAGCCTGTTTTTTGTATATCACTTGTCGTCTTATCGCCAAATTGCCCCTTTGGTTTTGGCTCCTCGAGTATTGATATTTGTTTTAATTGCACCTTTTAAATTGGCACCAGTAAGATCTGCACCTGCTAAGTTCGAATTGGTCAAATTAGCGCCTTTTAAGTTAGCTTTATGAAAGTTAGCCCCACTTAAATTTGTATTTGTGAAATCAGCCCCTTGTAAATTTGCATTGCTGAAGTTTGCATTAGCAAGATCTGAATTGGTAAATGATTGCCCTGCTAAATCTTGACCTGAGAAATCTTGTCCACCTAAAGCGGCATTAACTTTATCTGAAGATGAACTGCCACTAGAGATATATGTTGTTTCACCATTGTGAGTAATAACGGTGCCATTTACGACCGCACTTTTTTTGCCCGAGATAGTTTGTACTGATTCGCCACCATCTGTCGCACTATTAACAATTCTACCATTTACTGTAACAGATTGATTATTATCAGTTTGCGCATAGCTTGATAATGCTGCAAAACCAAATAATGTGATAGCTAATTTTGAATAAACGTGTTTCATGTTTACCTTCCCTCATATTTACTTTAAATAAATTAACGACTTGGTTCCAAAGTTAATAACCCTTCTAATGGATCATCTTCCTGCAAAGTTGTTATAGCTTTGGTGGCTTTTTCTGTATCAAAGCCAGCAATATTATTTTCAGTTTTAACTGTATGTGTATAATGTGCATCCTGTTGAACTACGACAGGGCTTGGAAGCATATTTGACATTCGTTGCATCCACATACTATTAATATTGCCGCCCGTTGTTCTTCTTGATAACAAGATCGGCAATACTTTTTGTGCTTCACTACTGCCCTGCTCTGCAGCTAATTGATATAACCGAATTGCTTCGCCAAAATTCACTGCTACTCCCACACCTTTATGGAAGCGAACCGCCAAGTCGTAGCTCGCTCCAGCATCTCCAGCTTGAGAGCGTTCTCTTAATTCCCCAATCACACCCGTATTTGCTGGTGAAGAAACAGTCTTAGGCACTGTTTGAATAGCTGGCTCAGATTGACGATTTGAGATAACGCGCTGATTTTGTCTTGCAGCAGAGCTTCCTAAACTAATCGCTTTTTCATTCCAGCGCTGTGCTAATGCATAATTCCCTTTTTGAAAATGGAAGTTAGCCAAGGCATTAGCTGCGACATAATCTCCCATCACCGCAGCATCATTAACTAATCGTTCAGCCTTTTCATTAAATTGGCTTAAACCTTTTTGGTATTTTTCTAATAGACCTTGCAAATATATTGCTCGGGCATATTTTAGCGAAGCAACTTGCGCTAAATATTGATTAGCTCTTGCAAAATCTCTCGGCAAATTACCACTAAATAGCAAATAGGCATTCGCCATTAACGCCTTTGGATTATTTTGCAAGACAAAATGTTCGAATTCATCATAAGCATTTTGATAATCCTTATTACGGTAACTTTCATAAGCAAATGCTAGAGAAAATCCCGTATTTTGCTCTTGCTGAACGGCTGGACTCTTCGGCTCAATCGGTTTATTAATAACAATTTGAGCGTAAGAAACCGGGATCCCTGCCAGTAAGGCATAAACAAATAATTTAGATGTTGAATATTTTTTTGACATATCGACCTCCAGGATTATTTGTTTACTTCACTTGATAACTAACTGTTTTGATACCTTTTAAATCATCGCCAAAGATCGTTTTTAATTGATCAGATAACGCATTCATATCCTTCACTTTAAGCGGGTTAAATGCATCACCAAAGTTGGTTTGAAGCTTATCGGCCACACTATAATATGAGGCCATACACATCACACTTTCTTTACCTTTTTCATTTAAACTTAAAGTAAATGCATCAGAACCTGGAATTTTTAGCGAATTATTTTTAGAAGTTATACTCTCTCCTTGAACAGGATTTGGATAAACCTGAGTAATACTTTTCGATGCATCTTGGTAGAAACACGCTAAATAAGTTGAATCTCTATCTACATTAACATCTAACTCTAATGTATCACCACGACGATATGATGATTTATTTAAATTAATCCCAACATTAATTGGTGCATCTTTATCAGAATTTAGTACTGGATATCCACCACGAGGCTGATCTTCTTTATCATCTGATGGTTCTAATCCTACTTTTTTAAAGTTACCATTTGCATCTGTTTTTACATAATTTTTCATTAAGCGTTCATAGCTTTCGAAATTAATGAAACCAGAAGGGGTTGCTTTATTATCTTTTTGGAAGGCAGATAGTGCCTCACGGAATTCTTTTGAACTCTTACCATCGACTTTACCACTGTAATAGCCTAAGTTTTTCAAGCCGGTTTGGAAGAATTTCACTTTGCTACTATCTCCCATTCCACCATACCAATCTAGTAATTCACGTTGGAATTCAGGATGAGCTTGATCAAGTGATAAACATTGCCAGTAAGGGACTTTGGTTAATTTACCTACTAACTCAATCGTACCTAAATCAACAAGGGTTCGCATTGAACCACCTAATCCTTGAGAAAGAGCTCGCTCTAAAGAAAACTGAACACCAGTTTTCTTAATTTTAGCACCTGCATCTAACCCTAGACCTTTACCTGCGGCCACAATTTCATTAGATGAATCAATACCTGGATAAAGCGTACGAGTTAAGAAATCGCCCATATGCAACTCTAAACCCAATGCGGTTGTCATCAAATCACCTGAAATACCAACTTCACCATCTTCTGCATAAGAAAGTCCTAAGTTATTAGACTTACGTAATACATTTTGATCCACATAAGATACTGCCCCAGAAATATAAAGTTGAGGCGCTGGAATTTGCATACTTCCCGTTGGTAATAAAAGATTTGTTAACGTCTGAACGGTATCTTGTTTTAAAGGATCGATTTCAAAATCAGCGACTTTAAATGCTCCACTGGTTTTCGACATTTGTGACAATGCTGTCATGATCATTTCACTTGCTGCCACGCCAGCTTTCGTTGATGGATCTTTAATTGTTTTCACTGCAATAACTGTTTCACTCACATTACTTTGACGTAATAAATCGTCCATACAGTTTAAACTATCACTAAAACTTGATATTGATCTAACTGGTTCTACTGCAGGGAGATTATGAGTCGTTGTTGAGCCAATATATGGTCTATCTTCTTTTAGATTTGTAGCAGATAAAGAACACCCAACTAGATTAGAAATCAAAACATAAGAAATAAGAGTTCTAGAAAATTTCATAAGATACCTTAAGTTATTATTAATTATTTACAGACATTAATTACATCGCCTTTAACAACGACAACATTATTATTCTTATTTTTAGGACCATATCGACCAGAACTAGCGCCTTTTTGAGCAGCAACATTTCCAATATTTGTAGAACAATTTTTAGAACGTCCTCCAAAAGCGCTGCCACCTGAAGTATTACTATACTGAGAAACACTATCCTCAGCCTCATTTTCCATCTCTATACCCATGCCAATTCTTGACCATTTTTGAGCCTGGACTTCATGCACTTTTGCTTTATCTAACGGACCTAAACCTTTTCTTGGTACGAGTTCACCATTTCCAGCAAAAGCATTAAGAGATAAAAAACATGAAGCCCCAAATAGCATCAACATATTAAAAACTTTCATGACTTGTCCCCAACAGAATTTTAAAATATATAAAAAATTGGTTATTGGATAACCAATAACCAATTTATTTATGACTATTCGCTGCTATTTGAACTTAAGTTTTGTACAGCTTTACTACCACCAACAGCAGTGTTCGCTACTGCACCTTGGATATTGGTAGTTTGTACGTTGTTACCACCGATAGTTACTTTACCGTGGTTAGATGAAATGTTTTGGATTGCTTTACTACCGCCAACTGCTGTATTAGCTACTGCACCTTGAATATTAGTGGTTTGTACGTTGTTACCACCAATTTTAACTGCAGCATTAGTAGATAAAGCTAAACTTGCTGCAAAGATTGCTGCTGCACTAATTTTAACTAAGTTTTTCATTGTTTTTCCTCTTTAAAAGAAATTGAGCATTACTATGCTTATTAAAATTAATGATTATTTAATATAATCATGAATTCTGCGCTAAAAATAACTAATCTTTAACAACAGAACCGATATTCACTTCAGATTTACCACCTGAAGAAGAATTTACAATTGAACCAACACTAACTGATTGATTGTGGCTTCCGCCATCATTTACTGATGATCCAATATTAATGCTGGCTTTACCGCTACCAGATGCCTTATTTACTAAGGAGCCATTCACAACAACACTTTGGGTATTATTGCCAACGCTTTTACCTACAGCGGAACCAACATTAATCATTGCTTTACCACTGCCAGAAGAAGAGTTATCTACCGATCCACTAACAGTTACATTTTGTGTGCTTCCATAAACGAATGTTGATGATAAGCAAATACCAAATGCAATAAGCAATAATCGTTTAAAACAAAAAGTTTGTTTTTTCATTTTTACCTCAAGATTCCTCATGAGAAAATATAATTCAATCAATGATTGAAAACTGAAATCGGTATATTCCAGCCGAAATTAATCTATCACGGCAAAATCAGCTCAGATCATCGGACCAGTTATTTTTGAACTATAATTAACAACACTTGTCATGAATTTTTAACTAAAAGTAAAAAATCTATTTTTTTATTTAAATAAAACATTTAGTTAAATGACATACTCACAAATAGGCATGCTTAGTATTTAATAATTACCCATATAATTTAAAAGGTTTTATGAATTGATTTAAACGTCAAGGATAGAATTAAACAATCATAATGTTTATAACATAACCAACGCAAACGCTTGCAAAGGTTAAAAAATAAGCGATTTTAAGTAATGTTTTTTAGCTAATTCACGACAAAATCGCTATTTTCCTAATTTAATTTGAGCTCAATCTGAAAATCAGCGACAATACAGCATCATTTAAAACAGAAGAAACAAGACAAATGAGTTATCCATTAGAAGAAGTGAATAAACGTCGCACATTTGCGATTATTTCCCACCCTGACGCGGGTAAAACCACCATCACCGAAAAAGTATTGTTATACGGCAATGCCATTCAAAAAGCAGGCTCAGTAAAAGGTAAAGGCTCTGCACAGCATGCAAAATCTGACTGGATGGAAATGGAAAAACAACGTGGTATTTCCATTACCACTTCTGTGATGCAATTCCCTTACAATGAATGCTTAGTGAATTTATTAGACACGCCGGGGCATGAAGATTTCTCGGAAGATACCTACCGCACTTTAACGGCCGTGGATAGCTGCTTGATGGTTATCGACTCGGCAAAAGGGGTTGAGGAACGTACCATTAAATTAATGGAAGTCACCCGTTTGCGCGATACGCCAATTATCACTTTCATGAATAAACTTGACCGTGATATTCGCGATCCAATGGAATTGTTAGACGAAGTGGAAAGCGTATTAAAAATCCATTGTGCGCCGATTACTTGGCCGATTGGTTGCGGTAAATTGTTTAAAGGGGTTTATCATTTATATAAAGATGAAACCTATCTTTACCAAAGTGGGCAAGGCTCTACAATCCAAGAAGTACGTATTGTGAAAGGCTTAAATAGCCCTGAATTAGACGCTGCCGTAGGTGATGACTTAGCCCAACAATTGCGTGATGAATTAGAATTAGTAAAAGGCGCAAGTAATGAATTCGATCTGGACTTATTCTTAAGTGGTGAATTAACGCCAGTCTTTTTCGGTACTGCATTAGGTAACTTCGGTGTTGATCATTTCTTAGATGGTTTAACTGAATGGGCACCTGCTCCACAAGCTCGTCAAGCAGATACCCGCAAGGTTTCAGCTGAAGAAGAAAAATTCACTGGTTTCGTATTTAAAATCCAAGCCAATATGGATCCAAAACACCGCGACCGTGTGGCTTTCCTACGCGTAGTTTCTGGTAAATATGAAAAAGGCATGAAGCTTAAACACGTGCGTATTGGTAAAGATGTGGTTATTTCTGACGCACTCACCTTTATGGCGGGGGATCGCACTCATGCCGATGAAGCTTATGCTGGTGATATTATAGGTTTGCACAATCATGGTACTATTCAAATTGGTGATACCTTTACGCAAGGTGAAGAGCTTAAATTTACCGGTATTCCAAACTTTGCCCCTGAATTATTCCGTCGTATCCGTTTGAAAGATCCTCTCAAACAAAAGCAATTGTTAAAAGGCTTAGTACAACTTTCTGAAGAAGGTGCTGTTCAAGTGTTCCGCCCATTAAGTAATAATGATTTGATTGTTGGCGCAGTCGGTGTATTACAGTTTGATGTGGTTGTTTCTCGTTTGAAATCAGAATATAACGTTGAAGCCATTTACGAAACTGTCAACGTAGCAACAGCTCGTTGGGTGGAATGTGCGGATAACAAAAAATTTGAAGAGTTCAAACGCAAAAATGAGCAAAACCTAGCATTAGATGGCGGTGATAATCTCACTTATATCGCACCTACCATGGTAAACCTAAATCTTGCACAAGAACGTTATCCTGATGTGACCTTCTTTAAAACAAGGGAACATTAATTCACTATTTTCTATCATTAACAAAAGGAAAAATCATGAAAAAATTGATGCTTATCAGTACAGCAGCGTTACTACTTTCAGGCTGTGTAAACACCGAGCTATCAAATGCAGGAAAAGCTTATAACCCACAAACTGACGCACGTATCCGTCTATATGGACAAAATGGCCGCTATACCGAGATGGAAGTAAAACAGAATGGAAAAACAGAAAAAGTAAATGTTGGAGGTGGATGGGGGCAATCCTTCGGCTCAATGCTTTACCTTAAAGGTAATGAATCGCTAGGAATGCCAGATAGCGAAGCGAGTAAAAAACCAAGCCAATTCAATAACTTTGGTTCAAGTACTTTCTTTAAAGAGTTTGTTATCCCTGCGGGCGCTGAAATCACCCTAAAAAGTGAAATAGTAACCCCAGATAATACCTATACGGATTATGCAAAAGGTATTAAATATACACAACTAGGTTACAGCTGTTCTGGTAAAAAACTCACATTCACGCCTCAGGCAGGAAAAGATTATGAAGCATTACCTGCAGCATCAACAGCCCAATGTAATTTAACTTTAGTAGAACTAAAATAAATCAATGTGAAAGGTCACCGCAAGGTGGCTTTTCTTTTATATAAAGACATTAAAATTGTAGCTAATAACAACAGACAGATAAAACAAAGTGCGCTTAAATTAATCGCATTTTTTATATAAAAGAAATAGAGAAAATAAGATGGCTGGGGTACTAGGATTCGAACCTAGGGATGCCGAGATCAAAACCCGGTGCCTTACCGCTTGGCGATACCCCAACTACTATTTGACTGCAAGCTGATAAATGGTGCGGGACGAGGGACTTGAACCCACACACCTCTCGGCGCCAGAACCTAAATCTGGTGCGTCTACCAATTTCGCCAGTCCCGCAAATTTGGTGGCTACAGCGAGATTCGAACTTGCGACCCCAACATTATGAGTGTTGTGCTCTAACCAACTGAGCTATGTAGCCATCATTTGCTTTACCTTATCGGCTTTGCGGGGCGTATTATCCTGATTTGACCTATTCTCGTCAATCATTTTTTTGCAAAAAACGGATTTTTTGATTTAGTTGATTATAAATAAAACGCTTTTGCTATTTTTTGTTCACATCAAGAACGGAGATCATTCCCACAAAATGCTTCCAATGCAAAGAGCTAAATTGCCCTGGGATGTACCAATTAGAAATGGTTCCATCAAGATATAAGGCATCCTGACAACCAATTTTAAGCAAACCTTGACTCAAGGTATAAAGATTAGGCTCACCTCTTATAGTCATCAAAAACAGTAATTCATTTTGCTTCGTCAAACACACTGCATTACGCTTATGATAGCTTTCTAGATTTGCTCTAAATTGCGGATTTATTTTGCTATGAATAATCAACATCGGGCCTGATTGCAACGCAAAATCCGGCTTGAGCTTGCTTTTCTGATAAGCGGTGGTTGTTAAAATATAGGGCTTATTTCCTGCAATGGCAAACACACCATTGGGTTGTACATGAAAGTTACCTTTGCCTGATTTTGTATTTAACGCATTGAGCTCTTTTCCATGCTCAATCCATAATCCCGCTGGCGTATTATCCATGCTATAAATGCCTGCATTCATGATCATTTTCACGTTATAGCTAGGCTCTAAGGCATTTTTGAGACGCGTTAAACTTTGATAATCTTTACCTTCAGCATCTTTCCAATGTAGCTGTACTTCTTCTGGCTTTGCTTGAAAAATTCCATAAGTAATATTGCCATCATCAAAAGTTCGGTATTCCGCTAGGGCTGGCACACTCATCAGTAACGATGCGCTACTGAAAAGTGCAGTCAAAAATTTAATCGTTTTTTTCATTTAAAGGATGGGTTAAATGCAACGCATTTGAAAAGGCATGCAACCCTTCTGCATTACCCGATCTCATCATGGATTGCATAGTTTGGGTTGGTGCATGAATGAGTTTATTTGTTAATTTATAACTTAATTCTTGCAGAATTTTTTCAGCATTCTCACCTTGTTGAATTTGGTGTAACGCTTTTTCGAGTAATTCTTGGCGAGTATTCTCTGCCTCATCACGGTAATGACGGATCAAATTGGAGAATTGTTGAACTTTCAACCACTCAAAGAAGGCATTACATTCTTGCGTGATGATATCTTGTGCTTGCTCTGATGCTTGCTCACGTTGAGAAAGATTGCGTTGGATAATATCTTGCAAATCATCCACGGTGTAATGATACACACTTTCTAATTCCGAGACATTTTCATCAATATCACGAGGCACGGCGATATCAACCATTAAAGTTGGTCTAAATTGGCGTGCTTTCTCCGCAATTTCAGCCATCGCTTTAGTAATTAAAATAGTCGGACTGCCTGTAGAGCTGATGACAATATCCGCTTGATTTAATGGGGTTTGCAATTCATCAAGCGAATACACATCAATCGGTGTATTAGACGCTAGTTTTTCCACCAACTGCTCAGCACGAGATAAAGTGCGGTTAGCAATCATCAATTTTTTTACCCCGTGGCGTAATAAATGACGGCTCACCAATTCAATGGTTTCTCCTGCCCCAACAAGTAAAATTTGTAGTTCACGTAAAGATTCAAAAATCTGACGAGCCAAGCTACAAGCTGCATAAGCTACCGACACAGCGCTTTCACCAATATTGGTTTCAGTACGCACTCGTTTTGCTGTTGCAAAGGTTTTTTGGAACAAGCGAGAAAGCGTACTTGAAAGCGGAATATTCGCCGCTTGATAATAATCTTCACTGATTTGGAAAGCTTGTTTCACCTGTCCTAAAATTTGCGGCTCACCCAAAATTAATGAATCCAAACCACAGGCCACGCGCATTAAATGATTCGCTGCTTGTTGATTTTGATGTGTGTAAATACTTTTATTTAATTCATCGACAGAAAGCTGATGAATATTAGCAAACCAATTTGTACAGTTCGTTTGCCATTGCTTACACTCTTGGGGTGAAATTTGACGATGGTGAAGATAAATCTCTGTACGGTTACAGGTAGAAAGAATAACCGCACTTTCTGCCAAATCTTGTTGGTGAATTTGTTGTAAGGCAAGCTGCCGCTTTTCTTCAGAAAAAGCGACTTTCTCACGAACAGCAACAGAAGCCGTTTTATGATTAATGCCTAGAACAAGAAGGGTCATAAAAACCTAATAAAAACAACCGCACTTTTATGAACATGCGGATTAAGTAGAAAGTAAAAGTTTCGCTATTTTAATGAATTGTTGAGAATTGAGCAAATTTCAAGAGAAAAAACTCAAACAAATAACTAAAACGAGTTAAAACTTATCTTTCGCTAAACGCCATTGCGTAAATTCGTCTAAATTTTTTGCTTGCAAAAACGGGTTAATTTGTTTCTCTAATCCAATTGTTGTTGGCAAACTCGGTTTCCCCTCTGCTCGATAACGTTCCACTAAAATACGTTGATTTTCAACCGCACTTTTATCCGCCAATATGGTTTCTGCAAAAGCTAAATTACCCCGCGTATATTCATGAGCCGGACAAACAACGGTTTCATCTGGTAATTGGTTAAAACGCTGCATAGATTCAAACATTTGAGCAAAATTTCCCGTGAACACGCGTCCACAACCACCAGAAAATAACGCATCGCCGCAAAATAGATGCCCATCCACCAAATAGCTGACATGCCCTGCCGTATGACCACCGCTTGGCAAAACTTCAATATGATAATGTGCCGTATTAATCACACCACTATCCACGATATTGGTTGCCCCTTTATTTGCACATTCTGTTGGACCGAAAACAGGCACATTAGGATAATATTGCTTAAACTCCGCGACACCTTGCACATGATCATCATGATTATGGGTTAATAACACCGCTTCTACGTCTAATTTATTCGATTCTAAATACGGAATTAAACGGGTTATTTCTGGGATATCGATCACAATTACGGGGAAATTTTCTCGTCTATAAAGCCAAATATAGTTATCATTGAGTGCAGGAATAGGAACTAGCATAAATTACCTTATGAAAATAGGATTAACATTGAATTGGAAAGCCAAATGGCACAAACCACTTCTTTTACCTGAAAGTTGGCAAGCGTTACCACAAGGTGAAGCCTATTGTAACGTATTAACACATTATTTTGCCCAATGGACGCCAAAAATTTTAGGCTATCAAATTCTGAAAGTCGGTGCCTTAAGTGGCGAAATTGCCTTTGACTTGCCTTTACGTCATCAAATTGTGTTAGCTGAAAAAACAGCGCATTTTCCTACCGCACTTTTAAATGAAAGTGATAGCTTGCTCCAAGCATCGCCATTAACCTTGCCTTTTATTGAAAAAGAAATGGATGCCTGCTTATTAGCAAATACCTTAAATTTTGCGCAAGATCCTCATCAAATATTGCGTGAAGCACATCGTGTTTTAAAAGATGACGGTTGGATTTTCATCACGTTATTTAATCCGCTGAGTCCCTTGCTTTTCAAACCGAAATTAGGCGAGTTTAAGTTCCGACAATATGCCACTTGGCGAGTGGTTGACTGGCTATCATTATTAAATTTTGATGTGATTGCAGAAGAAAGACTATCCATAAAACAAGAGAAGAGCTCGCTCTGCTCTCCGCTCACTGTGATCATTGCCCAGAAACGAACTTATCCCTTAACACTGAATCCTGAGAAAGCGCGATCAAAAATGCCGGCGTTTTTAGAGCCGGCAAGTGCATTTAAAGAAATCAGAACAGAATAATTATTCTGTTACTTCTTTAATTACTGCAGAAGATGCATTATTTATTACAGACTCAACGCCTTTTTCTGCTGCAGCTTGAGAAGAATAATATTGGCTACGGCCAATTTCTTGGTGGTTAGCCGCTTTTAATACGAAATAAGGTTTATCATTTTTCGCTACGCGATATTCAAAGTTTTTCGCATCCACACCATTTTTTTGCACTGATGCAATGCCGTTTTCAGCTGATGCTTTTGTTTTATAAAGTTCGCTAGTTAAAATAACTTGTCCGTTTGCTGCTTTTAAGTTGAACATAAATTGTCCGTCTTTAGCCACTTTTAATTCATAAAATCCTTGAGCCATGATGTCTCCCAATTGATTGATTTGTTTATAATTTTACCTACACAGAAAATGCCTTTCTGCGCCAGGCTAATTTACCCTTAAAAATCAAAGAAAACAAGAGCTAAAGCGTATAAATTTTATGCTTGATCAGCCCATTAAACTCCCCTATGATGCGAGAACTTTTTATAACAGGAACAATTATGACCGAACAAACATTTATTCTCGGCAAAGATGCCGCACTTGAAGACAGTATTTCAAAATTTCAACAAAAATTGACCGCACTTGGTTTCAATATCGAAGAAGCCTCTTGGCTTAATCCTGTGCCAAATGTCTGGTCTGTACATATTCGTGATAAAGATTGCCCACAATGTTTCTCTAACGGTAAAGGCGCGAGCAAAAAAGCTGCGTTAGCATCTGCATTAGGTGAATATTTCGAACGTCTTTCCACCAACTATTTCTTTGCCGATTTCTATTTAGGGCAAGAGATTGCCAATAGCGATTTCGTCCATTATCCCACTGAAAAATGGTTTCCTATTGAAGATGAAGCCCTTTTACCACTAGGGATTTTAGATGATTACTTATGGGATTATTTCGATCCAAATCAAGAACTAACCCCAGAATTGCTTGTGGATCTGCAATCTGGTAATTACGATCGCGGTATTGTCGCGATGCCTTATGTGCGTCAATCCGATCAAGAAACCGTCTATATTCCACAAAGTATCATTGCGAATTTGTATGTGTCTAACGGAATGTCTGCCGGTAACACAAAAAATGAAGCACGAGTGCAAGGGCTTTCAGAAGTTTTTGAACGTTACGTAAAAAATCGCATTATTGCAGAAGCAATCAGTCTTCCTGAAATTCCAAAATCCGTGATGGATCGCTATCCATCTATTCAAGCCTCTATTGAAAAATTAGAGGAAGAAGGCTTCCCTATTTATGCCTTTGATGCGTCACTAGGCGGCAAATATCCTGTCATTTGCGTGGTATTACTCAACCCAAATAATGGCACGTGCTTTGCCTCTTTTGGTGCACATCCAAACTTCCAAGTGGCATTAGAGCGTACCGTAACGGAGCTTTTACAAGGTCGCAGCTTAAAAGATCTCGATGTATTCTCTCCTCCATCATTCAATAATGATGATGTGGCGGAGCATGCTAACCTTGAAACACACTTTATTGATTCTAGCGGTTTAATTTCTTGGGATTTATTTAAAAATACGCCAGATTATGAATTTGTAGATTGGGATTTCTCAGGTTCAACGCAAGAAGAATATGAAAACTTGATGACAATCTTTAATGCAGAGGAAAAAGAAGTCTATATCATGGATTACAACCATTTAGACGTTTACGCTTGTCGCATTATCGTACCTGGCATGTCTGATATCTATCCTGCTGATGATCTCATTTATGCCAATAATAATATGGGTATGGACTGGCGTGAGATCTTATTGGATCTACCGCACCATCATCATGATGCTGAGACTTATGAAGAATTATTAGCAGAATTAGATGAGCAAGATATTGATGATGCTACACGCGTTCGCGAATTTATCGGTATCGTTGCACCAAAAGCAAGCGGTTGGACAACATTACGTGTTGGTGAACTTAAATCCATGCTTTACTTAGCATTAGGTGAATTAGAATTAGCCTTAGATTGGGCAAACTGGACGATAAATATGAACAGCTCTGTGTTTACGCCTGAGCGTGTGAATTACTATCGTGCCTTAATCAGCATCATTGAATTGCATTTAGACAATACTCGCGATCCACAACAATATCGTACTGTATTTGAAAGAATGTATGGTAAAGAAGCCGTTCAACAAGCTTGGGCTGCAGTGGCAGAAAAAGGTAACCCGTTCTATAACTTGCCAGCCAGTGATGAAACGCTTGAAAACTTCAAAGAACACCAAGCTTTACTTGGCGCTTATGCTAAATTACAAAAAGCCAAACGAGAAAATTGGAAATAGACGATTTTCTCTTAATCATAAGGCGGACTTAATGTCTGCCTTATTTATTTCCGCATCAAAAAACTGCTTTAAAATCAACCGCACTTTTCACACAAAAACGCTTAAATTTATGCTATAATCCGTCGCAATTTTTTGATCAAAAAAGGAATAAAAATGACGGATTCAATCCATTCCTCTATTACCCCAGTCAATATTGAAGAAGAACTCAAATCTTCTTACCTTGACTATGCCATGTCGGTGATTGTTGGGCGTGCTTTGCCTGATGTGCGTGACGGTTTAAAACCGGTGCATCGACGTGTGCTTTTCTCCATGGATCAATCTGGCATCACTGCCGGCAAAAAATACGTAAAATCTGCCCGTGTGGTAGGTGATGTAATCGGTAAATATCACCCGCACGGTGATTTTGCGGTGTACTACACCATTGTGCGTATGGCACAGCCGTTCTCATTGCGTTACATGTTGGTAGATGGGCAAGGTAACTTCGGTTCAATCGACGGTGACGCGCCTGCGGCAATGCGTTATACCGAAGTCCGTATGCAAAAAATCACCCAAGCGTTATTAACTGACTTGGATAAAGAAACCGTGAATTTCTCGCCAAACTACGATGGCGAATTAATGATTCCGGATGTATTACCAACCCGTATTCCGGCACTTTTAGCAAACGGTTCTTCCGGTATTGCGGTGGGGATGGCAACCAACATTCCACCACACAACTTAAATGAAGTTTTAGATGGCTGCTTGGCTTATATTGATAACGAAAACATCACCATTGATGAATTAATGCAATATATCCCAGGCCCAGACTTCCCGACAGCAGCATTAATTAATGGTCGTAAAGGGATTGAAGAAGCTTATCGCACTGGTCGCGGCAAAGTGTACGTTCGCGCTCGTGCTAGCGTAGAAACCACAGATAAAGGCAAAGAGCAAATTATTGTGACCGAATTGCCTTATCAAGTGAACAAAGCCAAATTAGTGGAAAAAATTGCTGAGCTTATCAAAGATAAAAAAATCGAAGGCATCAGCAATATTATCGACCTTTCGAACAAAGAAGGGATTCGCATTGAAATTGACATCAAACGCGATGCCGTAGGCGAAGTGGTATTAAATCACCTCTATGCGCTTACCCAAATGCAGGTGACTTTCGGGATCAACATGGTGGCTTTAGATCACGGTCAACCACGTTTATTCAACTTAAAACAAATCATTGAAGCCTTTGTGATGCACCGTCGCGAAGTGGTGATTCGCCGTTCTTTATTTGAATTGCGTAAAGCCCGCGAGCGTACTCATATTTTAGAAGGTTTAGCGGTTGCGACATCAAATATCGATGAAATCATCGATATCATCCGTCAATCGAAAGAGCGTAAAGAAGCGGCAGAAAAATTAATTTCTCGTCCTTGGAAGCTGAATAACGAAATTTTAGGCTTGCTTGATGCAGCCGCGCGTCCGGCTGAGTTAGCGGCTGAATTTGGTATTAAAGGTTCGGATTACTACCTTTCTCCAGAACAAGTTGATGCAATCTTAGAACTTCGCTTACATCGCTTAACCGGTCTTGCTACCGAAGAAGTGATCAATGAATACAAAGAGTTATTGGTTAAAATTGCAGAACTTCTTCACATCATCAACAGCCCTGAACGCTTGATGGAAGTGATTCGTGAAGAGCTTGAACAAGTACGCGCACAATTCGCGGATGAACGTCGTACTGAAATTACTGCGGCTTCTGGTGATATTGATTTAGAAGATTTAATTGCTCAAGAAGATGTAGTGGTGACCCTTTCTCACGAAGGTTATGTGAAATATCAACCGCTTACCGACTACGAAGCACAACGTCGTGGTGGTAAAGGTAAATCCGCAACGAAGATGAAAGATGAAGACTTCATCGAAAAACTTTTAGTGGCGAATACTCACGATACGATTCTCTGCTTCTCTAGCCGTGGTCGTTTATATTGGTTGAAAGTCTATCAATTACCACAAGCCAGCCGTGGCGCACGTGGTCGTCCGATTGTGAATATTCTACCGTTACAAGAAAACGAACGTATCACCGCAATCTTGCCAATCTCTGCTTATGAAGAAGATAAATTCGTCATCATGGCAACAGCTGGTGGTATTGTGAAGAAAATTGCGCTAACCGAATTCAGCCGTCCACGTTCAAGCGGTATCATCGCCTTGAACTTACGTGATGAAGATGAATTAATCGGCGTGGATATCACCGATGGTTCTAACGAAATCATGTTGTTCTCTTCGCAAGGTCGCGTAGTGCGTTTCGCTGAAAGTGCAGTCCGTGCAATGGGTCGTTTAGCAACAGGTGTACGCGGTATTAAACTTGCCCTTACTAATGATATCGCTGACGATGAAAGTGCGGTCGAAATTGAAGAGGTTTCTGATGATAATGCGGAAGAAACTCTCGATCTCAATATCGATAAAGTGGTTTCCTTAGTTGTACCGAAAAATGATGGCGCAATCCTTACCGCGACGCAAAATGGTTACGGTAAACGTACACAATTAAGTGAATACCCAACTAAATCCCGTAATACCAAAGGTGTGATTTCGATTAAAGTGAGCGAACGTAACGGTAAAGTCGTTGCGGCGACACAAGTGGAAGAAACCGACCAAATTATGCTTATCACTGATGCGGGTACCTTAGTGCGTACTCGTGTAAGTGAAGTGAGCATCGTTGGCCGTAACACCCAAGGGGTTCGTTTAATTCGTACTGCAGAAGATGAGCACGTAGTCAGTCTTGAGCGTGTTTGTGATGTGGATGATGAAGACGAAGGCTCTGAAGATGTGACTTCTGAAGAATAATTGATCTTCCATTAAATAAAAGCCCCGCGTTTTGATTCGCGGGGCTTTTTTATTGGCATCTAAAAATCTCTTTTAGAGATCTATTCTATTGATGAAAACTACTCGCCTTCTTCTAACTCATCAGCCATTGCCGCAAGAATTTCACGGGTTAAATACGCCAATGAACGATAGAAAGGAAGCGTTGCATAAGTTTCCACTTGGGTTAAGAATTTCGCTGCACAAGGTAATAAGAAATCACCGAATAAATCTTGTTGAGCTGATAGCGATTCCGTGTTGTCTTCTAACCAAGAAGCTGTAAGCAATAACAAGGCGAAATGATCCACGTTCTCTGCCTCCGGCACATTACGAGTATTGCGGAAATCCACAAAACGTTGCACATCCATATCATAACTTGAAATAGCTGTCGGCACGTTACCGTTTGGACCAAACAATTTTTGATATTCTTGATCAAGCAACGTTAAATCAATTTTCATCTGTAAATTATCAATGGCCGCTTCGCTTTCTTTATCCGTAGAAAGTGCCCAGACTTGACTTAAACCTTGTTGTTGCAGCCAATCAAATACCCCACTTAAAATAGGATCTGTAGGGCTGCGATAAAATAAATTGCCGAATAAACGGCTAATTAAAGAGAAATTATTAACTTGAGTTTCTGACATCTGTTGCTTTCCTATGATTGTGCTCAAGATTGAGCTAAAAGTGCGGTCAATTTTGCTGTTGTTTTTTCGGCAGCTTCATCAAGCATCGCTTGGCGAGCAGCATTATCGATAATATGAATATCACCGAACAAAGTGTAATCCACATTCTCGATACCGCAATAATTAAACAAACCATTGATCAAACAATGATTGAGGGACTTATCCACGCCGTATTCTTGATATTTTGCTACGCTACTCCCTATGGTGATAAATTGTTGCATCGCTTTATCTTGAAGCAGACCTTTGGATTCACCATTTTCTGTTTTATAAGCAAAACCATGGCTTAATACACGATCCAAATAGCCTTTCAATATTGCGGGAAAACCCATCCACCATAAAGGATAAACCATCGTAATCAAATCTGCTTGGCGAATAAAATCATGTTCCTGCTGAATTTCCGCCGGGATAATCCCCTTATTGGCCGATTGCAATTCTTCAAAGGAGATAATAGGGTTAAATTCCATGGTATAAAGATCACGCAAATGGGTTTCAACGCCAAGCGGTTGGCTTGCTTTTACAACGCGATCCACGATGGCACGACCAAAACTTTTTTGGCTATTGGGATGTGCAAAAATAATTAAATGATTCATTCTGTTACCTTTTTAACTAACAATGTAATGCCATCAACGCGTTCTACCACCACAAGATCGTTCACATTTAAATGCTCGCCTTGGATACGCCATGTGGTATCGCCAAAGGCACCACGACCAATCCCGTTAGAACCGATTTCTAATACTGTGCCTTTTTTACCTAACAAAGTATGATCCCGTTGGTTTAAGGTTGTACGAGATTGATCCTGATTATCTTTGCTATGTTGATATTTCCACCAAAGCAACGAGAATATAATCGCTAAAATCGCATAAAACACAGCTAACGCGGTTAAGGATAAACTCGGCACCAATGCCATTACGCCTGCCGCCACAATCGCAGCCAAGCCCCACCACAATAAAAATACACCGGGTACAAGGGTTTCAGCGATTAACAATACAAAACCTAATACCAACCAATGCCACACCGACCAAGTTGTTAACCAATCTGCCATATCAACTCCTTGAGAGAAAAAGTGCGGTCATTTTTAACCGCACTTTAAGAAATTACGCTTTTTTATCGCCTTTTAACAGTTCGGCAATACCCGCTACCGAGCCAATTAAATTGCCTGCTTCAAGCGGCATCATAACCACTTTACTATTCGGTGAGCCACCGATTTGTTTTAAAGCTTCCGTGTATTTTTGTGCGATAAAGTAATTGATCGCTTTGGTATCACCGCTAGCAATCGCTTCTGACACCATTTGGGTTGCTTTCGCTTCCGCTTCCGCTGCACGTTCACGTGCTTCTGCTTGTAAGAAGGCTTCTTGACGCTCCCCTTCCGCTTTCAGAATACGGGCTTGTTTTTCCCCTTCTGCACGTAGAATTTCCGCCTGACGAATCCCTTCCGCTTCCAAGACTTCCGCACGTTTATTACGTTCTGCCTTCATTTGCGCATTCATGGAATCAATCAATTCACGTGGTGGACGCACATCACGAATTTCAATACGGGTAACTTTAATCCCCCAAGGATTGGTCGCTTCATCCACAATTGCCAACAAACGACCGTTAATGGAGTCACGTTGGGAAAGCATTTCATCCAATTCCATCGAACCTAATACGGTACGAATGTTGGTCATAGTTAAATTGATAATCGCCTGTTCTAAATGGTTCACTTCATAAGCTGCACTACGAGCATCAATCACCTGAACGAAACAGACCGCATCAATGGATACGTTGGCGTTATCCTTAGAAATGACTTCTTGTGAGGGAATATCTAATACCTGTTCCATCATATTGATCTTACGGCCAACACGATCCACAAATGGTACGACAAAGTTTAAGCCAGGCATTAAAGTGTGGGTATAACGCCCAAAACGCTCAATCGTCCAGTTATAACCTTGCGGTACAGTTTTGAGTGCTGAAAAAAGTACGACTACAACTAATACAATAAAGACGATTGCGGCAACGGATAAGCCTTCCATAGATTGCTCCTTAATGTGAGGAAATATGAGAAAAGTCTAACAAATTAGACCGCACTTTGTATATAAATATATTTATCGTTTTCTCTTATAAATTCAAAAAGATGTGTAATGCAATTCGGGGCATCTAAATCTTGATGAGAAACAAATAAAAGCTGTGTTTCACTATTATTAACGAGTTGCTCAATAAAATGTTTTACTAACTTGCGATTTAACCCATCAAGCCCTTGAAAAGGCTCATCTAAAATTAAAACAGGTGGATGCTTCACCATCGCTCGTGTAATTAAAAGCAAACGTTGCTGCCCCCAAGAAAGTGAACGAAATGGCTTCTTTGCTAAATGAGTCAGATTTAAACGAGCCAACCACTGCATGGCTTTCAAACGAATTGCCTCTGGTACGTGTTGATAAATCCCTATACTGTCAAAAAAGCCTGAAATAATGACATCTAGCACGGAACAATTCACACGATAATCTAAATGCAGTTGGCTGCTTACGTAACCAATCTTTTGTTTGATGTCCCAAATGGTTTCACCTGAACCGCGTTGTTTACCAAAGATCACCACATGATTCGCAAAGGCTTGTGGATGATCACCTGTAATTAATGAAAGTAAGGTAGACTTCCCTGCGCCATTTGGTCCTTTAATCCACCAATTTTGATTTGGCTGAACAACCCAATTTAAATGATCCAAAATCACTTTATCGCCATACTGAACCGTGACATTTTTAAGTTCAAAGTGCGGTTGGTTTTCAGGCAATTTTAGTAATGGTGAGGCTGGCTCAGGCAACGCTACATCAACAGACTGCTCCGCATACACTAATTGTTGATAAATACTTTGTTGCTCAATGGATTGACGTACACCTTCTAATACTAACTCTAAATTTTCCAACATAGCTAAATGAGTCGCTTCAGCCGGAATATCTGCCAGACGATTAACGATTAGAACGATTGCACATTCTTTTTTTAGTTCGTTCAACATCACCATCCAATCTTGTACTGATTGCTGATCTAGCCCTTCAAAAGGTTCATCTAAAATTAATAAATCGGGCTTTTGCAATAATGTTTGTGCCAATAAGACTTTTCGTGTTTCCCCAGTAGAAAGTTTGATAAAGAAACGATCTAAGAGATAAGTAATCCCTAATTTTTCTGCAATTTGTTCACAAAAAGTCAGCTCAGTACTGCCATTTAAAATAGTTTCTCTTGCCGTTTTACCAAAAAAATCAGGATCGGTATCATCGTTGTTTAAATTCTTTAATGTGACTTCAAGAATTTCTCGTTGTTTTTCAAAAGAAAAGGAGTGGACTCGTTTAAAGGAATTATGGTACTTCCCTTCCTGTAAAGGCAACTCATTTTGCAAAGCTAAAGCAAACGCCGATTTCCCACTCCCATTACTGCCTACCACAACCCAATATTGTTGTGGCTCAATCGCAAAGTGCGGTAAGTTTAAGGTCTGTTTTTGATAAAGCTTAAATTTTGCTTGCTGAATTAAAAGTGTCATTCTCTTTCCTTTAAAAAAAAAGGCGAGCAATTGCCCGCCTTATTAGATTAATTTAATTAACCGTTTTTACGCTCTTCTTCCATACATACTGCCGCAGTAAATAATACGTCAGTTGAAGAGTTTAGCGCGGTTTCTGTTGAATCTTGTAAGATACCAATCACGAAACCTACACCGATCATTTGTGCCGCGATGTCATCAGAAATACCGAATAAGCTACAAGCTAATGGAATTAATAATAATGAACCACCAGCCACACCAGAAGCTCCACATGCACAAAGCGCTGCAACAATACTTAATAATACAGCACTGACGAAAGATACTTCGATGCCTAATGTATGAACAGCCGCTAACGTTAATACAGTAATGGTAATTGCCGCACCCGCCATGTTGATGTTTGCACCTAATGGAATTGCCACAGAATAGGTTTCTTCATCAAGATTTAAGCGTTTTGCTAATTCAATATTTACAGGAATGTTTGCTGCAGAACTACGTGTAAAGAATGCCGTTACACCACTTTCGCGCACACAAGTCCAAACTAATGGGTATGGATTACGACGGATTTTCCAATAAACAAGAATTGGATTAAGCACAAATGCAGTGAATAACATTGTACCGATTAACACGAATAATAAGTGAACATATCCACCTAACGCAGATAAGCCTTTGTCAGATAATGTTTCAGCCACTAAACCGAATACACCGAAAGGTGCAAATGAAATAATCACGTGAACAATTTTAGAAATGCCTTCTGCAAAATCAGCCACAACCTGTTTAGTTGCATCTGATGCATAACGAAGGGCTAAACCTAAACCGATAGACCACGCTAAAACACCGATAAAGTTTGCTTTGAAAATTGCATTTAATGGGTTATCCACCACATTCAATACTAACGTTAACATGACTTGACCAACAGATTGAGGTGCTGAACTCGCATCCTCTTTTACTGCAAGAGCCACATCTGATGGGAATGCCATACTTGCAATTACTGCAGCCACAGCCGCTAAGAACGTACCCAAAAGATAAAGCTCGACAATTTCTTTCATGTTACTTTTAGAGCCCACTTTCTTATTAGCGAGCGCAGCCATAACAAGGAAGAAAATCAAAATTGGTGCAACAGCACGCAATGCTTTAACAAAGATTTGACCGAGCACTCCAAAGCTAGATGCAAGATCAATACCTGCTGAATTTTTTACACTCTCATTCACCAAGGCAACAAGGATCCCGAGTACCAAACCAACGGCAATTCGTTTTACCAAATTACCTTGGAACAAAAAATGAAATAAACGTGTTGTATTCATAATAGTTTTAAATGAAGATTAAGTTGAACTTCAGATCGTTACGATCCACCGAAACAAGATAAAGATAGCTCAAATTTTATTTAAAAGAAAATTTTTTCTTTATTATTTTGTTAAAAAATTGAACTTTTTCAGTAAGGAATGAATTTTTTCTAAAATTTTCGCCTATAAAAAAATTTTTTCTATGCCCTATTGACATACTGTATCTAATACCAGTATATTACAACTGTATAAACAACCACTGATTAAAAACACACAAACTAAAAGGAACACAAGATGATGAACTACGCAAATACAGTTGCACAAAATGATATGACGTTTTCTTATCATCCTATGCCATTTTTCAATGATGTTGAAAGCAAATCGACATTTAATAAAAAATTAGATCTCAACCTTTATTGCATCAAACGTCCACAACAAACTTGTTTTATTCGTGTTAGCAATCCGAATATGCTTGCTTGGGGAATTGAAATGGGCGATATGTTAGTGGTTGAAAAAAATGATAGCCTTTTCATTGGTGATCTTGTCGTATTAGAAAAACAAGACGAATTCCATATTTATGAATTTGCTGGTGTAAGCGGTAATGAATTTGTATTCATGGCATTAGATTCTAAAGTGGAAAATATTAAAACAACACAATGGACAAACCTTCCATTAGTTGGCACGGTGACGAATACTATCCATCAAATGAAACCAAGAAGAGACTTAATGAAATTTGCGGCTTAAGCCAATCATCAAATAATCTAAATTCTAAATAAAGAAAAAGTGCGGTTAAAATTAACCGCACTTCTTGTTGAAATAAAATTGTCATTACATCACACGACGAGATTGTGTATAAGTTCTTGACCAGTAATCTTCATCTAATGAACTAATTGTTACACCTTGGCTTGTACTTGCATGCATAAATTGGTTATTACCAATATAAACGCCAACATGATTGTTGCGACGGAAGAACACTAAATCACCTTTACGTAATTCATGTTTTTGGATTTGGCGACCTAAATAGCGTTGTTCTGAGGTTGAACGTGGAAGTTCCATGCCGTAAGCATCGAGAAAAGCAGTTTGCATAAATGCAGAGCAATCAATACCATGTTTTGAAGTGCCCCCCATTCTGTAACGAGTACCAACCCATTCGTTATAAACTTGAGCAAGCGCTTTATCACCAATTAAACCTGATTTAGGACGGTTAGTTCTTAATTTAGGGTAAACGCCCCCTTTTTTCCCATCTAAACCAGCAATCAAACCCGTTAACTCAGCATCATCACTTTCACTAATCATGCCGTTTTGTGCCTGCCCCGAGTTGTTAGAGCAGGCTGTTGTCAAAACAGCCAAACCTACAATAATCAAAATCTTCTTTAACATAGCTTTTAAATAATAAAAAAATATAAAAACAAAAGTGGTCGGATTTTATCAAAAAGTCATTATGCCCGCCAGTTTTTATTGAATTTTTATGCAATTTTGTGAGTGAGATCTCAAAAAAAAATAAGGACTACTCAATGAGTAGCCCTTAAAAGGATTAGAATTGATTATTTTTTCTTCGCTTTTGCATTTGGAAGATCGGTAATTGAACCTTCAAATACTTCAGCCGCAAGACCTACAGATTCATGAAGTGTCGGGTGAGCATGAATCGTTAATGCGATATCTTCTGCATCACAACCCATTTCGATCGCAAGACCGATTTCACCTAATAATTCACCACCGTTAGACCCAACGATTGCCCCACCAAGTACACGGTGAGTATCTTTATCGAAGATTAATTTGGTCATACCTTCAGCACATTCTGAAGCAATCGCACGACCTGAAGCAGCCCAAGGGAATTTAGCCACTTCGTAGTTTAAACCTTCTTGTTTACATTCTTTCTCAGTTTTACCTACCCAAGCCACTTCTGGTTCAGTATAAGCAATAGAAGGAATGACTTTTGGATCGAAGTAATGTTTTTTCCCTGCGATCACTTCCGCCGCAACGTGACCTTCATGAACACCTTTATGTGCTAACATTGGTTGGCCAACGATATCACCGATTGCAAAGATATGAGGCACATTAGTACGCATTTGTTTATCAACATGAATGAAACCACGCTCATCCACTTCAACACCTGCTTTACCAGCATCGATTAATTTACCATTTGGCGTACGACCGATTGCGACTAATACTGCATCATAACGTTTAGTATCGTTGCATGCTTTACCTTCCATTGAAACATAGATACCATCATCTTTTGCTTCAACTGCAGTCACTTTAGTTTCAAGCATTAACTTGAATTTTTTCTCAACTTGTTTGGTATAAATACCTACCACATCTTTATCTGCCGCTGGAATTACTTGGTCAAACATTTCAACCACTTCAACTTCAGAACCTAATGCATCATATACGGTACCCATCTCTAAACCGATGATACCACCGCCCATGATTAAAAGTTTTTTCGGTACTTCTTTTAATTTAAGTGCATCCGTTGAATCCCAAACGCGTGGATCTTCATGTGGAATGAATGGTAATTGAATTGGGCGAGAACCTGCTGCGATAATCGCATTATCAAATTTAATTGTGGTTGGTTTACCATCACGATCACGTGCTACTAATGTATGTGGATCGGTAAATGCCGCTAAGCCTTCAACAACGGTGACTTTACGTTGTTTAGCCATGCCTGCAAGACCACCAGTTAATTTCGCCACAACCGCTTCTTTACCTGCACGCACTTCATCTAAATCAATGCGAGGCTCTGCGAAATACACACCATTTTTGCTTGCATGTTTCGCTTCTTCAATTACTTTCGCTACGTGAAGTAATGCTTTAGAAGGGATACAACCTACGTTTAAACATACCCCACCTAATGTTGAATAACGTTCAACAAGTACTGTTTCTAAACCTAAGTCCGCACAACGGAATGCCGCTGAATAACCTGCAGGACCAGCACCAAGTACCACAACTTGGGTTTTAATTTCTTTACTCATTTTTACCTCGTAAAAACGTTCAAATTTTTGACCGCACTTGCGATCCTTTCTGTAAGATATGAGCCTAATCACTCACATCTTACCGTGTTAATTACATCACTAAGCGACGTAAGTCAGCTAATACGCCATTGATATAGCTTAAGAAACGAGCACCATCAGCACCATCGATCACGCGGTGGTCAAAAGATAATGATAATGGAAGCATTAAGCGTGGCTCAAATTCTTTACCATTCCAAACTGGTTGCATTTCTGATTTAGACACACCTAAGATAGCCACTTCAGGTGCATTTACAATTGGTGTAAAGTGAGTTGTACCAATACCGCCTAAGCTTGAAATGGTGAAACAACCACCTTGCATATCAGAACCTGAAAGTTTACCGTCACGTGCTTTTTTGGAGATTTCCATTAATTCACGAGAGAGTTCGATAATACCTTTTTTGTTCACGTTTTTAAATACAGGTACAACAAGACCGTTTGGTGTATCTACCGCTACGCCAATGTTGATGTATTTTTTAAGTGTTAATTTTTGACCGTCTTCAGAAATAGAGCTATTGAAACGTGGGAACGCTTCTAATGCTTTCGCTACTGCTTTCATAATGAACACAACTGGTGTAATTTTCACATCCAATTTTTGTTTTTCAACAATCTTGTTCTGTTCTTTACGGAATGCTTCTAAATCTGTGATATCTGTGCGATCGAAGTGAGTAACATGTGGAATCATTACCCAGTTACGATGTAAGTTTGCACCAGAGATTTTGTTGATACGGCTTAATTCAACTTCTTCCACTTCACCAAATTTGCTGAAGTCAACTTTCGGCCATGGTAATAAACCTAAGCCCGCACCGTTTGCCACACCATTACCCGCTGCTGCAGAAGATACAGTGCCTGTTTCAAACGCTTTAACAGCGGTTTTCACATAAGCTTGGATATCTTCTTTTACTACGCGACCTTTACGACCGGTGCCTTTTACGCGATCAAGGTTAATGCCGTATTCACGCGCTAAACGACGAATCACTGGAGTTGCATGCGCATAGCCTGCGCTTGCGACAACTTGTTCTTGGCTTAAGCCAGATACATTACCTGATTGTGCTGCCGGCGCTGCTGCAGGTGCTGCTTGAGGAGCAGGAGCTACTGCAGCTGGAGCCGCTGCTGGAGCAGGTGCTGCACCCGCCACTTCAAATTTCATAATTAATGAACCAGTTGAAACTTTATCACCTGATTTCACTAAAATTTCTTTTACCACACCAGCAAACGGAGCTGGCACTTCCATTGAGGCTTTATCGCCTTCAACGGTAATTAAAGATTGCTCTTCAGAAACGCTGTCGCCAACTGCAACCATGATTTCAGTTACGTTAACTTCATCACCACCAATATCAGGTACATTCACTTCCTTAATGGCTGAAGCTGTTGGTGCTGCTGCAGGTGCTGCCGCCTGTTGAACTGGCGCTGCGGCTGGTGCTGCACCCGCCACTTCAAATTTCATGATTAATTTGCCTGTAACAACTTTATCGCCCACGTTGATTAAAATTTCTTTTACGACACCAGCAACTGGAGCAGGGACTTCCATTGACGCTTTATCACCTTCAACATTAATGATTGATTGGTCAACTTCAACAGTATCACCGACTTTCACCATAATATCTGTCACGTTTACTTCGTCTGAACCGATATCGGGTACATTAACTTCAACTACACTTGCAGCTGCTGGTGCGGCTGCTGGCGCAGGTGCTGCTGGAGCAGGCGCTGCCGCATCCGCTGACTCTAATACAAGCATTGGTGTGCCAGTTGTGACTTTATCACCCACTTTTACTAATACTTCTTTTACCACACCGGCTTCTGGTGCAGGGACTTCCATTGAAGCTTTATCACCTTCAACATTGATAATACTTTGATCAGCGGTAATGGTATCACCTACTTTCACCATCACTTCTGTTACGGTAACTTCATCACTACCGATATCAGGAATTTGAATTTGTTTTGACATGTTATCTTACCTTTAAAAAACGCAGTTAAAATCAACCGCACTTTATTTGTAGATGATCCTGCGTGCTTTCACACGCAGGATATTGTTTATTAAGCGTAAAGCGGATTTAAAATTTCAGTTTTTAAACCAAATTTTGCGATTGCATCAGCCACCACTTTCGCATCAAATTTGCCTTGTTTTGCAAGCTCATGTAATGCTGCAACCACAACATAATGCGCATCCACTTCAAAGTGTTCACGTAAGTTTTCACGGCTGTCTGAACGACCGAAACCATCTGTACCTAATACGTGATAGCTTTGTGCAGGAATGAATGCACGAACTTGTTCTGCGAACAATTTCATATAGTCAGTAGCCGCAACAGCTGGCGCATCGTTCATTACTTGTGCAATGTAAGGTACGCGTGGTGTCTCAGTTGGATGTAACATATTCCAACGTACGGCATCCGCACCTTCACGAGCCACTTCAGTGAATGAAGGCACACTATATACATCTGAGCTTACGCCATATTCATTTGCAAGGATTTGTGCTGCTTCACGAACGTGACGGAAGATTGCACCAGAACCTAATAATTGAACATGACCTTTGTTGCCTTTCGATTCAACGGTTTCAAATTTATAAAGACCTTTACGAATACCTTCTTCTGCACCTTTTGGCATTGCTGGTTGTTCGTAAGTTTCATTTAATGTGGTGATGTAGTAGAACACATCTTCTTGTTTTTCACCGTACATACGGTTGATACCGTCTTGTAGGATAACTGCCACTTCATAAACGTAAGCTGGGTCATAAGATACACAGTTAGGAATAACAAGAGATTGAATATGGCTATGACCATCTTCGTGTTGTAAACCTTCACCATTTAATGTTGTACGGCCAGAAGTACCACCGATCATGAAACCACGTGCTAATTGGTCACCTGCTGCCCACATTAAGTCACCCACACGTTGGAAACCAAACATTGAGTAGTAGATGAAGAATGGAATCATCGGAAGGTTATTTACAGAGTATGAGTTCGCTGCCGCTAACCAAGATGATGCAGCACCTAATTCATTGATACCTTCTTGTAATACTTGACCATCTTTCGCTTCACGGTAGTACGCCACTAAGTCACGGTCTGAAGGCACATAGTTTTGACCATGTGGGTTGTAAATACCGATTTGACGGAATAAACCTTCCATACCGAAAGTACGCGCTTCGTCAGCGATAATTGGCACAATTTGTTTACCAATATTTTTATCTTTCAATAAGGTATTTAAGAAACGTACAAATGCCATTGTGGTTGAAATTGGACGAGCTTGTTCTTCCAATAATGGGGCAAATTCTTCTAATGCTGGCACTTTAAATTCAGTGGTGAATTTTGGTAAACGTTTTGGTAAGTAACCGTTTAACGCTTTACGTCTGCCGTGAAGATAATTGTACTCTTCTGAACCTTCTGGGAAGGTGATGTATGGATAGTTAGGAATATCTTCATCTTTAATATCCAATTGGAAATGATCACGGAAAGATTTTAAGCTTTCGAGAGACATTTTTTTAGATTGGTGCGCAGTGTTTTTACTTTCTGCTTCAGGAATTTTATAACCTTTAACCATGTGCGCTAAGATCACAACAGGTTTACCAGCAGTTTGCGCTTTATGGAATGCAGCATAAAGTTTTTCTGAATCGTGACCACCTCGTCTTAATGCCCAGATTTCATCATCTGTCATATCTGCTACTAATGCAGCGGTTTCTGGATAACGACCGAAGAAGTGTTCACGAACGTATGCACCATTCTTAGACTTGAAGGTTAAATAGTCACCGTCAAGTACTTCCATCATTAATTGGGTTAATTTGCCAGTAGTATCTTTTGCAAATAATTTATCCCAGCCACTACCCCACATAACTTTAATGACTTCCCAACCAGCACCTGCAAATAAACCTTCTAATTCTTGAACGATTTTGCCGTTACCCGTTACAGGACCATCTAAACGTTGCAAGTTACAGCTTACTACAAAGATTAAGTTATCTAAGCCTTCACGTGCTGCGAATGTTAAATCACCTTTTGCTTCGATTTCGTCCATCTCACCGTCACCAAGGAAAGCATACACTTTTTGATCTTTAGTGTCTTTTAAACCACGATTATCTAAGTATTTTAAGAAACGAGCTGTACGGATTGCATTTACTGGACCTAAACCCATCGATACTGTGGAGAATTGCCAGAATTCAGGCATTAATTTCGGGTGTGGGTAAGAAGAAAGACCTTTACCTGGTTCACATTCCTGACGGAAATTATTCATTTGATCTTCAGTAATACGACCTTCAATGAATGCACGAGCATACATACCTGGTGCCGCGTGGCCTTGGAAGAAGACTAAGTCACCGCCGTTTTTATCTGTCGCCGCTTTGAAGAAGTGGTTAAAACAAACTTCATACATGCTTGCTGCAGATTGATAAGTTGAAATGTGACCACCTAATTCAAGATCTTTTTTCTGTCCACGTAATACCGCCATGATCGCATTCCAACGTACAGCACTACGAATACGACGCTCAATAGCTTTATCACCTGGGTATGCTGGCTGTTCAGAAACTGGGATGGTATTAACATAAGGGGTTGTTACGCCACCTTTTGCAATGTTCACACCACCATTACGTGCCTGATCAATCACCTGATTGATGATGTAATGCGCTCGCTCTGCGCCTTCTGCACGAATTAATGAATCAACAGCTGACAACCAATCCTGTGTTTCAATTGGGTCAATATCGTTTACTAAGGTATCTGACATAGTCTTTCCTTATTTTACTGAGTGAAAATGAAGTTTGGTTATGACCAAACACGAAAATCAAGCTTGTTAATTAATGTTACAAACATTTAACAAATCTTGTAAATTTTAGAAGATTTTTTGCAAGAAAGATAGTAGATTTTGACTGTTCTTGTGGTTTTCTTCCTGTTATTTCCATACTTGTGATTAAAAGTGCGGTCATTTTAGGAAGATTTTCTGATTTGAGTTAAAGCATGCTTTACATATTGCATTCAATACCCGCTTTGATCTAAAGTGCTCGCATACTTTTTTAGCTTTATAGAGGATAAAATATGAATACTACAACTCGCCCAATCTTTTCTCATAAACGAATAGCGCTCGTTGCACATGATAGCTGCAAACAAAACCTGCTCAATTGGGTAAAAAAACATAAAGAAGCTCTCGCGCCCCATCAACTTTATGCAACAGGTACAACTGGCCATCTATTGTCTAGAGAAACAGGACTTGAAATAGCCTCATTATTAAGTGGCCCGATGGGAGGCGATCAACAACTTGGTGGACTGATAGCCGAGAAAAAAATTGATATGATGATTTTCTTTTGGGATCCGATGAATGCCGCACCCCATGATCCCGATGTAAAAGCCTTAATGCGTATTGCCACAGTGTGGAATATTCCCGTTGCGATCAACCAAAGCACCGCTGATTTTCTTTTAACATCAAGCTTATTTGATCAAGAAATTAGCATTGATATCCCCGATTATGAAGGATATTTAAAAGCACGTTTAAGTTAACCAAATAAAAAGGAGATAAATTACTTTATCTCCTTTCTGTTTATTTACTCGTTAATTACTTACCCTGCATTGCCGCGCTCATGATTAACATAAACAGCACGCCTTGCACCTGCTCTTCAGGAATCACTTGACCATTAAGCTTAAGTTCGCCTTTTTCAAGTACTAAGGCAAGCGTCACATTTTTATCGTTATTCACCACAATATTTTGTGCTGCTGCTTGTTTGGCTTGCTCTTCAATTTTCTCTTTAATCAACGCTTTATCTTCTTCTGGAGAAAATTGTGTCAGGATTTTTTCTGCTGTCGCTTTATCTACATGAATATGCACCGCAAAATCCGTAAATTGTTTATATAAACTTCCTTTCATTAAATCAAATTTTGGATCTTTCGCTAATGCCACATTGAGATCTAATGACACTTTACCTTGATTATCTGAGATTGCCACTGGGTTGAGTTTAAGTTGAGGCTGATTATTAAAAATAGCCATACCATGCTCTTCAACCCATGAACTTAAAATTTCAGATACCACTTCATCATTCACATTTTTATCATCTCTAACAGACTTAAATACCGTGAAAACAGCTTCAATCAACGCATTTGCTGCGTTTGCTTCAATATGATTTAATTCACTATTGTTAGTTAACTTCCCTAACTCTTTTCCATCTAGAACAAATGAATCTACTGCACTCTCACTTTTTAAATTTACAAAATCACCATTAAGTGAAATATCAGATGTGGCTTTTAAGCCTTTTTCAATAAGAGAAGTCGTTTTTCCAGCATAGTCCGTGCTCGTCATTTCGAAGCTTTCAGTTGAATAAGAACCTTTCCCCGTATAAATGTAAGCCCATTTTGTAGGATTGAATGAAGCATCCAATTTCATGCCCTTCATCTTCGTTTTTACCGACTTAACTGCAGTAGCGTCCTGGCTATCCCCATCTGCACTACTAGGGCCTAAATCAGCAGTCACTTCGTCTAAGGTCATGTCATATTTTCCCGCTCGATCTTTATCTATATCAAAACCAATGTTGATATTTGACCAGGAGATCTTATTTTGCGGTGAGTGAGGATCTGTCATTTCCCCAGCTGCTAATTCAACTTTACCTTTTGTTGCTAAACTATAGCTAGTCGAAGCTTGATATTGAACAGGTTTATCTGATTTAAGAAAATCAAATAGCGGCTGAGTTGTTTCATTTTTACCAATCACACCTTGTGCTGAAAACATTGTTGGTACGAAGTTAAATTTTTCCAACTGATTAAGTGGAAATGGTCCATGGTAAAGCTTGGTTGAAAGTGGAATAGTAAACACTTGTCCTTCTTTCGGTAAAGAAATAACGACTTCATCTTCCACTTGAGAAGTAAAGAAACTGCGATCAAATTGCTTATTTTTATAAACAAGATTCACTGAATCTGACAAACCTAAACTTTGTAATTTTTGGTTCGCTAATTCAATTTGACGCAAATATTCAGTTTGTGCTTTTTCCCCAGTAAACCATGCACCACCGACACCTACCGCACCGAGAGCGACAATCACACCTAATGCTATTGTTGATTTTTTCATTTTGATTCCTTTGCTAAATTAATAGATGATTAAAATTGTCGACAATTTATCACAAATCACAATTTTTTTCTTATTTTTAAAAAATAATTTTATATCCCCCCTTGAACTTCTCATCTCTGGACTTATTTTGTAAAACAAGAACGGAAATGACCGCACTTTAAAAGGAAGAAAAAATTTTAAATCTTGCCTCTTGAAATGCGAAAAAGTATCCACATCTTATTCATCGTAATGATTTACAACGAATTTAAAATTTACTTAGGAGTAACAAAATGGGAAAAATTATTGGTATTGACTTAGGTACAACAAACTCTTGTGTGGCAGTAATGGATGGTGATAAACCACGCGTAATTGAAAACGCAGAAGGTGATCGCACTACTCCGTCAATTATTGCTTATACAAATGATAACGAAATTTTAGTGGGCCAACCGGCAAAACGCCAAGCAGTGACTAACCCGAAAAATACACTATTTGCAATCAAACGTTTAATCGGTCGTCGTTTTGAAGATGCTGAAGTAAAACGTGATATCGACATTATGCCATTTGAAATCACTAAAGCAGACAATGGTGATGCCTGGGTAAATGTAAAAGGTGACAAACTTGCACCTCCACAAATCTCTGCAGAAGTATTGAAAAAAATGAAGAAAACTGCGGAAGATTTCTTGGGTGAGCCAGTGACTGAAGCGGTAATCACTGTTCCTGCATACTTTAACGATGCGCAACGTCAAGCAACAAAAGATGCAGGTCGTATCGCAGGCTTAGAAGTTAAACGTATTATCAACGAACCAACAGCAGCAGCATTAGCTTACGGTTTAGATAAAGGTCAAGGCAACAAAACTATCGCTGTTTATGACTTAGGTGGTGGTACATTCGACTTATCTATCATCGAAATTGATGAAGTAGGTGGCGAAAAAACCTTCGAAGTATTAGCAACCAACGGTGATACTCACTTAGGTGGTGAAGACTTCGATAACCGTGTAATCAACTACTTAGTAGATGAGTTCAAAAAAGAACAAGGCGTTGATTTACGTAACGATCCACTTGCAATGCAACGTTTAAAAGAAGCAGGTGAAAAAGCGAAAATTGAACTTTCTTCTGCACAACAAACTGATGTGAACTTACCTTACATCACTGCAGATGCTACAGGTCCTAAACACTTAAACATTAAATTAACTCGTGCTAAATTAGAATCTTTAGTAGAAGATTTAGTGGCTAAATCACTTGAACCTGTAAAAGTTGCATTAAACGATGCTGGCTTAAGTGCATCACAAATTGATGATGTTATCCTAGTGGGCGGTCAAACCCGTATGCCATTAGTACAACAAAAAGTAGAAGAATTCTTCGGTAAAGCACCTCGTAAAGATGTGAACCCAGATGAAGCCGTTGCTATCGGTGCAGCAGTTCAAGGTGGTGTATTAGCAGGTGATGTAACTGATGTATTATTGTTAGACGTAACACCGTTATCTTTAGGTATCGAAACCATGGGTGGTGTAATGACTACCTTAATTGAGAAAAACACGACGATTCCAACTAAGAAATCACAAGTGTTCTCAACAGCAGAAGATAACCAAAGTGCAGTAACCATTCACGTGTTACAAGGTGAACGTAAACAAGCATCAGCGAATAAATCTTTAGGTCAATTCAACCTTGAAGGCATCAACCCTGCTCCACGCGGTATGCCACAAATTGAAGTAACCTTCGACATCGACGCTGACGGTATCATCCACGTTTCTGCGAAAGATAAAGGTACGGGTAAAGAACAACAAATCACCATCAAAGCCTCTTCAGGTTTAAGTGATGAAGAAATTCAAAAAATGGTTCGTGATGCAGAAGCAAATGCTGAAGCAGACCGTAAATTTGAAGAATTAGTACAAGCTCGTAACCAAGCAGATCACCTTGTACACAGCACACGTAAACAATTAGAAGAAGCAGGTGACAAAGTTCCAGCTGAAGATCGTGCAGCAATTGAAAGCGCATTAAGCGATTTAGAAACTGCAGCGAAAGGTGAAGATAAAGCAGCAATCGAAGCTAAACTTCAAGCGCTTGCAGAAGTGGCTCAAAAACTTGCTCAAGCGGCTCAACCACAAGGTGATGCACAACAAGCTCAAAGCAACAGCAAACCAAATGATGATGTTGTTGATGCTGAGTTTGAAGAAGTGAAAGATAATAAATAATTTCACTTGAACCAAAATTAAAGGGCGTAGCAATACGCCCTTTTGGCATATTCATTAAATGCCGTTTTTCCTGACTTTATTTAAAAAAGTGAAATCAGGAAAAATAAACCAGGAGAATAAATGGTGTTAAAACTCTACCCAATCGTACAACAACGCTTAAATAACAACATAGCAGATGAGATAATTCCGTCCCTTTGGCAAAACAATCTCGATAAACTACCACAAGGTCACTATTGTTATAGCATTTATTTTAATTATGCTACGAATTACCAAGCAGACTATGATTTTGCGATTGCAAGTGAAGTAGTATCAGAAACAGATATCCCAGTGATTGAAATTGAAGATTTGAGTTGCTACGAAGTTTTTCGTTGCAAAGTAGATGAAATTTATCAAACATGGCAACTAATCTGGAAAAAAGAACAACAAGGTTTACTTAAGCGGGCTTATTCGGTGGATTTTGAAAAACACCACCCTGATGGTTTGGTAGAAATTTATATTGCTGTTGAACCTCATTGCTAAGCTCAAAGTGCATAAAATTTTATAAAAAATGACCGCACTTTATCCCCAAACAAACACAACTAAAGGAAAAAACAATGAAATTCGAAACGAAATGCCTCCATGCTGGCTATAGCCCTAAAAACGGTGAGCCACGTGTTCAACCAATCGTACAAAGCACCACTTATACTTACGATTCTGCAGAAGAAATTGGCAAGTTATTTGATTTACAAGCAGCCGGTTATTTCTATACTCGCCTAGCAAACCCAACAACAAATGCTGCGGAAGAAAAAATCACGGCACTTGAAGATGGTGTAGCAACAATGTGTACTGCTTCTGGTCAATCTGCAGTTTTCTATGCGATGTTGAATATTTTAGAAGCCGGCGATCATTTTATTTCCTCTTCTTATGTGTATGGCGGCACTTACAATTTATTTGCCCATACCTTCAAAAAAATGGGCATTGAAGTGACTTTTGTGGATCAAGACTTACCGCTTGAAGAGCTCAAAAAAGCAATCCGTCCAAATACAAAAGCTGTTTTTGCTGAAACCATTGCGAACCCCGCTTTACGCGTGTTGGATATTGAAAAATTTGCTGCCTTAGCGCAAGCAGCAGAAGCGCCATTATTAATTGATAACACCTTTGCTACCCCCTATTTTTGTCGTCCAATCGAATTTGGCGCAAACGTGGTCATTCACAGCACATCTAAATATTTAGACGGTCATGCTATTGCCTTAGGAGGATCCATTACTGATGGTGGTAATTTTAATTGGAATAACGGCAAATATCCGCAATTAAGCACGCCAGACCAAACTTATCATGGTTTGGTTTATACCGAAACCTTTGGCCCTGCGGCTTATATTGTCAAAGCACGCGTGCAATTAATGCGTGATTTAGGCGCAACCCCAGCGCCACAAAATAGTTTCTTATTGAATGTAGGTATGGAAACCCTTGCGCTTCGTATGCAACGTCATTATGAAAATGCACAGGCTGTAGCCGAGTTTTTAGAAAAACATCCGCAAGTCGCTAAAGTGAATTATCCAGGCTTACCAAGCTCACCAGATTACGCGCTCAAACAAAAATATTTACCTAATGGTTTGTGTGGTGTCATTTCCTTTGAGATTAAAGGTGACAAAGAAACCGCGGCAAAATGGTTAAACGCGTTACAAATGACCTCACGTGAAGTACACGTAGCCGATATTCGTACTTGTGCGTTACATCCAGCAACTTCAACGCATCGCCAATTAAGTGAAGCTGAGTTAGAAAAAGCCGGTATTTCTGCAGGACTTATTCGTCTTTCTTGTGGTATTGAAAATATTCAAGATATTTTAGCCGACTTAGAGCAAGCATTCGCTGCAGCGAAATAAGTGTTATAAGGCAGGCAAATTGCCTGCCACTTTAAATAACGAGAGATAAAAACGTTCAGCTTATCGCTTATTTTTATTTGTTTACTTATCTTAATAGTAAGCAAACAAAAACAAGTATAAATTAACGTATTTACCCTTGATATTTCTGCCTTAGGCATCATTTTTATTGTTAGGTATGTTGTTATGCAGTACCACACAATAACAAAATAAAATTTTTTAAATTTATATTTTTAAACGGAAAACGAAAACATTATGGCAAAGAAAGATTATTACGACGTTCTTGGTGTTGAACGTGGCGCAGATGAAAAAGCAATTAAACGTGCTTACAAAAAACTCGCCATGCAATATCACCCTGATAGAACCAAAGGTGATAAAGCCAAAGAAGAAAAATTTAAAGAAATCCAAGAAGCCTATGAAATCCTAGGTGATAAAGAAAAACGTGCCGCTTACGATCAATACGGTCACGCAGCCTTTGAACAAGGCGGCATGGGAGGCGGCGGCTTTGGTGGCGGATTCAGCGGTGCTGATTTCGGTGACATTTTTGGAGATATGTTCGGTGATATCTTCGGCGGTGGCGGGCGTGGTCGTCAGCGTGTAGTACGCGGTGAAGATTTACGTTATGACATCCAAATTACGTTAGAAGAAGCCGTAAAAGGTACAACCAAAGACATCCAAATCAATACGCTTGCTCACTGTGATAGCTGCGATGGTACTGGCGCAGAAAAAGGATCAAAAGTTGAGACATGCCCAAGCTGTCATGGCTCAGGTCGTATTCGTCGCCAACAAGGTTTCTTCGTAACTGAAGCGGTTTGTCCTACTTGTCATGGTTCTGGTAAGAAAATTGAAAAACCATGTAAAAGCTGCCATGGCGAAGGTCGTGTTCACAAAAAGAAAAATCTTTCCGTTAAAATCCCAGCAGGTGTGGATACCGGCAACCAATTACGCTTAAGCGGTGAAGGTGCGGCTGGCGAAAATGGTGCTCCAGCAGGTGATTTATATGTGGTTATTCACGTTAAAGAACATCATATCTTTGAACGTGATGGCAATAACCTCTACTGCGAAGTGCCAATCAGTTTCTCAATGGCTGCGTTAGGTGGTGAAATTGAAGTTCCAACCTTAGACGGTAAAGTGAAACTCAAAATCCCTGCGGAAACCCAAACAGGCAAACTCTTCCGTATGCGTGGTAAAGGGGTGAGCTCTACACGTAGTGGCTACGCAGGCGATCTCATTTGTCGCGTAGTGATTGAAACACCGGTGAACTTAAATAAAGAACAAAAAGAATTATTAGAAAAACTGGAAGAAAGTTTGAAAGGACAAAAATCGCATAGTCCGAAATCTTCAAGCTTTTTAGACGGTGTGAAGAAATTCTTTGATAACTTAGGTAAGTAAGCCTAAACAAAAAAGTGCGGGCCATTTTAAAACTATTTT